>Ga0210384_10000050_pt1 | contig 171884 bp, 149 predicted proteins | sample IncBWH2MmetaG_FD_160574 | JGI IMG/M metagenome (GOLD analysis project Ga0210384, IMG submission 160574) | Forest soil microbial communities from Barre Woods Harvard Forest LTER site, Petersham, Massachusetts, United States - Inc-BW-H-2-M | ecosystem: Environmental > Terrestrial > Soil >...
GTCATTGCGAGGAGCGAAGCGACCCACTGTCTCTGCGGAGACGGTGTGGATTGCTTCGCTACGCTCGCAATGACGAGGGGAAGCGCCGTCACTCAGCCGCCACGATCGTCCCCTCGACCTCCCCGAATCCGACGCGGTAGCCGTCGCCCTGGCACCAGCCGCGCATGACCAGCGAGTCGCCGTCTTCAAGGAACGTCCGCTTGATGCCCCCGTCGAGCTCAACCGGCTCGGTGCCGTTCCAGCTGATTTCCAGCAGGCTGCCGCGCTGCTGCTTCTCCGGCCCCGAAATCGTACCGGACCCGAGCAAATCGCCGACATTCATCGCGCAGCCAGAGGAGGCGTGGTGCACCAATTGCTGCACCGACGACCAGTACATGTATTTGAAATTGGTGCGGCAGATCGTCTGCGCCACATTCATCGGCGCCGCGCGCAAGGAGACATCGAGCTCCATGTCGAAATTGTTCGCTTGCGCTTGGCGCAAATAGGCCAGCGGCTCCGGCTTCTGCTCAGGCCCATGCAATCGGAACGGCTCCAGTGCTTCGCGCGTCACGACCCAAGAGCTGATCGAGGTTGCAAACGCCTTAGCCTGGAACGGACCGAGCGGCACATATTCCCATTGCTGGATGTCGCGCGCGCTCCAGTCGTTCAGGATCACGAAACCGAAGATCATCTCTTCGGCCTGTTGCTCGGTCAGCATCTCGCCCATCTTCGAGGCTTGGCCGACCACGACGCCCATCTCCAGCTCGAAATCGAGCCGCTTGCAGGCACCGAAGCTCGGCACCTCCGCCGCCGGCGGCTTCAACTGCCCCCGCGGCCGCTTCACCTCGGTGCCGGACACCACGACCGTGGAAGCGCGGCCGTTATAGCCGATCGGCATGTGCAGCCAGTTCGGCTGCAGCGCATTGTCCTTGCCTCGGAACATCACGCCGACATTGGTGGCATGCTCCTTCGAGGAATAGAAATCGGTGTAGCCGGCGACCGCAAACGGCATGTGCAGCTTCACGTCGCGCATCGGCACCAGCGCGAGCTTGCGCAGCTCGTCATTGTCGCGCAGCTCCGGATGATCATGCCGCAACAGCTCGCTGATCCGAGCGCGGGTCTTCGACCACATCTTCGGCCCGAGCGCCATGAAGGCATTGAGCGAAGCTTGCGAGAACACGCCGATCTCGCCAAAGGCGAAGCGGCCATCCTGCTCCAGCTCCCAGAGATCGAGCACGTAATCGCCGATCGCAACCCCAACCCGCGGCGCAAGGCCACGCGCGGAGAACACACCGTAAGGGAGGTTCTGGATCGGGAAGTCGGAGGCGGGATCGACGGGGATGAAGGATCGGAGCTTGGGGTCGTTGGGGTGGGGCACAATCAATTCCTTATCGCAAACACTTTGTCTGTCGTCATTCCGGGATGCGCCGTAAGGCGCAGGCCCGGAATCCATAACCACGGCGCGCGCTTGGCCCCTGGGCCATTCGCGCAAACCAAAGAGGCAGCCAGGCCGCGCTTTCTTTACCTTTCACGCGAATGCGGCAAGCCGCAAGCGCGTGCGGTTATGGATTCCGGGCTCGCCGCTGCGCGTCGCCCCGGAATGACGGTTACGGCTTATTCGGATCAAACCGCTTCTCAAGTCCCTTCCAGCAGTCCGCATAATCATCCTGCAACGTTGCTGACGTCGCCGCATATTGCGTGACCCGCTGCGCAAAGCGCGTCTCGAACATGAACGCTAACGTGCCGGTCAGCTTCACCGGCTTCAGCTCGCCATTGCTCGCATGATCGAACGCCTGGCGGTCCGGGCCGTGCGGCAGCATGCAATTGTGCAGGCTCATGCCGCCCGGTGTAAAGCCCTCCGGCTTGGCGTCATAGACGCCGTAGATCAGGCCCATGAACTCGCTCATGATGTTCATGTGATACCAGGGCGGACGGAAGGTGTTTTCCGCGACCGCCCAGCGCTCCGGGAAGATCACGAAATCGATATTCGCCGTGCCCGCCGTTTCCGACGGCGAGGTCAGCACGGTGTAGATCGAGGGATCGGGGTGATCGAAGGAGATCGCGCCGACCGGCGAGAAGTGACGCAGGTCGTATTTGTAGGGCGCGTAATTGCCGTGCCAGGCCACGACATCGATCGGCGAATGCGGCAGGTCAGCGACAAACAGCGAGCCGCCCCATTTCACATAGAGCTCGGTCGGCGTGTCCTTGTCTTCGTAGCTAGCTACCGGCGTCAGGAAGTCGCGCGCATTGGCAAGGCAATTGGCGCCGATCGGGCCGCGCTCCGGCAAGGTGAAGGCGCCGCCGTAATTTTCGCAGAGATAGCCGCGCGCAGGCCCGGACGGGATTTCCACGCGAAACTTCACGCCGCGGGGGATCACCGCGATCTCGCCGGGCTCGATGTCGATGCGGCCGAATTCGGTCACGAAGCGCAGATTGCCCTGCTGCGCCACGAACATCATCTCGGCGTCGGCATTGTAGAAATGCTGATCGACCATCGATTTGGTGATGAGATAGACATGCGCGGCCATGCCGGCCTGGGCATTGGCATCGCCGGCCGTGGTCATGGTCCGCACGCCCTGCAGGAAGGTGATGTCCTCTTTCGGCAGCGGCGTCGGGTCCCAGCGCAGTTGCGCGATCGGCAGGTCGTATTCATGGCATGGCGCCGAGCGCCACAGCCCAGCATCGAGTTTCCTGAAGCGGCCGGAATGCTTCACCGACGGGCGGATGCGATAGAGCCAGGAGCGCTCATTGGTGCCGCGCGGCGCGGTGAAGGGCGAGCCCGAAAGCTGCTCGGCATAGAGCCCGTAGGCCGCACGCTGCGGCGAGTTGCGGCCGATCGGCAACGCACCGGGCAACGCCTCCGTTTCAAAGCTGTTGCCAAAGCCGGACATGTAGCCCGGCGTCACCTGGGCGGAAGCGCGGCTGATCAGGTCAGGCGAGGTGTTGATGTTCATGTCTATCCTCCTCCTTGCAGGGCTGCCCACATTTCCTGGTCGCGCTTGTCGGTCCAGATCACGGGATCGTCGATCCCCGACGCTTCGTCGTAAGCGCGCGAGACGTTGAACGGCAGGCAGTGCTCGTAGATGGCAAAGCTCGAGAATTTCGAGTCCATCACCTCGCGCGCCATCGCCATCATGTCCTTGAGGCTGCGGCCCTTGGCAACGGCGGCTTCCGCTGCGCCATAAAGCGTGGTGACAAAATCCCGTGTCATCGCGATCGCGTCGCGCCCGGTCGCAAGCCCCTTCAGCGCATCGCCGCGGCCCGGCGCGATCGCCTTGGGATTAAAGGCGCGGATTTCGTTCAGCGTCATCGGCCATTCGCGCAAATGCGCATCGCCGCAATAGCAGGCCGAGTGATATTCGATGAGATCGCCGGAGAACATCACGTCTGCATCCGGTACCCAGGCGACGATATCGCCCGAGGTATGTCCGGCGCCGAGCTGCATCAGGCGCACCTCGCGCTTGCCCAGATAAAGCGACATCTCGCCTTCGAAGGTCAATGTCGGCCAGGTCAGGCCCGGGATGCTCTGCGCATCCTGGAACAGGCGCGGGAAGCGGCCGTATTCGGAGTCCCAATCCTGCTGGCCGCGCTCGGCGACGAGGCGGCGCGTCTCTTCCGAGGCAATGATTGCCTGGGCATGATAGGCGGAGGCGCCGAGCACGCGCACGGCGTGATAATGCGACAGCACGACATATTTGATCGGCTTGTCGGTGACGGTTTTCACCCGCTCGATCACCTTGTTCGCCATCGCTGGAGTGGCCTGCGCGTCGAACACGAGGCAACCGTCCTCGCCGACGATCACGGCAGTGTTCGGATCGCCCTCGGCGGTGAAGGCATAGAGATCGGTGCCGATCTCGGAGAACGTGACCTTCTTCTCGGAGAGGTCGGTGGTGGACGCGAAACCCTTAGCCATCAGTTTAGTCCCTTGAGCACTATTGTTGTTGCTGTTGTTGCTGCTGGCTCGCCTCCAGCATGCGGCGCCCGGCGAGCGTAATCGCCTCGCGCAACACCTCGATGTCGCCGATGTGGTTGGCGAGGATGAGAACCAGTGCCGCGTCGAAATCAGCGCTCTGCGCGTCGGTGAGGCCACGATGCGCCTCGACGATGGCGCGGAAGGCATCATCGGGCTTTGCAAAGTTCGAGCTGGTGGATAACGCCATCGTCAAGCCTCAGTTCAAAAAGCCTCAGTTCAAACCGGATGCACGCGCCAGCGCCGCATCTAGCGCAGACCGGATCGGATGCCGGAACCGCGCCGCGATATAGCCGTCGGGACGCAAGAGATAGGCCGTACCGGGCTCGGCATCGTAGCGCGAGGCAGCGAGCCCTTCGGCATCGACCAGCCCGCTTTCGCCGCCGATGCGGATCGTGCCGACGCCGTCGGGCACTTCGGCCGCAGCGCCGTTGCCGAACTCCAGCAGCGCGAACCGCGCGCCCTGCTCGACGAACGCCTCGGTCAGGAACTTTGCGGCCCCCGAGCGATCGGCCATCGGCGCGTCAGGCATCGAAGCGCCCGGCCGCGGACCGCCGCGCCAGGCGTCGTTATCCGCTGTCGACAGCGGGGATTCGTAAATGGAAGGCACCGACAGCCGCCCGCCATTGACCATACGCTTGCCGAACTCGGTCTCCTTCGCCAGTGACAGCACCGCCTGGCGCAGCCGCGCCTCCTGTCGCGACGAGGGCGCCATGAAATCCGTCGAGCGCGTGGACTCGCGGATATTCTCGTCCGCAGCCGTGCTGCGCTCGACATGATAGCTATCGAGCAGGCTCGCCGGCGATTGCTTGCGCAGCACGCGATCGAGCTTCCAGGACAGATTCTCCGCGTCCTCCAGCCCGGAATTGGCGCCGCGCGCGCCGAACGGCGAGACCTGGTGGGCGGAATCGCCGGCGAAGATCACCCGGCCATGGACGAAGCGGTCCATGCGGCGGCACTGGAATTTGTAGAGCGAGATCCATTCGAACTCGAACTGGTCGTGGCCGAGCATGCGCGCGATCCTCGGCCGCACATGCTCCGGCTGCTTTTCGACCACGGGATCGGCATCTCGGCTGAGCTGCAGGTCAATGCGCCAGATGTCGTCCGGCTGCTTGTGCAGCAGTGCCGAGCGCCCGGCATGGAACGGCGGATCGAACCAGAACCAGCGCTCGGTGGGGAACGCTGCCGTCATCTTGACGTCGGCGATCAGGAACTGGTCCTCGAACACCTGGCCGGAAAATTCCGCACCGACCATCTGCCGCAGCGACGAGCGCGCGCCGTCGCAGGCGATCACATAACCCGCAAGAATTTTGTAAGAACCATCCGGCGTCGACACCGTCAGCGCGACGGTATCGTTGCGGCTCTCCAGCGCGATCACCTTGTTGCGCCAGCGCAGATCAATCGACGGCAGTTCCTCGACCCGGTCGACCAGATAGGCCTCCGCATAGAATTGCTGCAGGTTGATGAAGGCCGGCCGCTTGTGGCCGACTTCCGGCAGCAGGTTGAACTGATAGAGCTGCGAGGCGCCGTGAAAGATCTTGCCGACGCTCCACACCACGCCCTTGTCGACCATGCGGTCGCCGACCCCGAGCCGGTCCCAGAACTCCAGCGAGCGCTTTGAGAAGCAGATCGCCCGCGAGCCCTCGCCGATCCGGTCGGCGTCATCGAGCAACAGCACGCTCTGGCCGCGCTGCGCCAGATCGATCGCAAGCGACAGGCCCACCGGTCCCGCGCCGACCACGACGACCGGATGCTCGGCCAAATCAGTTCCCGGGCGATCCTGATCGGGGTGCCTGCGATAGCCGAACTGGGTTTTGGCTTGCGCCATGCGTTTCCTTTATTCGCGGAGCATGATCTTGTCGGAAAACCGGTGCCGACTTTTCCGGATCATGCTCTAGCCAGCCGAACGCCGGTCTGTTAAATTAGTCGCAACTGCAACTATCTTACCCCGCGGCGGCACGTTCGCGCAACAGGGTATGGGAGACAAATTTTGGCGACCACGCTGATCCCCGGCCCTCGCGAGGAGAACGCCTCACGTCGCAAGGCCTCGCGGCTCGACCTGTTCCGCTTCGTGCCGTTCCGCCTCAACCGGCTGTCCGCCGAGGTGAGCAATGCGCTCTCCAGCGAATACCAGGCGCGCTACGGCCTCGACATTCCGGAATGGCGGGTCTTGGCGACGCTCGGTTTCCGCAACGACGCCTGCAGCGCGCAATACATTTCCGACTGCACCCGCACGCACAAATCCACCATCAGCCGCGCCGTCACTGCGCTGATGGAACGCGAAATCGTCGAGCGCGTCGAGAACGCCGAAGACCGCCGCGAATTCCGCCTGCGCCTGACGCGCAAGGGCCGCGCGCTCTATGAAGAGCTGATCCCGCGGCTTCTGCGCAAGGAGCAGGAGATCCTGTCCTGCCTCTCCGCCCAGGAGCGCAAGCTGTTTGCCGCACTGCTCGGCAAGATCGAGAACGGCCTTGACCTGGTGCAAGACAGTCAGGCAGCGGACGCGAAAGAGGCGTATTGAGTTAGGCTCTATCCACGTCATTGCGAGGAGCGCAGCGACGAAGCAATCCATGCTTCAGCAAGCGGGGAGATGGATTGCTTCGCTCCGCTCGCAATGACGACGGCGGGTTTTGCCCGACGTTATTTCACGAAACTCCGCGACGGCGCCTTGTGCAAGGCAAACGCATCGACCTTGTCGCTCGCTCGTGGATAGATTTCGCAGACGATCGGGTCATGCCCCGGGATGAAGCGATCCGGGTGGCCTGCGAGGCGCTCGACGGTTTCCCAGCCGGTCGCCATGTCGCCGATATTGTAGACGATCGGAAACGGGCTGCGCCGATGCAGATTGGCGTAGTAATGCGAGGCGTCGGAGGCCAGCACCACCGGGCCGCGCTCGGTCTCGACCCGCACCACCTGCAGGCCGTCGGAATGGCCGCCGACCCGGTGCACGGTGATGCCGGGGCCGATATCTCCGTCACCGGAATGGAACGTGACGCGCTCGCCATAGACATGGCGCACCATCTGCGTGACATGCTCGACGGTGAACGGATGCCGCAGATGGGCGTTGCACATGCAGCGCCCGGTCGCGTAGCTCATTTCGCGTTCTTGCAGGTGGAAACGCGCGTTCGGGAAGCGGTCGAGATTGCCGGCGTGGTCATAATGCAGATGGGTGACGATGACGTCCTTGATGTCCTCGACCGCAACACCAAAGCCTGCCAGCGCATCCACCGGGTTGAGCATCAGCTTGCGCCCGCGCAGCTGCGCCTCGTCAGCATTGAAGCCGGTATCGACCAGGATGTTGCGTCCCTGCCCTCGGACCAGCCAGACGAAATAGTCGAGGTCCTGCGCGCTGGTGTCATGCGGATCGGGGGTGATGAAGTTCATGTGCGGCGTCCGCGCCATGGTTGCGTAACGGAGCGCGTAGATTTCGTAAGCGTTTCCCATCGGTCACTTCTCGTTCTTCTTAGCCGTCGTCGGATGACGGCCGCACCAAGCCATTGTCATCGCCAAAGGTCAAACCTGTGCGGGATGAGGCGCCCTGTCACGGGCTTGACGTAGACGGGCTCTAATGTGAGCCTAATCACATTAGAGTACGGATGGCTGTGGGAACCTGTCACGGGCGCTGTTGGTGCGTGCGGCGAGCGATCTTGACCACGCGCGAACGGATCGACCGGGGCCTTTCGCCGCGGTCGAATTGTCGCGATAGGACAGATTTTGCAATCGGTTGACGCCTTGGGGACCCTGGTTTGATAATGCTTTTGGCGTGGAGTAATGTCGTTGGGGCGCAAGCAGCATCGGCGCCCTTTTTCTTGGACCGCCGTAGTATGAAGACTTGTCTTGCCTTCCTTCTGATTGCCCTTTTTTCGGTCATCTCGACCACCGCCTCGCCCGCCGCGGGCGATCGCTTTGCGCTGGTGATCGGCAATGCGAAATATCCGGACGCAGACGCGCCGCTGAAGGAGCCCATCACCGACGCCCGCGCGGTCGCCGATGAATTGAAGCGCGACGGCTTCAACGTCGACATCGGGGAAAACCTGACCGGCGACGGCATGCGCCGGGCCTTCGACAAGCTCTACGGCAAGCTGCGACCGGGCTCGGTCGCCCTCGTCTTCTTCTCTGGCTTCGGCATTCAATCGAACCGCCAGAGCTACATGATCCCGGTCGACGCGCAGATCTGGACCGAGCAGGACGTGCGCCACGACGGTTTCAGCCTGGAAACGGTGCTGGGCGAGATCAACAGCCGCGGCGCCGGGGTCAAGATCGCGCTGGTCGATGCGTCCCGCCGCAACCCCTATGAACGCCGCTTCCGGACCTTCTCCGCCGGGCTCGCGCCGGTCATCGCGCCGAACGGCACGCTGGTGATGTATTCGGCGGCGCTGTCGTCGGTCGTCTCCGACAATGGCGGCGACCAGAGCCTGTTCGTGCAGGAGTTGCTCAAGGAAATCCGCGTTCCCGACCTGATGGCCGAGGAGACCCTGAACCGGACCCGGGTCGGCGTCACCCGCGCCTCGCGTGGCGAGCAGGTGCCCTGGATTTCGTCCTCCCTGGCCGAGGATTTCTCCTTCATTCCGGGCGCGCCCGGGAGCCGTCCGGCGCCGCCGCCGCTGCCTCAGCAGCAGGTCACCGCCGTGACGCCGCCACCCCCACCGCCGCCTCCGCCGGTGGTCAGCACGCCGACGCCGGTTGCGGTCGCGCCTCCTCCGCCACCACCCCCTCCCCCGCCGCCGGTCGACAATACGCCGCCGCCACCGCCGCCACCGAGCGTGGAGACGACGCCGAGTTCGTCGCCTTCGCAGATCGCGCTCGCTGACGATCCGACCATCAAGTCGCTGACCGCCAAGCTCGACGCCAATCCCGACGATGTCAGCGCGCTGTACCGGCGCGGCCAGGTCTATGCCAGCAAGGGGGCCTATAGCCTTGCGATCAAGGATTTCGACGGCTCGCTGCGGATCAATCCGAAGGACGTCGAAGCCCTCAACAACCGCTGCTGGGCTCGCGCCGTGATCGGTGACCTGCAGACGGCACTCAGGGATTGCAACGAGGCATTGCGGCTGCGGCCCAATTTCGTCGATGCACTGGACAGCCGCGGGTTGGTCAACCTCAAGAGCGGGGCGACCAAAAACGCCATCACCGACTTCGACGCCGCGCTGAAGATCAATCCGCGCCTGACCTCCTCCCTCTATGGCAGGGGCCTCGCCAAGCAGCGCAGCGGCTCGATTTCCGAGGGCAATTTGGATATAGCCAATGCCAAGGCCATGGACCCGAATATCGTCCAGGAATTCGATGGTTACGGGGTGCGTTGACAAATATTTGCGTTGAACGGCGGGCGCCGCTCGAACCCCGAGGCAGGCGCCCGAGACAGACTTCTAAGTCTAAGTCGTTACGGTCGCGACCGATTTTGCCGCGATCGATCCGGAAAAATTGTTTTGGAACCGCGCTGGGTGAGCGCAGGAGGGACTGGTAATGACGAAGCTCTCGAAAAAACGCCATTTCATTGCAATGCTTTCGGTGGTCGCCATCGGCGCCGCATTTTCATTTGGGATCGGCCAGGCCAAGGCCGGCGACGACGTCACCGAAGATCAGATCGTGCGGGCCCTTACCCCCGCGAAGAAAGCACCGCTGACGCGCGGGCTGAGTGTCGGCCCGCAGACGGCCGATCCGGCTCCGAATCCGGAAGAAACCAAGTTCGTCGACAGCGTCCGTGGCCGCGCCACCCGCTCGCTTTCCAAGGCCGAGCGCGAGGAAATTGCGACTATCGCCAAGGACAAGCCAAATATCGATCTGACCATCAATTTCGACTACAACTCGGCCGATATCAGCGCCAAGTCGCTTGCTGACGTCAAGAAGCTCGGCAATGCGCTCACCAATCCCGACCTGAAGGGCTCGACCTTCCTGCTCGCCGGCCACACCGACGCCGCCGGCGGCGACTCCTACAACCAGGACCTGTCGGAGCGCCGCGCGGATGCGATCAAGCGCTATCTGATGGACAATTACCACATCGCCGCGAGCGATCTCGTGACCGTCGGATACGGCAAGAGCAAGCTCAAGGATGCGAACCAGCCGATGTCGGAAGTGAACCGCCGGGTGCAGGTGGTGAACATGGAAAACAAGACCACGGCGTCCAAGTAACGCCGGCACAACGGCCCCAAGTGTTTACCCAAGTAACTCTCGTGGTATCGGGTAACGTTCTGCAGCAAAAATGCGTCTCGCCATGCGGCGAGACGTGCCTTGATCTTCAGGGCTGCACTCTGCGATCTCGCTGCCGTTCCTCGCAAGGCAAGGTTTGGATGATCCGGCGATGATCCCCTCCCACTATATCAAGCCTGCCGTCGCGCTGGCATTCTTCTTCGTGCTCGCGGGCGCCGACTATTGGTGGGAGCATCGGCCGGAGCCCGCTGAAAAGGATACGGCGGGCGAAGCCCTGGTGGTGGTGACGAAAGCCACCAATGCCTGCTTCTCCGACCAGGTTCGCGTTACCGGCTTTGTCGTGCCGCGGCGCGAAGCCGTCGTCGGCGCCGACCAGGAAGGCTCCAAGGTCACCGATCTCTTCGTCCGCGAGGGCGACACCGTCACCGACAACCAGGAACTCGCCCGCCTCAGCGCGCCGCAGCAGCAGCCCGGCCAGCAACAGCAACAAGGCCGCAACAGCGGGCCGGTTTCGTTGCGTGCGCCGGCGCCGGGCCTCATCACCGAGGTCAGGACCATCGTCGGCGCGCCGGCCTCGCCGCAGGCGGGCCCGATGTTCCGCATCGCCATCAACAACGAGCTCGAGCTCGAAGCCGAAGTGCCGAGCGTGCATTTGCCCAAGCTCAATCCGGGCGCAACCGTGCGCATCACCCGCGACAACGCGCCGGACCTGATCGGCCGCGTTCGCCTGGTATCGCCGCAGGTCGATCGCTCGAGCCAGCTCGGCCGCGTCCGCATCGCGTTGACCAACAACCCGTCGCTGAAGGTCGGCATGTTCGCCCGAGCCAATATCGACGCCAAGCGAAGCTGCGGCGTTGCGGTTCCGCGCACCGCCATTGACCATCTCACGGTGCAGGTGATCAAAGGCAACACGGTGGAAACGCGCAAGGTGCAGGTGGGGCTGACGTCCGACGCCAACACCCAGATCCTCGAAGGCCTCGACGTCGGCGAAACCGTAGTGGCGGACGCCGGCTCTTCCCTGCATGATGGCGATCAGGTGAAAGCCATGTTCGCCGACGAACTCGATCGACGGGTACGCTGATGGCACTCAATATCTCGGCATGGTCGATCCGGAACCCGCTTCCCTCCGTCGTCTTCTCGATCATCCTGCTCGTGCTCGGCTGGCTGAGCTTCATGAAGCTCGCGGTGACGCACCTGCCCTCCGCCGACATTCCCGTGATCTCGGTGGCGGTGGCGCAATTCGGCGCGGCGCCCACCGAGCTGGAATCGCAGGTCACCAAGACCATCGAGGACGGCGTCTCTGGCGTCGAAGGCGTACGCCACATCACTTCTTCCATTACTGACGGCCTGTCGGTGACCACCATCGCGTTTGCGCTCGAGACCAACACCGATCGCGCGATCAACGATATCAAGGACGCAGTGACCCGCGTCCGCTCCAACCTGCCGCAGAACGTTGCTGAACCCCTGATCCAGCGCGTCGACGTGATCGGCCTGCCGATCATGACCTATGCCGCGATCTCGCCCGGCAAGACGCCGGAGCAGCTCTCCTATTTCGTCGACGACGTGGTCAAGCGCCAGCTCCAGGGCGTGCGCGGCGTTGCCGAAGTCGCCCGCATCGGCGGTGTCGAGCGCGAGATCCTGGTTTCACTCGACCCCGACAAGCTGCAGGCTGCCGGCCTGACGGCGGTCTATGTCAGCCAGTTCCTCCGCGGCACCAACGAGGACCTCGCCGGCGGACGCGCCGAGATCGGCAAGAACGACCAGGCGATCCGCACCCTCGCCGGCGCCAAGACGCTGAACGAGCTCGCCGGCACCATGATCCCGCTGCCGGCCGGCGGCGAGTTGCGTCTCGACGACCTCGGCACGGTCACCGACACCATCGCCGACCGTCGCACCTTCGCCCGCTACAATGGCGAGCCGGTGGTGGCGCTCGGCATCAAGCGCTCCAAGGGCGCCTCCGACGTCGTGGTCGCGGGTCTCGTGCAAAAGCGCATCGACGCGCTGAAGGAGCAATATCCCGACGTCGACCTCAAGCTGATCGACACCTCGGTGAAATTCACCAAGGGCAATTACGACGCCGCGATCCAGACCTTGTTCGAGGGCGCCATCCTCGCCGTCGTGATCGTGCTTCTCTTCCTCAGCGACCTTCGCGCCACCATCATCGCCGCGGTCTCGCTGCCGCTGTCGATTTTCCCGGCATTCTGGGCGATGGACCTGCTGGGCTTCTCGCTGAACCTGATCTCCTTCCTCGCCATCACGCTCTCGACCGGTATTCTGGTCGACGACGCCATCGTCGAGATCGAGAACATCGTCCGCCACATGCGGATGGGGAAGACGCCCTATCAGGCGGCGCTCGATGCCGCCGACGAGATCGGCCTCGCCGTGATCGCGATCTCGCTCACCATCATCGCGATCTTCGCTCCCGCCAGCTTCATGCCGGGCATCGCCGGCCAGTTCTTCAAGCAATTCGGCATCACGGTCTCGGTGCAGGTGTTCTTCTCGCTGCTGGCCGCGCGTTTCGTCACGCCGATGCTGGCGGCCTATTTCATGAAGCATCACGAGCATGACGACCCGCCGCCGGGGCGCGTGCTCAACACCTATCACCGCGTCGTCACCTGGTCGGTGAAGCACCATTATCTGACCGTGCTGATCGGCATCGGCATCTTTGCCGCCTCGATCTGGAGCATCACGCTGCTGCCGCAGAGCTTCCTGCCGGCGCAGGATTCGGCGCGCTCCTGGCTCGGCCTCGAGCTGCCGCCCGGCACCCAGCTCGAGTATACCGAGAAGGTGACGGAGAACATCGTCGCGCTGTTGCGCAAGCGGCCCGAGGTGAAGAGCGTGTTCGTCGATGGCGGCCGCGATCCGCATGGCTCGCAGGAGGTGCGGCGCGCCACGGTCATCATCAACTACACGCCGAAGACCCAGCGCAGCCTCACCCAGCGCGAATTGGAAAATTCGATCAGCCAGGAGCTCGATAATCTTCCCGATATCCGCTTCTGGTTCCTCGACGATCAGGGCAACCGCGCAATCTCGCTGATCGTGGCCGGCGCCGACAGCAACATCGTCAACAACGTCGCCAGCGAGCTGGCAACGCAGATGAAGCGGATTCCGCTGATCGCCAACGTGGTCTCCGAAACTTCACTCGACCGGCCTGAACTGCGCATCCGGCCGCGCGCTGATCTCGCGGCACGACTTGGCGTCAGCACCGAGACCCTGTCCAAGACCATCCGCGTCGCCACCATCGGCGATGTCGGGCCGGCGCTTGCCAAGTTCGACGCCGGCGACCGCCTGGTGCCGATCCGCGTGCAGCTGGAGGATTCCTCACGTGGCAATATCAGGGCGCTCGAGCAATTGCGGGTGCCGATCGGCGGCGAGAACAGCAAGGAAGGCGTGCCGCTCACGGTCGTGGCCGACGTCAGGCTCGACCAGGGCCCGACCAGCATCGACCGTTACGACCGCCAGCGCCAGGCGACGGTGGCCGCCGACCTCGCGGGCTTCTCGGCGCGAAGCGAGGCCACCAAGCGCATCTATGACCTGCCGGTCATGAAGAGCCTGCCCAAGGGCGTCACGGTGAGCGAGGGCGGCGACGCTGAAAGCCAGAAGGAACTGACCGACGGCTTCGCCAGCACCATGGCGACCGGGTTGATGATGGTCTACGCCGTGCTGGTACTGCTGTTCGGCACCTTCCTGCAGCCGATCACCATCCTGTTCTCGCTGCCGCTGTCGATCGGCGGCGCGATCGCAGCGCTCGCGATCAGCGGCAAGCAAATCACCATTCCGGTGTGGATCGGCATCCTGATGCTGATGGGCATCGTGACCAAGAACGCGATCATGCTGGTCGAGTTTGCGATCGAAGCGATCCATGCCGGCAAGCCGCGCGACGAGGCGATGATCGACGCCGGCCTGAAGCGCGCCCGCCCGATCGTGATGACCACCATCGCCATGGTGGCCGGCATGATGCCGAGCGCGCTCGCCTTCGGCGCCGGCGGTGAGTTCCGCTCGCCGATGGCGCTCGCCGTGATCGGCGGCCTGATCTTCTCCACCGTGCTGTCGCTGGTGTTCGTGCCTGCGATGTTCATGGTGATGGACGATCTCGGCTCATTCATCTGGCGCTTCGGCAAGCGGCTGATCGTTTCCACGGACGAGAGCGGTCATAGCGATCACCATCAACAGCCGCCGATGCCACCCGCGCAACAGCATCCACCGGCCGCCGCGGAGTAGACTATTCCTCCCGTCCTTTTTCGGCCTGATCCGCAGCGGAGCGAAACACCGGATGGCGCGACCAGTCGTGATCCTCGATCAGCAGAAACTCCGGCCCTGACCCGTCTCCGCCGATATGGTTGAGCTGCCGCGAGAGATAGGTGCGAAACGCCATATCGGCGTCCGCCGAAATCGAATGCCGGCCATTTTCGATGGCGACGCGGGCGGAGACGCCGCTGCCGGCGAAGAAATCCAGCACCGTCGAGCCCGGGTAAGACAGCGACAGCACAAGCCGCTCGATCAGCTCCTTCGGCTTCTGGGTCGGATGGCCGACCCGCTCCTTGGAATTGCCGTTGAGCCGCGGAATCTTCCAGACATTCGTGGGATTGATGCCCTTTTCCAGGCTCTCCGCATTGAGCCTCTTGTCGCGCTTGTAGATTTCGAGCGTCGCCGGATCGAGCGGGCGGCGGACGGCGTCGAGATCGAAGTAATATTTCGGCGTCTTTCCGAACCAGGCGATCTCCTCATGCCGGTTGGCGAAGAAGCGCTGCGCGCCCATGCCGTTCGGATAATTCCAGATGATGAGATTGGCGAGCAGCATGCGGCTATGCACGCGCATCCAGCCCATCAGGCTGAGCAAGTCGCCGCTGCCCGCCTCGGCCTGGTATTGCAAGCCGCCGAACAGCACGAAATTGCCTGACGGTGCCAGCACGCGCTCGACCTCGGCGAGCCATTTCCCAGCCCAGTCGACGTAGTGTTCCAGATCATCCCAGGCAGCGACATTGATGTTGTAGGGCGGATCGCAGATCACGAGCTGGATCGACTGGTCCGGGATCTTCGCCAGCACCTCCAGGCAATCGGCGACATCAACGATATGCGAGGTCGCCGCCACCTCGCCCGCGACGACTGCGCGCGCGGAGGAGTGTGCCAAACCGCTCTTGCGCAAGCGGTTCATCCCGATATGCCCGGCATTGCGATGAGAGCGGTTCGGCATCTTCAAAACCGGGCGCGGCGGCAGCCAAGCGCGCTAATCGTTGCGCGCGATCGTGGTCAGCTTGTTCAGGTTCTGCAACAGGATACGGCCGCGCTGCAGGTCCAGAATGCCGTCCTTGCGCCAGGATTGCAGTTGCCGGTTGACGCTTTCGCGCGCCGCGCCGACGAAAATGCCGAGTTGCTCCTGCGAGATGTGCACCTCCGAGCCGAAATCGGCGGCAAGCGCACAGAGCCGGCGGGCGAGCCGTACCGGCAGCGGCTGCAGCATCGATTCCTCCATCCGCTCGCTCTGCCAGCGGATACGCTGGCAGAGCAGCTCGATGATCCTGATCGCGACCTTCGGCTCCCGCTCGAGGAAGCCCATGAAATCCTCCCGCCGCACCACGAACAATTCGGTGGTTTCGCCCGCGGTGGCGTCCGCCGTGCGGGCCTGGCGGTCGAGCACGGCGACCTCGCCAAAGAGATCGCCCGGCCCCATGAAATTCAGCGTCAGCCGGCTGCCGTCGGAGGCGCCGGTTTCGATGCGGACCTGCCCGCGCCGGACCCCGTACAGCGCATCACCGGGATCACCCTTCTGGAACAGCACCTCGCTCGCGGCCAAATGCTGCGTGTGACAGAGATTTGAAAGCTTCTGCAATTCGTCCGCGCCCAAGTCCGCGAACATCGGATTCATCTTTAAAATGACCGCAAATTCGGCCTGTTTGCTCATTTCAGTACCTTCAACTCGAATTAAGAGAATCCACCCAGCGGGAAGTGTGCCATAGGTCACATAACTTTGCAGCCCTTCCCATTATTTATGGACCCCTTTTGAGCCTTCGCCCGTTTTCCGCGATAAGCTCAATTTAACGGCCCGGCGGAAGGGGACGCAGGGCATGCATGATGCCGTCTGCCCGGGAACGTCGACATGAAAGCACTGAAACTCGCAGGCGCGGCAATCGCCGCCGTTATCGTTATTCTTGCGTTGCTGATGGTCATCGGAATCCCCTCCGGCTTCCTGACCTCGGCCATCCAGGACCGCGTCGAGCGCCAGACCGGCTATAAGCTGACCATTGCCGGCTCGGCCAAGGTCAGCCTGTGGCCGACGCTGAACGTCAATCTGAGCGATCTGACCTTGCAAGACCCGAAGGATCGCGACGGCACCAGCCGCATCACCATCGACAATCTGCAGGCCGATGTGAGCCTGTCCAGCGTGTGGTCGGGTCACCCGCATGTGTCCGAACTCGTGGTCACCAAGCCCGTGCTGTACCGGGCGCTGTTGCGCGAGCGCACCCAGGAATCGGCGCCACGCTCGATGAAGCCCGCGCCCGAGGCCGAGACCGTCAGCATCGACCGCATCAAGATCACCGACGGCGCGATCATCGCCTCCAATCCGCGCGACCGCTTCGAGCATCGCATCGAGGGCATCAACGCCAATACCGTGATCGATGCCGATCGCAAGCTCAAGCTCACCGGCACCGCGCGCACCGACAACACCCCACTCAAATTCGACATCAAGGCGGCCATGCCGACGCCTCCGGTCGAGCGCCAGACCATGCCGGTCGACCTTACTCTTGAGGCACCCGGCCTCCTGCACGCGCCGCTGACCGCCAAGGCCGAATTGCGCTTCAACGGCCCGCTCGTGATGTTCAACAGCCTTTCCGGAGCGCTCGGCGATGGCGGCTTTACCGGCTGGGCCTCGGTCGATCTCGCCAGCAAGCCGCTGGTGAAGGTCGATCTCGACTTCCAGCGCCTCGATCTTTCGGGTGCGAAATCGGCCACCTCCACCACGTCGCCCGCGCAGGGCTGGAGCGACGCGCCGATCAACCTCACCGGGCTGAATTATGTCGACGCGCAGGTGCGCGTCTCGGCGGCGCAGCTCATCCTTGCGGATGCGCAGTTTGCGCCGGCCGCGATCGACGCCTCGCTCGCCGCCGGCATTTTGAAGGCCTCGTTCTCCAATCTCGGCGCCTATGGCGGACAGGCGAGCGGCGAAGTGATCGTCGATGCCAGTAGCGGCAGTCCGACCTATGCCATGCATGGCGACATCGTCGGCGTGCGCGCGCTTCCGCTGCTGACCAGCCTTGCCGATTTCGACAAGATCGACGGCAAGATGCAGGCGAAGATCGCCGCCCAGTCCTCCGGCGCGAGCCAGCATGCGATCATGTCCAACATGTCCGGCACCGCGTTCGTGATCTTCCAGGACGGCGCCATCCGCGGCGTCAACATCGCGCAGATGATCCGTTCGCTGACCGCGAGCACGCTCAATGGCTGGCAGGAGCAGGAGCAGCAGGCGACCGACCTGACGCAATTGTCCGCCTCGTTCAAGGTCGACCACGGCCAGGCCGTCACTACCGATCTCAACCTGGTCGGCCCGCTGGTTAAGGTCACCGGCGCCGGCACCATCGACCTCGGCACCAAGCAGATGGGTTTTCGCGTCGAGCCGAAGCTCGTGATGACGACCGAAGGCCAGGGCCGCACCTCCGACCCCGTCGGTTTCGGCATTCCCGTGATGATTTCTGGCCCCTGGTCGAACCCACGCATCTATCCGGACATGCAGGGCGTCCTGGACAATCCCGACGCCGCCTATGCCAAGCTGCGCGAGATGGGCAAGGGTCTGTTCGGGCCGAACGGCGCCAACCTCGGCAATATCGGCGGCTTGTTGGGCGGCCTGGGTTCGCTGACCGGCAACCCGCCGGCCAATAACGGCAATGGTGGGAACACCGGCGGCAATACGTCCAACGACCCGCTTGGTGGTAATCTTGGTGGTAATCTTGGCGGCAACATCGCCGGCACCATCGGCTCCCTGATGAAGGGCTTTGGCGGCAGCCGCGGCATCCCCGCGCCGGGGGAGCAGTCCTCGTCCCCGCCGGCACAGGCCCAGACCCCGTCGCAAGTGCCGTCCTCGGCCCCGGCCGAGCAAGCCCAGAGCAACACCCCGCCGCCCCAAGCCGCCCAACAGGACAGCCAGCCGATGAATGACGTGCTGCGGCAGCTGTTCAACCGGCAGTAGGCGTCCAGGCGCCGCCATCGCATCCGGCGGCGCCATGGCCGAGCAGCGCCGCTGGGCGTTTTTGCGCGGCAATAAGGCTGCCGCCGGCTCCCTCCCGCCGTGCACAACGGCGGTAACCACGCGGGCAGCTGCCCGGCCAACCCCCTCAAATTGTGCTAGAACCCGTTCCGGCCGAGACGTCCAGCCCCGGTTCCATTGCTGGCTCCTTTCCTGGTTCTTTGGGCGGCCTGCCGTTTGCACTGATGTTGTCGGATTGCACCGGCCAACGGGCAAGTTACGCCGAGGCAGGGTCGAAAGCCGCCCACGAGGGTCTGGATGATCGCCGTCAAGGACAAGATCTGGTTTTTGCGCGAAGGCCTGTTCGCCAAATACGTGATCTCGCTGGTCGGCCTCGTGGTGTTCGTGCTGGCCGTCAACGGCGCGACCGAGACCTGGATCAGCTACCGGGCGACCAAGACCACGCTGATCGACGCCATGTCCGAGAAAGCCGACGCGACCGCCAAGCGGATCGACCAGTCCATCTTCGAGCTGGAACGGCAGATCAGCTGGGTGACGCGGGCGAGCGTCGTGACGCTGGAACAGCGCCGCTCCGACTATGCCCAGCTTCTGAACCAGATTTCCGCCGTCAGCCAGCTTTCCCAGCTCAACGGCCAGGGCCGTGAATTGCTGCGGCTGTCGCGCAAGGAAATTGCCGTCAACAGCAACGCCGATTTCTCGAAGGACCCACGCTTCAGCGAAACCGTGGCGCGCGGCGTCAGCTTCTCGCCGGCCTTCTTCTCCGCCAACCAGCCGTTCATGTCGATCTCGGTGGCCCATTCCGGCTTCAATGCCGGCGTCACCGTGGCCGATATCGACCTGCGTTTCCTGTCGGACTATCTGGGCGACACCCAGGTCGGCAAGAACAGCTTCGCCTATGTGGTCGACCCGAAGGGCGAGGTGCTGGCCACCTCCTCGCGCGGCCCCGACATCGGCAAGGACCTCTCCAAACTGCCCCAGGTCGCCGCGCTGATGACGCCCGACGGCCAGCCACTTACCTCCGGCACCGACGCCGACGGCCATTCGGTGCTGACGACGTCGGCGACCGTGCCGAAGCTCGGCTGGGTCGTGTTCTTCGAGCAGCCTACCTCGCAGGCGCTGGCGCCGATCCGCGACCAGCTGGTCCGCGGCGCGCTGCTGATCGGGCTTGGGCTCCTCATCGCCATCCTGGCCGGCACCCTCCTGGCGCGACGCATGCTGGTGCCGATCGAGGCGCTGCGCGTCGGCGCCCGTCGCCTCGGCGCCGGCGATTTCAGCCAGCGTATCGACGTCCGCACCAAGGACGAGCTGGAGGAACTGGCCGATCAGTTCAACAGCATGGCGGGGCAGCTCGGCCAAACCTATTCCGATCTCGAGGCCAAGGTGGTCGAGCGCACCCGCGACCTCGCCCAATCGGTCGGCGAACTGAAGGTGCTGGAGGAAGTCGGCCGCGCGGTCTCGTCCTCGCTCGATCTCAACGCCGTGCTGCCGACGGTCGCGGCCCGGGCGCTGGAGATCACCCATGCCGACGCCGTGCTGATCTACGGCTATGACCCCGCCAAGCGGCAGTTCAACCTGGTCGAGGCCGACGGCATCGACAAGGCGGCTGAAGGCGAGCATCGCGTCATCGATGAAGCCGACAGCGTGCTCGGCGATGCCGCGCGCAAGGGCGAGCCGATCGCCATCCCCGACCTCGCCGCGGTCGCCGACGTTCGTCTGCGCAACGTCGCTGTCGAAGCCGGCTTCCATGCCGTGCTGGTGGCGCCCCTGGTCGACCAGCAGGGCGTGCTCGGCGCACTGGTGGTACTGCGGCGGGCGACCGGCGATTTCCCGGAAAGCCTGATCGGCCTGATGCGCACCTTCGCGCACCAATCGGTGCTGGCGATGCGCAATGCACGCCTGTTCACCGAAGTCGACCAGAAGGGCCGCGAGCTCGCCTCCGCCAACACCGTGGTGCGCGAGCAAGCCGACAAGCTCACGGAACAGACCGAGCAATTGCGCAACTGGAACCGCTCGCTGGAAGAGCGCGTGGAGAAGCAGCTCGGCGAGATCGAGCGCATCCGCAAGCTCGAGCGCTTCCTCGCGCCGCAAGTGGCACAGCTGATCGCCTCCTCCGACGGCCACGACACGCTGCTCAACAGCCATCGCGGCGAGGTCACGGTGGTGTTCTGCGATCTGCGCGGATTCTCGGCCTTCACGGAAGCCACCGAGCCGGAAGAGGCGATGAACGTGCTGCGCGAATATCACGCGGCCCTCGGCGAATTGATCTTCCGCTATGAGGGCACGCTCGACCGCTATGCGGGCGATGGCGTGATGATCCTGTTCAACGCGCCGATCCAGTTCGAGGACCACGTCAAGCGCGCCGTGAAGATGGCCTGCGAGATGCGCGACACCATCGGCGCGCTGACCGAGAAATGGCGCAACCGCGGTCACAGCCTCGGCTTCGGCATGGGCATCGCGCTCGGCTATGCCACGCTCGGCCAGATCGGCTTCGAGCAGCGGCTCGAATATGCCGCGATCGGCAGCGTCACCAACCTGGCTTCGCGTTTGTGTGATGAAGCCAAGGCCAACCAGATCGTGGTGAGCCGACGCGTTTATGGCGTCGTCGAACAATGGGTCGACGCGGCGGCGCTCGACGATCTCGTGCTGAAGGGTTTCAATCATCCCGTGCTGGCGATGGAGATCCTGCGCTGGCGCGAAGAGGTAGATAATGTGGTCGATGCGTCGGCTGCGGCCGCGGCGCGAAGAAGGATGTAATTCGTAGGGTGGGCAAAGGCGCATCGCGCCGTGCCCACCGTTCACACGATAGCCGCCGATGGTGGGCACGCTTCGCTTTGCCCACCCTACGAAACTGCGCATGACCCCGCATTCCCGCGGCGCGAATTTGCCCGGGTGATGCATCGTCGTCGGCCCTCGAAAGCAAAGAGGGCGCAGGGAATGCCGGGCGCTCAGCCGCACCCATAGCCTCGTGTGCAACAAAAAAGCACACGAGTTCGAAACTACAGGTGAGCCGAAACATCCGGCATTCCCTGCACAATGGTTTACGGCTTATCGCGCGCTCTCCCCGGTGAACCGGGCTTTGTTGCCACCGTCGCTCGCGAAATCGTCCACGAGCTTGATCCCAGCGTCGGGAGATCAGGACCACACGCCTTTGCCGTCCGCATTCGCGCGCTTCGTCGGAGCACGCCAACACGTCCATCGCATCCTGCCGCCAACGTCCGTGACGATCGCGATACGCCCCTCTTGCAGCAGCAGGATGCGCAAACTGAGGCCACTTATTTGCCCGACGGCGCAAGCGGAATTTTTGTGGCAGGCGGGGTGAAACGGCTCAACTCGTTTGAATCGGCTGCCGAAAATCGCCGTTACGCGCAGGCGATTTTCGGAGCCTTTTGCAAGCATATGCGCCGTTCAGGGGCGGCACTCACGCATTCGTGCCGCCATCCACCGTCAAATTGGCGCCGGTGATGTAGGAGGCTTCCGGCCCCGCGACAAAGGCGACCAACGACGCGACGTCGTCGACACTGCCGTAGCGGTTGAGCGCCGTGGCCGCCTTTTGCGGCACGGCCCAGTCGCCGGCTGCGGGATTGAGGTCGGTGTCGATCGGGCCCGGCTGGATGTTGTTCACGGTGATGCCGCGGTCTCCGACCTCCCGCGACAGACCCTGTGCGAACATGCGCATGGCGCCCTTGGTCGCGGAGTAAGGCACGAGGCCGGGCGTCATCATGCGTTCGCCGACGCAGGAGCCGATCATGACGATGCGGCCGCCATCATTCATGTGCTTCAGGGCGGCGAGCGTAGTGACGAAGACGCCGCGCACATTGATGTCGATCACCCGGTCCAATTCCTCCAGCGTCGACTCCTCGAATTTCTTCGGGATCGCGGTGCCGGCATTGTTGACGAGCACGTCGAGCCGACCGAGCGAAGCGACAGTCTTCTGGATCGCTGCGCCCACCGCCGCGGCATCGGTCGCATCCGCCTGGATCGCGATCGCCTTGCCGCCGGCGCCCTCGATTGCTTTCACGACGGAAGCCGCCGCATCTGCGCCTTTGGCGTAGGTGATCGCGACACGGGCACCTTCAGCGGCGAGGCGCCGGGCGATGGCCGCGCCGATACCGCGCGAGCCACCGGTGACGAGTGCCGTCTTGCCTTCGAGTTTTCTGGACATGATGAATTTCCTTCTAGGTTTGGGATGCTGGTTGGTTCAGAGTTTCGATCCGCCGTCGACGCGGAGCGTGTCGCCGGTGATCCAGCGCGCATCCGGTGAGGCGAGGAACGCCACGGCGTCGCCGATGTCGTCGGCTTGCGCGATGCGTTTGAGCGTCTGCAGGCTGAGCGTGAAGTCGCGGCCTTCATCCGTCTTGGCAAAGGACGACATGTCGGTTGCGACCACGCCCGGCGCGACCGCGTTGACGCGGATGCCGCGACCGCCGAGCGCCGCCGCAAAATGCTTCACCAAGGTGTCGATCGCGCCCTTGGTCGCGGCATAGGCCGGCAAGGTGCCGACCGAGGCATGCGCGGCGAGCGAGGAGAGCAGCACGACGCTGCTGCCTTCATGCAGGATCGGGAGCAGTTGCTGCACCAGGAAGAACGGCGCGCGGACATTGACCGCAAACAGGCGGTCGAAATCCTCCACCGTCGTCTCCTCGATGGTGGCCGCCTTGGCGACGCCGGCATTGGCAACCAGGATATCGAGCCGGTCGCCGATGATGGCGCGGGCCTGCTGCGCCAGTTTGTGGGCGCCGTCGGGTGCGCCGAGGTCGGCGCCGACCGTATCGGCGCGGCCGCCTGATTTACGGATTTCGGCGACGACGGAATCGGCTTCCTTCGCGCCGCTGGCATAGTGCACCAGCACCTGCGCGCCGAGCTTGGCGAGCGCCAGCGCGCTAGCGCGGCCGATACCGCGCGAGGCGCCGGTGACGAGAGCGGTTTTTCCTTTGAGACTGGTCATGACAAAACTTCCTTGTTCTGGAGTGAGGATCGCGGACCGGGCGCGGCCGATCCGCTCGGATGGCGTCAGGTCGCGTTACGCATCCAGGAACAGCGATGCGTGGGCGAGGAAGAGCTCCGGATACTGGTAGAACGGAGCGTGGTTCGAATCCGGATAGATGAGGAGCTGCGCGTTCGGCAGGTGCTGCTGCAGGGTGAAACCGTTGACGGTGGGAATGATCAGGTCGTTGTGACCATGCACGACAAGCGTCGGATGATGGATTTCAGCCAGGTAATCCAGAACGCCATTGGTCCACTCGTTCGACTTGATGATCGCTTGCAGCTGGGTCGCGGCGGATGCTTCCGTGACTTCAGGGCTACGGTCCTGGCGGCGATGCTTGCGTTCGAGATAAGCGAGTCCGGCCGCGCGTCCCGCGGGAGACGACGAGAAATGCGCGGCGATCCAGAGATGTTCGGGCGGATCATACGTCGCGGAAAATATCTTCGCCGATTTGCTGGCGGCCGTGTCGGCGCCGCGCGGCCCTGTACCGATTAACACCAGCTTGCGCACGAGATCCGGCGCTTGCACGGCGATCTCCTGGGCGATCTTGCCGCCGATCGAATACCCCAGGACGTCGGCCTTGCCGATCCCGAGCGCCTTGATGAAGGCGATCGCATCCCTTGCCATGTCAGGGAAAGTCGCCGGCACCTCGCCCGAGCTCGCGCCGACACCCGCGTTGTCGAACAGGATCACTTCGCGGCGCTCGGCCATCCCGTCGGTTATCACCGGATCCCAATGGTCCATGGTGCCGCGGAAGTGGATGTTCATCACGATCGGCACGCCGCCTGTCTTGCCGAAGCGCCGATAGGCGAAGCGGATGCCGTTGGCCTCGACGAATTGCGTCGGGGCAGTCTGATGAGTGTGGTTCGTCATGGCAAAACTCCGATGGTTTTCAGATGAAGGGATGGTTTCAACTGGCGGTCTTGCCGCCGTTGACGCGGATGATCTGGCCGGTGATGAACGAGGCCCTGTCCGAGCCGACAAAGGTGACGGCGGCGGCGATCTCTTCGGGCTGTGCGCCGCGCTTGAGCGGCACCGCGGCGTAGAAGGCCGCCTTCTTGTCCGGCGTACCCGTTAGACGATCGAGCATCGCGGTTTCGGTCGGTCCCGGCGCAACTGCGTTGACGCGGACGCCGAAGGCGGCGGCTTCGAGGGCTGCGGACTTGGTGAGGCCTTCCACCGCGTGCTTGCTCGCGACATAGAGCGACAGGTTCGCAGCACCTCGCTCACCCATGGTGGAGGAGATATTGACGATGCTGCCCGCGCCCTGCGCCTGCATGATCCGCAGCTCATGCTTCAGGCTGAGCAGCGTGCCGAGCACGTTGGTGTCGAACATCGCGGCATAGCTTTCGGGCGTCTGGCCGGTGACGGGACCGGGCGTGCCCTCGGTGCCAGCGTTGTTCACGGCAACGTCGAGCCGGCCGAAGCGCGCGACGCCCTGATCGACCAGGCGGCGGACATCGTCCTCATGGCGCACATCGGCCGCGATGAAGGCGGCTTCCGCGCCGAGGCCGCGAAGCTCGGCTTCCAGCGCCTTGCCTTCCGCCTCGCGACGGCCGGAAACGACGACGGTGGCGCCTTCCCTGGCAAAGGCCAGCGCCGTGGCGCGGCCGATGCCGGTGAGCGCACCGGTGATGAGAATGACCGACGTGGGGGTGGACATGGCCTTAACTCCTCGAATTTCGGCATGAGGGCGCCCGTTCCCTGCCGGATGGGCATGGTTAGGAAGCGCTGCTCGTTTCGTGTTAGGAGCTATTTGGGCCTGGCTGGCGCTTTTGAAAAAGACTTTGTAAGCTGCCTTCCATACCTGAGAGGCATGGAATGGAACTTCGCCATCTGCGCTACTTCGTGGCCGTCGCCGAGGAAGGCAGCCTGACGGTCGCCGCCGAAAAGCGACTGCACACCGCGCAGCCTTCGCTCAGCCGGCAAATCCGCGACCTCGAATATGAGGTGGGCGTGCCCCTGCTCACCCGCAGCGTTCATGGCGTGGAGCTGACCGCGGCCGGCCGCGTCTTTCTCGACCATGCGCGACTGGCGCTGACGCAAGCCGAGGCCGCCACTGAGGCCGCACGCCGCGCCGCGCAGCCGAGCAAGCAGGTGTTTGCGATGGGCTTCACCACCGGCCAGGAGGTCGAGTGGCTGCCGCGCGCCACCAGCCTGCTCCGCGACGAGCTCGCCAATATCGAAATCCGGGTTTCCAGCGACCACTCGGTGACGCTCGCAGACGCGCTCACGCACGGCAGGCTCGACGTCGCCTTCCTCCGCACTGAGCCGATGCCCGACATCGAATTCAAGGTCATGGCGAAAGAGCCGCTGGTCGCGATCCTGCCGAGCGACCACAAGCTGGCGCAGCGCAAGACCTTCGACCCCAGGGATCTCGCCGGCGAGACCTATATCGGCATCTCCAAGGTGCCGCGGGTGCTGCGCGGCGTGATCGCCGATTATTTCGAGCGCTGCGGCGTCAAGATCGTGCCCACATACGAGATCGACAATTACGCGATGGCGATCTCGCTGGTCGCCTCGACGCGCGGCGTGGCGCTGTTGCCGGCCTCGGCCAGGAATTTCCTGCCCTGGTCGGTCGTCAGCCGCCCGCTCAAAGGCGAGACGCCGACCATCGACGTGGTCGCCGCCTATCACAAGGCCAACACCTCGCCGATCCTCAAGCGCTTCCTCGCGCGGATCGACGAATTGACCGCTGCGACGGCATCATCCGGCCATGGACGAAGCGCCAATAATCGATAATTCCGGAGCGCGATGAATCGTCAGCGCGCTCCGGATTCTTGTTTTGCGCATGATCTTCTCGGAAAACCGCTACACACTTTTCCGGATCATGCGCTAGTCTCCGGTGGCGAGGGCCCACAGAAGGCCCGGCCTGAGTTTTGAGGAGGGAGCGACCATGGGCATCCATCTGCTCGATCGCGTCATCGGCAGCGAATATCCCGATTTCGCCGATGATGCCGAAGTGCGGGCTTTCGAACGGGTCCCGTATTCGGACCGCATCGCGGCACAGAGCACCTATGAGGCGATCAAGCTCGGCGCCGCCCACAATCCCGACGCGCCCGCGCTGCAATTCCTCGCCAATGCCGAGCCGACCGATACGCCGGTCGCGATCTCCTACCGCGCTTTCATCGCGCGCGTCACGCAGGCCGCCAACATGTTTCATGCGCTTGGGGTCGGGCCAGGCGATGTCGTCAGCTTCCTGTTGCCGCTGGTGCCGGATGCGTTCGTGACGCTATTCGGCGCGGAGGCCGCCGGGATTGCCAATCCCGTCAATCCGCTGCTGGAGCCGCACCAGATCGCGGAGATCCTGGAAGCGGCGAACACCAAGGTGCTGGTGGCGCTCGGCCCGATGCCCGGGACCGACATCTGGCAGAAGGTCGAGCAGGTGCGCGGCAAGCTCCCGCATCTGAAGGCGATCGTGCAGCTCGGGCCGGGCGATCCCGCCCACGGCATTCATTCGTTCGGCGAGCTCATCAAGACGCAGCCCTCGGACCGGCTGGTGAGCGGCCGGGTTATTTCCGGCCACGACACCGCCGCCTATTTCCACACCGGCGGCACCACGGGCACGCCCAAGCTCGTGCGCCACACCCACACCAACCAGGTCTATCAGGCCTGGGCCTGCAATCTGATGCTCAAGGCGATGCCGGGCAGCAACCTGTTGTTCGGCATGCCGCTGTTTCATGTCGGCGGCTCGCTGACGCAGGCGCTGTCGACGCTTGCCGCCGGCAATTGCCTGGTCGTGCTGTCGCCGTCCGGATGGCGCAATCCGGCGTCGGTGAAGAATATCTGGGCCCTGATCGAGCGCTTCCGTCCCGAAGCCTTTTCCAGCGTGCCGACCGTGCTCGCGGCGGCGCTCACCATTCCGCCCGGCAGTGCCGACATATCGAGTCTGAAATTCGCGGCCGCCGGCGGATCGGCGATTCCCGTTGCGGTCGGCAAGACGATCCAGGACCGGCTCAAGCTGCCGGTGCTCGAGGTCTATGGCATGACCGAGACCTCGAGCGTGCACACGATTGCTTACGCGACGCGCCCGGTCCGGCTCGGCTCGGCCGGCCTGCCGATCCCCTACAGCCGCGTCCGCATCGTCAAGTTGGACGCAGAAGGCCGCTTCGAGCGCGATTGCGCGGTCGACGAAATCGGCGTGGTCGCGATGGCCGGGCCCGGCGTGTTCGGCGGCTATCTCAACGACGCCCACAACCAGGGCGCGTTCGTCGAGCCGAGCTGGGTCAATTCCGGCGATCTCGGACGGCTCGATGCCGACGGCTATCTCTGGATCACCGGCCGCGCCAAGGATCTCGTGATCCGTGGCGGCCACAATATCGATCCGGCGCCCATTGAAGACATCATGTTCCAGCATCCGGCGGTCGGCCTCGCCGCCGTGGTCGGCCAGCCCGACGCCTATGCCGGCGAATTGCCGATCGGCTATGTGCAATTGAAGCCGGGCGCGAGCGTTCAGCCCGGCGAGCTGGAGACATGGGTGCGCGAGCGCACGCCCGAGCGCGCCGCCGTTCCCGTGCAGATCATTCCGATCGATCCGATGCCGCTGACCGGCGTCGGCAAGGTGTTCAAGCCGCAGCTGCGCTGGGATGCCGCCAGCCGCGTCTTCGCCGGCGTGCTGACGCCGCTGCGCGAGCGCGGCATCGACTGCAAGGTCAAGGTCGGCGCCCATGGCAGCCATGGCAGCATCGCGATGGTGACGCTCGCGGGCGTGCCCGAAGAGCGGCGCGAGGCCGTCACCAACGAGGTGCACACCTTGCTCGCGCCGTACGTGATCCGGCACGAGGTCGTCAGCAGCTGAGCCGTGAAGGCCGACCGCGCCTCAGTCAGGAGGCCGCCTCTTCCCCGGCAACCAGCACGGGGAGCGCCGGCTGCGGCGCAGGCGCGGCGACGGGCTTCGCGAGCCGGCTCGCCGCGATCATGATCGCGGCACAGACGACATAGCAGAGGGTGCCTATCGCATAGGTCCTGGCAATGCCGATCTCGATCGACAGCGCCATACCCAGGACCGAGGCCAGCATCGACGTGATACCGTTGGCGCTCCAGAAGAACGGCAACAAGCCGTCGTGATGGCGCCATGTGCCAAGACCGAGCGGGAACATCATCCCCATGCAGAAGGAAGGCGGCGCCAGCAGCAGGATCGACACTAGAATGCGCATCCCGGTTGCCTCCGGCCGCGCCCAGGCCGTGACCAGCGGCGTCAGCAGCCCCGCGGCCACCAATGCCGCCAGCAGCGCGACGACCCTGACGAGCACCGCGAGCGGCCGAGGCGCCTGCGCGCCGACCGTCATACTGCCGAGCCCGCCAAACAGCAGGATCGTAAACAGCACGACGCTCAGTCCGTAGACGGGATGGCCGAGGAACACCATCAGACGCTGCATCTGCGAGATTTCGATGAGCATGAAGCCCATGCCGATGGCGCTGAAATAGGCCACCGGCGGCGCGAGTGTCGTGAACGGCATTTGCCGCACGAGGCGCGAAAACGGGATCACGATGTAGTACACGCAGGCGCCGAGCGTGAACAGGATGAGCCATCGGGTCATGCTGATCGCAGCGTTGTTGTTCATCGAGCGCGACGCCGAGAAGTTGAAGAAGTCGCCAAACCGCGCCGTATAGAAGAAGAACGGATTGTCGTCCGTCGACGCCGTGATGTTCTCGGGCAGCGAGTCGAAGAATGCGCGGTCGGCCTTGCCGGACAACAGCGTCGAGGTGATCGTGTCGAAAGCGATGTCCGGCCCCAGCAATATCTTGAAGCCCTGCGCCGCGAGCCGCTCGCGCGCCGCCTGCCAGTCCGCGTCGGCAAAGGCGTCCGGGCGGGTCATGACGGTCACGATATCGCCGACGCCCACCGCGATGACGTGCCGCGAAAGCTCCGCCGCCGCCACGCCGCGGCGTTGCAGGGCATCCGCCGCGATCGCCACCAGGCGATAAAACTCGCCGCGATGGCTTTTTGAATCATACCAGCGCGACACCGCGAGCATGCCGCTCGGCTTGAGCGCCCGGTAGAAATCGTCCCAGGCATCCACGGTGTAGAGACGGTTTTCGGTCAGGGTCAGGCCGCCGGCCGCGGTCGCCGCCCAGGTATCGATCAGCGATATCTGGATGAGGTCGTATCGATCGGATGAGTGGTTGAGGTAGCTTCTGGCCTCGCTGTTGACCAGCGAGACGCCGGGTTGGCGATCGAGATGGCCGGAGAAATCGCCGAGCTTGTCCGTGAGGATCTCGAAGATCGCGGGATTGAGCTCGATGCCGCGGATGCGCTTGGCGCCGAAATACAGCGCGGAAAGAACGTCGCGGCCGCCGCCCACGCCGACCACGGCGACGTCGTCCGGCTTCTGCACCAGATAGGCCGAATTGATCACGTCGTCCCGAAGATAGGACAGCTTGCTGAAATCGCCGGTGAAACGGGTGATGGGGGTTCCCGCATCGGCGTCGATATCGAGATAATGCTGCTCGATCGCGGTCTGTGGCTCGTGCGCAAACCCCCAGCCGAACGGGAGAGCCTCGCCAACGGCCTTGACGCGCACGCGCGAAAACGTATTCCAGCGTTCGAACAGCGTGCCGCTCTGCTCGATTCCCTTGGCCCAGACCACGCCGAGATGGGCCTTGCCGGTCGCGGCCAGTCCGGTGTGTGCGCCGGCCACGACAGCCAGTGCGGTGGCGACGAGCGCGCTCCGGCGACGGCCGCGAACGTCGTCACTGCTGCGAATGAGCAGCCAGCCGGCAGCAGCCGCGCAGGCCGCGATCCAGAGCGTGGCGCTGACCGGGTCGATCAGCAGGAGAACAAAGATCACACCGAGGCATCCGACCGCCGCGCCCACGAGGTCGGCGGCATAGAGCCGCCCGCCGCCGAAAGGCAGCCGCGTCAAGAGGAGCGTGATGCAGATGCCGCCTTCGGTGAAGGGAGCCACGAAGGAGACGGCGGCCAGCGCCAGAACGACCGGCACGAAGGCCGCGGGCGCCACCAGCGGACCGCACAGGAAGGCAATCATGGCGCCGACGCTGCCGAGCGCGAACCAGCACGCATGCCCAGCGAATTCGGCTGCGACGCGCTCCGGTGCGTAGCGGTCGGGCTTGCCGTACACCTCCATCGCCCCCCGCGTCAGCCCGAGCATGGCGAGCGAAATCGCGGCGAAAGCGAAGTGGTAATACAGCATCACGCTGAAGAAGCGCGTGATCAGGATCTGGTAGGAAAGCGTGGCCGACGCCAGCACGAAGATCGCGACGTAGTAGCGGCTTTGAATGTTCGCGCTGCCTTGCAAGACGCCGCCCCCCGAAAATTGAGCCTTCCAAATGCGCCCCGCGCCGTCGCACAATGCACGACGTTAAGTAAATCATAACCTCTAAGAATCGGTTGACCGGCACGCGGGCCATGGAGGGCACGGGGCAGGCTATGCCGCCAACGTCATCGCCGGGTTAACGCGGGTGCGAAAATCAGGTCTTAACCAGATCGCCGTCACTGGCAAACGGGTATCCATTCCGGCCTGAGCACCGACATGATCAGCTCGTCGCGATGGACGCCGCCGAAGAAGGCGCTGCCGCGGGCGACGCCCTCGGCCTTGAAGCCGATGGCTTCATAGGTCCTGCGCGCCCGCGCATTTTCCGGGAATACGCCAAGCCAGACGCGATGAGCATCTGTCTCATGAAAGATCGTGTCGACCACGGCGCGGAGCAACCTTCTGCCGATGCCGTTGCCGGGGTTGGAGACAATAATCCGCTTCACGCATGTCGCGCGTTCCGGCGAGGCCCAGTCTCGCACGATCGTGAATCCAACCGGCCTTCCGGCGTCGCGCGCGAGGAAATAGGCGTAATGATCATCGCCGATCGCCGCCAGATGCCGCGCCTCGTCCCACCGGCCGACGAAGGCGTCATAGCCATCCGTCCGCTCGGTCGCCATGATGAACGGCACATCGTCCCTGGACGCGCGCTCGATGGTGATGCCTGTCATTTCAGTGCTCTCAGGTTTGGCAGTGCTCCTCTGGACCGCTATTCCGGCTCGATGCCGGCGACCCTGGTATATTCGGCCCAGCGCTCGCGTTCGGCCCGTACTTCCGCCTCGCAATCGGCAAGGCTGGTGATGTCGTAGGACAGGCCGAACTCGTCCATCCGACGGCGCACGTCCGGCGATTTCAGCGCCTCGTTGATCAGGCCATTCAACTGCTCGACGATCGGCCACGGCGTCGCCGACGGCACGGCCATGCCGAGAAAACCGGTGAGCTCAAATCCCGGGAAGGTCTCGGCGACCGCGGGCACGTCGGGCGCTTGCTGCGAACGCGTCAGCCGCGTGATCGCGAGCGGACGCATCTGGCCGCTGCGCAGATACTGGTTCGACGCGGTGGTGTCGACGAAGATGCAGTGGATTTCGCCGCTCATGAGATCGGTGACCGCATTGCCGATGGCGCGATAGGGCACGCCCCGCAGCTCGATGCCGGCAAGCCGGCTGAGATATTCCGGCGGCGTGCGCGAGGAAGCGTTGAAATAGCCGAACATCAGCTTGCCCGGCTCGGCCTTGGCCGCGGCGATGAAGGCCGCGAAATCGCGCCACGGCGCTTGCGGCCGCACCATCAGATAGCTGCCGCTGGAGCGGAACAGGCCGACGACGGTAAAATCCCTGGCCGGATCGTAGGAGAGGTTGCGGACCAGGCTGACATTGGCGGCGTGCGTGCTGGTGGTGATCAGCAGCACGGTGTGGCCGTCGGGCTCGGCGGTCTTGACCGCCATGGTGCCGATGATGCCGTTGGCGCCGGGACGGTTGTCGACGATCACCGCCTGTTTGGTCTTCTCCTCGATCACCTTGCCGATCATCCGCGCGGTGATATCGCCGGAGCCGCCAGGACCGAACGGCACGATGATCCTGATCGGGCGGGAGGGATATTGATCCGCTTTGGCTGACGTGGCGGCGAGCGCGCCGGCGGCAAGGGTGAGGACGGCGCGGCGATCGATTTTCTTGTTGTTCATTGGCGCTACCGATTCCGGCTTGCATTGACGAAGGCGGCATCAAACCACGAACAAGACGGCAAGGCTACCGTCGCGGCAGCGGCAGATCACGCCTGCATCCGCGCTTCCGTATCGATGCCTTCGGCGGCCGCCGCAAGCTCCGCATCCATCCGCGCCAGCATGAGCGACGTTGCCAGCGTGTTGTTGGCCTCCGCGCTGCGGCGCGCGGCTACGGCCCAACGAGAGCCTGCCTCGCGATTGCCAAGACCGTGCTCGGCGCGCGCGAGATGGACTTCGGTCATGAATATGTCGAAAGGAGCAAGCCCGCTCCGCGCGATCAAGGCCTCCAGCACGGCTTTGCCTTCCGCATAGCGGCCGATTTCAACGAGGGCAGCCCCGCGCGAGCCGGAAAGCGTGTCGTGCGGCACCAGCCGCAGGGCGCGTTGTGTGAGCGCGTCGAGCCGCGGGCGCAACGGCGCATCGCCACAGACAAAGGCGTGGGTGAGAAGCGTATCGATGACGAGGGCCTCTTCGGCAGCCAAAAGGGTGCCGCGCCCGAGTTCGCGCAACAACGCCTCTACGAATTCGCGCGCGGCCGCAGCGTTGGTCCACCGATCCATGCGGAAGAGCTGATACATGAGGCGCGGCGAGGCCGGCGTGAAAGGCGGCGATACACCGCCATGGGCATAGGTCGCGATCATCTGCGCATAGGCCGTACCGATCGCGGTCGGAGCGCCGGACTTGGCCTGCACCAGTTGCAGAACCTGCAGGCCATCGGTGCCGACCCGGCCGTCCTTGACCTTGACCGTGAAGGGCAGCAGATTGGCCACAATCATCCAGGCTTGCACGAGAACAATCGCGCCGATCGACTCGCCGGCTGCAGCCGTGACCGCAACTCCCTTGGTGATGACGGCAATCAGGGCGATCGCAGCCGCATTCGCCAGCACGCCGCCGAGAAGCATGACAGCCAGCCGCGCGCGGCGGATGGTGGCGGAAGGATACGGGTTGACCAAACCGAGCAGCGGCAGCAGCCGCAGCTCGAACCAGAGCTCACCGAAGCGGCGGCGAAACAAGAGCGGCCCGGTCCCCACGGTCACTTGCCGCATCGGAATGCCCGCAACCAGCCCGCAGACCAGATGGCCGCCTTCATGCACCGCGATGGCGAGCACGGTGGCGATGAACAGCCAGGCAAATCTGATTGCGATCAACAAATGATCCGTCTCTCCCGGTCGGACTGCTGCGCCATTGTAGCGCAACAAACCGCTCGGGGCAGCGGATCAGGCGTACTTGCCGTGGCAGTGCTTGTATTTCTTGCCTGAGCCGCAGGGGCAATCCTCGTTGCGGCCTACCTTGCCCCAGCTCGCGGGATTCTTCGGATCGCGCTGCTCTGCCGTCCCAGTCTGGCCCGGCACCAGCGAAGCGCTGGCGAAGGCCATCTCGTCCTCGCCGGTATCGGGGTTGAGCTTGTGCGCTTCCATCGCCGGCAGCGGCTGCTGCGGCTCTTCCGGCGGCACGATCTCGACCCGCATCAATTGCGCGGTGACGGCTTCGCGCAGATGCGCGATCATCGCCTCGAACAGGCTGAAGGCTTCCGACTTGTATTCCTGCAGGGGATCGCGCTGGCCGTAGCCGCGCAAGCCAATGACCTGGCGCAGATGATCGAGCATGATCAGATGCTCGCGCCAGAGATGGTCGAGCGTCTGCAACAGAATGGTCTTCTCGACGTAACGCATCACGTCGGGACCCCATTGCGCTACCTTGGCGGCCATGCGCTCGTCGACATGCTTCTCGATGCGCTCGAGCAGCTCCTCGTCGGCGATGCCCTCTTCCTTGGCCCATTCATCGACCGGAAGAGCGACGTCGAGCACGCGCCCCAGCTCGTCCTTGAGGCCCGCGACATCCCACTGCTCGGCATAGGCATGTTCGGGCACGTGCTTGGCAACGAGATCCTCGACAAAGGCGTGGCGCATGTCGGTCACCGTTTCGGCGACGCTCTCGTCCTTCATCAGGTCGACGCGCTGGTCGAAGATCACCTTGCGCTGGTCGTTCTGGACGTTGTCGAACTTGAGCAGGTTCTTGCGGATGTCGAAGTTGCGCGCCTCGACCTTCTGCTGCGCCTTTTCCAGCGCCTTGTTGATCCAGGGATGGATGATGGCCTCGCCTTCCTTCAGGCCGAGCCGGGTCAGCATGGTGTCGAGCCGGTCCGAGCCGAAGATGCGCATCAGATCGTCTTCCAGCGACAGGAAGAACTTCGAGCGGCCGGGATCGCCCTGACGACCGGAACGGCCGCGGAGCTGGTTGTCGATGCGGCGGGATTCATGGCGCTCGGAGCCGATGATGTAGAGGCCGCCCGGCTTCTGCACGGTCTTGGCGGGCTTGTTGCCCTTCGCCGGCTCGATCTCGACGGTCTCCTCCGCCTTCAACACGATCTCGCGGAAGCGCTCGACATCGGCCTTGATCTGCTCGATCTTCTTGGCCTTCTCGGCCTCATCCTCGATGCCGCCGGTCTCCTGCTGGATCCGCATATCGAGCGAGCCGCCGAGCTTGATGTCGGTGCCGCGGCCGGCCATGTTGGTCGCGATCGTGATCGCGCCGGGCACGCCGGCTTCCGCCACGATGTAGGCTTCCTGCTCATGGAAGCGCGCGTTCAAGACGGCGAACAGTTTCGCCTGCTTGCCGGCGCGCGCGGCGGCGTAGAGCTTGTCCAGTGCGCCTTCCTTGCCGAAATCGATCTGCTTGTAGCCGTTCTTCTTCAGATACTCGGCCAGCACCTCGGACTTTTCGATCGAGGCGGTGCCGACCAGCACCGGCTGCAGGCGCGAATTCGCCCGCTCGATCTCGGCCAGGATCGCGGCGTATTTCTCGTTCTGGGTGCGATAGACCTCGTCGTCCTCGTCGAGACGGGCGACCGGCAGGTTGGTCGGGATTTCCAGAACCTCGAGCTTGTAGATGTCGAACAATTCGTCGGCTTCGGTCGCCGCCGTGCCGGTCATACCGGCGAGCTTCTCGTACATCCGGAAATAATTCTGGAAGGTGATCGAGGCGAGCGTCTGGTTCTCCGGCTGCACCGTCTGATGCTCTTTGGCCTCCAGCGCCTGGTGCAGGCCTTCCGAATAGCGCCGGCCCGGCATCATGCGGCCGGTAAACTCGTCGATGATGACGACTTCGTCGTCGCGGACGATGTAGTCCTTGTCACGGGTGAACAGCGTGTGCGCGCGCAGCGCCTGGTTGACGTGGTGCACGACGGAGACGTTCTCGACGTCGTAGAGCGACTCGCCCTTGAGCTGGCCGGCGTCGCGCAACAGCGTCTCGATCTTCTCCATGCCGGCTTCGGTCAGCGTCACCGTGCGCTGCTTCTCGTCGACCTCGTAATCGGTCACCTTCGCAAGGCTGGGCATGAAGGTGTCGATGGTGTTGTAGAACTCGGAGCGGTCATCGAGCGGACCGGAGATGATGAGCGGCGTGCGCGCTTCGTCGATCAGGATTGAGTCGACTTCGTCGACGATGGCGTAGAAGTGGCCCCGCTGGACCATGTCCTCCAGGCGATACTTCATGTTGTCGCGGAGGTAGTCGAAACCGTATTCGTTGTTGGTGCCGTAGGTGATGTCGCAGGTATAGGCCGTCTTGCGCTCGGCGTCGTCCAGGCCATGGACAATCACGCCCGTCGTCAGCCCCAGGAAGGAATAGATCTGGCCCATCCAGCCGGCGTCGCGGCGGGCGAGGTAGTCGTTGACGGTGACGACATGGACGCCCTTGCCGGCGAGTGCGTTGAGATAGACCGCAAGCGTTGCGACCAGCGTCTTGCCTTCGCCGGTCTTCATCTCGGCGATGTCGCCTTCGTGCAAGACCATGCCGCCGATCAGCTGCACGTCGAAATGGCGCTGGCCGAGGGTACGCTTGGCGGCCTCGCGCACGGTCGCAAAAGCCGGAACCAGAATGTCGTCGAGGGTCTTGCCGGAGGCCAGCTGCTTTCGGAACTCATCCGTGCGCGCCTTGAGCGCCTCGTCGGAGAGGGCTGCGACTTCTGCCTCGAGCGCGTTGATGGCGTCGACGCGGGATTGGTACCCCTTCACCCGCCGGTCGTTGGCGGAGCCGAAAAACTTGCGGGCGAGCGCGCCGATCATGCCAAAATCCTGTATCTCGCGGCCAAACCTTGCCGCCGTGCGGTAGTACCGTGACTGCCTATCAACTCACCGTGACGCGCCACGGCAAAAGCCCCGACGGGTAGCGTTTGCCAAATGAGTGGGAAGTAGGCAGTCCTGGGTTCAACGGCCAAAAACGTCAGCAAAATAAGCGCTATCGCCATTGACACGATGGCGCAGAGATATGGCTGGGCCAGAGCCTTGTCAACGGCGCGAAAGGGGCCGCGAAAAGCGTCAAGCTATCGGCGAATTCATCATTTTGCCCGAGTTTCGCGTTGCCAAGACCATGCTATTGGGCGAGTGTCCGCCCCGCTTAAATTAGCCCATCCCAACAGGTAAGGATTTTCCATGATCGCCTCCCCGGTAATGAAAACCGGTTCACGCCTTGGCTTTGCCGCCTTCGTCGCGATGGCGCTGTTTGCCGGTACCGCCCGGGCCGAAGACAAGGTGCTCGCCAAGGTCAACGGCTCCGAAATCCGCCAGAGCGACGTGGCGATGGCCGAGGAGGAACTCGGACCCAGCCTCGCCCAGATGGACCCGGCCGCCAAGGACGAGAACGTCCTCTCCTTCCTGATCGACATGAAGGTCGTCGCCAAGGCCGCCGAGGATGAGAAGATCGCCGACAACGACGAGTTCAAGAAGCGGCTGGCGTTCGCCAGGAACCGGCTGCTGATGGACAGCCTGCTCGCCAACAAGGGCAAGGCCGCGACCAACGACGAGGCCATGAAGAAGGTCTATGAGGACGCCGCCAAGCAGATTTCCGGCGAGCAGGAAGTCCATGCCCGCCACATCCTGGTCGAGACCGAGGACGAGGCCAAGGCGATCAAGGCCGAGCTCGACAAGGGCGCGGATTTCGCCGAGCTCGCCAAGAAAAAGTCCAAGGATCCCGGCGCTTCCGACGGCGGCGACCTCGGCTTCTTCACCAAGGAGCAGATGGTGCCGGAATTCTCCGAAGTCGCCTTCAAGCTCGAGCCCGGCAAGATCTCCGACCCCGTGAAGTCGCAGTTCGGCTGGCACATCATCAAGGTCGAGGAAAAGCGCAACCGCAAGCCGCCGGAATTCGACCAGGTGAAGGGCCAGATCGAGACCTATGTGACGCGCAAGGCGCAGGCTGAGTATGTCGGCAAGCTGCGTGACGGCGCCAAGATCGAGCGCTTCGACCAGGCTGCGGCCGCCGATCCCGCAAAGCCCGCTGCCCCGGCGCCCGACGCCGCCAAGGACTCCAAGATGGCGCCTCCGGCGAAGAAGTAACGACGTCATTCCGGGGCGATGCCAGCGCATCGATCCCGGAGCGGAGAAGTATGAAGCTTTTATGAGCCGGGTTGGGAGCCATCTCTCAACCCGGCTTTCTTATTGGCCAGGTTTCTTATTGACTGAGGCGGCCTCTCCCCGCGCACGCGCAGAGGTGATAGAGAGCGCTGCCCTTTTGCTCTCATCGCCGGAATCCCCTCATGTCCTCCACCGTTTCTCCGCTCGCCCCGACCAACGTCCCCGACATGCCCGAAATCGCCGGCGTCAGGCTCGCGACCGCAGAAGCCGGCATCCGCTACAAGGGCCGCACCGATGTGCTGCTCGCGGTCATGGACAAGGGCACGGCGGTGGCCGGCGTGTTCACGCGCTCGAAATGCCCCTCCGCACCGGTCGAATGGTGCCGCGGAAAACTCAAGGGCGGCAAGGCCCGCGCGCTGGTGGTCAATTCCGGCAACGCCAATGCCTTCACCGGCAAGACCGGCAAGCAATCGACCGCGGTCACGGCGCAGATCGCCGCCAAAGCGGTCGGCTGCAGCGCCAATGAAATCTTCCTCGCTTCCACCGGCGTGATCGGCGAGCCGCTCGATGCCACCAAATTCGACGGCGTGCTCGACACGCTCTCGGAGACGGCTGCGCCCGGCGACTGGATGAGCGCCGCGCGCGCCATCATGACCACCGACACCTTTCCCAAGGTCGCGACCGCCAAGGTGAAGCTCGGCAAGGCCACCGTCACCATCAACGGCATGGCCAAGGGCGCCGGCATGATCGCCCCCGATATGGCGACCATGCTGTCGTTCATCTTCACCGACGCGCCGATCGCGCCCGCCGCGCTGCAATCGCTGCTCAAGAGCGGCGTAGAAGACACCTTCAACGCGGTGACCATCGATGGCGACACCTCGACCTCGGACACGCTGTTGTTCTTTGCCACAGGCGCTGCTGGCGCGAACGGCGCCCCCAAGATCAGCCGTGCCAGCGACCCGAGGCTGAAGGCCTTCACCAAGGCTCTGAATGAAGTTCTGGCCGATCTCTCCGAGCAGGTGGCGCGCGACGGCGAAGGCGCCCGCAAGCTGGTCGAGATCATTGTCGAGGGCGCAACCACCAAGGCCTCGGCGCGGAAGATCGCGATGTCGATCGCCAATTCGCCGCTGGTGAAGACCGCGATCGCCGGCGAAGACGCCAATTGGGGCCGCGTGGTGATGGCGGTCGGCAAGGCCGGCGAGCCCGCCAACCGCGACAAGCTCTCGATCTCGTTCAACGGCATCCGCGTCGCCAAAAGCGGCGCGCGCGATCCATCCTATGACGAGACCGAGGTTTCCGAAGCGATGAAGGCGCCGAAGATCCAGATCAAGGTCGCGCTCGGTCTCGGCAAGGGCAAGGACCGTGTCCTGACCTGCGACCTCACCAAGGAATATGTCGCGATCAACGGCGACTATCGGTCGTAAGCGCGGCGAAACCGACGACGACCACCTCTCCCGCCGCAAATCGGGTGAGGGGTTCAGGTCTTTCGTGAGGCCAAATCCCCCTCACCCGGATTGCTTCGCAATCCGACCTCTCCCCGATGGGGAGATGAGATCTGACCAGCGCTCGACTCTGCGCTAGTTCGTGATGTGCGCGACGCTCAGCGCCTGATTGAACATCTTGGTCAGGGCTGTGGTGATATCCGCAGGCGTATCGGCCTCGAAAAAGAAGCCCGACGATGCGCAGTCCTGAAGACTGGGGGGAATGTTGGGGATATTGGCGTTCGCGACGCCATCTTCGTTATTGAAGACGGCCGTCGGATTCTGGATTTTTTCATAGGGAATATAGAGCACGGCAATGGTGATGCCGCGAGCCTTGAGTGGCGCGCAGTACGAGGCGGCGCCCGTGGGCATCACGGTGGCGCTGTTGCTTCCAGAAAAACCACAGCAGGTCTGATTGTCCTGTGCGCCGTCGGTCACGAGAAAAACGAAAGGCTTCGTGTTCGTCGATGAGCTGCCGTCGCCGACATTTTTGATAATCGTGCTCATGCTCGGAAACGCGTTTTCAAAATGCGTTCCGCCGGAGCCGAGGTTTGTGATGTTCGGGGTGGTGCCGGTATCGAGCAGCGTAGCAAGATTCGCGGCCGCATAGTTGATGGTCGACGAATCGGTTGGACTGCCGTTGATGCTGCTGGTCAGCCCATAATACGCATAAAGATATCGAATGAACGGATAGAGCCCGATCCGGAATTGATTGGGCACTTTCTCCGCGTTGTTGGCCGTCGCGAACAACCCATCGATACCTTGTGTGGCCACCGTGGCGTTCAAGGCCGTGCCCACGGCGTCGGCGCGCAACTGGATGCAGGCATCGGTGCCGGCGGTCGGGCAAGACGTAACCGCCGTCAGACTGTTCGCCGTGCTCTTGGTATTGCCGGTCAGGAGCGAATTCGGAGAGCCAGAAGTCACGTTCGAAGTCACGTTCGAAAGCATCGCAGACGGTAGCGACACGCCCTTCATGGGATAGTTCGTATTCGTCTGGAGGAGATTCTGGTATCCGGATTGGCTGACGCGCGAGATGAGATAGCCAAGACAATAATTGTTCGTTGGGTATGCCGAGTTGATAGGACTGTACACACCAGGGGGGTTCACCTTCTGGCTCTTGGAGGGATCGCTGCACGAGCCCGAAGATTGGAAATGGCACGCGAAGGTACAGCCATTGGAGTAGGTGCTGAAATCATCCGGGTTGATCGCGGCCAGCCGCGTTTGCTCGGCGTTGGTCGATGGCAATCCCATCGATCCCGACACGTCCAGCATGAGGTAGAAATCAAGATACGTCGGCAGCTTGCCGCCGGCCGTTGAGTTGCCAGCGATGGTCATGGTCGGAAAGCCGGCGATCTTCATGAAGACGGTCGGCACCTGGGCCGAGAAGGTCACGGTGGACGCGAGATTCACGCCGGTTTTGGTGACGGTAGCGGTCTCCGACAGGCCAGTGTAGCCCGTGATCGTGCCCATGATGCCGTTGAAGATCTTGTTGGCGTCGGTCGCGCCTGCCGTCACTGTGCCGTCCGACGTCATCTTCGAGGCTGCGAGGAAGCCCGGAGATTGCTGCGAGATTGACGCGACCGCCGCCGCGTCCGCCGCCGATTGCAGCTTCGCTCTCATCCTGGTCGCCAGCGAGTAATCGGACGCGGCGCCGACAGCGGTCAGCAGCGGCACGGTGACGATGGCGAAGGTGAAGGTCATGTTGCCGCGCTGGTCGCGGCCAAAGCGTCGGATCAGGTCGAGGAGCGCGCGCATGAGAGGGCCACCGGTTGACGGGTTCAGACCCGTTAAACTAGGCGGCTCGGATTAAATATGACTTATCCCGACCGTAGAAAGCCGCCCCGAATATCGCTAATGAGTCCTTACCTGCGATCAGTACCAATCCTTCCCCAGAGAGCATGCCCGAACTCAAACTCACCCTGGTCGTCGCCTGCGCCTTGATCGACGCCGACAAGCGCGTCCTGATCGCGCAGCGGCCGGAAGGCAAGTCGATGGCAGGCCTGTGGGAGTTTCCCGGCGGCAAGGTCGAGCCCGGCGAGCGGCCGGAAGCGACCTTGATCCGCGAGTTGCATGAGGAGATCGGCATCACCGTCGCCGAACCGTGCCTCGCGCCGCTGACCTTTGCCAGCCATGCCTATGAGACATTTCATTTGCTTATGCCGCTCTATGTCTGCCGGCGCTGGGAAGGCCTCGTGATCGCCCGCGAGGGACAGCAGCTCGCCTGGGTGCGTGCCAACAAACTCCGCGACTACCCGATGCCGCCGGCGGACATCCCGCTGATCCCACATCTGGAGGATTTGTTGTTGTAGTGGGGGCGAGGGTCGTACCTACCCCCGTCATTGCGAGGAGCGAAGCGACGAAGCAATCCATGGTGCCGCAAGCGGCGAGATGGATTGCTTCGCTTTGCTCGCAATGACGGCGATAGATGCCCGGGTCAGGCGGACTAACCCTTCCGCCCCCGCTTCACCGCCTCCTCCAGACCCACCGTCGCCGATCCCGGGCGCAGCGGTTTGGGCTGGCTTTCATGCGGCGCCCAGCCGGATAGCCAGACGATATCGAAGGTGGCGCGGAGGCGGCCGTCGGGGTCGGCAAAGCGCTCGGCATAGATTTCTGCCATCCGCAGCATCGTCGCGCGCCGTGTCGGCGTGCGCCGCCGCTCCATTAGGACATTGGTAGCGCCCATTCGTCTGAGATCGGCCATCAGCGCGAAGGCGTTGGCGTAACGCACCACGACGCGGTCGACATCGGTGACCGGCAGCGCAAAGCCCGCGCGCTGCAACAGGCCGCCGATGTCACGCAGATCCGCAAACGGCGCGACGCGCGGCGACACCCCGCCCTCGCATTCGGCTTCGGCGGCGGCAAAGGACTGGCGCAGTTCGATCAGCGTATCGCCGCCGATCATCGCCGCAAGCAACAACCCGTCAGGCCGCAGCGCGCGACGGATTTGCGCAAGCACGCCGGGCAGATCATTGACGAATTGAAACGCCAGCGCGGAGACGGCGAGATCGAGGGATTCCGCCTGGAGCGCCAGGTTTTCGCCGTCGGAGGCCAGATCGACGCGCCTGACGGATTTGAACCGATCGGCGACTGGACCGCGCAGCCATTCGCCCGATGTTGCGACATCGGCAATGTCGGCAAAATTCCGCGTCACTGCCTGCAGGCGGTCGCCAAAATCTTCCGCAACGCGGTCGAGCAGGAAGGTCGCGGGTCCCGATTTACGCGCGCGCTCCTGCCGCTGCTTGAGGAGAGCGCGGTCGAACAGGGCAGGCGGGGCCGGATTGGAAGCCATGCCGGTTGGTACGACGGCCGGCCGGTCTCTGGCAATCGAGCCTTGTTTCTGGCAATCAAGCTTTGGCGGCGCTAGCCTTGCCCCATGGACGCTGAAATGGATGCTGAAACCGCCCCGTCCCGCTCGATCGGCACGCATTTGCGCACCGCGCTTGGCGTCTGCCATGCGGCGTGGAAGCACGCGTCGCGGCTGGCGCTCGACATCGCGCTGCCGACGCTCTGCGTCGCCTGCCGCGAGCCGGTCGACGGCGAGGGCGTTTGCCCCGAATGCTGGTCGAAATTGTCGTTCATTGAACGACCTTATTGTCCCCGGCTCGGCATCCCCTTTGTCTACGACCCCGGGCCCGACATGCTGTCGATGGAGGCGATTGCCAGTCCACCAGCCTACCAGCGGGCGCGAGCCGCGGTGCGCTATGACGAGGTTGCGCGCACGCTGGTGCATGCGCTGAAATACCAGGACCGTACCGATCTGGCGCCCGCCATGGGCCGCTGGATGGCGCGCGCCGGCCGCGAGTTGCTCGACGGCGCCGACATGCTGATCCCGGTGCCGCTGCATTGGCGGCGGGCCTGGCATCGCCGCTATAACCAGTCCGGCGCGCTGGCGCGTGCGATCGAACGCCAGAGCGGCATTCGGCTTCGGGGCGACATCTTGCAGCGGGTGCGTGCGACCGAGCAGCAGGTCGGACTGTCGCGTCCGCAGCGGGCCAGCAATGTGCAGGGCGCATTCAAGGTATCCGCGGACCGACAGCCTGAAATTGCCGGGCGCAGGGCGATTTTGATCGATGATGTCTTGACTTCCGGCGCTACGCTCGACGCCTGCGCGCGGGCGCTGCTGCGCGCCAAAGCGGCGCAGGTCGACGTGCTGGTCTTCGCCCGGGTTGTGGATAGCCCCAGAAGTCCCATATAATCGGGGTTATTCGTCAATCACGGGCACTCCATGTCTTCTGCGATCGAGATCTACACACGTCCGGGCTGCGGCTATTGCAGCGCCGCCAAATCGCTGTTGAACCGCAAGAAAGCCACGTTCACCGAATACGACTCGGGCAAGGACGCTTCGCTGCGCCAGAAAATGTATGAGCGTGCTGGCGCGAGTGCGACTTTCCCCCAGATCTGGATCGGCGAAAGCCATGTCGGCGGTTGCGATGAGCTTTATGCGCTGGACCGCGAAGGCAAGCTCGATGCGATGCTCGCCGGCGAGAAGGCCGCTTCATGAGCGCCGATAACACCTTCACCGCCGCGATGGTGCAGATGCGCACCGGCCTGCTGCCCGAGCCCAGCCTCGAGCAGGGCATCGGGCTGATCCGCGAGGCGGTCAAGCAGGGCGCCGACTACGTGCAGACCCCCGAAGTCAGCAACATGATGCAGCTGAACCGCAAGGCGCTGTTCGAGCATCTTAAGAGCGAAGAGGACGATGTCTCGCTCAGGGCTTATCGGGAGCTCGCCAAGGAGCTGAAGATCCATCTCCACATCGGATCGCTGGCGCTGCGCTTCTCGGAGGAGAAGGCGGTGAACCGCTCATTCCTGATCGCGCCCGACGGCATGATCCTCGCCTGTTACGACAAGATCCATATGTTCGATATCGATCTGCCGGGCGGCGAGAGCTATCGCGAATCCGCGAACTATCAGCCGGGTGAGACCGCCGTGATCTCCGACCTGCCCTGGGGCCGGATCGGGCTCACCATCTGCTACGACGTGCGTTTCCCCGCGCTCTATCGCGCGCTCGCCGAAGGCGGCGCGTCGTTCCTGACCGTGCCCTCCGCCTTCACCCGCAAGACCGGCGAGGCGCATTGGCATGTGCTGCTCCGCGCGCGCGCCATCGAGACCGGTTGTTTCGTGTTCGCCGCTGCCCAAGCGGGCCTGCACGAGAACAAGCGCGAGACCTATGGCCATTCGCTGATCATCGCGCCCTGGGGCGAGATCCTGGCCGAGGGTGGCGTCGAGCCCGGCGTGTTCCTCGCCAAGATCGAGCCCGGCAAGGTCGAGACCGCGCGCAAAACCGTGCCGTCGCTGCAGCACGGGCGCCGCTTCGGCATCGCCGATCCCAAATCCGGCCCCGACCATCTGCATCTGGTGCGGGGATCGGCATGATCCGCTACGCACTCCGCTGCGAACGCGACCACACTTTCGAAAGCTGGTTTCAGGATTCCGCGGCCTATGATCAGCAGGTCAAGCGCAAGCTCGTGAGCTGCCCTGTCTGTGAGTCCGTTGCGATCGAAAAGGCGATCATGGCGCCGCGCATTGTGGGCAAGAAGGGCCGCGAGCGCGCCGAGCCGGTCGAACAGGCCGCAGCTCCTGCAGCGGCGCCGGCTCCCGCCGCGGCCGCCGCTGAAGCGACGCCGCTGGTGATGACGCAGGAGCGCGAGCTGCGCGCCAAGCTCAAGGAGCTGCGCGACCACATCGTGAAGAATGCCGACAATGTCGGCGACCATTTTCCGAACGAAGCCCGCAAGATGCATTACGGCGAGATCGAGCATCGCCCGATCTATGGCGAGGCCTCGCCCGAGGAAGCCAAGTCGCTGATCGACGAAGGCGTCGAAGTCTCGCCGCTGCCGGTGCTGCCGGAAGATAGAAATTGAGGCTCGCAGCGGCGCCTCGTCATTGCGAGCGCAGCGAAGCAATCCAGACCTTCCCTGCGGTTGCGGTCTGGATTGCTTCGTCGCTACGCTCCTCGCAAATGACGACGGAAAGATCGCAGGACGCATCATGGGCCCCGACTCCTTCAATTCCTGGCAAATCTGGGCCGTCCTCTCCGCCATATTCGCGGCGCTGACCGCAATCTTTGCCAAGGTCGGCGTCGAAGGCATCAATTCCGATCTCGCCACCCTGATCCGCACCGTGGTCGTGCTGATCACGCTGTCGCTGATCCTGTTTGCGACCGGCCAGTTCAGCCATCCGGGTCCGATCGCGGCCAAGAGCTGGCTGTTCCTGCTGCTCTCCGGCCTCGGCACCGGCGCGTCCTGGCTCTGCTATTTCCGCGCGCTGAAGCTCGGCCCCGCCACGCTGGTGGCGCCGATCGACAAACTGAGCGTCGTGCTGGTCGCCCTGTTCGGCGTCACGTTTCTCGGCGAGCGGCCATCCTGGAACGGCTGGGTCGGGATCGCGTTGATTGCCGCCGGCGCGGTGCTGATCGCAGTTAAAATCTAGACGGCAACCAGCAGCGCTACGCCGATCACGATCAACGCAATGCCCGACAGCTCGCGGGGCGAGACCGGCTGCTTGAAGGAGTAGTAGGCGACGGCTTGCGCGAACAGCACCTCAACCAGCGCCAGCGTTCGCACATTAGCGGCGGCCGAGAGTGCAAACGCCAGAAACCAGAACTGCGAGGAGAACGCGCCCGTGAAGCCCGCGAGCATCGAGGGCTTCCAGAGGCCGAGGATCTTCTTCAGGATGTCCGGCGCACGCCAAAGCAGATAGATGGTCAGGATCAACGTCTGCACGAACAGGCCCCACACCAGCGTGTAGGAAGCAGCAGTGACGAAGGTGACGCCTGACACCGTGATGATGGCGCCGCGATAGCCGATCGCCGACAGCGCAAAGGCGGCGGCAGCGACAAGGCCGACCACGGTCGGCCTGAGCTCGGCAAAGCGCTTCTCGCCGCCGGGACGCAGCGCCGTGATGACGACACCGATGGTCGCGATCAGGATCGCGATCACTTTCAACGTCGTAAGCTCGTCGCCAAGAAACACGAAACCGAAGATCGCGGTCTGGATCGCTTCGGTCTTCAGATATGCGGTGGTCACCACGAAGGAGCGGTCGTTCATCGCGACCAGCATCATCCCGGTGCCGACGATCTGGCAGAGCGCGCCGAGCAGGAGCCACGGCCAGAACGCGGCAGTCGGCCACGGCGCGTGATCGCCGGATGCGATCAGCATCGCGGCAAAGAACAGCACCGAGAACGGAAAGCCGAACAGGAAACGGATATTGGTCGCGCCCCAGGTGCCGAGCGGCCCCGTCAGCGACCGCTGCATCGCATTGCGCGCAACCTGACCAGCCGCGGCAACCAGCGTGAAGGGAATCCAGAGCGTGGCAACGGAGAACATGGCAGGCCCGGCTGAAATGGCCGGCCACCGTGCCGGGTGCGAACGGCGCGGTCAACTGGTGCGCGGCATGATGGATTCGACCTGCTCCCTCTCCCCGTTCTTACGGGGAGAGGGTTGGGGTGAGGGCTGCCTCGGCATAAGTGGTGAGAGATGGACACGCCGAGAGTCCCCCTCACCCGACGCGCTCCGGACGATGCTTCGCATCGCTCGGCGCGCGTCGACCTCTCCCCGCAAGCGGGGAGAGGTGAAGGAAGGAATCACACCATCTCTTCCGCAATCACCATGTAGTTCACGTCGGTGTCGGAGGAGATGGTCCATTTGTCGGTGAAGGGGCTGTAGACGACGCCGGCCTGCTCGGTGATGGTGAGGCGGTTGTCGAGCAGGTATTTGGCGAGTTCGTCGGGGGTGACGAATTTTTCCCATTGATGGGTGCCGCGCGGCAGCCAGCGCAGGATGTATTCGGCGCCGACGATGGCGAGCGCAAAGCTCTTCCAGTTGCGGTTCAGGGTCGAGACCACCATCAGCCCGCCCGGCTTGAGCATCGCCGCACAGCGGCTGACGAACGCGCCGACATCGGTGACGTGCTCGACCACTTCCATCGCGAGCACGACATCAAAGCGCTCGCGCACGTCCATCTCTTCCACGGTGGTGTTGCGGTAATCGATGGAGAGATGCCCCTTCTCCGCGTGCAGCTTCGCCGCCGCAATATTGGAGGCCGACGGATCGACGCCGATCACCTGGGCGCCGAGCCGCGTCAGCGGCTCGCACAACAGCCCAGCGCCGCAGCCGATGTCGAGGATGCGCAGGCCCCCGAGGCAATTCAGGCTCCTGACGTTGCGCTCGAATTTTCGCGCGGCGGCATCGCGGATGTAGCCGAGCCGCAGCGGATTGATCTTGTGTAGCGGCGCCATCTTGCCGTTCGGATCCCACCACTCCGCCGACAATTTCGAGAATTTGGCGACCTCGGTCGGATCGACGGTGGTGCTGGAAGCAGTCGTTGGCGCAGCCATGTTGCGCGTCCTTATCGCGTGGTGATGGCGCTGCGGAACGCCAGCGGTGCGGCGATAGTGGGGATGTTCTGCGTCCCCTCGCCGACGCCGTTGACGGTTACATCGCCGTAGTTGAGCAGCCGTCCCAGAATGCTCTGGTCGACATCGACGCTCTCGATCTTGTCCAGCGCCATTTCGAAGGAGCGTCGCTTGATGAAGCCGGTCTTGTGCACGACCCGCATATTGGTGACGTCGGTCTCGGTGGTCCAGCGATGGAACCAGGCCCTGAGGGTCCAGAACAGCGCCGCGACAGCCACGACCGCAGCCGAGGCCCAACATACCAGCATCAGGGCAGGGATCGCCGCGGCCGCAAAGGACCCGAGCAAGAGGACCGCCACCACAATCCAGGCCGCGATCGCCGGCAGATAGAACATCCAGTGCGCGTTGGTCGAATACAGCACCTTTTCGCCGGGCTGCAGGATCTCATCGATATAACGCGCCATCAGCCAGAACCCTTGAACTCAACCACTGAACCGTCATTCCCGGGCCGGAACCACCTTGCCCCGGGCCGCTTCGCTATGTATACGCGCCTTTCAACCCGGATGCCTCAGGATTTGGGCGGTCGGGCACAATTATCCCTAAAGCGCGTCTTCGCGCTTTGGGTTTTGATTGAGCATGATCTCTTCGGAAAGCCGCTACACACTTTTCCGGATCATGCTCTAGTGGATCACTGGAGAATTCGCGAATCGTCATGGGCCGTCTCGTGATGAAATTCGGCGGCACATCCGTCGCCAATATCGACCGTATCCGCAACGTCGCGCGCCATGTGAAGCGCGAGGTCGACGCCGGCCATGAGGTCGCAGTCGTGGTGTCGGCGATGTCCGGCAAGACCAACGAACTGGTGGCCTGGTGCACCGAGGCGTCGCCTATGCACGACGCGCGCGAATATGACGCAATCGTCGCGTCCGGCGAACAGGTCACCTCGGGCCTGCTCGCGATCGTGCTGCAGAGCATGGGCGTGCAGGCGCGCTCCTGGCAGGGCTGGCAGATTCCGATCAAGACCTCTGACGCGCACGCCTCGGCGCGCATCCTCGACATCAACGGCGGCGAGATCATCAACCGTTTCAGGGATCGCAAGGAAGTCGCCGTCATCGCCGGTTTCCAGGGCATCAATCCGCAAACCGGCCGCATCACCACGCTCGGGCGCGGCGGCTCCGATACTTCGGCGGTGGCGATCGCGGCCGCGGTCAAGGCCGACCGCTGCGACATCTATACCGACGTCGATGGCGTCTATACGACAGACCCGCGCGTGGTGCCGAAGGCGCGCCGGCTTGACAAGATCGCCTTCGAGGACATGCTGGAATTCGCCTCGCTCGGCGCCAAGGTGCTGCAGGTGCGCTCGGTGGAACTCGGCATGGTCCACAACATGCCGATCTTCGTGCGCTCCTCATTCGACAAGCCGGAAGACATCGACCCCCACGGCACGCCGCCGGGCACGCTGATCTGCAGCGAGGAGGAAATCATGGAAATGCACGTCGTCACCGGCATCGCCTTCTCCAGGGACGAGGCCCAGATCTCCGTGCGCCAGATCGAGGACAAGCCGGGAGTGGCGGCCGCGATCTTCGGGCCGCTCGCGGACGCCAACATCAATGTGGATATGATCGTCCAGAACGTCTCCGAGGACGGCAAGTTCACCGACCTCACCTTCACGGTGCCGGCGACCGACTTCGCCCGCGCCAAGGATACCATCTCCCAGGCCAAGACCAAGATCGGCTATGCGCGGCTCGACAGCGCGACCGATGTGGCCAAGGTCTCCGTGATCGGCAGCGGCATGCGCAGCCATGCCGGCGTCGCCGCCAAGGCATTTTCGGCGCTGGCCGCGCGCAACATCAACATCCGCGCGATCACGACCTCCGAGATCAAGTTTTCGGTGCTGATCGACACGGCTTACACGGAACTTGCCGTACGCACGCTGCACACGCTCTACGGGCTCGACCAGGCGTAGAAAATATTGGCCTAGAAATATTTTTCACGCCCGGCGCATGGTCTGATCGCCAGGCCGTTCATACTTTGGCTGTTGATGCGCTTCGCGAGCGCAGCATTTCCGGTAGCGAACCGTGATCGCTTCTGGCAGGCCTTTTGCTTGGCAAAACAAGCCCCAATTCGCTATACGGCGGGCTGGATAAGCGAGTGCAAACTGCGCGGCAGCGCGCTTGCCTGATTCGGCACGCATCCGTGCATTGCGGCGGCGCCGGATGGATAAAGTTTGATGGTTTTTCGAGCGTCAACCTGCGCGCGGCAGCCTGCCGGGCCGGCTTTGGGGAGGGGATATTAGGTCATGCGAAGCGCGTCGGGAGGCCCCCGCGTCCTGTTGAGACGGCTTCGCGAGACCATGGCGGAGCAAGTCTCGGCCCAGGAGCGGCTCGACAAGATCGTGGTGCTGATCGCCGCCAACATGGTGGCGGAGGTCTGCTCCTGCTACGTGCTGCGCGTCGACAACACACTCGAACTCTACGCCACCGAGGGCCTCAACCGCGACGCCGTGCACCGCACCGTGCTGAGCGCCCATGAAGGCCTGGTCGGCCTCGTCGCAAGCGAAGCGACGCCCTTGAACCTCTCCGACGCGCAGAGCCATCCGGCCTTCTCGTTCCGCCCGGAGACCGGCGAAGAAATCTATCACTCCTTCCTCGGCGTGCCGATCCTGCGCGCCGGCAACACGCTCGGCGTGCTGGTGGTGCAGAACCGCGCCAAGCGCACCTATGTCGAGGAGGAGCTCGAGGCGCTGCAGACCACCGCCATGGTGCTGGCGGAGCTGATCGCCTCCGGCGAATTGTCCGCCCTCGCCCAGCCCGGACTCGAGCCCGCTGCGCGGCATTCGACGCAGAAGACCGGTGCGATCCTGTCCGACGGCATCGCGCTCGGCCATGTCGTGCTGCACGAGCCGCGCGTGGTCATCAAGGATTACATCGCTGAGGACCTGCCGAAGGAGATCAAGCGGCTGGACGCGGCGCTCGCGAAACTGCGCTCCGACCTCGACCGCATGCTGGAGCGCGGCGACGTTGCCGAGGGCGGCGAGCACCGCGACGTGCTGGAAGCCTACCGCATGTTCGCCAACGACCAGGGCTGGTCGCACAAGCTGCATGAGGCGGTCGCCACGGGTTTGACCGCAGAAGCCGCCGTCGAGCGCGTGCAGTCCGACACCCGCGCGCGCATGCTGCGCTCGACCGATCCTTATTTGCGCGACCGCCTGCATGACCTCGAGGATCTCGGCTTCCGCCTGATGCGCCAGCTGGTTGGTCAGGATCACGCGCCCTCGCGCGATTCGCTGCCCGACAATGCCATCGTCATCGCACGCGCGATGGGACCGGCGGCGCTGCTCGACTATGACCGCAAGCGCCTGCGCGGCATCGTGCTGGAGGAAGGCACCGCCAATTCCCACGTCTCGATCGTGGCGCGCGCGCTCGGCATCCCCGCGGTCGGCGAGGTGCCGAACGCGCCCGGCATCGCCGATCCCGGTGACGCCATCATCGTCGACGGCACCTCGGGTGAGATTTATGTGCGTCCGTCCGCCGAGATCGAATCGGCCTATGCCGAGCGCGTGCGATTTCGTGCGCGGCGGCAGGCGCAATATCTCGCGCTGCGCGAAAAGCCTTGCGTCACCAAGGACGGCCAGCCCGTCGAGCTGATGATCAATGCGGGGCTCACCATCGACCTGCCGCATATCGAGGACACCGGCTCAGCCGGCATCGGCCTGTTCCGCACCGAATTGCAGTTCATGGTGTCGCCGAGCCTGCCGCGTTCCAGCGACCAGCTCGCGCTTTATCGCACGGTGCTGGATGCCGCAGGCACCAAGCCAGTCACCTTCCGCACCCTTGATATCGGCGGCGACAAGGCGCTGCCCTACATGGAGACGGTGATCGAGGAAAATCCCGCGCTCGGCTGGCGCGCGATCCGGCTCGGGCTCGACCGGCCGGGCCTGCTCCGCGGCCAGATCCGCGCGCTGCTTCGCGCCGGCGGCGGACGGGCGCTGCGCATCATGTTCCCGATGATCTCAGACGTTGCCGAATTCGACGCGGCAAAAGCCATTGTCGAACGCGAGCTGACCTATCTGCGCCAGCACGGCCACGCGCTGCCGGAGCGCATCGATGTCGGCACCATGGTGGAAGTGCCGGCCCTGCTCTACCAAATGGACGAGCTGCTGAAACGCGTCGACTTCGTCTCGGTCGGCTCCAACGACCTGTTCCAGTTCCTGTTCGCGGTCGATCGCGGCAACGCGAAGGTCTCCGAGCGGTTCGACACGTTGTCGGCGCCGATCCTGCGCGCGCTGCGCGACATCGTGCGTAAAGCACAAGCCGCGAAGAAATCCGCTTCGCTCTGCGGCGAGATGGCCTCCAAGCCGATCGGCGCGCTGGCGCTGATCGCGCTCGGCTATCGCTCACTGTCGCTGTCGGCGACCGGCCACGGCCCGGTAAAGGCGCTGATCATCGACCTCGACGCCAAAAAAGCCGCGGCGATGATCAATCCGCTGCTGGACGCACCGGCCGGCAGCGTCTCGATCCGGCAGAAGCTGATCGAATTCGCGGAAGCCGAGGGGCTGGCGTTGTAGCGAGGTTGTCCAGTCCCGCACCCGCCTCCCCTTCCTTCTTTCGAGATTTTCCAGATGTCGATGCTACCCGAAGCCAAACTGGACGTACTCCTTGCGCATCACGCTTCGCTTGAAGCGCAGGTCCTCGGCCAGCTCGCGTCAGACAAATATGTGCAGATCACCCGGGAGCTGGCCGAACTCAATCCGCTGATCGATGCGGTGAAGAACTATCGGGCCACGGTGAAGGAGCTCAGCGATACCGAGGCGCTGATTGGCGATCCTTCAACCGATGCCGATATGCGCGGCATGGCGGAAGCGGAGCTGGAGACGCTGCAGGCGAAGCGCGGCGAGCTCGAGCAGCAGATTCGCGTCGCGCTATTGCCAAAGGACGCCATGGACGACCGCAACGTGGTGCTGGAAATCCGCGCCGGCACCGGCGGCGACGAGGCCTCGCTGTTCGCGGGCGACCTGTTCCGAATGTATGAGCGCTTTGCCGCCCTGCAGGGCTGGAAGGTCGAGGTGATCTCGGCAAGCGAAGGCACCGTCGGCGGTTACAAGGAAATCATCGCGGAGGTGCAGGGCCGCGGCGCGTTCTCGAAACTGAAATTCGAATCCGGCGTGCACCGGGTACAGCGCGTGCCCGACACCGAAACGCAAGGCCGCATCCACACGTCTGCGGCGACGGTTGCCGTGTTGCCCGAGGTCGAGGATGTCGATGTCGACATCAAGAACGATGATCTGCGGATCGAGACCATGCGCGCAGGGGGCGCCGGCGGCCAGCACGTCAACAAGACGGAATCGGCGATCCGCATCACCCATATTCCGACCGGCATTGTCGTGATGATGCAGGACAGCCGCTCGCAGCATAAAAACCGGGCGTCGGCCATGAACATCCTGCGCTCGCGCATCTATGATGCCGAACGGCAGCGCCAGGACGCCGCGCGCTCGGCCGACCGCAAGGAAAAGGTCGGCTCCGGCGACCGCAGCGAGCGCATCCGCACCTATAATTTCCCGCAAGGCCGCGTCACCGACCACCGCATCAACCTGACGCTCTACAAATTGCCGCAGGTAATTGCGGGCGAATCGCTCGGCGAACTGATCGATGCGCTAACGACCGAGCATCAGGCCGCGCAGCTCGCCGCGCAAGGCGCAGCGGCGTGATGATCGCTACTTTGTCCGGGTTTTTGGCACGCCAGCATAACACCGCAGCTGTCGTCCTGGCAAAAGCCAGGACCCATTACCACAGGCCTTGGTTTGGCGAAGATCGTCGAACACCGCGCATCACGGATAGATTCCGCGGTATGGGTCCTGGCCTTCGCCAGGGCGACAGATGAGAACCACCGTCGACAGCGCACGACGCGCACTCACCGCTCGCTTCAGAGCCGCCGGCATCGACTCAGCTGAACTCGATGCACGGTTGCTCGTCGGCGCCGCGCTCCGTCTCGATCTCACAGGCCTCATCACCTCGGCGAATCGGGCGCTCGCCTCGGACGAATCGAACCATCTCGAATCCCTCGCCAAGCGCCGCCTGGACGGCGAGCCGGTCGCGCGCATTCTCGGGCAAAAGGAGTTCTGGGGGCTGCCGCTCAAGCTTTCCGCCGCCACGCTGGTGCCGCGGCCGGACACCGAGACGGTGGTAGAACTTGCGCTGGAGATTGTGCGCGCCTCCTCAGCTTCTCCGAAGCGCATCGCCGATATCGGCACCGGCACGGGTGCGATCCTGCTCGCTTTGCTGCATGAGTTGCCCGACGCATTCGGCGTCGGCACCGACATCAGCCTTGATGCGCTTGCTACCGCGCGGCGCAACGCCGCCGATCTCGGCCTTTCGCCGCGTGCGGGCTTCATCGCCTGCAATTATGCAGCAGCTCTCAACGGCCCCTTTGAGCTGATCGTCTCGAATCCGCCCTATATCCCCACGCGCGCCGTCGCGGGCCTTGCCATCGAGGTCCGCGATTTCGATCCCCTGGCAGCGCTTGACGGCGGCGCTGACGGGCTTGATGCCTACCGGGCGCTGATCCCGCAGGCAGCCGATTCGCTGGCCCTTGGAGGGGCTCTCGTGGTCGAGGGCGGACAGGGCCAGGCGCCCCAGATTGAAGCTTTGATGACCGCGGCCAACCTTACTGTGCATTACCCCACAAAAGCCGACCTGGCAGGCATTCCCCGGGCAATTTCGGGGTTAAAAATGCCCCGATAAAGCCGAATTGGAACGGAAAAAACCTCTTGGAATATTGCCCGGGAACGACTACGTTCCGGCCAGAACATCGGTGCAGGCCCCCGTAGTATTACGGGTGAAAAGGCTTACTTCTCAAGCGAGAGCCGCGCCGATGATAGGTTCCAAAACGCAGGTCCGGTTGAGCGCGAAGGCTATGAGCAGCTTGCGCCGCCAGTGACCGCAAAGCGGACGAAAGCCTGCTGAATTGCGCCTGAACACTTACGCAAGAGAATTGGGCTTGTTTCGGCAGGCTAGATGAAGGGTTCGCCGGTGAAGCTGCCGGCGGGTGGGGAACGCGTCTTTGCTGAACGCGACGGTCGATGCAATCGACATGACTTGGAGCCGCATCAGGATGCGGCGCGTTGATAACACGCGCCTGATGAAACGCGGCTGACGGCAAACCTTCTCGTTTTTACTCAGGGCTGGAATAAAAGGCAGGACATGAGAAACGGTCAAAACAACAAGCGGATGCGTAACCGGAACAATAATAACAATAACAACAACAATAACCGGCGCGGCCAGAATCCGATGACTCGGGTGTTCGAATCGAACGGTCCCGACATCAAGATCCGCGGCACAGCCTCTCACATCGCCGAGAAATATCTGCAACTCGCCCGCGACGCGCGCTCTTCCGGCGACCCCGTCGCCGCCGAGAACTATTATCAGCATGCCGAGCATTACTTCCGCCTGATCGCCGCCGCGCAAGAGCAGTTCCGCCAGAATCAGCCGCAGCAGCAACCGCGCCCCGACGATGCCGTGAGCGAGGACAGCGAGGATGACGGCGAGAATTATTCGAACTTCGGCCAGGAGCCCGGCTTCGTGTCGCAGCCGAATCAGCCACAGCCGTATATGCGCGACCGCGACAATGGCGGGCGCGATCATCAGCGCGACAACCAGCCCTATCAGCGCGGCGATCGCGAGCAGCAGCCGCGCGAACATCGCGAGCCGCGTCCGCAGCCGCAATATGTGCCGCAGCCGCAACCCCAGCCGGCGGCCGCGGATAATGGCGGCGTCGATCGACTGCCCTCCTTCATCACCGGCCCGCAGCCGCAGATCAACGGCGGCTTTGAAGGCAATGGCGGCGGCGAGCGCTTCCCGCGACGCCGGCGTCGCCCGCACGGCCCGCGCCCCGAAGGTGCAGCCCAGGGCGCCGCGGCCGCTCCCGGCGAGGATTTCAATCCGGGCAACGAGTAGCCTGTAGACGCGTAAAGAACGTAGGGTGGGCAAAGCGCAAGCGTGCCCACCCTTTTCTTTTGTGCTTCACCCTCCCACGCAACCGGGGTCTACCCCGGTTGCGCAGACTTAGATTCTGCAAGTCGGGCAGGCCCGACTTGCGTGAGGGAGAGGGTAAGAAAAGTCCGCTCCGCGAAATTCGTCACCCGCGCGTCGGCGTCGGCACCAGCACCGGCTTCAACGCCGGAATCAAGCGCGCGCGTTCGCGCTTCGCCGGGATCGCGCGATACACCTGCTTGGTCGCTTCGACGATATGCACGCCGGCCACCGGCAGCGAAATCGCAGCACCGACGCGTTCCCATGCCAGCGCCGAGCGCAGGAACCAGCCGCCCGAGACCGGCGGCACGAACAGCGCTTCGCCCCAGGCGGTCGGCGTGAACCAGGTCTGCCGCAACAGTTCCGTGATCTGCGAGCGCGAATAGGGACGGCCATGGCCGAACGGCGTCTTGTCCGTGCGCGTCCACACCCCGCGCCGGTTCGGGATCACCGCCATCATCCGCCCCGAGGGCGCCAGCACGCGCCAGACCTCGCGGAGCAGCCCTTCCGGATCGTCGGACATTTCCAGCGCATGCACCAGCAGCACGCGGTCAACGGCGGCATCCGGCAACGGCATGGAAAATTCATCCACCAGCGCAGCCAGCGCCGGCCGGCCGGTGGGCCATTTCAGGACACCCTGGGCGGCCGGCATGAAGGCGATGCAGCGCTCGCTGTCTTCACGAAAAAGCCCGAGATAGGGCGTGGGATAACCGATGCCGAGCACGCGCTGGCCTTCCGCGCTCGGCCAGCGCTCCCTGATGCCACGGTTGATCAATAGCCGCGCCACGATCCCGAGGCGCTGCGAATAGAAGTCGCGGAGATCGATGACATCGATGCTCATGACACCAATCTAACACGTCCGTTTGACGCCAAGCGCGCGGATTATTGCATTGCCCGATCAACGTTAACGCCATATCTCTGCATGATTACGAGAAGTCACGAGGAAAAACCATGGCCGCCGAAATCAGAACCTTCCCCTGCCTCAGCGATAATTTCGGCTACCTGATCCACGACCCCGCGACCAAGGCGACCGCCTCGATCGATGCGCCGGAAGCCGCCCCCATCATCAAGGCACTCGAGCGCGAGGGCTGGAAGCTCACCGACATCCTGATCACGCATCATCATCACGACCATGTCGGCGGCGTCGCCGAGCTGAAGCAGAAATATGGCTGCCGCGTCGTCGCCCCGCATGACAAGACCACCAAGATCGCCAATGTCGATCTGCGCGCCGCCCATGGCGATGTGGTGAAAGTCGGCGAGCTCCTGGCGCGCGTGCTGGAAACGCCCGGCCACACGCTGGATCATATCTCTTATGTCTTCGACGGCGACAAAGCGCTGTTTGCCGCCGACACGCTATTCTCGATCGGCTGCGGGCGCGTGTTCGAGGGCAACGCTCCGATGATGTGGGAGTCGCTCTTAAAGCTCCGCGCGCTGCCGGACGATTTCAAGCTCTATTGCGGCCATGAATATACGGCCTCCAACGTCAAGTTTGCACTCTCTGTCGAGCCGGACAATCCTGCGCTGCAGGCGCGCGCCGAGGAAGTCGCAAAACTGCGCGGCGCGAACAAGCCGACCATTCCCTCGCTTCTCGGTGAGGAGAAGAAGGCCAATGTCTTTCTGCGCGCCGACGATCCTGCGGTAGCCGCCAAGTTGCACATGAAGGGCGCGGCTGCTGCCGACGTGTTTGGTGAACTTCGCGAACGCAAGAATAAGTCCTGAGCATGAATCCTGAGCATAAATCCTGAGAACGAATCCTGATGAACCTTTCCGCAGCCGATATCATTGCGCGGCTCGAGCTCCGGCCGCACCCCGAAGGCGGATATTATCGCGAGACCTTTCGCGACAAGCGCGTCGACGAAAATGGCCGAGCGCATTCCACCGCGATCTATTTCCTGCTGGCGCGCGGCGACCGCTCGCATTGGCACCGCGTCGACGCGGTCGAGATGTGGCACTATTACGCCGGCAGCCCGCTGGTGTTGCAGATCGCCCATGACGGCTGCTCGCCGCATCTGGTGACACTCGGCCCAGATCTCGCGGCCGGCCAGCGCCCGCAAGCGATCGTGCCTGCGGACGCCTGGCAATCGGCCGAGACCACCGGCGACTGGACTCTGGTCGGCTGCACCGTGGCACCGGGATTCGAGTTTGCGGGATTCGAGATGGCAAGTGCGGATTTCGAACCGGCGAGCTGAAGCAATCGGAAATCGGGTGGGTACGGCGAGCCTGATTTTCTACGTTCCGCTCCAGTCATCCGCGGAGCGACTTCATGCACAGCACTCTCGATACGCAAAACATTCAGATCGAACCTGCCATTCTCTATTTCGGAACGCCGGTCGTCCTGATCGGCACCAGCAATGAAGACGGCTCGTTCAACCTCTCGCCGATGTCGTCGGCATGGTGGCTGGGCTGGCGCTGCATGCTGGGCCTCGGCAGCAATTCGAAGACAACCGAGAACCTGATCCGGACCGGCGAATGCGTTCTCAATCTGCCGTCCGCGGAGCTAGTCAGCGCCGTCGATCGATTGGCACGTACCACCGGCTCGGACCCCGTGCCCGGCGGAAAGACGATGCGTGGATATCGTCACGAGAAGCACAAATTCGCATTGAGCGGCCTCACCGCCATGTCGGGCGATACTGTCGCGGCGCCACGCGCGCTGGAATGCCCGGTCCAGATCGAGGCGAAGCTCGCATACAGCCATGGGATCGCGCAGGACGATGCAGCCTGGCGCAGCAAGCTCACGGCGATTGAGGTACGAGTGACCCGGGTGCACGTGCACCCCGATATCGTGATGGAGGGCGAGCCCAATCGCATCGATCCCGACAAATGGCGGCCGCTGATCATGAGCTTTCAGCAATTCTACGGGCTCGCGCCCGACAAGCTGCAGCGCTCCGAGCTCGGGCAGATTCCGGAAACGTCGTACAGGCCGCCGGGCTGGCAGCCTGCGCTCTAGTTCTTCCAGATCATGTCCTTTGCCGCGACGAGACCGCCGCCGGCGATCAGGATCGCAGCGACCGCGATGTTGGTGCTCGCCTTGGCAAAGCCCGCGAGGATCAGGAACATGGTCGAGAGCAACGGCGTCGCATAGGAGGCGGCGCCCAGCACGCGGATGTCGCCGCGCTTCATGCCGATGTCCCAGGCATAGAACGCAGCGCCCACTGGACCTACGCCGAGCGCGATGATTGCGGCCCATTGCAGCGGCGTGTCCGGCCACACCGTGGTTTCGACCAAGGCATGCACCAGCGCGGCAAGCAGCGCGGTGACTGCACAAAAGCCCGCAACCGCATCCGTCGGCACCGATTTCAAGCGGCGCGACAGCACCGAGTAGGTGGCCCAGACAAAGGCGGCGATGAACGCGGCGATCAGGCCGGGAATTTGGCCCGGCGTAAGGCTGCCGGTGTTGCCGGCAAACAGCAGCACCGAGCCGGCCAACCCGAGCACCGCGCCGATGATGTGATGCGCAGCGAGCCGCTCGCCCGGCAGCAGCGAGGAAAACAGCACGATCAGGAGCGGCCAGAGATAATTGAGCAGCCCCGCTTCGGCCGGCGGCGCAAAGCGCAGCGCGAGGAAATACAGCGCGTGATAGCCGAACAGGCCGCCGACGCCGACGATCCAGGCGATCGGCGGCTGCCGCAACGCTATCACGGCATCGGTGCGCCCGATCCACCTCAACGCGCAGGTCACCGCGCCAATTGAAAACGTCATGGCGGCGAGCTGGAACGCCGGAATTTTTCCGGTCGCCAGCGTCATGACCGACAGCAGCGACCACATCAGGATCGCGGAAAGGCCGATCAGGGTTGCTGTGCGGGAGGTCATCGTCATTGCGAGCCAACGGGTCGCACGAACGTGCGCCCGATGACAAGCTCCGCGAAGCAATCCAGAAGCCAGGAATCAAGAACTGGATTGCTTCCGCCTTCGCCCGCCGGGCTACGGCGGACGCGTCGTCGCTATCGCTCCTCGCAATGACGGAATTTATTACGCGTGATACTGCCCGCCATTCACGGTCAGCGTCGAGCCCGTAATGAAGCCGGCATCGTCGGCGGCGAGGAACACCACCGCGCGCGCGATTTCTTCGGGCTCGCCGAGGCGATTGACCGGGATCTGCGGGATGACGTTCTTTTCCAGCACTTCCTTCGGCACCGCCTGCACCATCTCGGTGTTGATATAGCCGGGGCAGATGACGTTGACGGTGATGCCACCTTTGGCGTTTTCCAGCGCGAGTGCCTTGGTGAAGCCGATGTCGCCGGCTTTCGCCGCGGAATAATTCACCTGGCCGAACTGGCCCTTCTGGCCGTTGATGGAGGAGATGTTGATGATGCGGCCGAACTTGCGCGCGCGCATGCCTTCGATGATCGGGCGCGTCATGTTGAACAGCGAGCCGAGATTGGTGTTGATCACGGCGGTCCACTGATCGAGCGTCATCTTGTGGAAGGCGGTATCCTTGGTGATGCCGGCATTGTTGACCAGCACGTCGACCGGACCGATATCGGCCTCGACCTGCTTGACGCCGGCAGTGCAGGCGTCGAACGACGACACGTCCCATTTGTAAACGGGAATGCCGGTCTCGGCCTTGAATTTCTCCGCCGCGGCATCGTTGCCGGCATAGCTGGCCGCGACCTTGTAGCCCGCAGCCTTCAGCGACTTGCTAATTGCCGCGCCAATTCCTCGTGTACCGCCCGTGACCAATGCAACGCGTGCCATGTTGTATCCTTCCTTGGAAATCTCGGAATTCAGTTTCTTCTTATAACTGCGGATTATGCGAGCGGTTTGAACAACATCAAGAAAAAACGCCCGGAAGATGATTCCGGGCGCCTCTCTTATGTCAGTGCTGTGCAGTTGCGAAGAGAATTTATTTTCGCAGCACGCCTAATTTTTAGCCGCGTGCGACGCACTCTTTAATCGCGTGCTAGACACATCAATCACGTGCCAAGCACATCGCGATCCCCATGCCGCCGCCGATGCACAACGTGGCAAGGCCTTTCTTGGAATCGCGCTTCTGCATTTCGTGCAGCAGCGTCACCAGCACGCGCGCGCCCGATGCACCGACCGGGTGACCGATCGCGATCGCGCCGCCGTTGACGTTGACCTTGGAGGTATCCCAGCCGAGGTCCTTGTTGACCGCACAGGCCTGGGCCGCGAAGGCTTCATTGGCCTCGATCAGATCGAGGTCGCCAATGCTCCAGCCGGCCTTCTTCAGCGCGGCGCGGGAGGCCGGGATCGGCCCCGTCCCCATGATCTTCGGGTCGACGCCGGCCTGGCCCCACGACACGATACGGGCCAGCACCTTCTTGCCTTCCTTGGCCGCCTGCTTGGCTGTCATCAGCACCACGGCGGCGGCGCCGTCATTGATACCCGAGGCTGAGCCGGCGGTGACCGTGCCGTCCTTCTCGAAGGCGGGCTTCAGCTTCGCCATCGCATCGAGGGTGGCGCCGTGACGCGGATACTCGTCGTCGGCCACGATGATATCGCCCTTGCGGGTCTTGATGGTGACGGGGACGATCTCGTCCTTGAACTTGCCGGCCTTCTGCGCGGCCTCCGCCTTGTTCTGCGAATGCACCGCGAATTCGTCCTGCTGGGTGCGGGTGATCTGGTACTGCCGGGCGACGTTCTCGGCGGTGTTGCCCATGTGATAGCCGTTGAAGGCATCCCACAGGCCGTCCTTGATCATGGTGTCGACGAACTCGAGCGTTCCCATTTTTACGCCGCCACGCAGATATTGGGCGTGCGGGGCCATGCTCATGGATTCCTGGCCGCCGGCGACGACGATTTCCGAATCGCCGTTGAGCAGCGCCTGATAGCCGAGCGCGACCGTGCGCAGGCCCGAGCCGCAGAGCTGGTTGACGCCCCAGGCCGGGCTCTCCACGGGGATGCCGGCCGAGATCGAGGCCTGGCGGGCCGGGTTCTGGCCCTGGGCCGCGGTCAGGATCTGACCCATGATGACTTCGGACACGCGGCCCGGCTCGACACCAGCGCGCTTAAGCGCTTCCTTGATGGCAACCGCGCCGAGATCATGCGCCGGCATGGTGGCGAACGCACCGTTGAAACTTCCGACCGGGGTGCGGGCGGCGGCGACGATGACGACATCGTCTGACATGGGCATCTCCTGAGCTTGAGGTTCTTGGATCGGATGGGGCGGGCCGATAAGGCGGGGCCAGTCTCCCTATTATCCTGTTAACGCGGCTGACGCATGTCAACGGCAGCGCATCAGAATTGTGCAGGTGGCTTGTTCACTTCGAGGCGGCCGCGTCGCCGAAACCGGCGATCGTGATTCGGAGGTTCGCCATGCCCCCGTCTAACCCAGGGCGCCGGGACCTCCGGGAGCCCCCTGGGGTGCTTTCCTCGGGTCCTTCGCACCCCTTTGTGCGGCTGCTCCGCAAAAATGCTGCGCAATAAAAAACTGCTCGGAAATTAACCGTGGTGCACAAAACGGTAGCCGAACCCCTTTGAAAATGTTTAGTTTGTTGCGGATGTGTAGCGCATTGCCCTGCGGCAACGCCGTCGGGTTCCCTTCTCCTCGGTTGCAGGTGCGAGCCCCATGGCAAAATCAGACCAACCCACCACCATCAAGAAATACGCGAACCGGCGGCTCTATAATACCGGCACGAGCACCTATGTGACGCTGGAGGACCTGGCGGCGATGGTGAAGGACGGCGAGGACTTCCTCGTCTATGACGCCAAGAGCGGCGACGACATCACCCGCTCGGTGCTGGCCCAGATCATCTTCGAGCAGGAGAACAAGGCCGGGCAGAATCTGTTGCCGACCACCTTCCTGCGCCAGCTCATCCGCTTCTACGGCGACAGCATGCAGATGGTGGTGCCGAAATATCTGGAGCAGTCGATCGACACGCTGACGCGCGAGCAGGAAAAATTCCGCAAGCAGATGGCGGACACCTTCAGCGGCACGCCGTTTGCGCCCCTGGAAGAACACGTCCGCCGCAACATGGAATTGTTCCAGCAGACCTTCTCGATGTTCAAGCCGTTCGCGCCGTCGCGCGGCGGCACCGTGGTGGATATAAGCAAGCCTTCGGAGCCCGCAGCGGAAGACGGCAATATCGACGATCTGCGCCGCCAGATGAAGGAAATGCAGGAACGGCTCGAGCGCATGTCGAAAGAGCCGAAGAAGGACGAGTGAGTCGCTCACGACATACACCCTGCCGTCAACACTTACTCCGCTGTCGTCCTGGCGAAAGCCAGGACCGATAACCACAGCCATCCGAGGTTACAAAGGCTGGAGCCCCAGCGTGTCTAACAACAGGCTGCGGTGGTAATGGGTCCTGGCTTTCGCCAGGACGACACCGAGTTTGGTTCACTAGCCTTTGGGCTCACCCCGCCTTCGGCATCACCGGCGTATCCGCGGTCCATGGGCGGTCGGCGCGCGCTAGCCCGATCAGGCGGCCCTGGATGTAGTCGCAGCCCCAGTCGCGCAGCATCAGCGCCGAGTGCTCATCCTGCACCCACTCGGCAACGGTCTTGATCTGGAGCCGACGCGCCAGATCGATCAGCGTCTGCACGAAGGCGCGGTCATCGGCGGAGCGCGCGATGTTCTGCACGAAGGCGCCGTCGATCTTGACGATGTCCACGCCGAGCTTGCGCAGGTTGCGGAACGAGGTGTAGCCGGCGCCGAAATCGTCGATCGCGATCCGGCTGCCAAAATTCTTCAGCCGCGTCACGAAGCCACGCAAATCGTCGATGTCCTGGATCGCGACCGTCTCGGTGATTTCGACGATCAGCCGCTCGGCGACGCCGGGATGGGCGTGCATCAAGGATTCAATCGAGGCCCACCAGTCCGGATCCATGGTGGTGTCGGGCGAGATGTTGAGGCTGAGCTGGACGTTTGGCGAAGCGGCGAGCTCGGCAACCACGAGCTCCAGCACACGATGATCGACCAGGCGAATAAGCCCCAGCCGCTCGGCGACGGGCACGATGTCGGGAGCGAGCAGCACGCGGCCGTCATCCTGCTCCATCCGCACCAGGCATTCGTAGAAGGCGTTTTCGCGCGAGTAAGCTGCAACCACCGGCTCATAGGCCATCACGATGCGCCGCTCGTTGAGCGCGGTGACGATCTCGTCGGTGACGCGGATGTTGACACGGCGCTGGGCGTCGCGCTCGACATTCGGCTTCCAGGTGAGGAACGAGCCGGCGCGGCGGCGCTTGGCGCTTTCGAGTGTCTCCTGCGCGCGGTTGATCGCTTCATCGGTCGAGCGCGCATATCGCGGCACGGCGACGCCGCCGATCGAAGCCGTCACCGATACCGGACCGGAGCGCGTCGGCACCACCTCGTCGCGCACGGCCGCGAGGAAGCGCTCGGCGGCGATATGCATGTCGTCGATGGTGCAGTTCTTCAGGATCAGGCCGAATTTGTTGCCGGAGAAGCGGCCAAGCACGTCGCCGCCGCGCAGCCGCGCGCGGATCCGGCCCGCGATCTCCGAGAGCACGGCATCCGCGACATCGAAGCCGAAAGCGTCGTTGACGCGGGCGAGGTGATCGATGCCGATCAAGAGGAAAGCACTGGTCGAGCGGAAGCGCTGGGTTTCCTCGATCGCCTCCGCCAGCGCCGCGATCAAATGCGTGCGATTGAGCTCGCCGGTCAAGGGATCGTGCCGCGACAGCTTCATCAGCTCCTCGTCGCGGGCGTGGCGCTCATTGTTGACGCGGACGATGCCTTGCGCGCGCGAGGGCTTGCCGTCGGGGCCGGCAAACCAGCAGCCGGTTTCCTCGATCCAGGTGATCGGCGCCGAGGTCGAGGCGCGGACGCCGTATTCGATCCGGTAGGGCGTGCCGTTGCCACCATGCACCGGCGGCGAATGCGCCAGCGCCTCAGAGCGGATGGTACCTTTCGGCTCGATCAGCTTGGCAAATTCGGCGCCGCTCGACAGCGCCTCCGACGGAATTTCCCCAAACACGACGCTGAGATGATCGCTCCAGGCGATCGCATCGCTTTCGATATCCCAGACAAAGGCGGCCTGGCCGAGACAGGCCAGGATATTCGAGGTCTGTGGAGAGTCGGCTGTCACATTCGCCTCGTTTCGGGACACCGGCAGGATTCCTCGCAGGTGATTCCCCGTGGTCAGGATAGGGCCTGATTCGCCCAAATTCCTAAACGAAGTTCATAAATATTCTGGAAACCACGTTTCGCAGTGTGCAGGAACGCCCGCGCGCGGAAGTGGTATGTTGTTTGCGGAATCAAACCGTAGCAGGGGCCATGTGTCCCGGAATGTGACGGTTTGCAGTGTCCAGCGTTTACCAACATGAAATAGAAGACGGCGTCTTCGAGGACGTTGAGACGCCTTGCGTCGCGGTCGTGGCCGTCACGCCGACCGTCTATGAGGCGCCGAAGCTGGCGCTGCCCCGTCCCAATGCAAACTATGTCGCCCAGCTGATCGCGACCGCCGAGCAGCTCCCGCAAACCCGCAACCTGCGGCGCGCCGAACCTGCCGACGCGCTCTCCGCCTATTCGGCCCGTCAGCGCAAGCTTCAGGGCGAGACCGTGGCGGCAAAACCCGCCCATCTGGAAAAAGCCGCTTAACGCTGCGGCGCTTCGGGCGAGGCAGCTGGCGCGGCACCCGGCTGCAATTCCGGCGACGGCTCGGCCGTCGATTGCGTCGTCTCCGTACCTTTCGTTTCCGAGCCCTTCGTTTCAGAAACCTTCGTTTCAGAGGCCTTCGCTTCAAAGTCCTGGGCCGCCTTGGGCGTCGGATGATCCGAGAGCACCGAATGGGCAACCGAAGCGGCCGACGCCGTGGAATGGGCGCTGGCCGCAGGCACGGGCTCGATGCGCGGTTCGGGCGCAGGCTCCTCGGTCCGCGGCGGAGCGCGCCGCGCGACGGAAGTGGAAACCGGCGGCCGGCCAGCGCGGAGCACGATGCCGCCGAGGAAGTCGACCATTGTCATCAGCGCCAGCAGGAAGAAGGTCGAGGTACCGAATTTCGGCCACAGCACGAATTCAGCCACCGAGGCGGCGCACACGATGAACGAGAGCAGATGGTCGGTGATGTATTTCGAGCCGGGCTTGGCGCCCTTCGCGATCTCGAGCAGCAAGAGCAGGATGCCAAGCGACAGCAGGACTTCGCTGAGCGTGATCGGCCATTCGGCGCCCGACGGCAGCGTCACGCGCACCAGCGGCTCGGTCAGCGACACGCTCGGCATCAACCAGACGACGATGTTGTAGATCGCGAGCGGAATCAGCAGCAGCGGGAAACCGACCATCGGCGTGGCCTTCTTTAGCTCAGGACAGACTCAGCGCGTTCCACAAAGATATAGCGGCAAAGCGCACCTGCTTCGCCACCTTAAAATCGTTCCCGAGAACCGTCTGATCTCGCCGGCCGAGTTCGGACAGGCCAAAGCGCGTCCGCCCGCTGTCGGCCTGCGATCAGGCTTCCTTCTTCGGCTTCAAGACCTGGCGGCCCTTGTACATGCCGGTCTTGAGGTCGAGATGATGCGGACGGCGCAGTTCGCCGGAGTCCTTGTCCTCGACATAAGTCGGCTTCTTCAGTGCATCCGCCGAGCGGCGCATGCCACGCCGCGAGGGCGAAGTTTTTCGTCTGGGAACGGCCATAACGGGTCCTCTAGGGGGTGTTGCGGAGGCATCGCCCGAAAAGCGGGACGCCCTGCCGAAGCGAGCTGCGATGCCGATAAGGCCGCGCTTATAGAGGATGGGACCGAGTAAAGCTAGGGTCGCGTGGGGCCAAAATCGCCGAAAATCGGCTCAAAAGGCGCGATCGTCGTGCCAGCAGGTGGTCACGATCTGCGCCCGCGCCGCATAGGTCCCGGAGAGCCGCCGCAGGCCCGGCCCTGGGCTGCGGGCGCTGCGGGTATGCGGATTGGGCAGAATCGACGCCAGCAGCGCCGCCTCCCGAGGCGACAGGTTGGCCGCGGAATGGCCGAACGCATAGGCCGATCCGGCCTCGGCGCCGAACTGGCCGGAGGGGCCGAGCTCGGCGATGTTCAGGTAGATTTCCAGGATCCGTGGCTTCGGCAGCACCGCGTCGATCCAGAGCGCGAGCGGAAATTCCAGCGCCTTGCGGATGTAGCCCGCGCCGCCCTGCCAGAGGAACAGGTTCTTGGCGACCTGCTGGGTGATGGTGGAGGCCCCGCGCATCCCCTCGCCCTGCTCGGCATTGTTGATGGCTTCCCGCAGTGCGCCGAAATCGATGCCGTGATGCTTGCAGAAATGGGCATCTTCCGACCCCACCACCGAGCGCGGCAGATAAGGCGACATCGCCCCAAGATCGATCCATTGCCGCGACACCGGCGCGCCCGAAAGCTGGCGCCAGAGCATCAAGGTCGAGACCGGGTGGCCGGTGCGGTAGAACGGCGCCAGCACATAGGGGACGAGCAGCGCCACCAGCACGATCAAGGCCAGGGTTTTAAGGGCGCGCAAAACGGTCTTTTCTGCTTTGTGGTAAAGGCAGCCGGTGACTTGGATAAAGCGCTGTTATCCCGCTCACAGTTCCAGCCCTTTTCAAGCGGTTTTATGGCCCAGCCGGCTTCCTCCCGCAATTGACGAAGCCCTCGGCATAAAGGATTGTCCGCCCGATTTTGCCCCTTGGAGCCTGATTGAATGACCGGTACTGCCCTCGATTTTGCCAAGCGTCTGGACAAGACCGCGGAGGAAACCGAAGCCCTGCTGGGCCAACTGCTCGCCGATCAACTGGAAACGGACGAGATCACCCGGCCGAAGCGGCTGATGGACGCGATGCGCTATTCCACCCTCGGCGGCGGCAAGCGCTTGCGGCCGTTCCTGGTGGTCGAGAGCGCCGCGGTTTTCGGCGTGCCGCGTGACTCCGCGCTTCTGGCGGGCTCGGCACTTGAATGCATCCATTGCTATTCGCTGATCCATGACGACCTGCCGGCGATGGACAATTCCGACCTGCGCCGCGGCCGCCCCACCCTGCACAAGAAGACCGACGACGCCACCGCGATCCTCGCCGGCGACGCGCTTCTGACGCTCGCCTTCGACATCGTCACCCGCGACGAGATTCATCGCGATCCCATGGTTCGCCTCTTGCTGACGCGGGCGCTGGCGCGCGCCTCGGGCATCGGCGGCATGGTCGGCGGTCAGATACTGGATCTCGCCGGTGAAGGCCGCTTCGGCGACCGCGAGCCGGTCGACGTCGCCCGCCTGCAGCAGATGAAGACCGGCGCATTGCTCCGCTATGGCTGCATCGCCGGCGCCCTGCTCGGACAGGCTTCGCCCAAAGAATATCAAGCGCTCGACGATTACGGCAAAGCTCTCGGCGAAGCCTTCCAGATCGCCGACGACCTGCTGGACGTCGAGGGCGACGCCGCCGCGCTGGGCAAGCCGGCGGGCGCGGATGCAGCGCTGGGCAAGACCACCTTCGTCACCCAGCTCGGGATCGAGGGTGCCAAGCAGCGCGTGAGCGACCTCTTGGCACGCGGCGATTCCGCGCTCTCGATTTTCGGCGCGAAGGGCGACGTGCTGCGCGCGACCTCGCGCTTTGTGGCTGAACGCAAGAACTAGCGCATGATCCGGACCCGCAGGGCCGCGTCAGCGCAAAGTGGGAACCGGTTTTCCGACGAGATCATGCGCCAAGCTTAAGGAGGAAAATGCCCGGCAACGAGCTCGAAGAGGGCCTTCTTCGATTCCGCAAGCTGCCGAAGCCGGTGCGGGTGGTCTATGCGCGGCCGCGCACCTTCATCTCGATCGTGCTCGGCATCGTCTCCTACCTCCTGCTCCCGGCTTCGCTGCGCCCGGTGACGCGGATGCTGATCGGCTGGGACGTGTTCGCGACGTTCTATCTCGTCCTCGTCTATTTCATGATGTGGCGGAGCGAACATCGCAGCATCAAGCGCAACGCGGTGCTGCAGGATGACGGCGCCTTCTTGATCCTGCTCGTCACCGCGCTCGGTGCGTTCGCAAGCATCGCCGCGATCGTGTTCGAGCTCGGCGGGAAGGATCGCGGGGTAGCGCAATTAGGCCTCGCGACCTTGACCATCGCGCTGTCATGGGCAGTGGTGCACACCGCCTTCGCGCTCCACTACGCCCATGACTATTACCGCGGCACCAAGCCCGGCGGCCTGCAATTTCCGAGCGGCGAGAAGCAGGATCACGCCGACTATTGGGACTTCGTCTACTTCTCTTTCGTGATCGGCATGACCGCCCAGGTCTCCGACGTAGGGATCACCGACAAGACCATCCGCCGCACCGCGACCGTGCACGGCATCATTTCGTTCGTGTACAACACCGCGCTCGTGGCCCTGATGGTGAATATCGCGGCGAGTGCGATCTCGGGTTGATCATCGGCATCACGCGCGACTACGGGCACTTTCCCGACATAATGGCTCCGGACGTGTTGCAGCCAACCGCGCGCTCAAGACCCGTCAGCGGCCGGGTGCCCTGCTGCGGCGGCGAATTGTAGTAGCTGTTGCCACGTTGGCGCGGCGGCAGGGCGCCAGAACCGGCGTCGTAGCCGGATCCGCCGCGGGCGCCAACCTGACGATCCCGCGTACGCGGGCTCGGGCGATCATTGTCGTCGCGCTTGACGGTCGCCTTGCCGCGCCGCTTCTCGCATTCATTGTCGTCGTTGACGAACGAACCCTCGGCGCAGACGATCTTCGTGCAATGGTCGCCGTCGGCCTTGGAGCCATGCTCGCAGACCAGCGGGCAGACGCGCGACGGCTTCTGCTTGATGGTATCGAGCGTATCGGCGTTCACCGTCTTGACGTCGAGCTTGGTCCCGGCGCTGCGATTGAACTGCGACAGCGAGCGCTGCGAGGACGAATCCCAATCACCATCGGCATTGCCGCTATAGCAGCCGACGCGGCGCAGCTCCGACTGCACCGATTTGGTGATGTCCGTCTGCGATGGCGCCGGATTGAGCGCGGCCACGGTGACGTTCTTCTCGGGCGCCGGCGGCACGGGCGCGGGTGCAGGCGGGGCGGCCGGGACCGCCGCCGCCTCGACGCGCTTGCGTTCGGCATCGGCAGCCTGCTGCTGCGCCACCTGCTTGGCCTTTTCCGTCTCGATGCGCGCCTGCTCGGCCGCCCTGGCATCGGCCTCGGCCTTGACCTGGGTTTCCTTTTGCGCGCCTGCGGCGGCGAGCCGATCGCGCTGCTGCTCGGCCTGCCGCGATTTCTCGACGGCTGCCGCATGGGCCTGATCGGCCGAGATCTTGTCGAGCTGCAGCTTGGCGAGGCTCGCATAGAAGCCGTCTGAATGCTGAGCGAGGAACGCTTCGAACGCGCCCCTGTTGCCGACCTGCAGCGCCAGCTCATAGTCGCGGCGGATATCGGCCTGCGCATCAGGCGCGGGTGCCGGCAGCGGCGCCACCGACCGGTTCGGCACCAGCGGCACATCCTCGCCGCCAAGCGAGCCGTATACATAGGGCTCCTGCCGATTGCTGGTGGTCTTCAGCACGTCGTCGCGCACGAAGCCGAAGGCGCGGCGTATGTCGAGCCCGGGCGTGGTCAGATGGGTCGCCAGCGCTGTCGTGAACGGGCTGTTATTGCCGCCCCCATCCTGCGCGGTAGAACCGGCCTTGGCCGAATAAGCGATCAGCGTGTTGGGGCTCGCCGGCTCGACCTTGGCCAGCCCGCGCCCGATCGCACGCGTCGCCAGCGTCTTCTTCATCTTCTGGGCAAACGGATTGTCGCGGCAGGCATCGAGGATCACGAGCCGCAGCCGCCTGGCGGGCTCGACCGTGACCAGGATGCGATCGAGCGAGAACGCTTCGTCATAGACGTCATTGTCGCGCTCGAGCTTGGCATCGACCGGAATCAGATAATTGCTGCCGTCGACCTCGATGCCGTGGCCGGCGTAATAGATCACGGCGATGTCGGCATCGTTCGATTTGTCGGCGAAATCGCGCAACACCCGCCGCGTCTCCTGCGCCGAAAGATTTTGCTTCAGCTCGACCAGGTCGAAACCCGCTTTCTTGAACGTGTCCGCGATCAACGCCGCATCGTTGACGGGGTTGGTGAGCGGCGGCACGTTTTGATAGGCCGAGTTGCCGAGTACCAGCGCCACGCGCTTGTCAGCCAGCGCCGGCTGACAGATCAGGATCAAGCCGGCGGCAAGCCAGAATTTCAGCGATCCGAACAATCCACGCACACCCATGATGGCGCCTCTTGAAAAAGTCACGGCAGTCATGCCGCCAAATCCTATCTCACCATGCTTCGGTCCGGCCGGTTGTGAGCCAGGTCACGAACCAAGCCGCGAAGTAACCCCCGGAGCAACCACAGTTTTCCGTTTGTCCCTATGCGTCTGTATGGCCAAGTGTCGCATCGGTTCGGTCATTTGCCGCGCTCTTTGCGAAAGTGCGTTTTCCGGCCAAGATCGGGCTGAAACAAAGAAAATTCCGGGAGAAGGCGATGCGTGGCGTGGTGTTTCATGGCGAGCGTGAGCTGGAGCTGATGCAGTTCCCCGATCCGACCCCCGATCCCCATGAGGTCGTGATCGAGATGAAGGCCTCGGGCATGTGCGGCAGCGATCTGCATCAATACCGAAGGCCGAAAGGCCAGGGCCAGGCCAGCGGGATTCCGATGCGGGATGGACCGGTGATTGCAGGCCACGAGCCCTGCGGCGTCGTGGTTGCCGTCGGCTCGGCCGTGGGCCCGCAGGAAGCTCGCGTCAGCCAGCGCGTCATGGTCCACCATTATCAGGGCTGCACCCAGTGCAACCATTGCCGCTCCGGCTGGCAGCAGCTCTGCCAGGAGGTGCCGGTCAAGGTCTATGGCAACAACGCCCATGGCGGGCATGCGAATTACCTGAAGGTGCCGGCGAACACGCTTGTGGCCCTGCCGGACGAGCTGTCGTTCTCGGCAGGCGCGGCGATCGCCTGCGGCTCGGGCACGGCCTACAGCGCACTGCGGCGCATGAACCTCTCCGGCAACGACACGATTGCGATCTTCGGGCAAGGCCCGGTCGGACTCGCCGCCACGCAATATGCCAAGGCGATGGGCGCCCGCGTGATCGCGCTCGACATCAGCCCGCAGCGGCTCGATCGCGCCAAGGCGTTTGGTGCCGACGCCGTGATCAATCCCGGCTCCAACGATCCCGTTGCGGCGATCAAGGACCTGACCCACGGCCGCTACGCTGACTTGACGCTCGACACATCGAGCAATCCGGACGCAAGGCTGAACGCAATCCGCGCCACCAAGGTGTGGGGCACGATGTGCTTTGTCGGCGAAGGCGGCAACGTGCATATCGACGTCAGCCCGCACCTCTTGCGCCGGCAATTGACCCTGGTCGCGTCCTGGACATTTTCGAACATCATCCAGGCCGAATGCGCCCGCTTCTCGGTCGAGCGCGGGATCGACGTCGATCAATTGTTCACCCATCAGTGGAAGCTCGACCAGGCCGAGGAGGCCTATCAGCTGTTCGACAAGCAGGTCGACGGCAAGGGCGTATTCTTGATGTGACGCGACTCGGAATGACAGCAAGAGGAGATACAACCGTGAGTCATGACCGTTCATCCGTCGAAACCGTGGTGCAGCACTATTTCGACGCCCTCTACGAGGGCGATGCCGACAAGATGGGCACGATCTTTCATCCCTCCGCCGATCTGCGCTGGGTCGACAAGGGCGAGCTGAAGGTGCTGGCCGTGCCGGATTGGCTCGGCCTGATCCGAAAGCGTGCTTCGGCGAAAGCCGAAGGCAAGCCGCGCGAGGATTTCATCGTCACCATCGATCGCTCCGACGAGAACACCGCCTTCATCAAGGTACGCTGCCAGCTTCCGCCGCGCTATTTCACCGACTATCTGGTGGCGATGAAACTGCAGGACGGCTGGCAGATCGTCTCGAAATCCTACCGCTACGACCTGCGCGATTGACGGAGCCCACCCGTCTCGTGCAACACAGGCGGGATGGAAGCCACGTTCCAGATTTTCCTGTTCATGCTCGCGGTGCTCGCCGGCACCGCGTTTGTGGCGCGCCGGATCAATATCGCGCCGGCGATCCTCTTGCTGCTGGTCGGCATCGCGTTCGCCTTCGTGCCAGGCGTCCCGGCCCTGGAACTGCCGCCGGAGATCGTGCTGCTGGTGGTGCTGCCGCCTTTGATTTACTCGGCGAGCGTTGCCATGAGCTGGCGCGAGTTCAAGCAGAACCTGCGCCCGATCACCCTGCTCGCCGTGGGCGGGGTTATCTTCACGGCGGCGGTGGTTGCTGCCGCCACGCATTACCTGATCGGCCTGCCCTGGAATGTCGGCTTCCTGCTTGGCGCCATCGTCTCGCCGCCCGATGCGGTCGCGCCGCTCGCGATCGCGCGCCGGCTCTGCATTCCCCGCCGCGTCCTGGTCGTGCTCGAGGGCGAGGGCCTCGCCAATGATGCAACCGCGCTGATCCTGTACCGCTTCGCGGTGATCGCAATCACGACTGGCACGTTCTCGCTGTCGAAGGCGACCGGCATGTTCTTCGCGGTCGTCGCGGCCGAAATGCTGTTCGGCATCGCCGTCGGCTGGATCTCCATGCGCGTCCGCCACTACGCGCGCGATCCGCAGATCGAGATCACGCTGTCCTTGATCACGCCCTATCTCGCCTACTGGGTGCCCGAGCATCTCGGCGGCTCCGGCGTGATCTCGACGGTGGCCTGCGGGCTCTACATCAGCTGGAACGGGCCGTTGTGGATTTCCTCGGCAACGCGCCTGCAGGGCATCTTCTTCTGGAACTTGATGATCTATCTGATCGAGGGGCTTCTGTTCCTGCTGACGGGCTTCCAGATGCGGCTGCTGTATGAAAAATCGAAGGCGTTTCCGCTCGGCGACATCCTCAGCGCGACGGCCCTCGTCGCAGTGATCGTGATCGTCGCGCGCTTCGTCTGGACTTTTCCCGCGACCTATCTGCCGAGGATGCTCAGCAAGAGCCTGCGCCAGCGTGATCCGTCGCCGCCCTGGCAACACATATTCATCCTGTCGTTTGCCGGCGTGCGCGGCGCGGTGTCGCTGGCCGCCGCACTGGCGCTGCCGTTTGCGCTTTGGAACGGCGACCCGTTTCCCGATCGCGACCTCGTGCTGTTCGTCGCCTTCGGCGTCATCCTGGTGACTCTGGTCGGGATCGGCTTCAGCCTGCCCATGGTCGTGCGCTGGCTCGGCGTAGCCAATGTCGGGCGAAACGAGCTGATCGCCGAGCATCAGTCGGAAATCGCGGCCCGGCGCGAGGCGCTCGATGTGGCGCTGCGCTCGCTCGATGCGATCATCGAGAAGCGCGAGCTTCCCGACGACGTCGTGAGCCTGCTCCGCGCACGCCATGAGATCCGCGCCAGCCAATTGCCGGATTCGCTCAATCCCGAAACCCATGACGTTTCGGCGACCGGCACGGGGCTGACGCGTGAACTGATCGCGGCCGAACGCAAATTCATTCACATGATGCTGCGCGACGGCAGGATCACCGACGAGACCCGCCGCCGCATCGAGCGCGACCTCGATCTGGAAGAAGCAAGCCTCGCCAACCGCGAATACCGCGAAATCCCGCTGTGACGGGTTGGATTCTTGATTGAGCATGATCTCCGCGCAAACGCTTCGCGTTTGTCGCGAGGGAAAACCGCTACACACTTTTCCGGATCATGCGCTACTCCGGCCGCCGGCAGACGAGATCGATCTCGATCAGCGCATCATAGGCGAGCCCGGTCACGCCGACGCAGGTGCGGGCGGGCAGCCGATCCTGCGGAAAATAGCTGCGATAGGTCTCGTTCATCGCAGCGTAATCCTCCTTGAAGCGCGTCAGGTAGATTCGCGACATCGCGACATGCTCGAGCCCGAGGCCGATACCTGCGAGCACGATTTTCAAATTCGCCATCACCGCATGCGTCTGCGCGACGATTCCTTCGGGCAGCGCGCCCGGCGTCTCCGGCCGGTCCGGCATCTGGCCGGTGACGAAGACGAAGCCGTCGGTTTCGACGGCGTGGCTGAACGGCGCGACCGGCTTCGGCCCGCCGGCGATCATGTGAAATTTCAAGGCTTGTTCCCTATTTGGTGAGATAGGCGTCGTCGAAGAGGCTCTTGCGCAGCACGGCGTGGACGCCCCAATTGCCGTCGACCACCTGCGTGACACCGAAATCGATCGCGGCCGACATCAGCGCGATGGCTTCGTCCTCGCTGAGACCTTTGATGTTCATCAGAAAGCGCCGCATCTTGCGAAACGCATCCTTCATCGCAAGATCGAGCGAGGATTTGGCATAGACCTCGCTCTGCCCCTGCGTGCCGAACTCGGCGAGATAGTTCGGGTGGCTGAAGCCGGTGAGCACCCATTCGGTTTCGGTCTCGATCAGGGGATACGTGAGATCGGCGAAGGGCTGGCCGGCGAGCTGGCCTCGCTTGTGCAGGACGACCTGGAAGGTGCCGGTCATCGAGCATTCGATGGCGGTGCCGCTGATTTCACCGTCGCCCTGCGACGCGTGGGGATCGCCGACCGATAACAGCGCGCCGGGCACTGACACCGGCAGATACACCGTCGAGCCCTTGCCCAGCCGCCAATTGTCGAGATTGCCGCCGAAATAGGAGGGCGGCACCGAATCGACGAAGTCCGCCTCGCGCGGCGCCAATGCGATCACGCCGAAATGCGGACGCAAGGGAATGCGGATGCCGTCGAGCACGTCGTGCCGCCGCTTGACGCTGCGCGGCGGCACCGGCACGCCGGGATAATCATAGGTATGATGCGTTACGCCGAACGGATCGGTCTGCGGTTCCCAGCGATAGGAATAGGCGGCGCGCGCATACGGTGCCGCCGCATCATTGAATATCTCGTAGATGGTGACGACCTCGCGCGGCTTCGCCTCGGCGAGAAATTCGTCATAATGATAGCCCCACCAGGCGGCGACGCTGCTGCCGAACACGCGGCCGGCGAATTCCGGATTTCGACCGAGACGCGGGACCATATCGAGGATCCGCACCTCCAGCACGTCGCCCGGCTGCGCATCGCGGATGGCGACGGGACCGGTGCAGATGTGCACGCCAAATCCCTCGCCCGCACCGCGGCCGAACACCGAAGCATCCATCGGCCCCGCGCCACGGCGATCGACCGTCTTGGCCTCACGCGTCCAGCGGAAGATTTCCTCTGCCGCAGCGTCTCCTGCGATCATGCGCTCGGCATCATCGGAAGCGTGCTGGGTCAACGTCTCGATGGTGATGGTGTCGCCGGAGCGGATTTCCGCCTGCGGCTGCAGCGCGCGGCTGAAGTAGCCCCAATGCACCCGCTCCGAGGCGATCGCGAGGTGATGATGGACCGGCTCGACCACACCCCGTGTTTCGTCATTGGCCGCGGGCAAGGCGGCGATTTCGCTCGCCGCCATCATGGTTCGCTGGTGACGCGGCTGCGCGAGCGCGTCTTGCGGCCAGCCGCGGTGGCCCGCGGTCGTGATCGAGGCCGCGGTGCGCTGCTGGCGGAAATCGCGAGGCGACAGGCCGAAGCGGGCGCGGAAGGTACGGCTGAAATGCGCGGAATCGGCAAAGCCATAGCGGTAGGCGATCTCCGAAATCGTGTGATGCGCCTCGGCCGGATTGGCGAGATCGGACCAGGCGCGCTGCAGGCGCCGCTCGCGGACATAGTGGGTGAAATTGTCGCCCGTGCCCTCGAACAGCTTTTGCAGATAGCGTTCCGAGATGCCCTCGCCTTGCGCGACCCGCGCCGGCGTCAGTTCGGCATTGTCGAGCTTGCGCTCGATCGTCTGGCAGATGCGATTCATGATCGCGGTCTTGGTCGCGCTGCCGCCAGTGTCGGAGCCCGACGCGACAAGCTGCCCGGTGAACGCGAAAAGCAGGTCGGCCAAACTCTGCGCGACCGCGTCCCATTCCGTATCGGACAGCGCGTCGAGCGATTGAGCCGCCGAATCCAGCGCGCGGGAAAATACGCCGGCAAAGCCCCGCGGCGCCACCGCACGCGGCTCGATCCATCCGGCGCCGCCGGCCTTGCGGCCGCGAAACGCATCCGTCGTCACATAGAGGGAGATCGCGCGCAGGTCGCGCTGGAACAGCAAGGTCCAGTCGCCATGCGGCGGCAGCATCAGGAGATGCCCGGCAGGAACGATCTGGTGGCCGCCGCTGCGAAGCACCACGCCGTCCTCGATCGGGAGCAGTGCGATCGGCAGGGCATCATCGCCGCCGGCAGCAAGTGGCGCCAGGCCCTGGGAGCCAGCCGCCAGCTTCACCAGCGTGACGCCCTTGGTCGAACGGCGCGAGGCGGTGGCGTGTCCGGCATAAAAGGTGGGCGCGGAAAGCGGCTGCAGGCCGACCGTGTTCAACACGTCGCGCCACGCCTCCGGCCGATCGGGCTCGGCATAGGATTCACTCGTGAACGGACGAAAGCTCATGCACCGCAACCCACACAGTCGCAGCATCGAAGCAACCTCCGTGCCAGTGGCACGGCGGCAGCGAGGTGCGTGGACCAGGTGTCGCGGAACCCGAAAATCAATGAATTCCAGCCTTGAATCAGCTCCTTAATCGCATCTGAACATGTTTTTCCGGATCGAACCGTGCACGCCCCAATTGGCGTCGACCACCTGGGTCACGCCAAAATCAGCGCCGACCGACATCAGCGAGATCGCCTCGTCCTCGCTCAATCTGTGCACGGTCATCAGGAACCGCCGGAGCTTGCGGAAGGCATCGCGCATGGCCCGATCGAGGCTCGAATGATTGGCGATCTCGGTCTGAGCGTCGGCGCCGAGCTCGGCGAGATAATTGGGATAGGTGAAGCCGTAGACCGACCAGGCCTCGTCGTTCTCCAGCATCGGATGGCTGAGGCCTTCCAGCGCGGTGCCGGCCAGCTCGTTCTTCTTGTGCAGGATAAATTCGAAATCACCGGTCAGCGAGGTCTCGATCGCGGTGCCGCCGAGCTCGCTGTCGCCTTGCGCCGCATGGGGATCGCCGACCGAGAAGAATGCGCCCGGCACGGCGACGGGGTAATACATCCGCGCGCCCTTGCCGATGCGCCAGTCGTCGATATTGCCGCCGGTGTAGCTCGGCGGAATCGAGCTGACGAAATCCTGCTCCGACGGCGCGAGCCCCATGGTGCCGAAATGCAGCCGCGCCGGCACTTTCACGTTGGCGAGGATATTTTCCCGCTTGCGTATCGTGGTGTGATCGACGCGCACGCCGGGATAATCGATCGACGCATGCACGATGCCGTCGGGATCGGTCTGCGGCGTCCAGACATAGTTATAGACGGCCTTCGCGAACGGCTCGCCCGACGTGTCGAGCTCGAAGATGGTGACGACTTCGCGCGGCTTCGGCTCCTCGATCAGGTCGTGGTACTGAAAGCCCCAATTGGCCGCGACGTTCGAGCCGAAACATCGGCCGGCGTAGCAGGCCTTGCAGGCTGGGCGCGGCCTGACGTCGAGAATGCGCACTTCGAGGATATCGCCGGGCTCGGCGTTTTCGATCGCGACCGGACCGGTCAGGAGATGCACGCCCAACCCCTCACCCGCACCGCGGATAAATGGCCCCTCGGTCGGGCCGGAGCCGCGCCTTGCCATCGTCTTCTGCTCTTTGGTCCAATGAAAGATCGCCTCCGCCCCGGGATCATCGGCGATCATTCGCTCGTAATCGTCGTTGGCGTGGTGGGTCAGCGTCTCGATGGTCGCCCGGTCGCCCGACTTCAGCGTCAGCGCGGGCGCCACCTTCTTGCTGAAATAGCCCCAGTGAACGTTCTTGGGCGAAACCGGAAGCAGATGATGGATCATGCGGGCAACCTCAGGCGGTGGGTGGAGACGTGAAACGGGCGATCGTCGGTCATGGCGGCGCTATTCCTCGGCCATGGCGCTGAGGAAGCGCTGCGCCACCGTGGTCCTGGGCCTGGTCAGCACCTCCCGCGCCGGCCCCTCCTCGACAATGGTGCCGCCGGACAACAGCACGACACGGTCGGCGACCTCCTCGGCGAAGCGCAATTGATGCGTCGAGATGATCATGGTGAGGCCATCCTCGATTGCGAGCCGCCGGATCACTTCCAGCACCTCGTTGACGAGCTCGGGATCCAGCGCCGAGGTCGGTTCGTCGAGCAGAAGCACGCTCGGATTGGGTGCGATCGCGCGCGCGATGGCGACGCGCTGCTGCTGGCCGCCGGACAAATGACGTGGCAACGCATCGGCGCGCTGGCCGAGGCCCACGCGTTCGAGCAGTTCGAAGGCGCGGCGATCGGCATCGATGCGGCTCCAGCCGTGCACCCAGCGCAGCGGCCCCGCGATATTCTCCTTGGCGGTGAGATGGCCGAACAGATTGAACTGCTGGAACACCATGCCGACGCCGACTTCGGCGCGCTCATTGGCGAGCTCGCGCGGCGACAATTTCCTGCCGCTGTCGGCGAAACCGAGGCGCCGGCCGCCAACCCTGATCGAACCGTCCTCCCAGCCCTCGAGATGGTTGATGCAGCGAAGCAGCGTGCTCTTGCCGGAGCCGGAGGGGCCGAGCAGCGCGACCACCTCACCGATCCGCACCGTCATCTCGACGCCGTCGAGCACGATCTGCTTGTGATAGCGCTTGCGCAAGCCTTCGACGCCGACCGCGATATTGTTGCGGCGAAGCATCTCGGCGCGCTTGGCGTGATCGACCAGTTCGAGCTTCGGCCGTGACGGCGGCAGCTCGGCAACGCCGGCGTCCACGATTCCACCCTCGGCGACCTCGATCGGCTCGCCATCGGGCTGAGAGCGATACCAGGGCAGCAGCCGCAGCAATCGCTTTTGCGAAGATGCGCGATCGAGATCGAGCCAGGCCTCGACCACGAGCTGGATGATGGCGATCGCGCCGGTGAGGCAGAGATAGATCAGGCCGGAGGCGAAGAAGATCGAGAAAAAATCAAAGGTCGAGGACGCAAGCTGCGTCGAGCGCAAGGTCAGCTCCTGCACTGCGATCACGGAAGCAAGCGAGGAGTTCTTCAGCGCGCTGACCGCCTCCGCGCCGAACGCCGGAATCATCGCCCGGATTGCCTGCGGCGCGATGATCCGGCTCATCAGCACACCCGGCGTCATGCCGAGCGCCTGTCCGGCCAGCACCTGGCCACGGTCGACGCCGAGCACGCCGGCGCGCAGAATTTCCGAGATGAAGGGCGCCTCGTTGGCGGCAAGCGCGACGCCTCCCGCGAGAATCGCCGGTAGTTTGATTCCGATATGCGGCAGCGCATCGTAGACGAACACCATCTGCAGGATCAGCGGCGTACCGCGGAAGATGATGCTGTAGCCGCGGGCAAAACCCGCGAGCACGGCGAACCGGCTGAGCTGCATCGACGCCAGGATCACTCCCATCATCAGCCCGCCGATCAGCCCGAGAGCGGTCACCTGCAAGGTGACCTCGATGCCCTCGAGCAGATAGGGCAGGCTGAGATAATGGAAGAACAGCGCCATTACTTGACCGTGAGCAGGCCCGGTTCCTTGAGGTTATTGGGATCGAGCTCCCACTTCTTGAGCAGCGCGAGCTGGTCGCCGGACTTGTAGATCTCGATCATCACCGCCATCACGGCTTCCTCGAATTTCGGCTTGTCCTTGGGCACGGCGATGCCGACAGAATAGGGAATCGTGACCGCGACCGCCTTCTCCAGCTTGTCCGGATTGGCTTTGACCGCATTGTCGACGGTATTGACGTCGTTGACATAGGTGTCGGCGCGGCCAGCCAGGATCGCCTGGATGCAATTGGCGTTGTTGTCATAGAGCTGCAAGGTCGGCTCCGGCTTGCCGGCTTCCTTGCACTTGGGCGCCATGTCCTGCACTAGCGGCACCTCGACAAAGCCGGTGTTTTCGGCCGCCGCCGCGCCGCACAGCGTCAGATCGATACCGTGAATGCCCTTCGGATTGCCCTTGGCCACCAGCACGCCGTCGAACACTTTCGAATAGGTGATGAAGTCGGCCGCCTTGGCGCGCTCTTCGGTGGCGTAGATGTCGGAGATCACGATGTCGGCCTGGCCGCTCGCCAGCGTCGTCAAGAGGGCGGCGAAGGTGACGGCCTTGTAGGTCACCTTGAAGCCGAGGCATTCGCCGATCTCCTCGCCGAGATCGATGTCGAATCCGACATATTTGTTCGGGTCCTTCGGATCAATCGCCTCGTAGCCCGGCGTGTGCGGATTGATGGCGTTGACCAGCGTCTTGCCTTTCCAGTCCGGATATTTCTCCGCCAGCGCAGCACAGCCGGAGGGAGCCGCCTTGGCCACGACCGGCGCACAGAGGCCGGCAATGACGATCGCGGCAAACACGGCGCCACGCGAGCCGGCGGCCGAGAGGCGCCGCATGAGTTCTTCGATGAACAACCGCTTCCGCATCTGTTTCTCCTTCGACATTGTCATGGCCGCGCCATGCTCTGATCTCGGGAGAAGCGTAAGTTCGGACGGTTTTGCCGGCTTGTCTGTGGGCGCACTAAAAATTGGATGAGGGGACGTCACAAAATAGGCAGCGCTGCAAATGATTTGATCAATCGACTATGCTCCCGGGGCAGGGTGGCCCGCGGCCTGTTGATCCCGCCGCCCATGTGGGAGAGCTTCAGTCCATGACCGACGACTGCGATCAGCGTTCCGCGAACTTGATGGCCGGAATCGCCGCCTGGTTCGACCGCATCGATCCGGGTACGCACCGGCGCATCAAGGGCTTGCGCCTGGTGACGGCGTTTGGCCTGGCGGCACTGCTGGCTACCGTGCCGCAGATTTCCCACGGCCACACGGCGATGCTCGGCCCACTTGCCGCCGGCTTCGCTCTGTGGGCGAGCGTATCGGAGGCGCAGACGACACGCTACCGGTCGGCGCGCGACCTCGTCCTGCTCTGCCTCGCGGCCGGCATCGGCGCGGCGAGCTTTGCCCTGATTGCACCTCGCCTTGGAGAGGGCTGGGCGGAGCTGGTGCTGGTGTCCGGCAGTTTCTGCGTCGGCTATCTGCGGCGCTTCGACGTGCTCGGCGCCGGGATCGGTTCGCAAATCTTTATCGGCCAACTGCTGGCCTTTGGCGCGGGAACAACCAGCGCCAACCTTCCCACCATAGGGCTCGCAACACTGCTGGCGATCCTCGCCTCCGTGGTGCCTCGCACACTGAGCGGACCGGCCGAACAGCCCGCGGTGGCAGTACCGCGGCCACCGACCGAGGGCGACACCGTGTATTCGGAAATCGCGATGGGATTGCAGGCGGCAACAGCCTCTCTCGCGATCGTCCTGCTCGGGCGGATGGTCGGCCTGACCGAGTCGGCATGGGCGATCACGGCGTGTACCTATGTCGTGGCGAATTCAGCGGCCGGCACCATCGACCGCATCAAGCGGCGGATCGTCGGCACGCTGATCGGCGTTCCGCTGGGGCTCGCCTGCCTGCCGATTGCCGCACAGGCTCCGCTCCTGATCTGGAGCCTGGCTGCGGTCGCGATGGTCATCTACGCGATGGCACTCCCGGAACATTACGATATCGCCAGCGGGTCCTATGCTTTCGCGCTGATCGTGACCATGGCGGCCAGCGGCGAATATCCGGTGGCCACGCTTTTTGCACGCGCATGGGAAACCATCGTCGGCGGCGCGCTCGGCATCGGCGTTGTGCTGCTGCTCGCGCCGCTTCTGAGCCGGTTCGCGCGAGGCGCGAGCGCCTGATCCGCCGTTGAGCTATCTGCTAGTGGTCCGCTTTCGCCTGAGCGTCTGGTGGAGGAGGCGATTGAGCGGGCAGGCCGCAGAATTGCTTCAGCGCCGTCGTCACCGCATTGACGGTCCTGTCCTGCCGCGCGGGCGAGGCCATCTGCAATTCCTCGTCGCGATTGATGATCGAGCCGGCTTCGAGCAACACGGCCGGCATATGCGTCTGCATCAGCACGATGAGATGATCGTAGCGATAGATGCCGGCATCCCGGTCGAGCAGGTCATGGCGGTATTTGCCCATGAGCGGCAGCGTATATTGATCGGCGAACTTGATACCCTGCGCACGCATCTGCGTGCCGATCAGCTTGGCGAAGCGCATGCTGGTCTCGAAGTCCGCATTCTCCTTGGAGACGAACAGGCCATAGCCGGAGAAGCGGTCGCTGAAATGGCTCGTCTTGCCCTCGAACTCCCATTTCTCCATCATCTTGTCCGGCACGGAATCATGATGGATCGAGAGGAACAGATCGGCGTGCCAATTATTGGCAGACGCGACGCGCGTGGCGAGGCTCGGCCGCGCCCTGCCTCCCGTCACCAGCAACCGCGTCGTGGAAAAACCTTCCGACTTCAACTTCTCGACCAGGCGCTGCGCCAGATGCAGATTGAACTGGAATTCGGGAACGTTGCGGGCGCTCATCGCGCCATCCGATTCGGCGGTGTGGCCGACATCCACGATCAGGCGGAATTTCGCCGGCTCGCATTTGGTCTCGGCATGTTTTGAAGGCGCTGGCTTGTCGTCGGCATCCGGCCTCGACGCGAGCTCGGGCGCGGCGTGCCTGGATGGAGCCGCGCGCTTCGGCGCGGCGGCATGTTTCGGCGGCGGGTTATTCCTTTTCGGCGAGCCCTTGAACAGGTCCGACAAGAAGCCGGCGCTGCTGACATCAATCGGCAGGAGCAGCAGCGCGACGATCGCGGCGATGATCGTGCGGAAGTCAGGCCAAACACGAAGGCGCCTGCCGAATATGCCGCTGAATACCAAGCCGCCCTACTCCGCCGCCGCGATGCGCGGACGCCCGACAAAGCCTGCGGCATCGCCAAACCGTTCGATCATTACCGCGGTCAGGTCCTTGGCCTTGTTGGTGACACAGGCGCCGGAGCGCACGGCATAGCGGTCCTGATGATCGACGTGCGGCGGCGCGGTGCCCTGCTGCAGCGCGCGCGCCGATTCCAGCATCAGCTTGCGGAAATGCATGATGCCGAGATCGGTCGGGCCGAGATGCTCGCGGCTGCGGTCGACGATCGGCCCCTGGCTGTCCTGCACGGCGGCATCCTGCTCGGACACGCCCTTGATGCCGGTATAGCTCCTGGTCTTCTGCAGCTTGCGATCGATCAGGTAGTTGTTGCCCTTGTGACGCAGCGGCACGTAGTTCTCATCGACCTCGGCGATCACGCCATTGCCGTTGTCATAACCCTCGCGCTCGGCATCGGTGAGCGGCCGCTCCGGATTCCAGACATAGGTGTAGATCCAGCAACTGGTGTCGGTGACCGGCACGAAGGTCTGGCCGAAGATGTTCTCGCCCGGCATCGGGCTCGGGGCATAGGCATGGAACGGCATCAGGAATTGCGCGATGCGCCAATAGATGTTGTCCGAGCCGGTGAGCCGGCCGCCGGCGATGGTGAGCCCCGCTTCATGCGGATTGATCTTGATCACGGGCCGCGGGTCCTCGGCGATCCAGCGCATGTGATCGACATTCATCCGCGCGATCGGATTCACGAAATGCTTCTTGATGTCGAGGATCTCGTTCTCCTCCTTGTCGAATGACAGATGCGCGAAGGTGAAATGCGCGGTGTCGATCGAGCCCTCCGTGCACTGCACCCAGTTGCAGTCCTGCCATTTCTTGGAAACGTAGCGGTGCGAGGGCGGCACCAGGGCCATTTCGAGATCGGGCAGTTCCGGCATCGCCTCCACCGGTCCCATATAGGCCCAGATGATCTCGCCCCATTCGCGCGCCGGATAGGATTTGATGCGGATCTTGTCCTTGGCGTTGAGGTCGGGATAGGAGGTCGGCATGTCGACACAGCGGCCGTCGGTGTCGAACTTCCAGCCGTGATAGACGCAGCGGATGCCGCATTCCTCGTTGCGGCCGAACCAGAGATTGGCGCCGCGATGTGGGCAATATTGATCGATGATTCCGACCACGCCGCGGGAATCGCGGAAGGCGAGCAGTTCTTCGCCCATGACCACGAGCTTCTTCGGCTCGCCGTCGGCCTCCGGCAACTCCTTCGACAGCAGGACCGGAATCCAGAACCGGCGCAGCAATTCGCCCATTCCGGTTCCCGCACCGCTTTCGGTCAGGAATTTATTGTCCTCGGCGCGCAGCATGGCGGGCTCCCGCTCTGTTTGATTATGCACAAGCTTCGCGCAGGCGGTGCATCGCGTCAACGCGGAAGGTGGGTGAATTGACAGTTGTAAGGTTGCGGAGGTGCGCAGCGCGAAGCGTGCGCTCTCGTCATTTTACACTCTGGCGCCTTGCACTCCGTGTCATCGCCCCGCTCGCCGCCTACGCTAAAGCTTCGGCGGGTCTTGGAGTGCGAAGCCTCGCCGGAGCCTTGGCGTAGGCGGGACCGGGCATGACAGCGGAGGAAATGTGACTCAGCATTCCAGCGGCGTGGTTTTGCCCGCGCATATTTTTCTCAAAAACAGAAATCAAGCTTGCAAAGCGTCCCGTTAAATCTGAAACGATAGCTTTCAATCTTTGCTGTTTTCGCGATCGCCCCAGTGGCCACATCATCGTGGTGCATATTGAGGAGACGTGCGATGAACCAGAATGCCGACAAAGATAATATTGCGCCCTCCGTTGGCGCAGATGCGGGCGCTATCGAAACGCTGCTTATCCGCAATCTGCCGGAAGTTTTCGGCGAAGGCGATCCGGCCCGCCGACGAGCCGCGATTGCCGAGCTCTATACCGAGGACTGCACTCTATACGTGCCGCCCGGCGCCTTTGTCGGTCACGATGCACTCGACAAGTTCGCCGGCGAACTGAGAGCGACGCATCCCCACTTCGTCTATACGCCGCACGGTGCGCCCCAGGCGCTGCACAATTCTGGACGTCTGGCATGGGGCTCGGGCCCGCAAGGCGAGGCGCCCGCCTATACCGGTGTGGACTTCATCATTGTACGGGACGGCAAGATCGCGGCTCTTTATGTCTACCTCGACTCGCCGCCGTCATGATGCGTTCACCTGACCGGCGCCGCTAATGCTTGGCAGCGTGGCCCATCGCAGGTGCAAACCGCTCGGCAAAGGTCGCCGGTCTGTCATCTCTCGCTGCGGTGAGCGAGGCCGGGGTCAGGGTGTAGAAGCCGACAGAGGCCACTGCCGCCAGCAAAATGGCGGATAAAATCACCTTACGCATTCCCGCCTCCTATGGGGTGTTATTCCCGTCAAAAGGTGGGACGGCTTTGTTTCAGGAGCGTTTCGTGCGCCCGGAGAAACGGTTTCGTTCAAGGCGCTGTGATAACAGCGTGACCCACGTGAGCACAGCGAAGCGCGGGAATTGCCGCGCCCCGGATATCGCTTCCGCCTTCGCTCTTTGAGCTACGGCGGACGCGCCGCTCAACCGGGCTACATCTACGTCAGCTCAACCATGACCATTGCGGCCCGCGCGCACCAGCCGCCCCGGCATCGCGCCGGTGTGCTCGCCTCGCTCGAAGATCGGAATGCCGGCCGCGATCGTCGCTTCATAGCCGTCGGCGCGTTGCACGAAACGGCGGCCACCGGCCGGCATGTCGTGCACGAGCTCCGGCTTGTGCAGCCGCAGGCGGTCGAAGTCGATGAGATTGACATCGGCGCGCATTCCAGGCGTCAGCCGGCCGCGATCCGACAGGCCGAAGAAGTCGGCAGTCTCGCTGGTCTGCCGCTTGACCAGCTGCTCGAGCGGCAGCTTTGGCCCGCGGCGGCGATCGCGGCCCCAATGCGCCAGCATGAAGCTCGGCAGGCCCGAATCCACGATCGAGGTGCAGTGCGCGCCGCCGTCGCTGAGACCGAGCAGGCAAGCCGGGTCACCCAGCATCTCGCGGATCACCTCGTGGTCGCCTGTCACGTAATTCACCACCGGAAAGAACAGGTATTGACTCTCCTCGACGATGTAGTCGTAGGCGATTTCATCGGGCGTGTGGTTCGTGCGCGCCGCGATCGCAGCAACGCTCCTTTCCGGACCCGGCTCGTAATCCGGCGGGTCGTCCATGGTGAAAAACTTGTCCCAGCGCGTGGTGACGAGTTGGCGAAACTGCGAGAGCTTTGCGACCTCGGCAGCGTCCGGCTTCTCGGCGAGAATTTTTCGCCTGAGTTCAGGATCGAGCAGTCGCTTCCGCTGCTCGGGAATCGGAAGGCTTTCGAGCGCCTTGTAGGTCGGCCGCACCGTGAACGGATTGAGCGCGGTGCCGATGCCCATCATCACGCCGATCGGGCGGCCTGCAATCTGCGCCGTGAGTGACAGTCCGTCCGCACGCGCGGCATGCACCGCCTTCATCAGACGCCGCCAGCGCTCGGGATCCTCGAAGCGATCGGTGAGCAGGAACCAGACCGGGCGGCCGGTCGCCTTTGCCTGCTTTCGCATCCAGCGCAGCTCATATTCTTCGTCGTCGAAATCGCTATTCATGCCGAACGCGCCGGCGCCGACCTCGCTCAGCGCAGAGCCGATCCCGAGCAGCTCCAGATCATCCGCATCGCGCGAAGGCACGAGCTCGCCGTCGGGCGTCTTGTGCGAATCCGTCCGCGAGGTGGTGAAGCCGAAGGCGCCGGCGCGCAGCGCCTCGACGGTGATCTGCCGCATCTGCGCGATGTCGTCGGCCGTCGCTTTCTCGCGGCGGATGGCCCGATCGCCCATCACATAGACCCGCATCGGCAAGTGCGCAGCCTGGGCTGCGATGTCGATGACGCGCTCGCGACGCTCGAGCGCATCCATGAAATCGGGGAAGGTCTCCCACTCCCAGGTCAGTCCCGCAGCGAGCACGGGGTTCGGAATCTCCTCCACCCCTTCCATCAGATCCATCAGGGCCTGGCGGTGATGCTTTTTCACCGGCGCGAAGCCGACGCCGCAATTGCCGAACATGACCGTCGTCACGCCGTGCCAGCAGGAGGGCGCGAGCAGCGGATCCCACATCGCTTGACCGTCGTAATGGGTGTGCACGTCGACCCAGCCGGGCGTCACCATCAGCCCATTGGCATCGATTTCGCGGCGCGCAGGTCCCTGCTTGCCGCCGACAGCGGTGATCCGGCCATCGGCAATAGCAACGTCGCCGGTGAAAGCGGCCTTGCCGGTACCGTCAACGATGGTGCCGCCACGAATAACGATGTCGTGCATGTCAGCCTCCCGTATGGGGTCTCTGCGCCCCTTTTGGAGGAAGGTTACGCCGATTTCGACAATCCGAGAAGCGCGCTGGCCGATCGGCAGGCAGCAGGCTTTGCATTGCCCGCATAGCCGTGATACCGCCCCGAAGGCAGCACAAGCCCGAAACGCCCGCTTGATCAAGCCGTTCGGGCCGCGCACCAGCGAAGACGCAGCTGTCAATCTCGGGGTTACGCAGATATCTTGCGGCTATAAGAGCATTGCCGCTTTTTGACGCTGAGCGCATTTTAAGAAGGGAATCCTCATGGCGAACACGACGGCCGAGCTCGAGGCACTGCTCATGCAGCGCTCGTTCAGCGATCCGCAGCTGGTGGCCGCGACGGAGGCCGCGGAGAATTACCGGATCCTCCCCGAAGCCACCGTGATCAAGATCGGCGGTCAGAGCGTCATCGATCGCGGACGTGCCGCGGTCTATCCGCTCGTCGAGGAGATCGTCGCCGCGCGCAGGCTGCACAAGCTCCTGATCGGCACGGGCGCCGGCACAAGGGCGCGGCATCTCTACTCGATCGCGGCCGGGCTTCGTTTGCCGGCCGGCGTGCTCTCGCAGCTCGGCGCCTCGGTGGCAGATCAGAACGCCGCGATGCTGGGACAGCTTCTTGCCAAGCACGGCATCTCCGCCGTCTCCAGCGCTGGCCTGTCGGCCGTGCCGCTTTTCCTTGCCGAGGTGAACGCCGTCATCTTCAGCGGCATGCCACCTTATGGCCTCTGGATGCGTCCCGCGGCCGAGGGCGTGATTCCGCCCTACCGCACCGACGCCGGATGCTTCCTCGTGGCCGAGCAATTCGGCTGCAAGGCAATGATCTATGTAAAGGACGAAAACGGGCTCTACACCGCGAACCCGAAGACGTCGAAGGGCGCCAAATTCATCCCGAAGATCTCGGTCGCCGAGATGAAGGCCAAGGGGCTGCAGGACTCGATCCTCGAATTCCCGGTGCTCGATCTGCTTGCTTCGGCGCGCTACGTCCATCAGGTGCAGATCATCAACGGGCTCGTCCCCGGCAATCTCACCCGCGCGCTCGCCGGCGAGCACGTCGGCACCATCATCACCGCGAGCTGAAGAGACAATCGCCAAGGGAAACGTCATGGCTGACACCAAAGAGATCAAGCACGTCGCCTCGCCGCTCGCGCGCCAGACCCTGCTTGACGACAAGCTCACCCGCCCCGTCGCCGGCTCACGCCCGATCAAGCTCGTGCCATGGGTGCAGGTCGTGAAGATCGGCGGCCGCATCATGGATCGCGGCCATGAGGCAATCCTGCCGCTCGTCGACGAGCTGCGCACGCTGCTCAAAGAGCATCGCCTGCTCATTCTGACCGGTGCCGGCATCCGCGCGCGCCACCTCTACAGTGTCGGCCTCGACCTTGGCCTGCCGGTGGGTTCGCTCGCGCCGCTCGCTGCCAGCGAGGCCGGGCAGAACGGCCATATCATCGGCTGCCTGCTTGCACCGGAGGGCGTCTCCTATGTCGAGCATTCCGCTATCGCAAGCCAGCTGGCCATCCATCTCTCCGCGGCCCGCGCGGTCGTAGGGAGCGCGTTTGCTCCCTATCATCATCATGAGTTTCCGAACTCGCGCATCCCGATGCACCGGGCCGACACCGGCGCGTTCCTGCTTGCCGATGCGCTCGGCGCCGCCGGTCTCGCCATCGTCGAGGATGTGGATGGGGTGTACAGCACCGATCCCAATGGTCCCGACGGCAAGCAGGCGAAGCTCATCCGCGAGACGACCGCCGCCGAGCTTGCCAAGCACAAGGGCTCGCTGCCGTTCGATCCCGCGATGGTCGAGGTCATGGCGAATGCGCGGCACATCGAGCGCGTGCAGGTCGTGAACGGCCTCGTTCCCGGCCGGCTCACCGCGGCACTGCGCGGCCAGCATGTCGGGTCGATCATTCACACTGGCGCCCGTCCGGCCTGAGCCGATTTTTCCGGCCGAGTGGTCGCGCGCGTCGCGACGCATAACGTCCGCAACGCGTTACGCTAACGCGTTGCGCTGCGGCGCGGCATGACGGACCAAATCTCCAACTCACGCCGCAAGTCGGTCTGGCCGGAAGCGCCGGATTGGTTCATGATCCCCTCGCATTGCCGCCCGCGCGGAATGCCCACACCAATAACAACCAGCCGTACATCACGAGGAAACGCCATCGAATCATAACCGAGGAGGGGAATGCCATGACTGTGACGACGACAATGGCCGTTGGCCCAACCATGTCAGAGGTCGATCATCAATCGGCCCTACGGCGCGCGGTGATCGCGAGCACTGTCGGAACCACGATCGAATGGTACGACTTCCTCATCTACAGCACCGTGACCGGCCTCGTCTTCAACAAGGTCTATTTCCCCGGCTCCGACCCATGGATCGGCACGCTGCAGGCGTTCGGCGTGTACTTCATCGGCTTCGTCGCGCGGCCGATTGGAGCGGCGATCTTCGGCCATTTCGGCGACCGCATCGGCCGCAAGGCAACCCTCATCGTCACTTTGCTGTTGACCGGGATCTCAACCGCCGCGGTCGGGCTCGTCCCGGGCTATGCCTCCATCGGCATCTGGGGCGCGGTCATTCTCACTCTTCTCCGCCTGATCCAGGGCATCGGCGTCGGCGGCGAATGGGGCGGCTCGGTGCTGCTGGCCATGGAGTGGGCGCGGAGCAACAAGAACCGCGGCTTCATCTCCTCATGGCCGCAATTCGGCGCGCCCGCCGGACTGTTCCTCGCCAACTGCGCCGTGCTGTTCTTCAGCTGGTACTCGGGCGACCAGTTCCTGACCTGGGGCTGGCGCATCCCGTTCCTCATGAGCATCGTCATGGTGGCCGTGGGCTTATGGATCCGCCTCGGCATCCTCGAAACCCCGGTGTTCCGGCGCCTCGTTGCCGAGAACAAGATCGAGCGTGCGCCGATCCTCGAAGTGTTCAAGCGGCAGCCGCGCGAGCTCATCCTGTCCGCGACGGTGCGGATGGCCGAGCAGGGCCCTGCCTATATCTTCAACGCTTTCGTGCTCACTTACGGCACGCTGGTGGTGGGGGCTTCCCGCGATCTGTTGCTCTCAGGACTGGTCGCCATGACCGCGCTCGGCTTCATCACGGTTCCGATTGCCGGCGCAATGACGGATCGCATCGGTCGCAGGAAGGTCTTCATCAGCGGCTGCGTGCTCGTCGCTGTCTTCACCTTCATCTATTTCGCGATGCTCGATACGAAGGCGCCGGAGCTCATCTTCATTGCCATGGCGCTCTCGTTCATCCCGATCATGATCATGTATGCCGCGGAGGCCGCACTGATCGCGGAAGCATTCACGCCCAGGCTGCGCTACAGCGGCGCGTCCATCGGCTATCAGTTCGCCTCGATCATCGCAGGCGGACCGGCGCCGTTCATCGCCACCTGGCTGTTCGCGACCTTTCACTCCTCGCTCCCGATCGGCATCTACGCCGTCGTCTGCGCGGTGATCAGCATCTGCTCGGCCTTGCTGCTCCCCGACCGGACCGGCAAGGACGTTACGCTCGAGGCGCATTACGGCGACAAGTGAAGCCTCACGGGCAAGAACCGGTCATCGAAGAAAAGCGCGGGGCCGAGGCCCCGCGTAACCTTTTGGGGATCAAGCGAGATTCCAATCAGCCGGGAGGAAGCGGCTGGGGATTCAGGAAGCGGATCCCGGGCTCACCCCACCTGGGCGGCAGCGGCTGGGGATTGAGACCTCCGCTGACGATCTCGAGAGCTTCCAACGTCAGCTCGCAGTCGGCTTCGATCGCATTCACGTCGTCCTTGGTCATCATGCGCTCCTTTTGCGTCGGGATTGGCCAGCAAGGCATGATGCCGACCTGACCATCCCTTGGACGCGCGGAACCGTCTGTCCGGTTCGTGACCTGGATCACTCACGCGGCCACTTGCGTCAGCTCGATATCTCCCGGCCGATTCTGCGCAGCCGCACGAAGGCGGCCCAGGCCTTTGGATAATCCCTGTCCCCGGGATCGATCGTGAGCAGCGCGCGGCATGCTTCGTTGACCTCGTCCGATGAGGGACGCTGCGCCGCCTTGCCGGACGATTTTGATTGCTTCCAGCGATCCTCGACATGTTCCGCGAGAGCCAAAGCCTGTGCCGCCGTTCGCTTCTCGGTCTGCCTCGCCAGAGGATGGCCTGGGGGAAATGTCGGCCAGGCGGCGGGCGGCTGGTCGCTGTGCCAGCTGGACTCGTCTTCGAGCGAAGCGTGCACCGCCGGATCTGAGCTCCGCCCGGATCCGAATTGCTGTGCCGCCGCAGTCCCTTTCCCGGCCAGCTCGGTGAGCTGTCCTTCCATGCTTCCACTCGATGACCCGCCCTCGCCCGATGGCGCGAGACTGGTCAGTGTCGACAGGGCCGACGGATCGGTTTTCGGGACGATCTTCTGGGCCGCTTTGATCATCGACACCGCGCCGGGCGAAATCAGCGTCTTCTGACCGGCGATCTTGTCGTCTTCCTCAACCGGGCAGGGCTTGTACGCCGAGTGCTGCGATGTGATCCGGCCGTTATCATCGTCGATAAGGGCAAAGTCGTTCGCCACCGTGTACACGAAGGCCGCCTGCACGAATTGCTTGCCTTCATCCATCGCTTTCACCGAACCGCACACATATCGCGCGGCGTCCGCTTCAACTGTTTTCAAGCCGCTGAAAGCCGCCGTATCGGGTTTGATCAGCCTGCGGGAAACCGCGGCACGCGCTTTGCCATGCTCAGTGCGAAACATGCTCCAGAACGCGTCCACTTCGACCTCGATGAAGTGGGGCTGGTAATAAAGTTCATATTCAGCCACGAGGAATGCTGCGCCCAAGCCTGCGGCGATCAACAATGCGGGTACGTTCATGGGAAGCGCTCGCCCGGCGATGGGATGGAACCCATTCTAGTTGCAATTACAGTCAGAAACTATTTTAGCGAGTCTTTGCTAACAAGCCCTGAATCGGTTGTACTTAATTCTGTCATCTACTGGAACTTGAATACTTGCTTTGGTTGCATAGAGCGCTCGCGCATCGAGCCGCCTAGCCCCCCGCCTTCAGGGACGAGGACGCGGGTCTTCACAACCTCGGTTCCGCAAAGAGCGCCAGCGTAAACGGGCAATTAATGCGCTCGCCCTAGAATGCGCCCGCCCCTCTGGACCCGCGCAATCGGCTTGGAATCCCATGAAAATCGCCACCCTCCTCACCGCCGCCATCGTCTCGCTCGCGACCGTGGGCGGAGGCCTCGCGGCCTATGTCGCGGTCACCAAGTACCAGACCATCGACAGGGTCGAGATCGCGCAGAAGCGGCTCGCGATCGTCCGCGCCATCAGTGACATCCCACGCTACATGAACCCCGAGCGCGGCTATGCCACCAACATCATGTTCGGCGCCAACGGGATTGATCCGAAGCAGACGGCCGATCTCGACAAATTGCGAGCGCTGACGGACGGCGCCATGGCGAAGGTGAACCAGGTGCGCAGTTCGCTGCCCGGCCCGCTCGATGACGGCGAGGCCGTGGCGGGCGCGATCGACTCCATCAAGGCGAAGTTCGACGCGCTCCGTAGCGCCATTGCACAAGCGCTGGACGCGCCGCCCGACACGCGCCGTGCCGCCGCCAACAAGATAGTCGCCGACAACTCTGTCCTGAACGCCGAAGCAACCGCGCTACTCGACGAGCAGGTCCGCCGGCTCGCGGCCCTTGACGGCGACGCCTACCGACAGGCGGGCTACGCAAACGTCGCCATGGCGCTACGCGACATCGGCGGCCTCAATTCCAGCAAGCACAAAAACCTGGTGGCGGCCAAACGCCCAGCGACGGACGCAGAGAAGCTGGACCTGGCCCACTCCAATGGCCGTACCGAGCAACTCATCTCCACGCTCGAAGCGCTGCGCAAGAATCCGACGACGCCCGCCAACGTCCGCGCCGCGCTCGAAAAGATGCAGGCGGACTATATCGAACGCTTCGGCAAGTCATTGAAGTTCGCCCGAGAAGGCGCGATCAGTGGAAAATACGAGCAGGACGTCAATACGTTCTATGACGAGTCGCAGATCGGCCTCGCCGCCATCATCGTGGTTCGCGACTCCTTCTATGACAACGCCGAACAGGGCCTTGAGCTTGCCTATTCGTCGGCGCACTTCTCATTCCTGGTCGCGCTGTTTGGCCTGATCGCAGTCGCCGCCGCCGGCTGCGGCATGATCGTGATGGTCTCTCGCCGCATTCTGAAGCCCATCGCGCAGCTGACCAGCCGCATGTCGCGGCTGGCCGCTGGCGAGGTCGCCGAGGAAATCCCGGGCGCTGCGCGCGCCGACGAGATCGGCGCGATGGCAGCCGCCGTGCAGGTCTTCAAGGACAACAAGATCCGCGCCGACTCCCTGGCTGCCGAGAAGGAAGCCGAAAGTGACGCCCGTATGCGCCGCGCCCACGCGCTCGATGATCTCACCCGCGCCTTCGAGACCAAGGTCGGCGAGCTCGTCGGCGGACTGTCGTCGGCGTCCTCGCTGATGGAAAAGACCGCGCAATCCATGGCCGAGACCGCCGGCGCGACCAACCGCCAGGCCGCGGTGGTCGCCACCGCCTCCGAGCAGACCTCGGGCAATGTGCAGACAGTGGCGAGCGCGACGGAGGAGCTGACCTCGTCGATCTCCGAGATCAGCCGCCAGGTGGCGCAATCGACCGAGATCGCCTCGCGCGCCGTCGACAATGCGCGCCGCACCGGCGATACCGCCCGTTCGCTCGCCGAGGGCGCGCAGAAGATCGGCGATGTGGTGACGCTGATCCAGAGCATCGCCGAGCAGACCAACCTGCTTGCGCTCAACGCCACCATCGAGGCGGCGCGCGCCGGCGAAGCGGGCCGCGGCTTTGCCGTGGTCGCCTCCGAGGTCAAGTCGCTGGCCGGCCAGACGGCCAAGGCGACGACCGAGATTTCCGAGCAGATCGCCGCGATCCAGGCCACCAGCGACGAGACCGTGGCCGCGATCCGCAGCGTGGTCGACGTCATCACCGAGATCGACCAGATCGGCACCGCGATCGCCGCGGCCATCGAGGAGCAGGGCTCGGCCACCAAGGAGATCTCGCGCAGCATCCAGGAAGCCGCGCGCGGCACGCAGGAGGTCAACTCCAACATTTCCGGCGTGCAGCGCGCCGCCGACGATACCGGCGCCGCCTCGAGCCGCGTGCTTGGCGCCGCCGAGCAGCTCTCGTCGCAGTCGCGCGACCTCGCCGATCAGGTCAACCGCTTCCTTTCCGAAGTGCGGGCGGCTTAAAGCTGCATGAAAAAAGAAAAGGCCGACGAACGCTACGCAACCGGCCTTCTCTTGCAACTGGCGGCTCCCGGGGTCCGGTTCCGCTGCAAGCTCTGATATCGCAAGCCTGACGTCGCCTTCGGAATCTTACGGCAACGTGCCCTTCAGTTCTGTCAGGGCGGGATCGGCCGTAACTCTGCTACCTCTGTCGGTCGTTACGGTACTCCGAACGAGCATCGTAGAGACCGAAAGTAGTGTGCATATACCTACAACCAACATGGCGGTCAGAACCAGATCGAACCGATGGCGCATTGTTGCCGCACCCGTACGCATCGCCTCCAGCCTCAGCAAACGACATCGTTGAGTCGTCCGGCAATTTAGTGGCGCTACGACGGCGATCATACGGTCGGTTATCCCCGCCGCTCCGGTTGTTGAAACGGTTGGTGCGTCGTCACTTCCGAGAGCCCGGCGATGCCAGAGCAGCCACCCACTTTTCGATATCGGCGCGGATGAACGCCGCGAATTCCATGGGCGTACCGCCAACCGGATCCGTACCCTGTCGCTTTAGCGCAGTGCGAACTTCATCGGCACCCAACGCTGCATTCGCGGCAGCCGAAAGCTTCCCGATAATCGCTGATGGCGTTCCCTTCGGCGCCAGAAGTCCGATCCAGATTCCCGCGTCATAGCCCGCCATTCCCGCCTCGGTAAGTGTCGGCACATCCGGCATGATCGAAGCGCGATTCGACTGCGCTACGGCGAACGCCTTCAGTTTGCCGGCCTCGACATATGGGGCGAGCGTAGGGGCCACATTGAACATCAGCGTGATGCGGCCTGCCAGCAGATCCGAGAGCGCCTGGCTGCTTCCACCCGGATAAGGCACCGACTGGATATTGGTGCCTGCATTGGCGTTGAACAGTTCGGCCGCCATGTAGCTCGCCGTTGCATAGCCGGAATTACCGAACGTCAGGGTCTCGGGCTTGCTCTTCGCCAGCGCGATCAGCTCCTGCAGATTATTGGCGGACACCGAAGGGTGCGCCACCAATACATTGGGCACGACGCCCAGAAGCGCGATTGGTGCGAGATCCTTTGCGAGATTGAAGTCCGATTTGGTCTCTGCAGGATTGAGCGTGTTGGCGATCGTCGCCATGAAAAGCGTGTAGCCATCGGGGGTGGCGCGCGCCACGGCTTCTGCCGCGGTCATGCTGCTGTTACCGGGTCGATTTTCAACCACGATCGGCTGACCGAGACTGTTTTCCATCTCCTTGCCCACCATCCGGGCAAGGATGTCGGCAGCAGAGCCCGGACCGAATCCAATGAAAATCTTCACCGGCCGGGTTGGATAGGTTTGCGACATGACCGAAGTAGTGCCGGCGACTGAGCCGATCGCGACAGCAGCGCAAAGCGCTAGCGCTCTGATCAAATGACCGAACATATTCCCCCCGTTGCGTGATCGCTTTGCGCGCTTCATTCTACATGTCGCCTTGTTGACGCGTGTGGGTATCGGCCCTACAGCTGGGCGATTGCGTGCCAACAAGCTTGCGAGCTGAGCTTAACGCGACCGGCGACAGAAGGAAGCACAATGCAGTCGGACCCCGAACGCCGCGCTCGCGGTGCACAAAAAATTGGAGAGATTCTCGGGCAAACCCCGGAACAGGTCGAACGATCCCTGGGTGACGTTGCTCCGCAACTCGCGACCTATGTGCTCGAAACGATCTACGGCGACATCTACCAAAGCCCGGCGCTCGACTCGCGCACGCGACAGATCGTTACTGTCACTGCGCTGGCGACCCTCGGAACTGCGGCGCCGCAATTGCGAACCCATATTGGCGGCGCGCTGCGCTGCGGCGTTGCGCGTGAGGAGCTGGTCGAGATCATGATGCAACTCGCGCCCTTTGCCGGCGTCGCCGCTGCCATCAACGGTGTCGCGGCCTGTCGAGAGGTGTTCGCGGCCGTTGACAAGGCTTAAGGGCCTCAGGAGGAAAAAATGGTTTGGCACACAACGATAGGCAACGGCCCGACGAAAGTCGTGATCGTTCACGGCTGGTTTTGGGATCACAGGGTGTTCACACCGTTGTTCGACGCTCTCGACACCGTCAGCCACACCTACGCTTTCGTCGATATCCGCGGCTACGGCAACTCCCGCCAGGTTGCTGGTGAGTTTACCATCGGCGAAGTGGCTGCAGATGCAATCGCGCTTGCGGACCAGCTTGGTTGGCGCGAGTTTCATGTCGTCGGCCACTCCATGGGAGGCAAGGCGGCGCAAAAGATGGCGATGGATGCGCCCGCCCGCGTGCAGTCTGTCGTGGCGCTCACCCCGGTGCCGGCTTCAGCTTTGCCATTCGACGACGCTGCGCTCGGATTTTTTGCGGCGGCATGCGAACAGGACGAGGTGGCGTTGGCGCTGATGGGGGATTCGCTCGGCAACCGTGTTTCCAGGACGTGGCTGGAATTGATGCTGCGGCGAGCACGCGAAACGGCAAAGCCGGAAGCGTTCAAGAGCTATATGCGGTCCTTCATCAAGGACGACTTCGCGGCCGGTGCCCCTAAGATTAAGTCACCCATGCTGGTGCTGTATGGCGAATTTGACAATGGCGTCAGCGAGGGCCTTGTGCGCAGCGTATATCCTGCGCTCTATCCGCATGCGGTCATCGAGAGAATCGACAATTGCGGGCACTACCCGATGCAGGAGACGCCAATCTACCTGGCAACCCGGCTCGAGGCGTTTATCCGCTCAGCAACGTAGCCCGCGCGAGCGGTCGCGCGAATGTGCGCCCGATGATAAACTCCGCGATGCCCTATTCGATCACCTCGTCGGCGCGGCCGAGCATGGATTGCGCCACGGCGATGTCGAGCGCCTTGGCGGCCTTGAGATTGATGATCAGCTCGAATTTGGTGGGATTCTGCACCGGCAGGTCCATCGGCTTGCCGCCCTCCCGCCGCCTCATGCCTGCCCCCAGGAAACGGTGACCGATCATACGCATTCGGACGCGCTTGATGGAAGGATGAAGAATCCTTCAGGCCGAGCTTCCGCACCGACGCTGTTGGGGCAAAAACGGACCTCAACCAGCCGACAATCCCAGCTTAATCGGTCGAAATTGAGCGCTTGTCCGCGGTCGCTTTGTCCTCTTAAATTGAAGGGGAAGCGGACGGCTTAGCCCGCGACTAGTATGCTCGCTACTGCCGACAAAGGTGATCCAATGAGGCGGCGGGATTTCCTTAAAGCGCTGGGTACCACTTTAGCACTGGTACCTCCTTTTGCTCGAGCGCAGCAATCAATCAAGAAAAAGCGCATTGCCCTGATCTCGCCCGCCCGTCCGGTGGAGGGGCTCAAAACTCAACCATATTTTCGAGCACTCCTCGACGAACTGAGCCGTCAGGGCTTTGTAGAAGGAGAAAACCTGATTGTTGATCTCTATTCAGGCCAGGGTCAGACAGGCCGCTATCTCGAACTGACACGGTCTGTCGTGGATACTAGCCCCGACGCCATATTCACTAGCGGCTATCCAATGGCGGCAGGGCTTAAAACCGCCACAACGAGCATTCCGATTGTCGTAACTATAGACGATCCGGTCGCCGAGGGGCTCGTGTCCAGCTTGGCCCGGCCCGGTACGAATGTAACGGGCGTAACCGTCGATGCTGGCTTGGAGCTTTATGGGAAGCGGCTGGCTTTGCTGGTTGAAATGCGGCCCAATGTACCTGCGGTGGCATATCTCTCATCCCACGAAAATTGGAATAGGCCAACGGGCGACGCCCTGCGACAAGCAGCTCAACAGGCGAAGATCGTACTGACGCATGTGGATCTCGGAAATTCGTTCAACGAGGCGACCTATTCGGCAGCATTCAGTTGGATGCAAGGCGCTCGAATAGAAGCACTGCTGGTCTCCGACGAGGCCGACCACAATGGGAATGTCAAGACGCTGACCAAACTTGCCGAGAACGCTCGAATTGCAACCATGTATCCATTCCGAGATCTTGCGGTTGGAGGCGGCCTCGTGGCCTATTGTATCGATCTTCTCGATGCATTTCGTTACGCGGGAGGGCAGGTCGCCAAAATTTTGCGGGGGGAGAGCCCTGCCGAAATTCCGTTTTATCAGCCGACAAAGTTTCAGCTCGTCGTCAATACAAAGGCAGCACGTCAGATCGGACTTGAGATACCGCCATCAATCCTCGCCCGTGCCGACGAGGTGATTGAGTAGGTTTGACGTCGCCGATTGGCCCATCGCGTCGCTTGCTGCGTCCTCCCAAGCGCGGTCGTTATCGGAGCGAAGCGGACATGGTCGAAATTTATGGACACGCACCCTAATTGCTGAGCTTGATGCCGGCGTCCTTGATCACTTTGGCCCACTCGGGAATCTCTTTCTTGATCACCGCGGCGAACTCGGCCGGTGTGTTGCCGACCGGATCGAGGCCGAGCTCGTCGAATCGCTTGCGCACCTCCGGCATCGCCAGCGCCTTGATGGTTTCGTCGTGCAGCTTGTCGATAATGTCCTGCGGCGTGCCGGCCGGCGCGAGCAGGCCGAACCACGGCACCGCATCGAAGCCGGGGTAGCCGGATTCATCCATGGTCGGCAGATCCGGCGCCAGCGGCGAGCGCTTGAGCGATGTGATCGCCAACGCGCGCAACTTGCCTTCGCGGGCCAGCGGCACGACGTTCACGATATTGGCAAAGGACATGCTGATGCGGTGGGCAAGCAGGTCCGGCATCAGCGCCGTCGTGCCGCGATAGGGCACGGCCGCGATATCGATCTGAGCCCGGTATTTGAACAATTCGGCGGCCAGATGCTGCGAGGTGCCGACGCCGGCATGGGCATAGGAAAGCTTGCCGGGCTCAGCCTTGGCGAGCGCCACCAGCTCCGCGACGTTCTTGACCGGCACCTCGGGCGGCACGGCGAGCACGTTTGCTCCGATGAAGACCTGCGAGATCGGCGCAAAATCCTTGATCGGATCGTATGGCAAATTGTCATACAGGCTCGCATTGATGACCAGCGATGGGTTTCCGCCCATCAGCAGCATGTAGCCGTCGGCCGTCGCCTTGGCGACGCGATCGGTGGCGATGTTGCTGCCGGCGCCGGGAACATTCTCGACCACAAACGGCGTGCCCCAGACTTCCGCAAAGCGGTCGGCGAGAATGCGCGCCGCCAGGTCAGGCGCGGTGCCGGGCGTAAACCCCACCAGGATCTTCACCGGCCGGTTCGGATAGCTGGATTGCGCCGAAGCCGTCTGCGCCGCGAACAGCACCACCAGGGCGGCGAACAAGCTTGACGCGATCCTCATCATTCCTCCGAACCTTCGGCGTGACCGTTTACCCGGTCTTTTCCGTCGAACCCGACGGCAAGTGTGGCATCGGTGGGCAAAGCCTGCAAGGCGTCGCGCGCAACTGCAGCGATGCGCGGGTGAGCCCACCGTCATGAATTTTTGGCGCCATCCATTGCCGCGGCCTGCGCTTGATTCATCCCCCCTATTGTCGTTCACTCCGTCCAAACAAAAAGACGCGCATCGCGTCGTTTCGCCAGGGAGGCTTTCATGGACGCCATGGAGCGGCGCGTCTTTCTCAAAGGCGCGAGCATGGGCGTGCTCACCTTTACGGTGGCCGGTATTGACACTCTGATGACACCGGGTGAAGCGCGCGCACGCGCCGTGCCGTATCGTCTGCTCAGTGGCGAGGAAGCCGAGACGCTCGAAGCGCTGGGTGAGACGCTGGTGCCGGGAGCGCGCGAGGCCGGCGTTGCGCATTTCATCGATCAGCAGGTCTCGGGGCCACCTGGCGAAGCGCTCCTGGAAGCGCGCATCGTCAACGTCAAGCCGCCTTTCATCAATTTCTATCGCGCCGCGATCGGCGGCGTCGACAAGGCGAGCACGGCGCGCAGCGGCAAACGGTTCGCCGCGCTTTCGGCGTCCGAGCAGCACGATTTCATCGATCAGCTTCGCCAGAACAAGATCGACGGCTGGCAAGGCCCGGCGGCCGGGCTCACTTATTTCGTCTTGCGCAGCGATGCCGTCGATGTCGTCTACGGCACCATGGAAGGATATGAGAGCCTCGGCGTCCCCTATATGCCGCACATCGCACCGGACAAGAGGTGGTGACATGGCGGCGCAGGAAAAGGTTCAGGAACAAGTAGATGTCGTGATCGCCGGCGCCGGCGCGTCCGGCTCGACATTTGCGGCAGTGCTCGCCAAGGCCGGCAAGAAGGTCGTGCTGATCGACCATGGGCCGGACTGGCAGCTTGACGACCTGATTTCGTCCGACATATGGGGCCGCCGCATCAAACCGGTCGGGCATCCTTTCATCCTCGAGGGCAAGCAGGTCGCGCCGATTGGCTACCATGGCGGCTGGGGGGTCGGCGGCGCCGCGCTGCACTGGTTCGCCAATGTGCCGCGCCTGTTGCCGAACGATTTCCGCATCAAGAGCGAGCATAACCGCGCGCACGACTGGCCGATCGCCTACGAGGACGTGGCCCCTTGGTACGACAAGGTCGCCCACGACATCGGCATCTCCGGTGACGCCAAGGCGGAAGAGCTGTGGCGACCGGCCGGCCGCGATTACCCGATGCCGCCGATGAAGACGTTCAAGAACGGCGAGGTCTGGCTCAAGGGTTTTGCAGCCAACAACATCCGCATGGTGCCGGCGGCGGTCGCCATGAACTCGGTCGACTTCAAGGATCGCCCGGCCTGCATTTATGACGGCTGGTGCCATGTCGGCTGTCCGATCGGGGCGCTCGCCAATCCGCTGGTGACCTATCTCGGCGAGGCGCGCAGAGCGGGTGCCGAAGTGCGCGCGTGGAGCACGGTGACACGCGTGCTCACAGATGCGTCCGGCAAGAAGGCGACCGGCGTGGAATATGTCGATCGCGACGGCGAAAAGCATGTGCAGCCGGCAAGCGTCGTCATCTGCGCCTCATGGGCGGCACAGAATCCGCGGCTCCTGCTCAATTCCGCAACCGACAAGCATCCGAATGGCCTCGCCAATGCGAGCGGCCTGATCGGCAAATTCATCATGACGCATTTCACGGCCGTCACCAACGCGATGTTCGATGACGATCTGGAAGGCGCCAAGGGCACCATCGGCGGCCAGTTCATGTCCTACGAACGCTATTCGAAGACGGCGCATCAGGGCGCGTTCGGCTCGACCCTGCTGGTCTGCGGCGGGGCGGCCAAGGCGAGCGGCCTGACCGGCATCCACAATGCCCGGCCGGACCTGTTCGGCCCGGCTCTCGCGGACTTCATGAAGCGCGCGGTGAAGCAATTCACGCGGTTCACGGCTGCTTGCGAGGAGCTACCGAAGATCGAGAATCGTGTCGAGCTGGTGAGCCAGAAGGACGAGTTCGGCATGCCGCTCGCGCGCATCGTGCACAACTACGACGACAACGAAGCGGCGCTGTGGAACGCCAATTTCGCGGAGGGCGAGAGGATCGCGCATGCCGCCGGCGCCAAGGAGGTTTGGCAGCTGCGCACCGCAATGCCGGCGATCCATCTGATGGGTGGCACCATCATGGGAACCGAGGCTGATAACTCCGTGGTCAACAGCTTCGGCCAGACCCACGAGGTGCCTAACCTCTATGTCGCCGGCCCGGGCATCTTCCCGACCTGTGGCGCGTCAAATCCGACCTACACGCTATTTGCCCTGTCGCTGCGCGCCGCGGAAAATCTGGTATCGAACTGGGGTACGATTGCGGGGTGAGGCAATTCGCGGCCAACACCCGGATTGGGCAAAAAAACAGGGAAGCTTCCATGAACAAGACTGCCGAATTTGTCGCCGGCGCAGCCGTTGCGATGGCCGCGCTGACCGGAGAGGCAAGCGCACAAAATTCGCAAGGCGGCGCGGCCCTCGACACAAGCCTGCGCGGCGCGGTCGAACGCAAGGATGTGCCGGGCGTGGTGGCACTGGTCGCCGATCGCGACCACGTGCTTTATCGGGGAGCGTTCGGGGTGGCTGACGTCTCGACCGGACGGCCGCTCACCCCGGACGCGTTGTTTCGCATCGCCTCGATGACCAAGCCGATCACCTCGGTGGCGCTGATGCAGCTCGTCGAACAGGACCGGATCGCTCTCGATGACCCGGCCGAAAAATATCTGCCGGAGCTGAAGGCGCTGAAGGTCCTTGAATCCTTCGACGCCACGACCGGCGACTACCGCCTTCGTCCGCCGGCGCGGCCGCCGACCGTCCGCCATTTCCTGACCCACACGTCCGGACTGGCCTATCCGTTCACCAGCGCAATCTGGCGCGATCTCAAGCCGCATGCCGGCGATAGTTTCCCGTTCGGCGGCCCGTTGCTGTTCGACCCCGGCGAGCAATGGCACTACAGCACCAGCACGGACGTCGTCGGCAGGCTTGTCGAGGTCGTGTCCGGCCAAAAGCTCGAAGATTATTTCCGCGAGCACATCTTTGCGCCGCTGAAGATGGATGACACGTCCTACAACGTGCCCGAAGCCAAGGGACCGCGCCTTGTCGCGCAGCAGCAGCGCGCAGGCGCGCACACGGACGGCGCGGTTGAATTGCAGAATCCACAACTCGGGCTCACCATCGCCTCCCCGATCGGCGGCGGCGGCCTTGCCTCGACCGTCGACGATTACGGCCGCTTCGTGCGCATGTTCCTCAATGGCGGCACGCTGGACGGGGTGCGCGTGCTGAAACCTGAGACGGTGGCGCTGATGGGCCAGAACCACATCGGCGCAGTCTCCGTGCCCGCGCAGACAAGCGCGCTGCCGCGCAGCGCCGACTTCACCTTCATCGCCGACGGACGCGACAAATGGGGACTCGGCTTCCTGATCACGGTCGATCAGGTGCCGGGCAAGCGCTCCCCGGGCAGCCTGAGCTGGGGCGGCATCAACAACACCTATTTCTGGATCGATCCCGCGCGCGGCCTCGCCGGCGTGATCATGATGCAGTACCTGCCATTCGCCGACGCCAAGGCGCTCGCCACCTACGATACGTTCGAGCGCGGCGCCTATCAGCTTGTGAGCGGGCAGTGATGGAGATGCTGCGGGATCCTAAAGCACGATGACCTCAGGTTCGTCATTGCGAGGAGCGACAGCGACGAAGCAATCCATTCCGTCCACGCGGCGCGATGGATTGCTTCGCTTCGCTCGCAATGACGGTTCAACCTCATCTCATCCGGCTCCCAACCGTCACACATTCTGCGCATAGCGCTGGGCACCTGCGACTGGCTCGAGCCATTTCACGGCGTGGTCGGTATAGATCTCCGCTTTCGGCTGGAGTCCTTCCACATTGTCGAGCGTGCCGGCCTTCAGCACGACCTTGCCCGGCATCAAGGCCGTCTTCACGGAGATCGGCGAACCGCAGCGCCCGCAGAAGTGGCGATAGACCGGATGCCCGCTGTCGCCGCTGTCGACATAGATCATGGTCTCGCCCGACTGCTCATAATCGCTCTCCCGGAGCACGAGGTTGAAAGAGAACAGGCTGCCGCTTTGCCGCTGGCAATGCGTGCAATGACATATGGCGACGGACCGCGGCTCGCCCTTGAGCACATAACGTACCGCCCCGCAGAGGCAGCCGCCTTTCCGGTCTGACATGATGTTTTCTCCCGCATGATGATGATGATTGGATTTACTCAAGCTACGCTCGCCGAAGGCGGACGCTGCAGCAGGTTCACACCGGCGGCCGCAGCCAACAGAGCCGGCGACACCCAGAAGCCTGCGGCGAGATTTCCGGTCGCGTCGGAAATCGCGCCCGCGAGAATCGGGCCGACGGCCTGTCCCAGCGCGAAGGCGACGGTCAGAAGCGAGAGGGCTGCGGTCCATGACGCAGCCGGCAATTGGCGCTGCGCCACGATGGTGATCGATGTCGGGCCGGCCATGAAGCTGCCGCCGAACAGGACCGCGGATGCGAACATCGCGATCAGGCCGGGGGAGAGGAGAACCGGCAGCGCGCCCAGCATGGCGGTGGCGTAGACCATTGCCGGCCCGCGACCGTCGTGAAAGGCGCCGAGCACCCTTCCCCACACCAGCGTCGAGACGGCGGAAACTAGCCCCAGCACGAACCAGAACCAGATCACCTGTTCGCTGCTGCCGCCCTGCTTCTGCAACAGCGCGATGATGAAGGTCATGTAGCCGACATAGCCGGCGCCGAAGAGGGCGTAGCCGAGAAACGTCGGCACGAGTTGACGAAGCTCGTGCAGCGTCAGCACCGCCGTGCTGCCACCGACAGACACGGGCACGCTGCGGGCGGCCCACCAGGCGAACGGCAGTCCCGCGGCGCTGATGAGGCCCAGCGCGACCCAGGCCTCCGGCCAGTGCTGCACGCCACCGCTTAGGATGATCGGGATCGCGGCGCCCGACAATAACAGGGAGATGCTGACACCGGCGGCGTAGATGCCGATCAGCATGCCACGCCTGAGCGGATTTTGCGCCGGGCAGATCGCGGCGGTCAGTGCGGCACCCAGGATGAAGGTCACCGCCGTCGAAATGCCGCCGATCGTCCGCAGCGCAAAGAGGATGGAGAAATTGCTGGTCGCGGCCGTCAGCAGCAGCACCACGACGCTGGCCGCAAAGCCGGAGAGAAAGGCGCGCGCCATGCCCCATCGTTTGGCGGTCCACGCGGCAATCAGCGCGCCCAGGATGTAGCCGGCGCCGATGGCCGTGTTCAGCGCGCCGGCTTCGACGTAGGTCCAGCCCAGATCCGCGCGCATCGCCGGCAGCAGCAGGCCGTAGGCGAAACGTGAGAAGCCCAAGGCGACCGCCGCGCCGGTGGACAGCCCCACTGCAATCGCGACCTCGCTCCAGACGTCGGAGATCGGCGATGCGACGCGTGTTTCCTGCAGCCAATCCGCCATGACATACTCCCGAAACCATCTTTGACAGCACCGTCAATCTTGACGATCATGTCAAAATTGACGAGAATGTCAATCTTGACGATAATGCCAAGAATGGACGGATTAGAATTGACCTATGGAGTTGAGCCGAAATGGTGGGCGTGCGTCAGTTTGACGAACAGGAGATGATCGCGACCGCGCTCGACGTGTTCTGGCGCAAGGGCCTCCACGACGCGACCATGCAGGACCTTGCCGCCGCCACCGGCGTCCAGCGCGGCAGCCTCTACAACGCCTATGGCGACAAGGAAGCGATCTTCCAACGCGCCTTCGATCAGTATGCCGGGCAACTCATGGATTCGTGCGGCAAGGCGTTGGCCGAAGGTGACGACATCGCGGCCCGCTTACAGAACTTTCTCGATCTGCTGATCGTGAACATGACCAGCGGCTCGCCGCCGCGCGGCTGCCTGACCACGCGCACCGCGCTCGACGGGGCGATTTCGAGCGCAGCCGTGCGCCAGCGCGTGCAAGGCGTGCTTAGCCGGCTCGAGCAGCTCGTCAGCAAGGCGATCAGCTCCGCTCCCGACAAGCGCCTCGCAGCCAATGCCAATCGCCTGGCGCGCGTCGTCGTCACATTCACGCGCGGCCTCGCCGTGATGGAACGCGCCGGATACACCCGCAAACAGCTCAAGGAATCGGCCGCGACCTTCGTCGATGCGCTGGTGGGTGGGTAGCCCTACCCCGCGATCTTCACACCGGCCGTTCGCCCTTCACGGTGACACGGGTGCCGGCGCGGGTGTGCGGCCAGTAGTCCCACATCGCGCGATGCTGGGCGCAGCGGTTGTCCCAGAACGCGATCGCATTCTCGCTCCAGCGGAAGCGGCACTGGAACAGCGGGTTCTCCGCGTGCTGGTAGAGATAGCCGAGCATCGCGTCGCTCTCGTCGCGGGGGATGCCGATGATGTGGCGGGTGAAACCGCGGTTGACATAGAGCGCCTTGTTGCCGGTCACCGGATGGGTGCGCACCACCGGATGCTCCGCGCTCGGATAGGCCGGCTTGTCGGCAACGCCATAATTTGCGTAGAGACCACGGTAAGTCGCCTCGCCGTCATGCAGCGCCTTCAGGCCGTCGAGATAGACCTTCATGCGGTCCGACAGCGCTTCATAGGCGGCATACATGTTGGCGAACAGCGTGTCGCCGCCGCGCGGCGGGCATTGCTTGATGTAGAGGATCGAGCCCATCGGCGGCTCAAGGTCGCAGGACACGTCGGTGTGCCAGCCTTCGCCATTGGCACGCGGGGAATCCTTGTCGGCATAGATCTTCATCAGCGCGGGATCTTCGCCGTCATGCGGCGCGGCCGGATGAATGTGCAGCTCGCCGAATTTGCGGCCGAACGCGAGATGCTGCTGCGGCGTGATGTGCTGGTCGCGGAAGAAGATCACGAGATTCTCGGCGAGCGCGCGATGGATCTCGTCCATCTGCCGGTTGGACGGCGCATCGCCATCGACGAGCTTGCCGATGTCGACACCGGAAATCTCAGCGCCGATGATCGGCGTCAGCTTCTCGACCGCGATGGTCTCGTAAGGTTCTGATACGTCGGCTTCATGCCGATAGCGCGGTCCATGCTTGCCTGACAGCGAGCTCATGACGTTTCTCCCGACTCTGCTTGGGAGAGTATGGTAGCCCGAGTGGAGCGAAGCGCAATGGCCGTCATTGCGAGGAGCGAAGCGACGAAGCAATCCATCTTTCCTCATGCGGAAAGATGGATTGCTTCGCTTCGCTCGCAATGACGGTGCAACAAACCCTCGCTTTCGCGAAGATGACAGCGGAGAGAGCTACTCCGCCGCCGTCACAGCCTCGGGCACCTTGCCGCCATTGCCGTAGCGCTGGTCGATGTAGTCGATCACCAGGGCCTTGAAGTCGGCGGCGATGCCGGGGCCGCGCAGGGTGCGGAACTTCTTGCCGTCGACGAACACGGGAGCGGCCGGAGCTTCACCCGTGCCCGGCAAGGAGATGCCGATATTGGCGTGCTTGGATTCGCCGGGGCCGTTGACGATGCAGCCCATCACCGCGACGTTGAGTTCCTCGACCCCCGGATATTTCGTCTTCCAGGTCGGCATCTCGTCGCGGATGAAATCCTGGATCGAGCGCGCCAGCTCCTGGAACGTGGTCGAGGTGGTGCGGCCGCAACCGGGGCACGCCGCGACCAGCGGCACGAAGGTGCGGAAGCCCATGGTCTGCAACAGTTCCTGGCCGACCTGCACCTCGCGGGTGCGGTCGCCGCCGGGTTCCGGCGTCAGCGAGATGCGGATGGTGTCGCCGATGCCCTGCTGCAGCAGGATACTGAGTGCGGCCGACGAGGCCACGATGCCCTTGGAGCCCATGCCGGCCTCGGTGAGGCCGAGATGGATGGCGTAATCCGAACGGCTGGCGAGATCCTGATAGACCGCGATCAGATCCTGCACGGCCGAAACCTTCGCCGACAGGATGATGCGGTCCTTGGGCATGCCCAGTTCTTCCGCGCGCGCGGCCGACAGCAGCGCCGATTGCACCATGGCTTCACGTGTCACCGCGCGGGCATCGCGCGGATTGGGCGAAGCCGTATTCTCGTCCATCAGCTTGGTCAGCAGCTCCTGGTCGAGCGAACCCCAGTTCGCGCCGATGCGGACCGGCTTGCTGTTCTTGTTGGCTATCTCGATGATGTCGGCGAACTGCGTATCGCGCTTGTCCTTGAAGCCGACATTGCCGGGATTGATGCGGTATTTGTCGAGCGCTTCGGCGCAGGCGGGATACGCCGCGAGCAGCTTGTGGCCGATGTAATGGAAGTCGCCGATCAGGGGCGTGGTGATGCCCATCTTGCGCAGGCCGTCGCGGATATGCGGGACGGCAGCAGCGGCCTCCTCGCGATCCACGGTGATGCGCACCAATTCGGAACCGGCGCGGGTGAGCGCTGCGACCTGGGCCACCGTCGATTGGACATCGGCGGTGTCGGTATTGGTCATCGATTGCACCACGATCGGGGCGCCGCCGCCGACGGCAACCTGGCCGACCTTGACTTGCGTGGTCTGGTGCCGGGCGCTGGGGCCGGCGATGTCGATGTCAGCGATTTTTTCGGGCTTGTTCATGGGGCAACCGAATATCAGGTTTTGGTGACATTCACCAAGGGGGCGTGGAGGATTGGCACGGGTCCGGCGAAATGGATCATTTCCATTGTAAATTCAAAAGGTTAATTCGCCGAACGCTGGCCACCCGGTGGCGGGGCGCATGCGCGCTATATTGGACCGGATTGGATTAAATCAAAGGGCATTTTGGCGCCTTTTCATGTGATCTGGCGCACCCTAGCATCCGCCAAAACATTGACGGGAGTAGACCATGGCAGCGCGAAGCGAGCTGATTTCGACAGGGGAACTCGCACAAATCCTTGGTCAACCAACTCTGCGGGTGTTCGATTGCACCACCAGGCTCGAATACCTGCCGCCCGGCAGCGACGCTCCTTATATGGTCGTTCCCGGACGCGATACGTTCGAGGCCGGACACGTCCCGGGCGCGGATTTTCTCGACCTGCAGGGCGAGTTCTCCGACGAGAACACAAAATTTCGCTTCATAATGGCGGATGTGGCGCAGTTGGAAAGCGCGTTCGGACGTCACGGTATCGGGGCGGACAATTTCGTCGTGCTCTATTCGATAGCGACGCCGATGTGGGCGACGCGGTTCTGGTGGATGCTCAAATCGCTCGGGTTTGACAGCGTCGCCGTGCTCGATGGCGGGCTCGACAAGTGGAAGGCCGAAGGCCGCGCGCTCGAGAGCGGAGCCGCGAAAGGCTATCCGCCGTCCAAATTTACTGCAAAACCGCGCTCCGGGTTTTTCGTCGACAAGCACCACGTGCTGGCCGCACGCGGCGAGCGCGGCACAGTGGTCGTCAATGCGCTGAACGCGACGCTGCACAAGGGCCTCGAGCCTAGCCGCTACGGGCGGCCCGGCCATATTCCCGGAAGCTGCAACGTCTCGGCGGCTGCGCTGACGGATCCCGACACAAAAGCCTTCGTGCCGCTCGCCGATGCCGAACAGAAATTCGCGGCCCAGGGCTTCTCGCGCGACAAGCGCGTGATCGCCTATTGCGGCGGCGGCATCTCCGCCACCGTCGACCTCTTCATGCTGCACCGGCTCGGCTACGACAAGCTCACGCTCTATGACGGCTCGATGGGCGAATGGGCCACGGATGAAGCGTTGCCGATCGAGGTGGGGTGAGGCTATCCGCCGGCGAGGCGCGATATCCCTCCGCCTGTCGTCCTGGCGAAAGCCAGGGGACCCATACCGCGGAATTTCTCGATGGGACGCAGCGGCCAATACCGTTCGCCAAACTACTCCCTGTGCTAATGGGTCCTGGCTTTCGCCAGGACGACGGAAGTGTTTTTGGCGATTGCTGAGCCAGCCTACGCCGGCACGTTCGGATCGGGCACGACCTTGGGCCCCGTCACTTCCGGCCGGTTGACGAGATAGAGCCCGGCGATGACGAGGACCGCGGCAGCGCCGAACGCCAGCGTCAGCTCGTCGTGCATGATCAGATAGCTCGCGACCACGCCGAACAGCGGCGTGATGAAGGTGAAGGCCGACAGCTTGCTCGCCGAATAGGACTGCACCAGCGCGAACCAGATCGTAAATGTCAGTCCGACAATCCAGATCGCCTGATAGGTGACGACCGAGACCGCCAGCACTCCCGGCACATGCGTGAGCTTCTCGCCGGCGAGCCAGGTGGCGCCAGCGAGAATCGGAATCGAGATCGCGACCTGGTAGCCGAGCGCCTTTTCCGGCGGTGCATTGCGCAACTTCGTACCCTTGGCGATGACGGTGGTCGCGCCCCACAGCGCGCCACCGCCGACGATCATGAGGTCCCCGAGCAGCACGCTCGCATCGACATTGGCCTGCGGCACGCCGATCGCGAGCGCCACGCCGGCAAAGCTCAAGGCCAGCCCGGCCCATTGCGAGGCGCGCAGGCGCTCGCCAAGCAGCCGGAACGAGCCGAGCGCGACGAAGAACGGCGCGGTGTAGAGGAACACCACCGCGCGCGAGGCCGTGGTCAGGCGCAGGCCGTTATAGATCAGCACGAACTCGAAGCCGAACAGCACGCCGGCGAACACGCCGGGCCAAAGCGAGCCGTCACGCGCAAAGAATTTCACGCCGCGGACCCAGCCGACAATCAGCAGCACCGGCAGCGCGCCCATCGAGCGGAAGGTCGCCTGCATCATCGGCGGAATGTCCGGCAGCGCCAATTTGATCGCGATCTGATTGAAACCCCAGGAGATGCACAGCATCAGCATCAAGGCGATGGCGCCCGGGCTGAGCGGCCGCCCGGGGTCGGGCTTGATTTGATCTGACGACATTTCTTCCTTTGGATGCCGGCTTAGTCGCCGCGTTCTTTGTTACGCTGCCCGCTGGCAGTGCGCGCAGGTGCCGGTGATTTCGACGACGGAGAGTTTTGGCACGAAGCCGGAGGCGCGCGCCGCAGCCGTGAGGCTCTGCGCGATGGGCGCGGCCGGTATCTCGCCGACCGAGCCGCAGCGCTCGCAGATCAAAAACGCCACCAGCGAGGCCTGATCATGGTCATGCGCGCAGGCGAGATAGGCGTTGCGGCTTTCGATGCGGTGCACGAGGCCGTTCGTCATCAGGAAATCGAGCGCGCGATAGACCGTGATCGGCGCCGGCCGCGGCATCGATTTGGCGAGCTCGTCGATCACCTCATAGGCGCCGAGCGGCCGGTGGCTGGACAGCAGCGCCTGCAACACCTGGCGGCGGATCGGGGTGAATTTCTGCGCCCGCTCCTTGCAGACCCGTTCGGCATGGGTAATCGCGTCCGCGGCGCAGCGGTGGTGGTCGTGGTCGGGCGCGGGAAAGGCCGGCTTTGTCGAGGTCATTGGAGCCTTACTAGCATTTTCGGTCAGGGTTCCCAAAGCCCGGCGGGAACCGACCCCCAGCTGAGGTCCTCAGCCATGTGATTTCGGCAGGCCTGCCCGGTCGTTAACCTGCCATCAAAAATTCATAAGCTAGCTTATTATATCGCAAGCTTATTGGAGACATTGCTTATGACCGGTTCCGTGGACATGAATTTCCTGTTCGCGCTCGGCGAGGTGCAGCGGCTGATGCGCGCCTATGCGGACAAGGAAGCCGCGCGCTACGGCATCACCCGCGCGCAATGGGCGGTGCTGGCCAAGGTCGAGCGCAGCGAGGGCATGAAGCAGACGGAACTCGCCGAGCAGCTCGAAATGCAGCCGATCACGCTGACGCGGCTGATCGACAAGCTCTGCGACAATGGCTGGATCGAGCGGCGCGGCGACAACAACGACCGCCGCGTCAATCGTCTCTATCTGAAAAAGGCGGCGCGGCCGCTGCTCGGCAAGCTCGCCGGGCTCAAATCCGAAATCACCGCCGCCGCGCTCGCGGGCATCAGCCCCACTGAGGCCGAGCGGCTAGTCGCACAACTCGAAAGCATCAAGGAAAACGTGCGTAACGCGCTTCAGTCCATCGAGGCGCAACTGCCCAAGAAAGAACAACGCTATGGCTGATCCCGTCCTCAAATTTCCGTCCGAAGCAAAGGACGCCCCTTCCGGCCGGCCGAGCAAGAAGCTCGCTGCCGAGCCGCGCCGCCGCCTGCTGGCGGGCCTGCGGCGCTACCGCCGCTTCCTCCTGCTCGTCGTGCTGCCGATCGCGGTCGCGATCACGGGCTTCGTGTTCTATCTCAATGGCGGCCGCTATGTCGGCACCGACGACGCCTATGTCGGCGCGCAGAAGGTGCTGATCACGCCCGACATCTCCGGCAAGATCGACAAGGTCGTCGTCAAGGAAGGCCAGCGCGTCAAGCAGGGCGACGTGCTGTTCGAGATCGATCCGCAGCCGTTCCAGTTTGCGCTCGACCAGGCCAAGGCGCAACTCGAGCAGGCCAAGACCAGCCATGAGAACCTCAAGGCCAACGTCAAGATCTACGGCCAGATGGCCGATCTGATGCAGCAGACGATCGACCTGAAGGACAAGGACGTCACGCGCAAGTCGACGCTCGCCAAGAGCAGCTTCGGCTCGCAGCTCGATCTCGACAACGCCAATAATGCGGCCGTCACCTCGCGGGCCGAATCCGCGTTCGTCCAGCAGCAGCTCTCCAATGCCAAGACGCAGCTGCTCGGCAATGCCGACCTGCCGCTCGAGCAATTCCCGCCCTACACCCAGGCCAAGGCGGCGCTGGACATGGCGCAGCGCAATTTCGACCACACCGTGATGCGCGCGCCGATGGACGGCATCGCGACACAAGTTGACCAGATCCAGCTCGGCCGCTTCGTTCCCGCCGGCACGCCGGTGTTCTCGGTGATCGACATCGCCAATCCCTGGGTCGACGCCAATCCGAAGGAGTCGGACTTCACCTATGTCAGCGTGGGCCAGCCGGTCGAGCTCGACGTCGATGCTTTCCCGAACCACGTGTTCAAGGGCTATGTCGGCTCGCTCTCGCCCGGCACCGGCGCGCAATTCGCGATCCTGCCGCCGCAGAACGCCACCGGCAATTTCGTGAAGGTGGTGCAGCGCGTGCCCGTCCGCATCTATTTCGACAAGGACGATCCGTTCGTGAAGAAGCTGAAGGCCGGCATGAGCGTCTATGCCACCATCGACACCGGGCACAAGCGCTCGCTGGCGGGCCTGCTCGGCCTCGCGCCCGCTGCCGCCATGCCTGACCAGGACTAAGTCCAGCGATGTCGCCGACCACGCTGCCAGCATCCACGACCATGGGTCCGGGCCTGCGCCGGAACATGGTGACGATCTGCGCCATGACGGCGACGATCATGCAGGCGCTCGACACCACCATTGCCAACGTCGCGCTGCCCTATATGCAGGGCACGCTGTCGGCCTCGCAGGACCAGATCAACTGGGTGCTGACGTCCTACATCGTCGCGGCTGCCATCATGACCGCGCCGGTGGGCTGGATCGCCAACCGCTTCGGGCGCAAGCGCATCTTCATCATCTGCTCGGCCGGCTTCACCGTCGCTTCCGTGCTGTGCGGGCTGGCGCAGGACATCAACCAGATGGTGCTGTTCCGCCTGTTGCAGGGCGTGTTCGGCGCGGCGCTGGTGCCGCTCTCGCAGGCGGTCATGCTCGACATGTACTCGTTGCAGGAACGCGCCAAGGCGATGTCGATCTGGGGCATGGGCGTGATGATGGGCCCGATCATGGGCCCCTCGCTCGGCGCCTGGCTGACCGAGACCTATTCCTGGCACTGGGTGTTCTTCGTCAATATCCCGTTCGGCTTTGTCACCGTGCTCGGCCTGATGGTCTTCATGGACGAGACCAGGAAGGATCTGAACCTGAAGTTCGACTGGTTCGGCTTCTCCGCACTTGCCATCGCGATCGGCTCGCTGCAGCTCGCGCTCGACCGCGGCGAGCAGCTTGGCTGGCTGGAATCGAACGAGATCATCATCGAATTCATCGTCTCCGGCATCGGCTTCTACTATTTCTTCGCGCATTCGCTGACGACGTCGCGACCGTTCATCCAGTTCGCGCTGTTCAAGGATCGCAACTTCCTCACCGGCTGCATCTTCATGACCGTCATGGGCCTCGTGCTGTACTCGACCATGGCGCTGGCCTCGCCCTACCTACAGAACGTGATCGGCTATCCCATCATCACCGCCGGCGTGCTGCTGGCGAGCCGCGGCTGCGGCACTTTCGTTGCGATGATGATCGTTGGCCGGCTGATGCGCTATATCGAGGCACGCACGCTGATCATCACGGGCCTCTCCCTCACCGCAGCGTCGCTGTATTACATGACCTTCTGGACCGACCAGACCGGCGTGAGCGAGATCGTCACCATCAGCGTCGTCCAGGGCTTTGGCTTCGGCCTGGTCTTCGTGCCGCTGTCGACGGTGTCATTTATGACGCTGCCGGGACATTTGCGCACCGACGGCACCTCGATGCTGACCTTGATGCGCAATGTCGCCAGCTCGATCGGGATTTCGGTCGTGATCGCGCAGCTCACCGAAGGCGGGCGCCGCATCTATGCGGTCCTCAACAACAACGTGACTCCGTTCAATCACGCCATGCAGATGCCTGATGTGGCCGGCATGATCAACATGAACACCGACCACGGCCGCGCCATGGCAGACGTAATGATCGGCCTGCAGGCGCAGATCATCGCCTTCTCGCAGGACTACCAGCTGATCATGATCTTCATCGTCGCCTCGATCCCGCTCGCGATCATGATCGGCTCGACCAAGGCCGCGCTACGCAAGCAGGCGGCTGCGTCGGATCATGCGGCGGTGATGGAGTAGCCGGACGCGCCCGTCCCGGCGCAAGGGCTTTTGTTACATCTGTAATCCGGAGCATCATCATCACGTGAAGTCGCGCGGCGGAATGCCACGCGCGACGTGTGGGCCAGTTCACGCATGTGCGGCCGTCCAAGATCCTACGTTCAGACAAGACGAGTCTATTGAACAAGGATATTGCGATGAAGCCGAACATTCTTGCGCTTGTTCTTGCGGCGATGCTTTTCTCCGCGCCCACCGGCACACTGGCCCAGGATTGCGCAGTCGAGTTTGGGATCGGCAGCCAGTTTCGGCTCTTCCTGGACAAGACCTTCGAAACCGTGATCGTCGGCGATCCCTTGGTCGTCAACGTCCACGCCGACGACAATCAATCGATCCTGGTCGAACCGCTGAAAGCCGGCGTGACCAATCTCGTCTTCATCGATGCGCGGGGCATGGTGACCGCCAACATCAAGGTTTCGGTCTGCGGGCAGCCCTCATCCGGCGCCTGCGCGACCCGCCATTCCTCGCTGTGAATGCGGTGGTATCCGCCCGGCCGGTCCGGCCCTCATCGTCTGGCGAAATAATAGTCGATGAGATGAGTGAATGCCTCGGACGACGTTTCCGGCAGGTTCTTGGTCGGATAGGGGTACCAGGTCGCGAAAACGACGTGGTCGGGTGGGGGCATGTCGATCGCCCGGATGATGTCGATGTTCTGCTCGGCACTCTTCATCCATGCCGCGTCGGGACCACTGCCGCTTGCAGCGATGAAGATCGGTGCAAACGAAATGTGGTTGGTCGCCATCAGCCTTGCCAGCTCCGGCAGGTAGGCGGAGAGTGGGCGATGCCAGTCCGTGATGTCCTCGTGGAAGAATGCGAGCTGAGTACCGGTCGCGGCCTTTAACGCATCGATCCAAGCCTGCGTGGTGTTGACCCAGCTCGCACCTGGTCGGTCACCGCCCGGCGGCGGACCGAACGGCTCGACATCGCCGAGCCGCACATTGGGGAAGACCGTCTTGTAGTCCCTGAAATTGGCCGCAACATCGGCCGCGATCGCCTCGATCGAGGAATGGCAGGCGTTGGCGCCGGAATACCAGCGACCGAACCACAGCGCCTCGTCGATCGCGACGTAGGCAAGCTCGCCTCCAAGCGATTTGATGCGATTGGCGACATAAGTCGAACCGCCGGCAGGCACATAGCCTTCGACATGCTTGCCGCATTGCTCGCTCCAGGTCAGCATTCCAATGCCGACCGCAAGCGCGATGTGATCTTCTCGCAGCGAAGCGAAAAACTGTCGCAGCTTGTCAGGCGGCCCGTTGCTGACGAGATTCTGGTCGATCCCGAACACGGCGACGCGACGCTTCGCCGACTGCCAGGGCGCGTTGGGTTCGAACATCTGCCAGAAATCGCTGGCGCCGCCATGGGTAGGGTCGTTGGTCGACATCCAGACGCCTGGCTCGGCCGCGCGCGCCGGCAGCCAAACGACATGCGCAGCGATGCCGGTCAGCAGCAACGCCGCGAGACGACCTGGAAAACCTGGCACAACGCACCGCCTCGGCTGGTTTTACACGTCGAAAAACACCGTCTCGTCGCCGCCCTGCAAACGCAGGTCAAGCTTGTAGATAGCCTCGCCGCTGCCACCGTCACGCTCGGCGATCAGCGTCGCGCGGCGATCTTCGGGCACCAGCGCCAGCACGGGATCACCGGCATTGGCTTTCTCGTCGCCGAAATAGATCCGCGTATACAGATGGCGCAGCATGCCGCGCGCGAACACGGCGACGAGCAGATGCGGCGCCTGCGGCTTGCCGTCGGGATCAGGCACCACGCCCGGCTTGATGGTGTCGAACGCGTAGGCACCGTTGGCGTCGGTTCCGCTGCGGCCGAAGCCGCGGAATTTGGTGTTGGGCAGCGCGCGCTTGTCCTGCGGATCGGCGAAGCGACCCTGCGCATCCGCCTGCCAGACTTCCAGCATACAATCCGGCACCGGCTGGCCGTCACCGTCGAACACCCGCCCCTCGACGCGGATGCGCTCGCCGGTGGCGTCCGGCGTGATCATGTCGCCGGTGAAGGCGTCATTCCACGCATACTGGCCGCCCGGCGTCAGGCCATATTTGAAGAACGGACCGACCGTCTGTGACGGCGTAAGACCCTTATCGATATCTTTCCCCTGCACTTACTTGTTCTCCATGGGGGTGGCGTTCTTGCCGCGCAGCACGATGTTGAAGCGATAGCACAGCGCCCATTCCGGCTGGGTGTTCTCGAGATCGAACGACGACACCATTCGCATCCGCGCCTTCGCGTCCGGCACCGAATTGAAGATCGGATCGAACTCGAACAGCGGATCGCCCGGAAAATACATCTGCGTCACCAGCCGCGAGACGAAAGAATGGCCGAACACCGAGAAGTGGATGTGCGCCGGCCGCCAGGCGTTGTGGTGATTGCCCCAGGGATAAGCGCCGGGCTTGATGGTGACGAATTTGTAGTAACCCGACGCATCCGATTGCGTGCGGCCCGCGCCGGTGAAGTTCGGATCAAGCGGCGCCGGATGCTGGTCGCGAACATGGACGTAGCGGCCACAGGCATTGGCCTGCCAGAGCTCGACCAGCGTGTTCGGCACGCCGCGGCCGTCCTCGTCAAGCACGTGGCCGTGCACGATGATGCGCTCGCCGAGCGGCTCGGCCTTGTGCATGGTGGTCAGATCATTGTCGCCGGCGCGCACGGTCTCGTGGCCGTACACGGGACCAGTCAATTCCGAGAGCGTATGGCGCATCGGAATCAGCGGCTTCGTGGGAGCGCGCTTGATCGAGCTCTTGTATTCCGGCGACAGCGGCAGCGGATGCGCCTTGTTGCTGTCGGTGGGGTAAAGAAATGTCATGGCTTAGCTCCTCTTCTCGTCATTGCGAGTGTAGCGAAGCAATCCATTTCTCCGCTTGCTGAAGCATGGATTGCTTCGGAGCTCACGCTCCTCGCAATGACGACGCCCTCGCGGGCCTCAGTTCAACTTCTCGATCGCAACCGCGACGCCCTGGCCGACGCCGACGCACATGGTGGCAAGCGCGCGCTTGCCGCCGCGCTTCTCCATGCCGTGCACCGCCGTCATCGCAAGGCGCGCGCCGCTCATGCCGAGGGGATGACCGAGCGCGATAGCCCCGCCATGCGGGTTGACGAAATCGGCATCTTCCTTGACGCCGAGCTGGCGCAGACAAGCGATACCTTGCGAAGCAAAGGCTTCATTGAGCTCGATCAAATCGAAGTCGGAAATCTTCAGGCCCAGCCGCTCCATCAGCTTGCGGGTAGCCGGCACCGGGCCGATGCCCATGATGCGCGGCGGCACCGCGGCCGAGGCGAGGCCCAGGATCTTCGCCCGCGGCGTCAGGCCGTGCTTCTTCACCGCGGCTTCCGAGGCGAGGATCATCGCTGCGGCGCCGTCATTGACACCGGAGGCATTGCCGGCCGTCACCGTGCCGGGGTTGCGCACAATCGGCTTCAGCTTGGCGAGACCTTCCAGTGTGGTCTCAGGCCGCGGATGCTCGTCCTTGTCGACGACGACGGGACCAGCCTTGCCGCCAGCGATGGTGACGGGGGTGATCTCCTCGGCAAAATAGCCGGCGGCGATCGCGGCTCCCGCGCGCTGCTGCGACCGGATCGCGAATGCGTCCTGATCGGCACGCGACACCTGGAATTCCTCGGCCACGTTCTCGCCGGTCTCCGGCATCGCATCGACGCCGTACTGCGCCTTCATCAGGGGATTGATGAAACGCCAGCCGATGGTGGTGTCAAAAATGTCGGCCGAGCGCGAGAACGCTTCGGCCGCCTTGCCCATCACGAACGGCGCGCGGGTCATCGACTCGACGCCGCCCGCGATCGCGAAATCGATCTCGCCGGCGCGGATGGCGCGGCCCGCGGCGCCGACCGCGTCGAGGCCGGAGGCGCAAAGGCGATTGAGGGTCTGGCCCGGCACCGAATCCGGCAGGCCCGCGAGCAGCAGCGCCATGCGCGCCACGTTGCGGTTGTCCTCGCCGGCCTGGTTGGCGCAACCGAAAAAGACTTCGTCGACCGAGGACCAGTCGAGCTTGGGGTGCTTTGCCATCAGCGCCTTGATCGGGGCCGCGGCCAGATCGTCGGCGCGCACCTTGGCGAGCGAGCCACCAAAACGGCCGATCGGGGTCCGGACGGCATCACAAATAAAGACATCACCCATCGGCGTTCTCCCTTGAAAGACGGCTTGGATTTGATGGCGAGTTGTAGGAGGGGTGTTCCGGCCCGTCAATCGACGGTTTCGCCTGACAACGCTGCCTTGCGGGGGTGGAAAAGCCGGTATCAGGGTCGCAATTGATTGGGAGGCGCGGGCGAAATTGGCTAGTTTGCGCCCGCTTAAAGACGATCCGCAGATGACCATCCAGCAGCCTGTACCAGTTCCGCCCGCTCCCAGCGAAACCGTGCCATCCGCGGAAGCGAATGCGCGTGTCACGCCGATGATGGAGCAGTACCTCGAGATCAAGGCCGGCCATCCCGGACTGCTGCTGTTCTACCGGATGGGCGATTTCTACGAGCTGTTCTTCGAGGACGCGGAGATCGCCTCGAAAACGCTCGGCATCGTGCTGACCAAGCGCGGCAAGCATCAGGGCATGGATATCCCGATGTGCGGCGTGCCGGTCGAGCGCGCGGAAGACTATCTGCATCGCCTGATCAACGCCGGCCATCGCGTCGCCGTGTGTGAGCAAACCGAGGACCCGGCCGCGGCAAAGGCTCGCGGCGGCAAGAGCGTGGTGAGGCGCGCCGTCGTCCGCCTGGTAACGCCGGGCACGCTGACCGAGGACACGCTGCTCGATGCCCGCACCAATAATTACCTGCTCGCGATGGCGCGGACGCGCTCCTCCAGCGGTGGCGACCGCTTCGGGCTCGCCTGGATCGATATCTCGACGTCCGAGTTCATTGTGACGGAATGTGCCGGCGGCGAATTGCAGGCGACCTTGGCGCGCATTAATCCGAATGAGGCCATCGTCGCCGACGCACTCTATGGCGACAACGAGTTCTCCGACCTGCTCAATGAATTACCGGCGGTGACGCCGCTGACCCGCGACGTCTTCGATAGCTCGACCGCCGAGCGGCGGCTGTGCGACTATTTCGCGGTCGCTACGATGGATGGCCTCGCCGCGATGTCGCGGCTGGAAGCCACTGCCGCGGCGGCCGCCGTCACCTATATCGACCGCACCCAGGTGGGAAAACGCCCGCCGCTGTCGCCGCCCGCACGCGAGGCGACCGGCTCGACCATGACGATCGATCCAGCAACCCGCGCCAATCTTGAATTGACCCGGACGCTCGCCGGAGAACGCCGCGGCTCCCTGCTCGATGCCATCGACTGCACGGTAACACCCGCCGGATCGCGGCTGCTTGCCCAGCGTCTCGCCGCGCCGCTCACCGACAGCGCGCAGATCGTGCAACGACTGGACGCGGTCGGCACGTTTGTCGCCGATAGCGCGGCGCGTGAAGACATCCGCTCGATCCTGCGCGGCGCGCCCGACATTTCGCGCGCGCTGGCGCGGCTCTCGGTCGGACGCGGCGGTCCGCGCGATCTTGCGGGCCTGCGCGACGGCATTCTGGCCGCCGACCAGGCGGTAGCGCGGCTGCAGGAGCTGGAGCAGCCGCCGCAGGAAATCGCCGCAGTCATCGCGAGCCTGCGAAAACCCTCGCGCGAGCTGGCGCAGGAATATGCGCGCGCACTCGCCGAGCAATTGCCGCTGATCAAGCGCGACGGCGGCTTTGTGCGCGAAGGCTATGAGCAGCCACTGGACGAAGCGCGCAGCCTGCGCGACGCCTCGCGCCTCGTGGTCGCGGCGATGCAGGCGCGCTATGCCGACACGACCTCCATCAAGGGTCTCAAGATCCGGCACAACAATGTGCTCGGCTATTTCGTCGAGGTGACGGCGCAGCATGGCGACAAGCTGATGTCGCCTCCGCTGAACGCGACCTTCATCCATCGCCAGACGCTCGCGGGGCAAGTCCGCTTCACGACGGCCGAGCTCGGCGAGACCGAAGCGAAGATTGCCAACGCCGGCGAGCGCGCCCTCAATCTCGAGTTGGAGATCTTTGAGCGCCTCTGCGCCAAGGCGCTGGCCGCGAGCGACGACCTGCGCGCCGCCGCGCATGCTTTTGCGCTGCTCGATGTCGCGACCGCGCTGGCAAAGCTTGCAGTCGACGACAATTATGTGCGGCCCGAGGTCGACGCCTCGCTCGGCTTTGCCATCGAGGCCGGCCGCCATCCCGTGGTCGAGCAAGCCTTGAAGCGCGAGGGCCAGCCCTTCATCGCCAACACCTGCGACCTCTCGCCCGCACCGGCGCAAAAATCCGGACAGCTCTGGCTGATCACCGGCCCAAACATGGCCGGTAAATCGACCTTCCTGCGCCAGAACGCGCTGATTGCATTGCTCGCCCAGATCGGCTCGTTCGTGCCGGCGGCGCGCGCAAAGCTCGGCATTGTCGATCGCCTGTTCTCGCGTGTTGGTGCTGCGGATGATCTCGCGCGCGGCCGCTCGACCTTCATGGTCGAAATGGTCGAGACCGCGGCGATATTAAATCAGGCAAGCGAGCGCTCGCTGGTGATCCTGGACGAGATCGGCCGTGGCACGGCGACCTTCGACGGGCTCTCGATTGCCTGGGCCGCGATCGAGCATCTGCATGAAGCCAATCGCTGCCGCACGCTGTTTGCCACGCATTATCACGAGTTGACGGCACTTTCCGCCAAACTGCCGCGGATGTTCAACGCGACGGTGCGCGTCAAGGAATGGCAAGGCGACGTCGTATTCCTGCACGAGGTGCTGCCGGGCTCGGCCGACCGCTCCTACGGCATCCAGGTCGCCAAGCTCGCGGGCCTGCCGCCGCCGGTGATCGCACGGGCGAAGGCGGTGCTCGCGAAACTGGAAGCGCAGGACCGCGGCCAGACCGCACGCGCGCTCGCCGACGATCTGCCGCTGTTCGCCGTGCCATCACGCGCGGCCGCCGAACCAGCGCCGCCGAGCGCAGCGGAGCAACTGGCCGAAGCCGTAAAGGCATTGCATCCCGACGAGATGTCGCCGCGTGAGGCGCTGGAAGCGCTGTACCGCCTCAAATCTCTCACCGGCAAGGCAGGACCATGACGCTCGCGGCCTGGCTGCTCGTGTGCCTCGCGCTCGCAGCCGGCCTGCTGCAGGTCCTGATCTGCGGCGTGCTCGTGTTCTCCGCGCGCTGGAGCATCCCGGTCGCGCTGTTCTTTTTGATCTTGCCGTTCGTGCCGCTGGTCCTGATGCAGGAAATCCGCGGCTGGCGCAGGCTCGATCCGGTGATCCCGGCCATTATCGCGCTGCTGTCGATCGCGGCATCGGCGGGATTTTACTGGGAGCTGTTCCGGCGGATGGCGGAGTGAGGCGCGGCTTGCAAAGAACCGTAGGGTGGGCAAAGCCGTGCCCACCATCAAGTGCCACGCCAGCAATGGTGGGCACGCTTCGGCCTTCGCTCGTTGAGCTACGGCGGACGCAGTCGCTTTGCCCACCCTACGCTCTCTGCGCCTTCGCCTTCCTTCGCCCGATCTGCCACAGCGCCAAATTCCAGCTCACGCATGTTGCAAGCCCCAAACTCAAGCCCGCCACCGAGCCGAGATACAGCGCGCCAACATGCAGCAGGGCGATCCCAAGCCCAAAGCCCATCAGGCCCCAGGCGCTGTTGGCGACGACGGCGGCGGTCGCGGGGCCGCCGATGCGCGGATGCAGGATCAGCATCATGCTGGAGAACACCGCGGGAAACAGCGCGAGGATGCCGGAGATGCTGGGCCCGACGCGTCCCGACAGCGTGACGACGGCGGCCACAAGCGCGGCCACCAAAGACGCGCGCAGCGGCACGTCGTACCAGCGGCGCGCGACCGGCGGCATTTTGGCATGGCGATAGCGCTGCATCAGCGGCGTGCAGATCGCAAAAGCGACCGCGTTGACGATGAGACCGCCGGCGAGCGACCAGTGCGTCGAGCCTACCACGGCCGCGACCGCGATCCACACCGCAGCCGCGGCGCCATAGCTGAGGAACAGACCGTGCCGCTGTGCCAGCAACGTGTAGGTCAGGCCAAGGAAGATCGTGGCGGCATTGATCGGCAGGCTGGATAGCGCGCCCTGCGCGATAAAAGCGGAGTCATGGTCGAGCGCGAGGAAGACATAAGCCGGCCCCGCGGAGATCGGCAGCGTCGCGACCAGCGCGCCGATCGCGGGGCCCGAATGCTCCGCGATGAAGGAGGCCGACACCACGAAGGCGGCCGCCACCAGCATGCGGAAACCGAGCAGAAGGAAATAGGTGAAATCGGGGGACATTTCTCATCTGTCGTCCTGGCGACGTGTCCGCCGTAGCTTGAAGAGCGAAGGCGGAAAGCCAGGACCCATACCGCGTGATGCGTGTTTGAAGAAGAAAGGCGTAACCGCCAGCGCGGAACACAATTGAGGCCGGTGGTAATGCGTCCTGGCTTCTGCCAAGACGACACCGGAGTGGCGGGACGATGGTGGCCTAAATCCGCTTCATGCTCACGGACACCTTCGGGCCGTTCTTGATGGTCTGGTAGACCACGCAATAACGCTCGGTGAGTTTCAGGAGCAGATCGAGCTTGTCCTGCGGCGCGTCGGTCTCGACCTCGAAGCGGACGCGGATTTCCTCGAAGCCGACGGGCGCTTCCTTGTCGACCCCCAGCGTGCCGCGGAAATCGAGATCGCCTTCGGCGTAGACGATGCCCTTCTTGAGCGGCACGTCGACCGCGGTCGCGACCGATTTCAGGGTCACACCGGCGCAGGCGACCAGCGCTTCCAGCAGCATGTCGCCTGAGCAGAGTTCCAGCCCCGAGCCTCCAGTGGCCGGATGCAGCCCGGCGACGGCGAGCGCGCGCCCGGTTTCGACCTTGCAGGTCAGGCCTTCGCTATCCGTCGAGCCCTTGGCTTTCAGGGTAATGACCGCCGCGGACGGATCCTGCTTGTAGCGTTCCTTGATCGGGGCCTGCATCGCGCGGAGTTCGGCGGCGTCCATCTCATTCTCCCGTATTGTTCTTCTGACGCCGGATGTAATGCGAAATCGCGCCCGTGTCACCACCACATCGATTCACCGACGCGCGATGTGGCGTCGCGGTCCGGCAGGCTGCGGTCGAGCGAACGGTCGAGCGCGGTTAGGACATGGCGCTTGAAGCGCTCGAACAGGTCGGACGCGCGGTCGCGCGGCCGGGTCAGATTGACCTTGATCTCCTCGAACAGCCGGCCCGGCCGCGGCCGCATCACCAGCACGCGGTCGGCGAGCACCACGGCCTCGTCGACGTCATGCGTCACCAAAATCAGCGTCGGCCGCGTGTCGGCCCAGAGATCGAGCAGATGATCCTGCAGGTCGCGGCGGGTGAAGGCGTCCAGCGCGGAGAACGGCTCGTCGAGCAGCAGCACTTCCGGCTGCGGCACCAGCGCCCGTGCAATCGCCACCCGCTGCGCCTGCCCGCCAGAAAGCTCGCGCGGCCAGGCATTGGCTTTGTCGGCAAGGCCGACACGCGCCAGCGCCGTCGCGACCTTCTCGCGCCTGACATTGGCCGGCAGATCGGACAAGCCAAAGCCGATATTGTCGGCAACGCTGAGCCAGGGCAGCAGCCGCGGCTCCTGGAAAATAATGCCAATCTTGGCATGCGGTGCGGTGATCGCAGCGCCATCGAGCGTCACCGTGCCGGAGCTGGCGCGATCGAGCCCGGCGATGGCGCGGAGCAATGTCGACTTGCCGCAGCCGGAGCCGCCGATGATGGCGATAATCTCGCCCGGGCTGATCTCGGCGGAAAACCGCTCCAGCGCGTGCACGCCGTTTGGATAGACCTTGCTGACCTTGTCGAGCGCGAGCATCACCCTGCTCCGCCCTGCTTGCTGAACGCGTCTTGCCAGCGCAGGAACGGCGCGGCGCCGACCTCGATCAGCCAGTCCGTGAGCTTGCCGAGGATGGCGAAGATCACGATCGCCGCCAGAATCTGCGCGGGCTTGCCGAGCTGCTGGCCGTCGATCAGGAGATAGCCGAGGCCCTCGGAGGCGCCCATGAACTCGGCGGCGACCACGAACATCCAGCCGAGGCCAAGGCCGACGCGCAGCGAGACGACATAGGCCGGCAGCACCGCCGGCAGCAGGATGCGGCGGATCATGGCAAAGCCGGACAGGCGGAAAGTGCGGCCGACCTCGACGATCTTGCGGTCGACCGAGAGGATCGCGCCCATCACGCCGAGATAGACCGGAAAGAACACGCCGACCGCGATCAACGCCACCTTCGAGGTCTCGAAGATGCCGAGCCAGAGGATGAACAGCGGCACCCAGGCGATCGAGGGAATGGCGCGCAATGCCTGCACCGTCGGGTCGAGCAGCCGCCGCGCCAGCGCCCAATAGCCGGATATGGCGCCCATGATCGTTCCGGCAATGACGCCGAGGCCGAAGCCGACGACGACCCGGGTGAGCGTCGCCACGATGTGCCGCGAAAGCTCGCCGCTGTGGGCAAGATCGACGATGGTCTCGAACACGCGGCTCGGCGGCGGCACCAGGCGGCCGTTGGAGTAACCGAGCCAGACGATCAGTTCCCACGCCAGCGCGGCGCCGACCGGCAGCAGCAGACCCAGCGCCGGCCGCGCAAAACGCGACAGCCGCGCGGATTGCGCCCGCGGCGCTTCAGCGCTGGTTTGTGTGATCGGCAATTCGACAGTCCTGGCCATAGGAAGACGCTTCTCGCGCGGGATTTGCAAGGTGACGATAAGGCGATCCCTATCCACGGGTCGTCCCTGCGAAAGCAGGGACCCATTACCCCAGGACGTCGTAATTGCGATGGCTGGTGGCCCCAGCCTGCTCAACAACTTGACCCTGTCGTAATGGGTCCCGGCTCAAGGCCGGGACGACAGCGGTGTTGGTGCGCCAGCGATGCTCTTTCCGCGCTTTTCTAATTCGTCGGCAGCGGCACCTGGTCGTCGATCAGCGAATCCAGCGCGGCCTTCACGTCGACCTTCGCCTCGATCACGCCGGCCTGCTGCAAGGCGCTGCCGGCGGCGAGGATGGACTCCCGTTGGGGGGCGCCGATGCGGCTGTGGGTCAGCTCGGTGCGCTCCTTGAGCTGCTTGTCGACGACGTTCTCGGGCAATTTCGTCACCGCCATGAACGTCTTTTTCAGCTCATCGTAATTCGCCAGCGAATATTTGCGCGCCTCTTCGTACGTGGCGAGCACGCGTCTGACGATGTCGGGATAGTTCTTCAGGAACTCCTCGCGCACATTGAGGATGCCCCAGGTGTTGGCGGCGGCGTTGCGATAGAACAGCTTGGCGCCATCCTCGATCTCGGCCTGCGCCATCATCGGATCGAGCCCGGCCCAGGCATCGACGTCGCCGCGGATCAGCGCGGTCTTGCCGTCGGCATGCTGCAGCAGCACCGGCGTGATGTCTTTCTCCGTCAGGCCCGCGCCGAGCAGCGCGCGCACCAGGAAAATGTGCGGATCGGTGCCACGGGTCACCGCGACGCGCTTGCCTTTGAGGTCGGCGACGCCGGCGATCTTCGAATCCTTAGGTACGACCAGCGCGGTCCATTCGGGGCGCGAATAGACATAGATCGACTTGATCGGGTTGCCGTTGATCTTGGCGACCAGCGCCGCCGAGCCCGCGGTCGAGCCGAAATCGATCGAACCGGCATTGAGGAACTCCAGCGCCTTGTTGGAGCCGGCCGACTGCACCCAGACGATGCTGATGCCGTCCTTGGCAAACTCCTTCTCCAGCAGGCCCTTCTGCTTCAGCACCATCGAGACCGGATTATAGGTCGCCCAGTCGATGCGGATTTCTTTCGGTGCATCGGCGGCGAGCGCCGATCCGGATACCCCCATCGCAACCACCGCGATTGCGGCGAGCCACCAACGCCTTGTCTTGCCCATCACACCCCTCCTCAACTCTGCGCTTGAAACCACGTTTTAATTCAATACCTTATACGTTCAGATCAACGAGAAAATCCGTACATGCTGGCCCGCCGCATGAGAACAGCTTTGCCCAGGGAAGCGTCATTGCAGCATGGAAGCGCTGTCGGGCGCAGAATGTCCCGTGACAGCACTGCCGCTGTCCGATATCCGGATAAGTAATGGATAACATCGTCACATCGCCGGATATCGGCGTCGACACCGGTTTCGACTCAGAGCGCGTTGCCGCCGCCGTCGATGCGCTGGCGGAAAAGCACGCCGGACGCGAGGACGTATTCCGCTCGTCCGTGACGCAGATGCTCAAGGCGGAGCTGGTCGCCGCGCGCGCCACGGCGCAGGCGATGCTGCTCAAGGACCGGCACGGCCGGCGCTGCGCCGAGCGTCTTTGTTTTGTGCAGGATGAGATCATCCGCATCCTGTTTGCGGCAGCAACCCAGCATCTCTACCGCTCGCCCGTGCCCTCGGGCGCTGAGCGCATGGCCGTGGTCGCAACCGGCGGCTATGGCCGCGGGCTGATGGCGCCGGAATCCGACATCGATCTACTCTTTATCCTGCCCTACAAGCAGACCGCCTGGGGCGAGCAGGTCGCCGAAGCCATTCTCTATTGCCTCTGGGACATGGGGCTTAAGGTCGGCCACGCCACGCGCTCGGTCGATGAATCGATCCGGCAGGCGCGCGGCGACATGACCATCCGCACCGCCATCCTGGAGACGCGATTCCTGACCGGCGACAAGCCGCTCTATGACGAGCTGGTGGCGCGGTTCGACCGCGAAGTGGTGCAGGGGACCGCGGCCGAGTTCGTCACCGCGAAGCTCGCCGAGCGCGAGGAGCGGCATCGCCGCGCCGGACAGTCCCGTTATCTCGTCGAGCCCAACGTCAAGGACGGCAAGGGCGGCTTGCGCGACCTGCACACGCTGTTCTGGATCGCGAAATACGTCTACCGCGTGCGCGAGACCGAGGAGTTGCTCGAGCGCGGCGTGTTCGACGCGCAGGAATATCGCATCTTCCGCCGCTGCGCCGATTTTCTCTGGTCGGTCCGCTGCAACATCCATTTCGTCACCGGTCGCGCCGAGGAGCGGCTGTCCTTCGACCTGCAGCGCGAGATCGCGGTCCGGCTTGGCTATACCAGCCATCCCGGCATGCAGGACGTCGAACGCTTCATGAAGCACTACTTCCTGGTCGCAAAGGACGTCGGCGACCTGACCGCCATCCTCTGCGCCAAGCTGGAGGACCAGCAGGCCAAGCCCATGCCGGTGTTGAGCCGCATGATGGCGCGCCTGCGCCCAAGTACCGTGCGGCGGCGCGTGCCGGACAGCGACGATTTCATCGTCGACAACAACCGCATCAATCTCGCCGCACCCGACGTGCTCAAGCACGATCCGGTCAACCTGATCCGCATCTTCCGCCTGGCACAGAAGAACAACCTCGCCTTCCACCCCGACGCGATGCGCACGGTGACGCGCTCGCTGAAGCTGATCGACTCTGGCCTGCGCGACAATCCGGAAGCCAACCGGCTGTTCATGGAGATACTCACCTCCAACGACGCCGAGATCGTGCTGCGGCGCATGAACGAGACCGGCGTACTCGGCCATTTTATCCGTGCCTTCGGCAGGATCGTGTCGATGATGCAGTTCAACATGTATCATCACTACACGGTGGATGAGCATCTGCTTCGCTGCATCGGCATCCTTCAGGACATCGAGCGCGGCGGCAATGACGAGCTGGTGCTCGCGAGCGACCTGATGCGCAAAATTCGCCCCGAGCACCGGCAGGTGATCTACATCACCGTGCTGCTGCACGACATCGCCAAGGGCCGGCCCGAGGATCACTCGATCGCCGGCGCCAAGGTGGCGCGTCGGCTCTGCCCGCGGCTCGGCTTCTCGCCCGCCGACACCGAGCTCGTGGCGTGGCTGATCGAGGAGCATCTGACCATGTCGACGGTTGCGCAGTCGCGCGACCTCTCCGACCGCCGCACCATCGAGAATTTTGCGGCCGTGGTGCAATCGGTCGAGCAGATGAAGCTGCTCACAATCCTGACCACCGCCGACATCCGCGGCGTCGGCCCGGGCGTGTGGAACGGCTGGAAGGCACAGCTGCTGCGCACGCTTTATTATGAGACCGAGCCGGTGCTGACCGGCGGCTTCTCGGAAGTGAACCGCGCCCGCCGTATCGCCGCGGCGCAGGCGGAATTCCGCGCGGCATTCACCGAATGGCCGGAAGCCGAGGTCGACGCCTATATCGGACGGCACTATCCGGCCTACTGGCTCAAGGTCGAGCTGCCGCGGAAAATCCGCCACGCCAAATTCATGCGCGCGAGCGAAGAGGCCGGTCACAAGCTTGCAATCAATGTCGGCTTCGACGAGGCGCGCGGCGTCACCGAGCTCACGATCCTGGCGATGGACCATCCCTGGCTCTTGTCGATCATCGCCGGCGCCTGTGCTTCCGCTGGCGCCAACATCGTCGATGCACAAATCTACACCACGACCGACGGCCGTGCGCTCGACACTATCGCGATCTCGCGCGAATACGACCGCGACGAGGACGAGGGCCGGCGCGCGACCCGCATCGGCGAGATGATCGAGGACGTGCTGGAAGGCAAGCTGCGGCTCCCCGAAGCCGTCGCCCGCCGCGCCAACGGCCGCGGCAGGCTCCGGCCCTTTGTCGTGGAGCCGGAAGTCACCATCAACAACCAGTGGTCGGAGCTTTATACCGTGATCGAGGTCTCCGGCCTCGACCGCCCCGGCCTGCTCTATCAGCTCACCACCGCGCTCTCGAAGCTGAACCTCAACATTGCGTCTGCCCATGTTGCGACCTTCGGCGAGCGCGCACGCGACGTGTTCTATGTCACCGACCTGCTCGGCGCCCAGATCAATGCGCCGACCCGGCAGGCCGCGATCAAGAGCGCGCTGCTGCATTTGCTCTCCAGCGACGACGCCGTGGCGAAGCCGGCGGCTTAGGACAAACTCTCTCCCCTCGTCATTCCGGGATGCGCCGCAAGGCGCAGGCCCGGAATCCATAACCACAGCCTGGGGATATAGATTCCGGGCTCGCCGCTTCGCGGCGCCCCGGAATGACGAGTTGAGGGAGTTTCGCTACATCTCCGTAATCGGCTCGAGCTTCTCACCCGCACGGAACGCACGCAGCGGCGCCGTATCGCTATAGACCACCTCCTCCACGATCTTGCCGTCCCTGATCCGAAACTTGTCGACGCCGCGCCAGGAGAAGCGCGCGCCATTGACGTTGCGCGTGGTTTGCCACTCGATCACAACGACATCGCCGCGCGAGGTCCAGTCGAGCAATTGCCAGACGAAATCCGGCGCGGCCGCGCTCTGCACTTCCAGCAGCTTCGGCAGTTCACTGCCCCTAAGTGGCCGCTCGACCAGCGGCGTATGCAACGTGCCGTCGGGATGCCAGAGTTCGAGAAAGGCGTTGCCGTCGCGCTTCGCCCAGGCGGCGGCAAAGCGAGTGACAAAGTCCTGCACTTCTTCGCTTGTCATGTCATGGTCTCCGTTGTGAGGTGACGAAGACGCTAGCGTCGTGGAGAGAATCCGTCTGGCGGAGAACGGACCTGACGTTTCAAACACCGGGCTTAAGCGCGACGCCCTCATGGGCGAGCAGCCAGCGCTTGCGCGCGAGCCCGCTGCCATATTTCACCAGCGCGCCATTGGCGGCGATCAGGCGATGGCAGGGGATCACGACGCTGATCGGATTCGAGCCGTTGGCGTGTCCGACCGCGCGCATCGCATTCGGCGAGCCGAGTTTTGTTGCGAGCGCGCCATAGCTCATAGTCTTGCCCGCGGGAATTTTCGGCAGCGCCTTCCAGACCTTTTGCTGGAACGGCGTACCGGCGATGCGCCATTCGATCGCTTTCAGCGCGTCGAGATCGCCCTTGAAATAGGCCGAGAGCGCAGACTTGATCGAAGCCGGCATGCGCGCCTCCTGCAATTCCACGGCGCCATATTGCAGCCGCAGCAGTTCTTTGATGCGCGCGGCGTGATCCTCCCAATCGAAGGCACGCAGATGGCCATCGTCATCGGTGACGACCAGCGCCGGTCCGATCGGCGTCGCCAGCTGGTCGACCGTGAACGTTTCAGGCGGCTTCGCGGGCATCGGCTTTCCCTTCGCCTGCGATGCGCGTGGCGCCCGCGGCCCACAGATGCAGCGCCGCATAGGCGCGCCACGGCCGCCAAGCCTCCGCACGCGCGAGCAATTGCTCCGGCGACGGACGGCGGCCATCGCTATCTGCCATGGCGCGCAACAGACCGATATCGGCAGCGGGGAATGCATCTGGCTCGCGCAATTCGCGCATCGCAATGTATTGCGCGGTCCATTCGCCTATTCCCGGCAGCGCGCGCAATTTTGCGATCGCCTGCTCCAGGCTCGCACCGCGGCTGAAGAGCATGGGATCGGCGGCAATCGCTTGCGCGAGCGCAATCAGCGCCCTCGCCCGCGTACCCGGCATCGCGAAGCTCGCGGGATCAGCGGCCGCGATCGCCTGCGGCGACGGAAAGACGTGGCTCAAGCCCTCGCCTTCCCGAAGCGAAGCCGCGAGATGCGTGCCATGCGCCGCCACCAGCCTGCCGAGCAGCTTGGTCGCGGCAGTCACCGTGATCTGCTGGCCGCAGATCGCGCGCATTGCGAGCTCAAACCCGTCCCATGCGCCGGGCACGCGCAAGCCCGGCCGCGCGGCGACCAGCGGCGCCAACGCCAGATCCTGTGACAGATGCGCGCCGATCTGGTCGGGATCGGCGGCGAGATCGAACACCCGCCGCACCCGCGCGATGATCGACGGCAGCACCGCCATGTCCGGAAAGCGCACGGTGACATCGACGCGATGCTGGCCCGATTGTGTCACCGTCACCAGGCCAGCATGTTTGCCGAAGGCGATGGTGCGCCTGTAGCTGTCGGCCGTCACCAACTCAACGCCGGGAATGGCGCGCGCCGCGAGAAACGCCAGCATCGCCTCCCATTCATAGGGCGGCCGATAGGCGAGCCGCACCGACAGCGCGCCGGCCTCCCGCCTCGCCCTGTCGCGGATACGGCGCAGCGTCGCCGGCGAGCGGCCGAACAGGTCGTGAAAAGTCTCGTTGAAACGGCGCACGCTGCCGAATCCGGAGGCGAGCGCCACCTCGGCCATCGAAAGCCGGGTATCGTGAATGAGCTGCTTGGCGAGCAGCACACGCCGCGTCTGTGCCACGGCAATCGGCGAGGCGCCGACATGCTGGCGGAACAGCCGCCGCAATTGCCGCGCGCCGACGCCAAGCCGGTTGGCGAGCCCCTCGACATCATCCTGGTCGAGCCCGCCGGCCTCGATCAGCGCCAATGCCCGCGACACCGTGTTGGAGGTGCCGCGCCAGAAGGCAAGCTCGGGGGAAATTTCGGGCCGGCAGCGCAGGCAGGGCCGGAGGCCTGCTTCCTGCGCCGCCGCGGCCGAGGCATAGAACGAGACATTCTCGAATTTCGGCGTGCGCGCCGGGCAGATCGGCCGGCAATAGATGCCAGTGGTCTTCACGCCCACGAACAGCCGGCCGTCGAAACGGGCGTCGCGGGTCGAGATCGCGCGATAACAGGCAATGCGGTCCATATCCATGGACGCAGCATGATGCTTTTGAGCGATCTTTGTCTGGCGGATTCCGGACATGGTCATTTTCGGCAGTTAACGGGCGTCGTACTCTCTGCACGCGGCATGCTAGCGTCCACCCGAAAGCTGGGGGGGATATCATGGGCATACTCGCGAATGCGGTGGTGGCAGTGGTCGCCGCGTTTCACATCTATTTTCTCATTCTCGAAATGTTTCTCTGGACCAAGCCGGCCGGCCTGAGGGTTTTCGGGCTCACGCCGGAACAGGCCGAGGCTTCCGCGGTGCTGGCGGCGAACCAGGGACTTTATAATGGCTTCCTCGCCGCCGGCCTGATCTGGGGGCTGGTGCAGCCAACGCCAGCCTTCGCCTTCCAGATCAAGGTGTTCTTCCTGCTCGGCGTGATCATCGCCGGCGTCTATGGCGCCGTCAGCGTCAGTCGGAAAATCCTGTTCGCGCAGGCTTTGCCCGCCGCGATCGCGTTGATTTTGCTCTGTTTAGCCTAAGGTCGCGACTACCGCGCCGCACCTCATCTTGCATTGCGACATATCCTCCTCCATCATCCGTGCCAGCGATGGCCAAAGACCATCGGCACAATCACAACACAGGAGGAACGCACCAAAATGAGGAACGGTATTATCCATCTTGCCGGCACCGCGGCGCTTGCGCTTGCGCTCTCGGCGACGTCGGCCCTGGCACAGAAGAAATACGACACCGGCGCGAGCGACACCGAGATCAAGATCGGCCAGACCATGCCGTTCTCGGGCCCGGCCTCGGCATATGCCACCATCGGCAAGGCCCAGGCCGCCTATTTCAAGATGATCAACGATCAGGGCGGCGTGAACGGCCGCAAGATCAACCTGATCCAGTATGACGACGCCTATTCGCCGCCAAAGACGGTCGAACAGGTCCGCAAGCTGGTCGAAAGCGACGAGGTGCTGCTGACCTTCCAGATCCTCGGCACACCCGGCAACGCCGCCGTGCAGAAATATCTGAACATCAAGAAAGTGCCTCAGCTGTTCGCCGCCACCGGCGCCTCGAGGTTCACCGACCCCAAGAATTTCCCCTGGACGATGGGCTTCAACCCCAACTACTTCGTCGAGGGGCGCATCTACGGCCAGTACATTCTGAAGGAGCATCCGAATGCCAAGATCGGCGTGCTCTACCAGAACGACGATCTCGGCAAGGATTATCTGAGCGGCCTCAAGGCCGGCCTTGGCGACAAGGCGGCGAACATGGTCGTGGTGGAAGCGTCCTACGAGGTCGCCGACCCGACCATCGATTCGCAGATCCTCAAGATCAAGGATTCCGGCGCCGACCTGTTCTTCTCGGCTACGACGCCGAAACAGGCGGCTCAGGCGATCAAAAAGATTTCCGAGCTCAACTGGCATCCGGTGCAGATCGTCGACATCAACGCCACCGCGGTCGGTCAGGTATTGCAGCCGGCCGGGCTCGAGGCTTCGAAGGGTCTGATCAGCGTCAACTACGGCAAGGACCCGCTCGATCCGACCTGGAAGGATGATCCCGGCATGAAGAAGTATTTCGACTTCATGGCCAAGTACTATCCCGAGGGCGACAAGAACTCGAACTTCAACACCTACGGCTATGCCACCGCGCAGCTGCTGGTCTACGTGCTGCAGCAGTCCGGCGACAACCTGACGCGCGAGAACGTCATGAAGCAGGCGACCTCGCTCAACGGCGTCTCGACCGACATCGCTCTGCCGGGCATCAAGGCCCACACCTCGCCGACCGATTATCGCGTCAACAAGCAGTTGCAGATGATGAAGTTCAACGGCGAGCGCTGGGAGCTGTTCGGCCCGCTGCTGGAAGATACGAGCGCGGCGGGGTAAGCAGTCACTCGCGCAACTTCGTGGGGTGGGCAAAGGCGCGAATGCGCTGTGCCCACCATTTCAGACATCGGCGCAAGACTGGTGGGCACGCTTCGCTTTGCCCACCCTACAAAAACAGTCGGCGGTCCTCTGGGCCGTCGATTTGTTTTTCTAGTAGCCGGCACCAGACCGTGCGCGGCAAAAATCCCTTCGACTGTTGACGATTTGTAATCCCTCGGCTGCGAACGCCGCCGGCTCAGACCTCGACCAATCTCCATCGATATCGGGAGAGAGCCATGAAGCTGTTTGCCATCGCGCCGCTGGCGCTGCTCGCTGCCGCCCTCGCCGGCGGAAGCGTGCATGCGGCTACTTACCACTACACCGACCACTGGGACTATATTGCCAAGCCCGCCCTCGGCGCCGCGGAGTTTGACGACCACCTCCATGCCGACGCCGCAACCTGCGACTCCATGGTTGGCGCAGCGCACGGAGCGCCAACCGCCGGCTATCGCAGCTGTATGCGCCAGCGTGGCTGGAAATTCCTGTCGGTGACACGCGTCAGGGTGCCGGCGACACCGTCCGACCCGAATTTCAGCTCGGACGCCAAAATCGCGCCCGGTCACTTCATCGATCATGACAGCGGCATGGACTGCGAAAATATCGGCGGGGCCTCGGTTTGTAGTCCGCCCAACGGCACGGTTCGCTACTACGACCCGGACCAGGGCCTGAACTGCACGCGCAGCGGGCTGGTTTCGGTCTGCTCGAACATGTGAACATGGATCGGCAGCGTACGATCGAACTCGCTTACTTCGGAATCTCCCCGAACGTCTTGCCGATCGGCAGCACGGCGTGGCGGATCAGGCGGGAATCCTCGACTGCCGCCTGGCGGTGTTTCACCGCCTCGCGGTAGATGGGATCGCGGATCATTTCGGCGAAGGCGGCAACGCTGGGATATTCGGCGATGAAACAATGGTCCCAGCGTTCCTCCCGCGGGCCGATCAGCATCAGTTCGAATTTGCCCTGCCACACGATGCGGCCGCCGAGCCGGGTAAACACCGGTCCGCTCTCGCGGCCATAGGCCGCATAGGCCTCCCAGCCACTCGCCTTGCGGCCGTCCGGATAGGCCGCCTCTTTGCGCAGACGAACGAGGTTGAGCATGTGGATCGGACCCGGCCGATCGTTGGCCCGGAACTCTGCGAAAACTTCCTTGGTCGGGTCGATATGGCCCATCTGACGCTCCCTCTTGTGATCTTTGCATCATGGTTTGGCGCCAGCATTAGCAAGGCCGCGCCCTACCCCCTAATCACGAATTAACCTGATCGTAACCGCCCCTTAAACCCTGCGGCGTTAGCGTGCGCGCGGAATCGTGTGGGCGGCGTATCGCGTATGGCGTGGGGACGGAAAAAAAGCAGCGGACGCAAGGAGCCGCGCTTTGGGGTCGCGGCGGCGTTGGCCGACCTGCGGCTCGACCCCAAGGACCGGATTCCGTCGGCCGGCGACGACAAGCCGAAGAAAGCCGCCAAGCGCAAGGTCGCCGACGTCGATGACGACGAGGAGCCGCCGGTGGAACGCAAGCCGCGCGAGACCCGCAGCAAGAAGCGCGGAAAGTCTGCGGGCCTGAGTCTCGGACGCGTGGTCTATTGGAGCGCGGTGCTCGGCCTGTGGGCCGGCATCGCCGTCGTCGGCATGCTGGTCTGGGCCGGCGCGCATCTGCCGCCGATCCAGTCGCTCGAAATCCCCAAACGTCCGCCAACCATCGAGATCGTAGGCACCGATGGCAGCGTGCTCGCCCAGCGCGGTGAAATGGCCGGCGCCAATGTTTCGCTGAAGGACCTTCCGCCGTACTTGCCGAAGGCTTTCATCGCCATCGAGGACCGCCGCTTCTATTCCCATTTCGGCGTCGATCCCTACGGCATCCTGCGCGCCGCAGTGACGAACGTGTTGCGCCGGGGCGTCTCGCAGGGCGGCTCGACCTTGACCCAGCAGCTCGCCAAGAACCTGTTCCTGACCCAGGAGCGCACCTTTGCGCGCAAGCTGCAGGAAGCCGAGCTCGCGCTGTGGCTGGAGCGCAAATATTCCAAGAACGAGATTCTCGAGCTCTATCTCAACCGCGTCTATTTTGGCTCCGGCGCCTATGGCGTGGAGGCGGCGGCGCAGCGCTATTTCGGCAAATCGGCGAAGAACGTGACGCTGGGGGAAGCCGCGATGCTGGCGGGCCTCGTCAAATCGCCCTCGCGCCTTGCGCCGAACCGCAATCCCGAAGGCGCCGAGGCGCGCGCCAAGACCGTGCTCACCGCGATGGCGGAAGGAAAATTCATCACCGAGGCGCAGGCGCAGGCGGCGAGCGCCCATCCCGCGATATCGGTGAAGCCGGCCGGCGCCGGCACTGTCAATTATGTCGCCGACTGGATCGGCGAGGTGCTCGATGATCTCGTGGGCCAGATTGACCAAAGCATCCGGGTCGAAACCACCATCGATCCCAGGCTGCAGACCGCAGCCGAAACCGCCGTTATCGACGAACTTGCGGCCAAGAGCGTGAAATTCGATGTCAGCCAGGGCGCGCTGGTGGCGATGTCACCGGACGGCGCCGTACGCGCGATGGTGGGCGGGCGGAACTACGGCGAGAGCCAGTATAACCGCGCGGTCACCGCCAAGCGGCAGCCAGGCTCGGCGTTCAAGCCATTCGTCTATCTGACCGCGATCGAAGCCGGCCTCACGCCGGAAACCGTCCGCCCGGACGCGCCGCTCGACATCAAGGGCTGGAAGCCCGAAAACTACGGCCACCAATATCTCGGGCCGGTGACGCTGACCCAGGCGCTGGCGAACTCGCTCAATACGGTCGCGGTGCGGCTCGGGCTCGAGGTCGGACCGAAGAACGTGGTGCGGACCGCGCACCGGCTCGGCATTTCCTCCAAGCTCGAGCCCAACGCCTCGATCGCGCTCGGCACATCGGAAGTATCCATGCTCGAGCTGGTCGGCGCCTATGCGCCCTTTGCCAATGGCGGGCTTGCCGTCTCGCCGCATGTTGTCACCAGGATCAAGACGCTCGAAGGCGGCAAGATCATCTATGCGCGGCAGCCCGACGAGGCCAACCAGGTGATCGAGCCGCGCAATGTCGCGATGATGGACACCATGATGGAGCAGACGCTGATCTCGGGCACGGCGAAGAAGGCGGAGATTCCGGGCTGGCAGGCCGCCGGCAAGACCGGTACCAGCCAAGACTACCGTGACGCCTGGTTCGTCGGCTACACCGCCAATCTCGTCACCGGCGTCTGGCTCGGCAATGACGACAACTCGCCGACGAAGAAAGCAACCGGCGGCGGGCTGCCGGTGGAAGTCTGGACCCGCTTCATGCGCGCCGCCCTTCAGGGCGTGCCGGTGGCGGCGCTGCCGAACTCGCAGATGACCGGACCCACGCTGGCGCAGATCGCCTCACAGATCACCGCACCGACGCCGCCCCCGCCGGTGCGCGCCGGCCCGCCGATGGGACAGCCGCGCGGTCAAATGCGGCCGGAGCCCGCAGCGGGGCTCGATGGTTGGCTGATGGATCGGCTGTTTGGCGGGAATCGGTAGGTAGCGCGGCAAACACCGCAGTCGTCCTGGCGAAAGCCAGGACCCACACCGCGGAATCTATCGGCGTGACTCGGTAACTGATGGCCTTCGTAGCAACGAAGGCCGGTGGTAATGGGTCCTGGCTTTCGCCAGGACGACGGCAGAGATCACTCCGCCGACATCAATCCTCGATCCCATAACGGTGCAGGTCATTGCCGTACGTATCGAGCCATCGCTTGGCGCGCTCGACCGACGGGCAAACCCGCGCCACCACTCGCCAGAACCGCGGCGAGTGGTTCATCTCGACGAGATGCGCCACTTCGTGGGCGGCGAGATAGTCGAGCACGAAGGGCGGGGCGAGGATCAGCCGCCAGGAGAACGACAACGAGCCCGCCGAGGTGCAGGAACCCCAACGGCTCGACTGGTCGCGGATCGAAATCCGCTTGACGCGAACGCCGAGCGCCTCGGCATATTCCTGCGCCGATTTCTGCACTTCGCGCCGCGCCTCGCGCTTGAGGAAATCATGCACGCGGCGGTCGACGAACTCGACGTCACCGGCGACACAGAGGATCTTGTCCCCGGACTCGCGCGTTTCCGTCCACACCGTGCCGCGCTCGCCTGAGCGGTGCACGATCCGGTGCGGCACGCCGCGCAGCGGCACCACTGTGCCAGATTGAAACGGCGCGGCCTTCGGCAAACGGCCGAGACGCGCGGCAATCCAGCCGCCATGAAGCTGTGCGAACTCGCGCGCTTCCAGAATCGTGCCGCGCGGCGGCATGGTCAGGATGGCTTCGCGGTCGGTCGGATGGATGCGAAGCGTATATCTGCGCGCGCGTCTATGCCGCCTCAGCCGGATCGCAAAGACTTGCGAGCCATGCTTGACCAAAAGAGTCGAGGGTTCGGCGGGGCGCCGATAGAGGAGCGCGCGAGTGGCCATATCTGTCAGTCCGGGGAGGAGCAGTTCGCCCGGATTCTGCCATATCCGACGCCATGGAAATCGCTCGGCGCAAAAACAAATCATTTGCCCAATATACAGGGGCTTCGTGGCCAGAAGGCCCTAGGGGATGGGCCTGGAACACAAAAATTCAGGCTGGAACCGGCCTCCGGAGCCCACTCAAGGACTGAGTTAACAATCACTACTTCAAAGAGTCGGGAACCCGGCTTTCCCGACGCGGATTCAGAGGGTTAACCGGTCAGGCGAATCGGCAAGCCGCCTGTGCCCGCGCGCAAATTCGCGCGGACCAGCGACCGACAAGCGCTTATTCAGCCGCGAGCGCGAGCAACGACTTCGGATTGGCTGATGACATCATGAAATCGTTGATGCGCGGCACGATCTCGGAGCGGAATCGGGAACCATTGAACACGCCGTAATGGCCGACGCCCTTCTGAACGTAATGAACACGGCGATGATTGGGGATCGAGGTGCAGAGTCCATGCGTTGCTTCGGTCTGACCGAGCCCTGAAATGTCGTCCTTCTCGCCTTCGACCGTCATCAGCGCGACGCGCATGATCCTCGAGGGATCGACGGGCCGGCCGCGATGGGTCATCTCGCCCTTCGGCAGCGCGTGCTTGATGAACACGGTCTCGACCGTCTGCAGGTAATATTCGGCCGCCAGGTCCATCACCGCGAGATATTCGTCATAGAACTCCCGGTGCTTGTCGACGAGATCGCCGTCGCCCTTCACCAGATTGGCAAACAGCTGCTTGTGGGCGTCCATGTGGCGGTCAAGGTTCATCGAGATGAAGCCGTTGAGCTGCAGGAAGCCCGGATAGACGTCGCGCATCACGCCGGGATGCGGGAATGGCACCTTGGTGATGACGTTGTTGCGGAACCAATCGATGCCGCGCTCTTCGGCGAGATTGTTGACCCCGGTCGGATTGCGGCGGGTATCGATCGGGCCGCCCATCAAGGTCATCGACAGCGGCACGAAGGGATCGCGATTGGCTTCCATGATGGAGACCGCGGCCACGACCGGCACCGAAGGCTGGCACACCGCGATGACGTGCATGTTGCCGCCGAGTGCTTGCAGCATCTCGATCACGTAGTCGATGTAATCGTCGAGATCGAAGCGGCCTTCGGCGAGCGGCACCATCCGCGCATCGGCCCAGTCAGTGATGTAGACTTCATGCGTCGACAGGAAGGCCTCGACCGTGCCGCGCAGCAGCGTCGCGTAGTGGCCGGACATCGGCGCCACGATCAGCACGCGCGGCTGCGGGCTGCGCAAGGGCCGCGTCAACTTGCGCTCAAAATGCAGGAGTCGGCAGAACGGCTTTTCCCAGACGCTCTTGACCTCGATCGGCGTGCGGATGCCGTTCACCTCGGTTTCGTCGAGGCCCCATTCCGGCTTGCCGTAGCGGCGCGTGGTTCGCTCGAACAATTCACAGGCCGCGGCGATCGACTTGCCGAAGTCGGTGTGGGCCCAGGGGTTCAGCGGATTCTGAAACAGGATCTTGGTGGCATCCGTCACCGCACGCGCCGGATTGAGAGAGGCCTGCGCCATCTCATACATCCAGTACATCGGCGTCGTCAGTGCCGAACTGCCTTCAACCGCCAGCGGCGGTGCCCTGCCAAACTCACCAATCGGCATTTGATCTCAGACCCCTGTTTGCGCCGCAGCATACTGGACAATGCAAAATAATGCGTCAATGCACAGATCGGTATAACTGCGCCAGAGCGCCATCGAACACCCCGGAAATCCACGGGAAAGTGACTTATTCGCCACCCCCGAGCAGCGATCCGTGACGGCGGGCGCTGTTCAAAAGGGCATTAAATGCCGCGAATGACGCCACCAAAAGTACCGCATTGATGGCCAGCGCCGAGGCCATCAGGTCGGCGCGGAAGACACGGTCGGTCAGCAGCGCCCGCAAGCCCTCGAACACATAGGTCGGCGGCAGGCACCAGGAGACATACTGCAGCCAGAGCGGCAGCACGTTGACCGGATAGTAGACACAGGCGAGCGGCATCAGCGCGAACATCAAGGTCCAGACGATGCTCTCGGCGCCCAGGCCGTTGCGCAGTACGAGGCCTGAGACGAAGATTCCGACCGCCCAACTCGTGAAGATCAGGTTGCAGAAGAATGCGACCGCGGGCAGGCCGAGCCCCAGAAAATTGAAATGAAAGACATAGAACGCGAGCAGCATCATCGGGATCACGCCCAGCGCGAGGCGGATGACGCTCATCGCCATCAGCGCGAGCAGAAACTCGATCGGCTTCAGCGGGCTCATCATGAGGTTGCCGAGGTTGCGCGCCCACATCTCTTCCAGGAATGAGATGGAAAAGCCGAGCTGGCCGCGGAACAGGATGTCCCACAGGATCACGGCGCCGATCAGCGTGCCGCCGGCGCGGGCGAAGAAGCCTGCATTCTGCGCGATATAGCTCTGCAGAAAGCCCCAGGTGATGACCTGCAGGATCGGCCAGTACATCAATTCCAGAAGCCGCGGCCAGGACGACAGCAACAGATACCAATAGCGCAGGATCATCGCACCGATGCGCTGCAATGAGATGCCTGCGTGCAGCGCGGCGTCGCTCATGACGCAGCCTCATGCACGCGGCCGCGCGCGACGTCGAGGAAGACCTCCTCGAGATTGGCGCGGCTGTAGCGGGCCATGATGCCGTCCGGGCTGTCGTCCTCCTCGATGCGCCCGTGCTTCAGGATGATGACGCGGTCGCAGAGCCGCTCGACCTCGAACATGTTGTGCGAGGCGAGCACGATGGTCGCCTGATGGGTCTTGCGATAGGTCTCCAGATGCTCGCGCACCCAATCGGCAGTATCCGGATCGAGGGAAGCGGTCGGCTCATCCAACAGCAACAGCTCAGGCTGATTGATCAGCGCCTTGGCGAGCGCGACGCGCGTCTTCTGCCCGGCCGAGAGCTTGCCATTGGGACGGTCGAGAAAATCGTTGAGGTCGAGGTCGGAGGCAAGCTCGCGGATACGCTCGCCCAGATTCTTCACCGCATAGAGCCGGCCGAAGATAGTGAGGTTCTGCCGTACCGTGAGCCGCATCGGCATGTCGACATAGGGGCTTTCGAAATTCATCCGCCCCAGCACATGCGCGCGGCCCTCGGGCATGGGATGGCCGAGCACGGCGACACGGCCGGAGGTCGGCAGCACCAGCCCCATGATCATGGCGATTGTGGTGGTCTTGCCGGCGCCATTGCCGCCCAACAAGCCGGTGATGCTGCCACGCGCGATGCGAAACGAGATATCGTCGACCGCGCGGGTCGTTTTGTATTGCTTGACCAGGCGCACCACCTCGATCGCGGCGGGCCCTGCCAGATCCGCTGGAGAAAGCGAAGCGAGACTTGAACCATCAAGACTTGCGTCATTTTGTGTCATAGGAAGCGTTCATTGGGGCATTAAATCCTCAAGCGCAACCACCGGGCGCGTCACTCGGCCAATTTGTGATCGACGGGCCGTCCGGCTAAGCTTTGAAATCATGACCGAAATTGCCGCCACCGACTTCCGCCATCCGCGGCGCCCTATCCGGCTGGATACGATCCTGCGGCTGCGCTGGCTTGCCGCGCTCGGCCAGCTCGCGGCGATCTTCGTGGTGGCTCAGGGCTTCGAGTTCGACGTGCCGGTCGTGCCCTGCCTCATCATCATCTCGCTGTCGGCGTTGGTGAACCTCGCGCTGCAGATCAAGGTCCATCCGATGCAGCGGCTGGAGGGTGTGCATGCGGCGGCGCTCCTGGCGCTCAACATCGTCGAGCTCGCGGCGCTGCTCTATTTCACCGGCGGGCTGGAAAACCCGTTCTCGTTCCTATTCCTGGCGCCGGTGCTGATTTCGGCGACCGCGTTGCCGGTGCGGCTCACCATCACACTCGGGCTGCTCGCGGTTGCCTGCGCCAGCGCGCTGGTGTTCATCCACCAGCCGCTGCCCTGGGACGGCGACGAGCCGTTGATCCTGCCGCCGATCTACCTGATCGGCGTCTGGATCTCGATCGTGCTCGCGATTGGCGTCACCAGTCTCTATTCGTTCCAGGTCACCGAGGAAGCCCGCAAGCTCTCGGACGCGCTCGCCGCCACCGAGCTGGTGCTGGCGCGCGAGCAGCATCTGACCCAGCTCGACGGACTGGCGGCCGCCGCCGCGCACGAACTCGGCACCCCGCTCTCGACCATCGTGCTGGTTTCGCGCGAGCTAGAAAAGGCGATCGCGGAAGGCACCCAGATCAATTCCCAAGCCAGCCTCCAAGGCAGTTCTCAAATCGCCGCTGACATCAAGACCCTGCGCGAGCAGGCGCAGCGCTGCCGCGACATTTTGTCCAAGATCACCCAGCTTTCCTCGACGGGGGCGCCATTCGACCGCATGAAACTGTCGACGCTGATCGAGGAAACGGTGGCACCGCACCGCGACTTCGGCGTCGACATCAAGGTACGGATTGCAGTCGCCGGCAGCCGCGAGCCGGTCGGCTCGCGCAATCCCGCGGTCCTCTACGGCGTCGGCAATATCCTGGAGAATGCGGTCGATTTTGCCCGGAGCGAGGTCGAGGTGAACGCCTGGTGGAACAATGACACGGTGGAAATCGAGGTTTCCGACGACGGCCCCGGCTTCGCGCCCGACATTTTGAAGCGCATCGGCGAGCCCTATCTGTCGCGACGTCGTGCCGCAGACGAAACGCCGGGCGAGCATAGCGGGCTGGGATTGGGCGTGTTCATCGCCCGCACGCTGCTGGAGCGCACCGGCGCGAAGATCTCCTTCTCCAACCGGATGTTTCCCGATCATGGCGCGGTAGTCCAGATCGCCTGGCCCCGCGCCAGTTTCGAGACCAGCGAAACCGACAAAAACCCAATGTCTTAACCTATTCTACGTTTGGCCTATGCCGGACAACCTTGGCAGCGCCTTATTGCCTCTCCATATTTTGGGGATGACAACCGAGACCACAACCTTGACCGCCACCCCGGAACTTGCCGAACACACCGACCGTTCGCTGCTGATCGTGGAGGACGACAAGCCGTTCCTGGAGCGGCTGGCACGAGCGATGGAAACCCGCGGCTTCGCCGTGACCTCCTGCGATACTGTGTCCGACGGGCTTGCCCAGATCGGCAAGGCCGCGCCGGCATTCGCGGTGGTCGATCTGCGGCTTGGCGACGGCAATGGCCTGGACGTGGTCTCGGCCCTGAAGCGCAAGCGGCCGGACGCACGCGCCATTGTGCTCACTGGCTATGGCAACATCGCCACCGCCGTGACCGCGGTGAAGATGGGCGCGGTCGATTATCTCGCCAAGCCTGCCGACGCCGACGACGTCATCGCGGCGCTGCTGGCGACCGGCACTGAGAAGTCCGAGCCGCCACAGAACCCGATGTCGGCGGACCGCGTGCGCTGGGAGCACATCCAGCGCATCTATGAAATGTGCAACCGCAACGTCTCGGAGACGGCGCGCCGGCTCAACATGCACCGCCGGACCTTGCAGCGGATTCTCGCCAAGCGCGCGCCGCGCTGAGCTCAGCCGCCGCTTAACAGATCGTTAACGCGGGAAGAACCGGTTACCTGCGCGGAAAACGCGTAACGTAACTCGGTTCTTAACGATTCAGCTCTAGTTTGTCGTCTTCCAGTCATCAACCGACGCCCCATGCCCGGACGCGTCGCTCTTCCAGGACGGACGATGCTCAAACGATTCTCGAACCCCTCGATCGCGGTAAGGCTTGCGTCGATGACGATCGTCGGCGCGATCTGCATGGCACTGGTCGCCGCCACCGTGCTCCTGGTCGCCCGCAGCCAACTCGTGACCGAACGCACCGAGAAGGCGCATGCAATCGTTGACGCGGTCTGGCAACTAGCCGACGGCTACCAGCAAATGGCGGCGTCAGGAAAGATCACGGAGGAGGAAGCCAAGAAGAAGTTCTTCGAGGCGGCCAGCAACGTCTGGTACGAGAATCACACCAACTTCGTCTTCATTTATGACTACGAGACGGGCCTCTGCGTTTCCAACCCCGGCGTTCCCACGTTTATCGGCAAGGATATGCGGGAAAAGAAGGACGCCAACGGGCTTCCCTTTGCGCAGATGCTGATCGATCTTGCTCGTCAAGGTCAGGGCAGCCTGCGCTATACCTTCCTGCGCAGCGCCACGGATCCGACGCCGCTCGACAAGGTTGCGTTCACCCGCGGCTATGCACCCTGGCACCTGATGATCGGCACGGCGACCTATCTTTCGGAAGTCGACGCGACGTTCTGGTCGATGGCCAAGACAGCCTCAATCGTCATTGCCGTACTGATGCTGATCTCGATCGGCGTCGCCTGGCTGGTCACGCGCAGCGTCGTCAGGCCGCTGTCGGGTCTGAAGCGGCGCATGGCCTCGCTCAGCGAAGGCCAGCTTGAGGCGCCCGTCGTATACGCGGACCGGGCCGACGAGATCGGCGAAATGGCCCGCACCGTGCAGGTGTTCCGCGATGCCATGGTGGAGACGAACCGGCTGCGCGAGCAGCAGACGGAAACCGAGCAGCATCAGGCCGAGCGGCGCAAGGCCGACATGAACCGGCTCGCCGACCAGTTCGAGAGCGAGGTCGGTCAGATCATCAACCTGGTCTCGACCGCGGCCGGCCAACTCGAGGCATCGTCCACGACATTGAGCCAGACCGCCGACACCGTCGAGCAGATCAGCCAGCAGGCCTCGCACGCTTCGAGCGAAGCTACCGCCAACGTTCATTCGGTCGCCGCCGCCAGCGAGGAGCTGTCCTCTTCCGTCGGCGAGATCAGCCGCCAGGTTTCCGCCTCCGCCCGCATTGCGAGCGAAGCGGTCGATCAGGCGCAGAAGACCGATTCACGCATCAGCCAGTTGTCGCAGGCGGCAGCCAGGATCGGCGATGTGGTCGATCTCATTCAATCGATCGCCGGGCAAACCAACCTGTTGGCGCTCAACGCAACGATCGAGGCGGCGCGCGCGGGTGAAGCCGGCAGGGGCTTTGCTGTCGTTGCCGCCGAAGTGAAATCGCTCGCCGAGCAAACCGCGAAAGCAACCGACGAGATCAGCCAGCAGATATCAGATATCCAGTCGGCGACGCAGGATTCGGTGTCGGCGATCAAGGAGATCGGTGCGACCATCGCCAGGATCTCGGAAATCTCCTCGACCATCGCTTCCGCGGTAGAGGAGCAGGGTGCCGCGACCCAGGAGATCTCGCGCAATGTGCAGCGTGCCGCCCAAGGCACCTCGCAGGTGGCGTCCAATATTTCCGACGTGCAGCGCGGTGCTTCCGAGACCGGCGGCGCCTCGTCCCAGGTGCTTTCAGCCGCGCAGTCGCTGTCGGGGGAGAGCAACCGCCTCAAGCGCGAGGTCGCGAAGTTCATGGATACGGTCCGCGCGGCTTAATCCGCATTGCCGCCGGGAAGACCGGTCGCCTTGCGAAGCTGCGCGATCCGTCGGGGAATTTCGCTCGACGAGACGGGCCGCAACCAGATCAGCTCGTAGCCGAGCCGCCATTGCTCACCGTTCGCCAGCGCGAGTTCGGCGATCACGCTTCGATGGCGGTCGGCAAATCCGACCCTCGTGCCGAGTCCGATGATCTCGTCGAACGACACCGGCCCGCTCGTTCGGGTGATCAACCCGCTCTTGACCAACGTGACCGTGCGGGCCTTGAGGTCGAAGACAGTGACACAATTCCCATTGAGGAGTGTGCTGAAGCCATTCCATGCCGCCAATGCAGCACAGCCGAGAAAGAGCGGCACGACCTGACCGACGCGCGCGGGTGCATACAAGATCGTATGGATACAGCCATAGAGCAGACCGATGACTAAACCGGCCATGACCAGTCCGAAGAGGACCGTCATCGCCTGCTGGTTCGGTGAAATCTCGAAATACAGCGTGACCCGGCCATCGCTGCGGTCGATGTGCATGCGGCTGCCCCCGATTCCCCGTTTGGTCGCATCGGAGAGGCAACGCGTTCACGCCAACAGGTCGGCTCTACTCCGAGAGCTCCGCATGGCCCTGTGGATCGATCAACCGGTTGATCCGCAGCGCCGCGGCCATTCCAAAGCGCACTGTCATCAGCTTGCGCGTCGGCGCAGGAAGGCGGTGCTCCGGCGCATCGCAGAGCATATGCGCGCCATAGGCATCGGCGACAATCAGCCCGGTGTTGTCAGGAAAAATCTCCGGCGGAAGCTCCTGGGTGAAGGCAAAGAACAGCCGGTCGCAATGGGCGCGATAATCTTCCCATTTGTGGTCGGCGCGCAGATCCCCGACCGAGGATTTGATCTCGACGATCCAGACCTCGCCGCGCTCGTTCAGCGCCACCAGATCGGCCCTTCGGCCTGACGGCAGCGGCAATTCGCTGACCGAGGTAAAGCCGAGCGAACGCAATAGCCTCGCCGTGCCGCGCGCAATCGCGAACGCCGTCTCGGACTGACGGCCATCCGGCGGTGGAACCAGGCTGATCTGGCGGGAGGGCGATTCCATGCCCACATCCTAGCCGATTTCGAAGACCCCGGCCGCACGAATCTTTCGCTTGGCGGGCTCCCAAAAATCGGCAAAGTGCGCCCATGGCACAGGAAACAGATAGTCAAGCGAAGGCTGGCGCGATGATCGTGCCGGTGACGCTGTTCGAGCAGAACTGCACGATCCTCTGGCACGAGCCGAGCAAGAAGGCCGTGGTGATCGACCCTGGCGGCGACGTGCCCAAGATCATGGAAGCGATCAAGCAGGCCGGCGTCACCGTCGAGAAGATCTGGCTGACGCATGGCCATATCGATCATGTCGGCGGCGCCGCCGAGCTGCGCGATGCATTGAAGGCCGAGATCATAGGCCCGCACAAGGCGGACGCCCATATGCTGGAGCATGTGGTCGAAAGCGGCATGCGCTTCGGCATGACGGGCGTGCGCAACTTCACCTCCGACCGGTATCTGGAGGAAGGCGAGCAAGTCCATATCGGCGAGCTCACCTTCGACATCCTGCACTGCCCCGGTCATTCCCCGGGCAGCGTGGTCTATTTCAACAAGGAGCTGCGCTTCGCCCATGTCGGCGACGTCTTGTTCAACGGCTCGGTCGGCCGCACAGACTTGCCGGGCGGCAGCCACGAGACCTTGATCAAGTCGATCATCGAAAAGCTGCTGCCGCTCGGCGACGATGTCGGCTTCATCTGCGGTCACGGCGCGGGCTCCAGCATCGGTCAGGAGCGGATGACCAATCCGTTCATCACCGGCGAGATGTAGCTCGGGGCACGCCGCCTCTTCCCCCTCGCCCCGTTCTTACGGGGAGAGGGTTGGGGTGAGGGGCTCTATCCACGCGAACAGTGAGAGTTAGACTCGCGGAGAGTCCCCCTCACCCGGATCGCATCTTCGATGCGATCCGACCTCTCCCTGCAGGCGGGGCGAGGTGAAGCGGAGTTCGCCGCTGCCTCTTATGCTACAGCTCCCGCGATAGGCCTTGGCTGCTCGCTTACTTCATCAAACCCGCGGCCGTGAGCGCACGTGTAATCACGGCGCCGACGTCGATGCCGCGACGGCGCGGCTCTCCCGATTCCTCTGCGCGCGGCTGTTCTTGCTCGGCGCCCGCCTGTTTTCGTTCGGCGCGAGTCTGCATCATCACCAGGGGATCGAACGCTTCGGTGAAATCAGGCATCGGCACCGGCGGAATGATCGACGTAGACAGACCATTCACCTTCACCGTCTTCGCGGCCGGCTTTTGCGCAGGCTTGGCGGCTTTCTTCTCCGGCTTCGGATCGACCCTCTGCGGCTCGGCCTTTATCTTTGGCTCGGCTTTGGCCTCGGCGACCCGCTCGGTCAGGCCGAAGAATTTGGCGATGTGATAGGACGAGGAAATTCCGGCCTCGAGCATGAATGGGCCGGCGGCGCCATAGCGCTGCTCATTCTCGGCGATACCGAGCGGCGTACCATGCGCCATATTGGTGATGGTGTAGGACTCGACGATGGTCTCGCCGTCCGCATTCCACCAGACCCGGCGCGGATAGCCGTCGACCACGCCTTCCGACATCGGCGCCTGCGGCAGATGATGCACGTCGAGCCATTGCTTGACGATCTCGCGGGCGTTGGCGGGCGCGACGACGCCGTCGACGCTGCCATGCCAGACCGACAGCCTTGGCCACTGGCCTTTGTGATCCGAAGCATCGCGTACAAATTCGCCGAGCCGGTGCGGCGTGCGCACCGGCGTGGCGCGCATGATCGTCAGCGCATCGCGCACATTATTGGCGACGCCGAACGGCAGGCCGGCGATGATGGCGCCGGCCGAAAACACTTCCGGATAGGTCGCGAGCATCGCCGACGTCATCGCGCCGCCGGCGGAAAGCCCGGTGACGAAGATCCGGCGCTGATCGATGCCGTGACCTTCGACCATGTGCGCGATCATCTGCCGGATCGAGGCGACCTCGCCACGATCGCGCGTGACGTCCTCCGCATTGAACCAGTTGAAGCAGCCATTGGCATTGTTCATGAGCTGCTGCTCCGGCACGAGCAGTGCAAAGCCATATTGCTGCGCGAGCGCGGACCAGCCGGCGCCGCGGTCATAGCCGACCGCGTTCTGGCCGCAGCCATGCAGCACGACGACCAGCGCGCGCTGTTGCATGGTTTCCGGCACGAATGTGAACATGCGCAAGGCGCCCGGGTTCGGTCCGAAATCACGGACTTCAGCCAGGGGACTTTCGACATCCGGACGCAGGCGCCCAAGCTCGGCAAGGCCGTTGACCCGGTCGAGCTTCGGCAGACGTCTCAGGAAATCGACATTATTGGCAAGCGACACCGGCAACTCCTTCACGCGAGATTCGTAAACCTCAGCATGACAAGATAGTTGCTGCAGTGCGAAATAAAAAGGCCGTGTGCTGTCAATCCCCTGAATTCACGGCGATTGAAGCCGATTTACCACGTTCACGTCTTCGGCACGACTAAACTTCAGGCAGAGGCACGACGCATCCATGACAGCAATGCGGCGCTTGTCCCGATTGAGCACACAAACAGCGCAATCGAGACAAACAGCGCTGCTTGCGCGGCGTGTATCTCCTCGACGGCAAAGAATACCGCGCCGATCGCAGCGACGCCGGCGGCGTTCGCGATCTGCGCGGTGGTGCCGTACATGCCCGAGCCGGAGCCGGCGCTCGCGGGCTTCACGCTTGAGAGCACGACGCCAGAGAGCGGCGCCATCACCAACCCCTGGCCGTAGCCGAAGATCATCAATATCAATGCGAGCGTCAGCGCGCTCGGCGCCGGCACGAACGCGATGGTCAGCGCCAACACGGCGAGGCCCGCGATCTGGATCGCGCAGCCCTCGATCAACACCAGCGTGCCACGATGTTTGGCGCGCACGCCGCTGAGACGCGACGCGACGACAAAGGTGAGCGCCAGCGGCACGAAGACGAGGCCGGCCTTGATCGGCGGAATCTGCAGCGCCTTCTGCATGAACATGGTCGTGATCAGATAGAATGAGAGGTTGGCGAAGAAGAAAAAGAACGCCGCCGCGAGCCCACGCATGAAGGACCGGTCGGAGAGCAGCGCAAGATCGATCAGCGGCATGCCTCCGTTGCTCTCTACCGCGCGCTCGAGCCTGACGAAGGCGGCCACGATGGCGATGCCTGCGGCCATCGCCAGCCACACCAGAGGCGACCAATGCAAATCGCGACCGAACAGCAGCGGCCCGATCAGGCACAACAGGCCGGTAAACAGCACGATCGCACCGGGCACATCTAGCCGCGTGCCGTCGCGGCGTGGCACCGAGGGCATGATCCGAATCGCTGCGGCGATGATCGCGATGCCGAACGGGACGTTGACGAAAAAAACCGTGCGCCAGCCGAGGCCGTCGAGATCAAGCGTCACCAATATGCCGCCGAGCGCAAAGCCTGCGGCGCCGGCAAGCCCCAGCACGATGCCGTAGATGCCGAAGGCGCGGCTTCGCGCATGATCGGCGAACAGCAGATGCAGCGTCGCCAGCACCTGCGGCACCATCAGCGCCGCGGTGGCGCCCTGCGCGAGCCGTGCTGCGATCAGCTCCGGCCCGGACTGCGCCAGCCCGCACCACAGCGAGGTCAGCGTGAAGCCGAACACGCCGGCAAGAAACACGCCCTTGGTACCGTAGATATCGCCAAGCCGGCCGCCGGTGACGATCAGGGTGGCGTAGGCAATGAGATAGATCGCGATCACCGATTCGATCTCGGCCGTCGAAGCGTGCAGCTCGGCGGCAATCGTCGGGATCGCGACGTTGACGACAAAGGCGTCGACGCCGAACATGAATTGCGCCGCGACCACGATCGCGAGCACCCACCAACGGCGGGACGTATCCAGATTTGCTGAAACCAATTGATGCATGGGAGATGAGCCTCGCTCGAATTCCGATGCATCGGATATTTCAACGCACGGGCGTCTCTGCGATTACCCCTGAGGTAATCGCCCGACCGGATTGGCCCGATTGCTGCATGTATTTCAGGGTCTGCCGCGTATTTTCAGTGGCTTTGCGCACTTGGAACACTCCCCAATGTACGACTATGACATGCTCGTGATCGGGTCCGGCCCCTCGGGCCGTCGGGCCGCTGTGCAGTTCGCCAAGCTCGGCAAGTCGGTGCTCGTAGTCGAAAAGGGACGGCGGGTCGGCGGCGTTTCCGTCCATACCGGCACCATCCCTTCCAAGACTCTCCGCGAGACCGTGCTCAACCTGTCCGGCTGGCGCGAACGCGGCTTCTATGGACGCTCCTATCGCGTCAAGCAGGACATCGCCGCCAATGACCTGATGATGCGGCTACAGAAGACGCTCGACCACGAGGTCGAGGTGCTCGAACATCAGTTCAGCCGCAATCTGGTTCGCACTGCCAACGGAGAGGCGCGCTTCATCGAGCCGCACCGGATCGAGGTGACCTCGCCGAACGGCGAGATCAGGATCGTCAGCGCCGCGCATGTCCTGATCGCCTGCGGCACGCGGCCGTTCCGCCCCGACTATGTTCCGTTCGACGGCAAGACGGTGTTCGACAGCGACGAGATCATCGAACTGCCAAAGCTGCCGCGGAGCCTCGCCGTGATCGGCGCCGGCGTCATCGGCGTCGAATACGCGACCATCTTTTCCGCGCTCGACGTGGCCGTGACCTTGATCGAGCCAAGGCCCACCTTTCTCGATTTCATCGACAAGGAGCTGATCGACGAGTTCATGCACGAGCTGCGCGACCGCAACGTGTCGCTGCGTCTCGGCTCCGCGGTCAACGCCATTGAACGGAGCAACGGCGGAGCGATCCAGGTCAGGCTCGCGGATGGCCGCACCGTGGTGACGGAGATGCTGCTGTTTGCGGCTGGCCGCGTCGGCGCTACCGACAGGCTCAATCTCGATGCCGCCGGCATCACCGTCGATCATCGCGGGCGCATTGCCGTCGATGCACTGACCTTGCAAACCTCTGTGCCGCACATCTATGCCGCCGGCGACGTGATCGGCTTCCCCAGCCTCGCCTCGACCTCGATGGAGCAGGGCCGCGTCGCCGCCTGCCACGCGCTGGGCATGGAGCCGATGGCGCCGCCCGAATATTTTCCTTACGGCATCTATTCCGTGCCGGAGATTTCCACCGCCGGCCTGACCGAGGAGGAAGTGCGCACCCGCGGCATCCCCTACGAGGTCGGCATCGCGCGGTTTCGCGAGACCTCGCGCGGTCACATCATGGGGCTGAACAGCGGCATGATGAAGATGATCTTCTCGACCAAGACGCGGCGGCTGCTCGGCGTGCACATCCTGGGCGAAGGCGCGACCGAATTGATCCATATCGGCCAGGCCGTGCTCAACCTGAAAGGCACCATCGACTACTTCATCCAGAACACATTCAACTACCCGACGCTCGCGGAAGCCTACAAGATCGCCGGGCTGGATGCGTGGAACCGGATGACACGGTAAGGCGCTCTTATCGTCGAATCGTAGGGTGGGCAAAGGCGCACTTGCGCCGTGCCCACCGTCCAGCACTTCGCTCGTGATGGTGGGCACGCTTCGCTTTGCCCACCCTACGGTCTGCGCGAATGAGGGACTAGATCGCCTTCAGCTTCCGATACGCGAACCAGACCATCTTCAACAACAGCCAGCCGTCACGGAAGCGCGAGATCTGGGTCTCGCCGAAGGTGCGCGCCTTGTAATGGATCGGCGTCTCGATGATCTTCAGGTTCTGCTTTGCCGCGCCGAAGATCAGGTCGAAATCGCCGAACGGATCGAAATTGCCGAAATAAGTGCGCTCCCGCGCCAGCACTTCGTAGTCCTTTCGCAGCAGCACCTTGGTGCCGCACAGCGTGTCGGTCAGGCGGGTGTTGACGAGATAGCTGAAGAGATAGGCGAAGACGCGGTTGGCGATGAAATTGAGCGGGCGCATCGCCTCGTTTTCCATCGGATAGATCAACCGCGTGCCGTTGACAAAATCCGCCTTCCCGCTCTCGATGACGGCGTGATATTTCGGTAGCGCTTCCGGCGGCATGGTGAGATCGGCGTCCAGAATCATCAGCACGTCGTTCTTCGCCGCGGCAAAGCCCTTGCGCACGGCATCGCCCTTGCCCTTGCCGTCCTGTTTCAGCACCGTGATATCCCAGACGCCTTTGTAGGCGTCACGCACGCGCTCACATTCGGCGAAGGTGCCGTCGCTTGAATTGCCTTCGACGAACAGGATCTCCTGCTCACTGCCGAAGCGCGGCATGCGCAGGATCGCATTTTCGATATTGCCGCGCTCATTGCGGCAGGGGATCAGGATGCTCGCCGACAGCTTGCGGTCCGGAAAAAATTTCACAGGCCGGCCGACCAGATAGGAGCGCAGGCAGAGCTTCCGGATACCCGGCAGCGGCGCGATGTATTTGTTGACGAGCGGACCCAGCCCGAACAGGCGGAGCGGCAGCAATTGCCGCTGCTCGCGGTTGATCACCTCGAAATCGGCAAGGTCCATCAGATTGAGGAAGTCCGAGGTCGCGATGAAGTTCACGGTCGGCTGCTTGCGCCGCAGCCCCATCGCTTCCGCGCTTTTGAGCACCGGCTCCCAGAGATGCGAGTAATAGGAGATGACGATGCGGGTCGATGGCGTGCAGAGCTGGTAGATCAGCCGCAACGTGCCGTCGATGTCCTCGAACATGCCGATGGTGTCGGCGATCACAATGTAATCGAACGGACCTTCGATCGCCTGCAAGGTCGCGGGATCTTCGGCGTCGCCAAGGATGAAGTTAAGCTGAGGAAAGCGCGCTCTCGCGCGCGCGAGCGTCTCGGCGCCGAAGTCCACGCCGACGCCATAGGACGGCTCCAGCGCCGCCAGCAACTCGCCGGTGCCGCAACCGAGCTCCAGCACCCGCTTGCCCGGCGGGATCAGGAAGCGCATGAACTTGAGATCGTCCTCGTGATAGGCCGCGTTGATCTTGCGCCAGCGCTCGGCTTCATCGAGGCTCGAGTCGATCTCTTCCATCAGCCGCTGCTTTCGTGGATTGGCAAGCGGCAAGGGTGCGGCTGAGGGCGCCAGGTTCATAAAAGCCTCGGAAAAGCAGACTGTTCCGCATCGGAACGGAGATTACCGGCTGGTCGCTGGCGAGGTGCCTTTTAGACGTAATAAGGACCGAAACAACAGCGAATTTGCCGTTCGAAGGCGCGAAAATCGCTTGCAAGAGAGTCTGTTATTCAGGCCATGGCGCGCCCGCCGGCCATTTATATTGGCGCGCCAACGCATCCAGCACGGCATCGACCACCACCTCGCCGCCGTCGCCATTGGTCATGACCACCGCGCCCTGCCCGCTCTTCGGGCAAGCGACGAGACCACCGCGAAAGCCGAGATTATTGCCGCGCTTCATGGCGACGCGATCGCGTGCCGAGCCTGCCAGCGCGACGCCGAGGCCATAGCCGAGATCGTCGACGCTGGTCAGCATGTCGGCGAGGGCGCGATCACCGAACGGCGTGGTCCTTTCACCCTTCGCAGCCTTCGCCATCACCACCATAAGCTGCGCGAGATCCGACGGCGTCGACCACAGACCCGCGGCAGCGAGCTCCGGATAGACATGGAAATGACCCGTGACCTCGCGGCCATTGCGATCATGTGCGACCGCCAGCATGGCGGCGTCTGACGCTGCCGGCGGTTGCCAGAACGCGGACTGTGTCATGTCGAGCGGCTTGAGCACGAGCTCTTCGACCAGTGCGCCAAAGGATTTCCCCGTCGCATCTTCGAGCACAACCTGACCGATCTGGCAGCCGCCGCCGGAATAAGCGCGCGCCGAGCCGGGCGCCTGCACGATCCTGACCGCGGGCGAGTTCGCAGGATTTGCGCCTTGCAATATCTGCACATCATCCGGCAGCGCCGCGCCGGCCGCATAGCCGAAATAGCCCGGCACATTGCAGCCTGCGGTCATGCCGAACAGGCGCCGCAATGTCACGGGCCTGGATGCGCCAGACGGCAGCGCCGGCAGCGGCCAGCGTTTCAGATAGCGCGCCACGTCCTGATCGAGCGACACGCGCCCGTCTTGCGAAAGTCGGAGCGCGGTTAGTGCTGCAATCGTCTTCGACATCGAGGCCGCCTGATAGCGCGTCTCAGGACCAACGGCCCCGCCGCTTGCAACGTTGCGCACGCCGCGCTGAGCGAGCGTGACGTGTCCGCCCTCCGCCAGCGCAACGCTGATCGAGGGAACACCGTGATTTTTGCGCATCGCATCGAACGAAGCGACGATACCGTCGAGCGCATCAGTTTCCGCCCCGTGCGCGCGGGCTACGCCCACAAAAGCGGCGATACCGGCCAAAAATGTGCGTCTACTCGCTGCGCGGCGCGCCTCTTTCCGTGGGCCGGGAAAATGCATTGCCGCTCCGCAGGTGGCAGCGTTGAAACCGCTCAGCGCCTAGCTTACCAATGAGGCCGACAAAAACACCAAACACAACTCAGGGAAACGTCATGGCGCGTCTCAAATTCGGAGCCTTCCTCGCCCCGCATCATCCGCTCGGCGAGCATCCGATGCTGCAATTCCGCCGCGACCTCGATTTCGTGCAGCAGCTTGACGAGCTCGGCTATGACGAGTTCTGGTGCGGCGAGCACCATTCCTCGGGCTGGGAGATGATCGCGTCTCCCGAAATGTTCCTGGCCGCGGCCGGCGAGCGTACCAAGCGCATCAAGCTCGGCACCGGTGTGATCTCGCTGCCCTATCATCATCCCTTCAATGTCGCACAGCGCATGGTGCAGCTCGACCATATGACGGGCGGCCGCGCCATCTTCGGCTCCGGCCCCGGCGCGCTCGCCTCCGACGCACACACGCTCGGCATCGACCCGATGACCCAGCGCGACCGTCAGGATGAGGCGGTTGCGGTGATCCGCCGCCTCTTCAACGGCGAACGCCTCACAGTGAAAAGCGACTGGTTCGAAATGAACGACGCCGCGCTGCAGATCCTTCCCCTTCAGGAAGAGATGCCGTGCGTGGTGGCTTCCATGATTTCGCCGTCGGGCATGACTCTGGCTGGCAAATACGGCATCGGCATCATCTCGCTCGGCTCGATGTCGACGAAAGGGTTGATGTCGCTGGCCCAGCAATGGGAGTTCGCCGAGGACGCGGCGAAGAAGGCCGGCACTACGGTGAGCCGCTCCAACTGGCGCGTGCTGCTGTCCTGGCATGTCGCCGAGACCCGCGAGCAGGCACGGCGCGAGGCCCGTGAAGGGCTGATGCGCTGGCACAACGAATATAATGTCGGCACGCTGATGCGGCCGGGCGTCTCCCCGTTCAAATCGCCCGATGAGGCCGTCGACCAGACCGCCTTCGTCGACGGCGCGGCTTCCGCCATCGGAACGCCCGACGACCTCGTGAAGCTGATCAAGAACGTGATGCAAACGTCGGGCGGCGTCGGCACCATCATCGGCTTCGCCCATGACTGGGCCAATCCGGAAAACACCCGCCGCAGCTGGGACATGGTGGCCCGCTATGTGGTGCCGGAGATCAATGGCTATGTCGACAGCATGCGCAAGTCGCAGAAATTCGTGATCGAGAACCGGGCCGTGTTCGAGCGGGCCGGCGAAGCGGTCATGGCCAAGATCATGGGCAACGAGAAGGCCGCCGCCGCACTCGCGGAGACCACCGGGTCTGGCCGCATCCCGATTGCGACGGCGAACGCGCCGGACCTGCAAAAGGAAGCGGCGAAGCAGAAGAGCAAGGCGTAAGGCGCTAACGGCGCGCAGGTAGCCGCGCGCCGCCTCACTTAACTACTTCCCGTAAAATTCCTGCACGGTCTCCCATGCGGTTTCCTGCAGGAACTTCGCCGTCTGCGCGTCGAGATCCGAGTGATAGGAATTGCCAACCGGCGAACGGCCGGTCAGGGCGGCGAAGGTCGTGCAGGCGGCGAGATAGGTGCCGGGCAAGGTCGGATGGCGCTTGTCGGGCTGGTAGAGATTGAGCTCGGGCTGTTTCTGCCGCGCCTTGGCAAAGGCAAGGCCCGCCGGAATCACCAGCGCATTGTTGGCGTTGCCGGCAACCGTATAGGCCTCCGCGAGCTCGGCCGTCATCTCAGGCTTGTCGGCATAGGCCCAGGACATGAAGAAGACCGGCGTCACGCCATGGGCGCGGACGATGTCGGCATCCTTCTTGGCATATTCGGTGAAGACCGATTTCAGTTGCGGATGGATCGGGCACTGGCTGCAATCCATCATGACCGCCGCGTCGTAGATCCTGTCGGCCTTCTGGAACACGACGACGTTGTGGTCATCGAACTCATAGCGGCCGACCGCATTGGGGCGGAAATAGCTCTCGACATCGTGCCAATCGAGGCCGGAGCCGCCGATGGTCACCATGGTAGTCCGGTATTCGTTTCTGTGTTCGGGATCGGCGGCCTTTTCCAGGAGGCTGACCTGGCTCGGCATCCCGTTGTTGTAATAGAAGAAGCTGTTGCCGATGAACATTTCAGTCTTGGGGAAGTTCGGACCGAGGCTCGTGACCACCGGCCTGGTCTGTGCGTTTGCTGCGGATGCACAAGCCGCCAGCGCCAGTGCGATAAAAAGTCCCTTTACGATCCCCCGCAAATCAGCCTCCGTTTTTGACGTTTCTTGTTCCAATCTAGCACTCGGAGCGGCCTTGTCGCGTCCGCCTTAAAGCGGCGCAATTTCGCCGGATACACCCGGCAGGCTTTGCAGACGCCCCGCGAACAGGCTATTTATGACAATCTGACTACCGGTTCGCGTCCAAAGAGCCAAGGAGTGCCTGCCATGTCGATGCAGAGTGTGGCCTCTCCCGCGTTTACCTTCACCCCGCCCAAGCGCAACACGCTGACGCATATTCCGGGCGACGAAGGCTGGCCGATCATCGGCAACACGCTGGCGGCGCTGGCCGATCCCAAGGGGCACATCGAGAAGCAGGCCGAGCGGTTCGGCCTGCTCTACCGCACCCATATGTTCGGCGAGACCAGCATCTCGCTGCTCGGCCCCGAGGCCAATGAGCTTGTGCTGTTCGACCAGGCGAAGCTGTTCTCCTCGACGCATGGATGGGGCTCGATCCTCGGGCTGTTGTTTCCGCGCGGCCTGATGCTGCTCGATTTCGACGAGCACCGCCTGCATCGGCGCGCGCTGTCGGTGGCCTTCAAGTCCGGACCGATGAAGTCCTATCTCGCCGAGCTCGACAAGGGCATTGCCGGGCGCGTCGCGCAATGGAAGGCGAAGCCGGGCGAGATGCTGTTCTATCCCGCAATGAAGCAGCTCACGCTCGACCTTGCCGCGACCTCGTTCCTCGGCGCCGAGATCGGCCCGGAGGTCGACGCGATCACGCGCGCTTTTGTCGACATGGTGGCTGCCGCGGTGGCGCCGATCCGCAAGCCCATTCCCGGCACGCAAATGGCGCGCGGCGTGGCGGGGCGCAAACGCATCGTCGCCTATTTCTCCGAGCAGATTCCGATTCGCCGCGCCAAGGGCGGCGAGGACCTGTTCTCGCAGCTATGCCACGCCACCCATGAGGACGGCGCGCTGCTGTCGAACCAGGACATCGTCGACCATATGAGCTTCCTGATGATGGCGGCGCATGACACGCTGACCTCCTCGCTCACTTCGTTCATCGGTGAATTGGCTGCGCATCCTGATTGGCAGCAGAAGCTGCGCGAGGAGGTATCGGCGCTCGGTCTCAGCCCCGATGCGCCGACCGGCTTCGATCATCTCGAAGCCATGCCGCTGTCGGAAATGGCCTTCAAGGAAGCGCTGCGGATCAAGCCGCCGGTGCCATCGATGCCGCGCCGCGCCGTCCGCGACTTCACCTTCAAGGGATATGCGATCCCCGGCGGGACGCTGGTCGGCGTCAACCCGCTGTTCACCCATCACATGCCCGACCTCTGGCCCGAGCCGGACAGCTTCGATCCCCTGCGCTTCACCGAAGAAGCACAGCGCAACCGTCACCGCTTTGCCTGGGTGCCGTTCGGCGGCGGCGCGCATATGTGCCTTGGCCTGCACTTCGCCTATATGCAGGCGAAGACCTTTGCACGGCACTTCCTGCAAAATCTCGAAGTGTCGATTGCGCCCGGCTATAAGCCGCAGTGGCAGATGTGGCCGATCCCGAAACCGCGCGACGGCTTGCGGGTGACGGTGAAGCCGGTGTGATTTCACCTCGTCATTGCCGGGCTTGACCCGGCAATCCGTCCCCTTCGGAAGAAGCTCTCTGTCGATGGATGCGCGGGTCAAGCCGCGCATGACGAGTTGAATCAATCCAGAAACGTCGTGAGCTGCGCGCCTTCGTCGGCAACGAACACTGCGGTCAACTCCGCGGGCTCGGTGTTGCTGGCATTGGCCGAGACCATATGCGTCGAGCCCGGTGGCTCGAAGAACGACTGCCCGACCTTGAAGGTCTCGACCGGTCCGCCGCCGAGCTGCGAGCGGATCTCGCCCTTGGTGATATAGGCGGTGACCGAACCCGAATGGCGATGCGGACGGGTGAACCCGCCGGGGCCGTAGAACACCCGCACGATGGTGACGCGCTTGCCCGGCACATTCGGCAATGCGTAGGAGCCGATCGGCTCGACCACGTCGAGCTTCGAACCCGTGGGCTCCGCGCTCGCGCAAAGCGGCTCGATCGCAATTGCGGCGGCGTTTAACGCAAGTGGAAGCGTCTTGCCGATGGCAAGGGCGCAAGCGAGGCCGCCGACGACGGCCATCGCGAGTGGGCGCGTGTCGGGACGGAGGGATGAAAGGAACGATGTTGCGAACATGACAAAATCCTCCGCTCTCAATGTCGTCATGGCGAGGAGCGAAGCGACGAAGCAATCCAGACTGGTTCCGCGGATAGCCTCTGGATTGCTTCGCTTCCGCCTTCGCTCTTTGAGCTACGGCGGACACGTCGCTCGCAATGACGAGGTTATTTCGTACCCTGCTCGAACGCCTGGCGCATGGCGACATAGCCCTGCTGCTGCTGACTCCAGTTACGGCCGCCGGTCATGGCGCCGTCGACCACGAGATCATGGCCGTTGACGAAGCTGGATTCGTCGCTGGCCAGAAATACCGCGGCATGGGCGATATCGTCGGGCAGACCGGCGCGCGGAATCGGCTGCGCGCTCTTGGTGAGTGCGGCCATCACGGCCGGCGTCTTCTCCGCTGCATCCGTGGAAAGCCCCAGCGCCTTGCCGAAAATACCGGTCGCGATCGCGCCCGGTGAGATCGAATTGACGCGCACGCCGGATTCGCCGAGCTCCATCGCCACGCATTTGCTGAGATGGATCACCGCCGCCTTGGCCGCGCCATAGACGATCGAAGAGGAGAAGCCGGCGAGCCGGCCCGCGATACTGCCATTGTTGATGATGCTGCCGGCGCCCTGCTTCTTCATGTAGGGCGCGGCGTGTTTCATGCCGAGCATGACGCTGCGCAGCAATGTCGCCATGGCGGCGTCGAAGCGCGCGACGTCCAGTCCTTCGATACCGCCGGTCTGCGCCGGTCCGCCGGCGTTGTTGAACAGGCAGTCGATCTTGCCGAATTTCTCCACACTAAGCGCAATCAGCGCGCGCATCTGGTCTTCTTCGGTGACATCCGTCTGGCGGAAAACGCAATTGGGCCCAAGCTTTTTGGCCAGCGCTTCGCCCTCCGGCGCACGGCGGCCGGCGATGACGATTTTCGCGCCCTCATCGACGAAAATCTCCGCGGTGCGCAGGCCGATGCCGCTGGTCGCGCCGGTAATGACCGCAACCTTGCCGTTGAGCCGTCCCATATCGTTTCCTCTGCTTTTGCTTGCCTGAAATCCACCCGGGCCAGCCGGTGCCGGCCCACTCCGTCATATTGGAACCGATAATCCCTGACGGCGCAAGGCGAGCTATCCGCACGTCACGCGAGCGCCTATTTTGTGCATCGTGGGTTTGCGCTTCCTTGTTTTGCACCCATTGGCCTTAATTTGGGTCGGCTGATCGGGCTCTTGTTGCACATGATGAAATGGCTCGAGGAGATTCGGCGAGGCTGGCGGGGCATATCGCCTCCGCCCCTGTTGCTTGGCCTCGGATTTGCCGCGCTTTGCCTCGCGCTTGCGACGCTGGCGCGCTGGAGCCTGTCGCTGATCCGGCCCGACGTTTTCTTCACGCCCTACATTCCCGCCGTGTTCTTTGCCACCGCGGTCGGCGGTGCTCAGATCGGCCTACTCACGGCGCTCGCGGGCGGCGCGCTCGGTCTCAGCCTCAATTTCGGCGGCGGCCCGGCCGATTTCGCACGCATCGCGCTGCTTCTCATCTTCTGGGGCGTCAGCGGCCTCACGATCTGGGGGATCGAGCATTACCGCTCAATCGCGACCCAGCAACGGCAGATCGCCAAGCGCCTGATCGAGGAGGAGGACTACCGCAAGCTCGTCGTCGCCGAACTCCAGCATCGGCTGAAGAACCAATTGTCCGTGATCCACGCGGTGCTACATCAGGTCCTGGACAAGGAGCCGCAAGTCTGGAGCCGCATCGATCATCGGATGCGGGCGCTGGTGGCAACGGACGACCTGATCGCACGCGTCGATGGCTCGGGTTGCGACATCCGCGATCTCCTGCTTTCAGAGCTTGGGCCCTATGGCCATGTCCGCGCCAACCTAAACGGTGATCCGCTGTTTCTGCCGGCGAAGCTCGCAGTGAGTTTAGCGCTGATTTTTCACGAGCTCGCCACCAATGCCGCCAAATACGGCGCGTTCTCCTCCGCGCGCGGGCTGTTGCAGGTATCGTGGACCTTGTCGGACGAACGGCTGAATGTGACCTGGGACGAAACCGAGGGCCCTGCAGTAGAGCAGGTCGGCGAAGCGGGTTTTGGCACCAAATTATTGAAATCGGCGCTGACGCCGTTCGACGGCAAGACCGAGATCAGTTTCTTGAAGAGCGGCGTTCATTGCACCATGCAATGCCGCGTTCCCAAGAACTGAAATCCGCAGCTGACATCGCTGAATTCCGAAGTTGAAAGCGAAGCGCAGAAAACGAAAGCACGCGCGCGCCTTGCAAGCACGGAGTGAGAGGCGGCGTTGATACTCTGTTAATGACAACTCGCGACGAAATCTTTTGGAATGCGGAAGCGATACGAAGCCGTCCGTGTTTATACGGGCCGCTTAACCAAAACTAAGAGGGAACTCATCACAATCCGTGGCCATGCAACGCCATGTCGTCAACAACCAGCCGCTCGAGGCAGCGGCCGAAAGCCCTCGCTCGGCCGAGGCCGAACTCGGGCTATTGCGGGACGTGTTGCGGCTGTTGCCGACTGGTGTCACCGTTCAGGACGAGCAGGGCGATTTTCTCATCGTCAATGACGCCGCTGCGGCCCAGCTTGGGCTCGCCGATGGCGCATCAGCCGGGCGGTCGACACAGCTTGAGCAGCGCCGCGAAGCGGGATGCGACGTGTTGCGCGCCGGACAGCCGGCTATCACTGAGGAATGCCACGACGACGGCACTGCGAGGCAGGTGCTGCTGACCAGCCACCGGCCGGTCCGCATCGGCGGCCGCGACCTCCTGCTTTCCAGCTCGGCCGATATCAGCGAGCAAAAAGCCTTCGAGGACCTGCTTTTTCACTCCGCCTATTACGACGAATTGACCGAATTGCCGTCGCGGCGGGTGATCGAGCATCGCGCGAACAATCTGTTGCGGAGCGATAGCACTGAGAAGAAGTTCGCGCTCGCCTTTCTCGACATCGATAATTTCAAGCAGATCAACGATTATTACGGTCACGCCATTGGCGATGCGCTTTTGATCGAGCTCGCGCGGCGAATCTGCCGCGAGCTTCGCGACACCGACATGCTGTCGCGGATTTCCGGTGACGAATTCCTGCTGCTGCTCAGCCCCGTCCAGAACCACGAGGAAGTCGCCGAGTTTCTGAGATCCCTGCTCGAGCGCCTGAGCGCGCCGTTTTTCATCGACGGTTCGGAAATCTTCGCTTCCACGTCGGTCGGCGTCAGCCTCTATCCCGACCACGGCCAGAGCTACGACGTGCTGCGGCAGAACGCGGATCTCGCGATGTACCGCGTCAAGAACGACGGCAAGGGCGCGGTGGCGTTTTTCGATTCCGGCATGGAGCACGAGGCGCTAGCGCGGATGAAGATCGAGCAGTCGCTGCGGCTCGCCATCCTCGAGAAGCGCTTCTGTTGCGCGTTCCAGTCCAAGGTCGACATCCGCACCCAGGAGATCAAGGGCATCGAGGCATTGGTTCGGCTGCGCGACCACGAGGGCGTGATCCAGGCCCCCGGCACCTTCATCAATCTCGCCGTCGAGCTCGGGCTGATCGACGAATTGACCCATCTGGTGCTGGCCGAGATCGTCAAATCGATCGACCTGATCAATGAGACTTTCGGTCCCGACACCTCGATCAGCATCAATATCGCCGCCAAGCAGGCCGGCAACATCGAGTTCATGCAATCCTTTGCGCGCGCGCTGGAAGCGACCGGATTCCCGACGCGCTTCATGATCGAGGTGACGGAAGACGCCTTCGTCACCAAGACTCACTTCCAGGACAAGATCCTGCCGATCTTCCGCGAGCTCGGCGTCGGCATCTCCATCGATGATTTCGGCATCGGCTATTCGTCGCTGTCGGCGCTGGCCGACATCACCGCCGACGAGATCAAGATCGACCGCTCCTTCATCACCGACATCCATAAGCGCCCGCGCAGCCAGGGCATCCTGCGCGCCATCGAATCCCTGAGCGAGGCGCTCGGCATGACCGTGGTCGCCGAGGGCCTCGAGTCCTACGAGGAGCTCGCCTATCTGCAGGCCGCGACGCGGATCCGCTATGCGCAGGGCTTTTATTTCGCGCGGCCGATCTTCCTGGAGGAATTGCGGCCGGCCACGCCGCGCGCCAGCGAAACGCGCGTCAGCCCGGCAAGCCGGCCGGCGCAGGAGAACCGTCAGGCCTATGCGCGTCGCGATCGCTATCGGCGCTAAAGCAATGCGAGGATTAATCAGCCGTTAACCGAACTGCATATGGCGCCGGATTGTGCAGTGCAATCAAAGCGCGTAGTTCGCGCGGATATCGATTAAATCGAAAGTAACCCGATTTCCTAACGGGTTATGCCATCTCCGCCATGTATGCATTCCTCTTCGGAGTGGGGAATGCGCCAATCGATTGACAGCATTCGGGGCAAAGCATCGCAAATCACCGCAGCCGCGCTGCGGCGGTTCGCGATGGGCCGTGGCCGCGACCCGATTACCTGGCTGATCGTCTGCGGTTGCGCGCTGGTCGTCGCCATCACGCTCGGCACCATGATGATGGTCGGCGAATTCCGCGAGCGCGCGATGGCCAACAGCGAGCGCGAGCTGGAGAACGCTGTTCTGCTGATGACGCGGCACTTCGATCAGCAGTTCGAGGACGCCGAGATCATCGCGAACGACGTGATCGCGCAGATGCGGCTCTCCGAGATGACCTCGCCGGAGCTCTTCCGGGCCAAGATGTCCAACGTCGAAGCGCACCAGATGCTGAAGTCCGCGGTCAGCGTCCTGTCCTATGTCGGCGACGTCATGGTCTTCGACGCCGACGGGCAACTCATCAACTCGTCCGGCGGCTGGCCGATGCCGGCCATCAATGTCGCCGACCGCGGCTATTTCCAGATTTTCAAGAACAACCCGAACTCGCCCTCGGTCGCCACCGAGCCCGTCGACAGCGTCTTTACCGGCGGCTGGACGACCGTCATTGCGCATGCCCTGCGTGGCCCCAACGGCGTGTTCCTCGGCACGATGACGCGCCGCATCGACCCTTCCAATTACGAGAAATTCTTCGCCTCCGTATTGCTCGGATCGGGCTCGGCGATCTCCATGTTCCATGGCGACGGCACCATGCTGGCGCGCTATCCGCATGTCGACACCATGATCGGCAAGAAATTCACGTCGGCTCCGCTGGTGAACCGCGTGCTGGAAAGAGGTGGCCTGCAGATCATGCGGGTGAACAGCAGTCCGGTCGATCGCCAGGACCGGCTCGGCGCCGCGGCGATGCTGCATCACTTCCCGATCATCGTCGTCGCCACCAACACGGTCGAATCGGCGCTGGCCGACTGGCGCGAGCAGACCCGCTTCCTCACCATCGCGGCGGCGCTTGCAGCCTCGGTCGTGGCCTTCATCCTGTTTTTGATCATCCGCCAGATCAACCGGCAGAACGAGGAAGTCCAGCAGCAGCTCGCCGCCGAAAAGCAACGGCTCGACACCGCGCTGAACAACATGACGCAAGGTCTCGTGCTCTACGATTCGTCGGCGCGGATCGTCACCTTCAACCGCCGCTATATCGACATGTATAGCCTGTCGACCGACGTCGTGAAGCCGGGCCTGCATTATTACGACCTGATCCAGCACCGCAAGGATACCGGCTCCTACGACGGCGACGTTCGCGCCTTCTGCGACCCGATCATGCGCAACATCTCGCAGGGCAAGGCCAACAGCACGATCATGGAGACCCCGGACGGGAGCGCCTATCTCGTCATCAACAAGCCGCTCGCCACGGGCGGATGGGTCGCAACCATCGAGGACATCACCGAGCGGCGCAAGCTCGAGCAGGAGCGCGACCGCAACCATGCCTTCCTGCGCGAGATCATCGATCACATCCCGACCCAGATCACAGTGAAGGACGCCCGCGACGGCCGTTACGTTCTGGTCAATTCGGTCGCTGAAGAGCAGTTCGGGGCCGCCGGCGAGGATATTATCGGAAAAACGACGTACGACCTCTTTCCGGCCAATCTTGCTGACCGCATTGCCGCCGACGATGAGCGCTCGTTGCAATCCGCCGAGACCCTGTTCATCAACGACCACCGCTGGAACAGCCGCACGCTCGGCAGCCGCATCATCACCTCCAAGCGGCTTGCGATCCGCGACAAGGAAGGCAGTCCCCGCTACATCATCAACGTGGTCGAGGACGTCACCGATCGCCGCGCCGCCGACGAGAAGATCGCGCATCTGGCGCATTACGACTCGCTCACCGATCTGCCGAACCGCGTGCTGTTCCGTGAGCGGATCGAGCGCGAGCTGGAAAAGACCGCAAGCGGCCAGCAATTCGCCCTGCTCTATATCGACATCGACGAGTTCAAGGGCATCAACGACTCGCTCGGCCATCATGTCGGCGACGAGCTGCTCAAGACGGTTGCAACCCGCATCCGCAGCTGCATCGCCGACCACGACCTGATCGCGCGGTTGGGCGGCGACGAATTCGCCGTGGTCCGCACCGGCGTCACCTCGGTCGACGACGTGGCTGCTTTCGTCATGCGGGTGCACGAGGCGATCCGTGAGCCCTATCAATGCCTCGGCCATCAGCTTTCGACCGATGCCTCGATCGGCATCGCGCTGGCGCCGAAGGACGGCACCGATCACGACCAGCTCATCAAGAATGCCGACCTGGCGATGTATGCCGCCAAATCCGGCGGACGCAGGACGCATCGCTTCTTCGAGCCGTCCATGGACGCGAGCGCCAAGGCCCGCCTGACCATGGAGCAGGATCTGCGGCAGGCTCTGGCCAGTGGCGGTTTCGATATCCATTACCAGCCGCTGGTAAATCTCGGCGGCAATCAGGTGACCGGCTGCGAGGCGCTGCTGCGCTGGCGCCATCCCGAGCGCGGCATGGTTTCGCCCGCCGAATTCATTCCGATCGCCGAGGACACCGGCCTGATCAACGAGATCGGCGACTGGGTGTTGCGCACCGCCTGTGCCGAGGCCGCGACCTGGCCCGACCACATCCGCCTTGCGGTCAACGTCTCGCCGGTGCAGCTGAAGAACCAGACGCTGGCGCTGCGGATCGCCGGCGCGCTCGCGGCTTCAGGACTGAAGCCTTGCCGGCTCGAGATCGAGATCACCGAGGCGGTGCTGATCCGCGACGACGAGGCGGCACTCGCAATCCTGCATCAGCTCCGCGACATCGGCGTGCGCATCGCGCTCGACGATTTCGGCACCGGATTCTCCTCGCTGAGCTATTTGAAGCGCTTCCCGTTCGACAAGATCAAGATCGACCGCTGCTTTGTCAGCGACATTTCGGAGGTCGACGCCTCCTCCTCGATCGTGGAGGCGGTGGTCGATATTGCGACCGCCCTGAAGATGACGACGACCGCCGAAGGCGTCGAGACCGAAGCCCAGCGTGAATTGCTGCGCAGGCTCGGTTGCACCGAAATGCAGGGCTATTTGTTCAGCGCGCCCAAGCCGGGCGTCGAAGTGCGGAAGTTGTTTGGAATGACCGGCGGCGCCGTCGCCGTCGCGTGAATACTGACGATAAAGCAATTTTGCCGCGTGCGAAGAATGCGCGGTGCCGGGGGAAAGTATGAGGAAGGCACGTGCCAAAAGCTCGGAGGTCGCACATTCCTATGCCGTGCGGCTGATGCAACATCTGGTCGTGCCGACCTTTGTGATCGATCCGCAGCGCCGTGTCGTGATCTGGAACCACGCCTGCGAACGGCTGACCGGCGTTTCCGCCTCCGAAGTCGTCGGCACCTCCCAGCACTGGCGCGCCTTCTACGAAAAGCAGCGCTACTGCCTCGCAGACCTCGTGGCGCTGGAGCGTCCCGACAAGCTGGCCGATCTCTATTCCCAATATCTCGTGCGCAGCGAGCACGGCATGGGCTTCTCCGCCGAGAACTGGTGCGTGATGCCGAAGCTCGGCAATCATCTCTATCTCGCGATCGATGCGGGCCCCATCCACGACGAAGCCGGCAATCTGATCGCCGTGGTCGAGACCTTGCGCGACATGACCGACCAGAAGCGGGCGGAAATGGCGCTGCAGACGCTCGCCGCCAAGGACGGCCTGACCGGGCTTGCCAACCGCCGTGCCTTCGACCAGACGATGCAGTCGGAATGGCTGCGCGCCCAGCGCAGCGGCAAGCCGTTGTCGCTGCTCTTCGTCTACGTCGATCATTTCAAGCTCTTCAACGACAGACACGGCCATCAGAGCGGCGACGAATGCCTGCGGGAGGTCGCAGCCATCGTCGGCGCGCAGGCGCTGCGGCCGGTCGATCTTGCCGCGCGTTATGGCGGTGAGGAGTTCGCCGTGATCCTCCCCGAGACCGATCGCGACGGCGCCTGCGAGGTGGCCGAACGCATCCGCCATGCCGTGATGGGCCTGAAGATCGCCCATGGCGCGCCGCGCGCAGGGGTGCATGTGACGCTGAGCGTCGGCGTCGCGACGCAGGTGCCTACGTCAGACCTTGCGCCCGACAGCTTGCTCGGCGAGGCCGACCAGGCGCTCTATGCGACCAAGCGCCTCGGCCGCAACCGCGTCACGTCGTCCGACACCATGCTAGCCGATGTTGCCGGCTTCATCGCCGCCAAACGCGCCAAGCGCGCCGTGCAGCGCTGAGAACGCGCGTTTCCGCCGACTACCGCTGATGTCGCCGGCTCTTTATATAAGGGGGGTAGTTTGTGCGGCGGAGGCTCGTCGTCCCATGCAACCCGTTTCTATCCTTCTGAATATCCTCTGGATTCTCCTCGGCGGCGCCTGGATGGCGTTTGGCTGGCTGGTGGCGGCCGTGATCATGGCCATCACCATCATCGGGATTCCCTGGGCCCGCGCGGCCTTCAATATCGCCGCCTACACCCTGATCCCGTTCGGCTCCCGGGCCGTGAACCGCTATGAGATCACGGGCCAGGAAGACGCCGGCACCGGCCCACTCGGCGTCATCGGCAATCTGATCTGGCTTATCCTTGCCGGATGGTGGCTTGCGCTCGGCCATGTCATCACCGCAGTGCTGATGGCGATCACGATCATCGGCATTCCCTTTGCGTGGGCGCATCTGAAGCTCGCCGGCATTGCGCTCTGGCCGATCGGCAAGACGATTGTGCCGGCCTGATCCTGCAATTCCGTCTCACCTCACGGAGCGATCCATCGTGACCGCCTTGTTTCTTGTCATCTCGACGCCGCGGCCGGAACGCCCTTCCGAGGTCGCCACACGCCGGCAAGGCTTCTGGCCCTGGATCGGCCGCTACGAGGCGTCAGGTGTTTGCAAGCACATCTATGCGCGTGTCGGCCGCGGCGCGGCCGCCGTGTTCAATGTCGAAAGCAATGACCAGTTGCACCGCATTCTGAACGAATGGGCCGATATCATACCGGCCGAATTCGACGTCTATCCGCTGGTCGATATCGAGGCGACGCGGAAGATGCTGGCCGCGCAGGTGGCAGGCAAAGCTGAGTAACCCACCCTACACTTACGCCGCCAAACGCCCGCGATTGTTCGCGGCGAGGATCGGGCGGACCAGCCGGCCGAACCGCTCGGCCTCCTCGTCATGCAGATAGCCGGACAGGCAGAACGAGTGGCAGCCGGCATCGATGAATTGTTGCAGCATGTCGGCGCATTGGCTGGGATTGCCGACCACGGCAATGCCGGCGCCGGGCCGCACCTTGGTGATCCCGGCCCATAGATGCGGCAGCAGCAGGTCGCCATGCTCGCGCGCGAGCTGGCGCACGCGCTGATTGGCGACCGAGTTGTTGTAGAGCGTGTCCCGCTCCTGCTTCAGCCGATCGGTGGCGTGCCGCACCAATTGGTCGGCAGCTTCCCAGGCGTCCTGCTCATCCTCGCGGCAGATGATCTGCAGCCGCATGCCGAAGCCGATCTCGTTCTCGCGATCATGCGCCCGCGCCAGCTTGCGGATCTCGGCGATGTTCTCTGCGATCTTGTCCGGCAGGTCGCCCCAGAACAGATGCACGTCGGAATGCTTGGCCGACATCTCCCAGGCCTGGCGCGAGCCGCCGCCGAGATAGAATTTCGGATAGGGCTTTTGCAGCGGTTTCGGCCGCACATGCGCACCCGAGATCGTGTGGAACCTGCCCGCAAAATGCACCGGACCACTGGTGGTCCAGATCGCTTTCAGGATCGAGACCTCCTCCTCCATCAGTGCGTAGCGCTCTTCCTTGGCGTAGCGCACGCCTTCGGCCTCGACCTCGCTCTCGTTCTGGCCCGCGATCAGGTTGATGCAGATACGCCCGCCCGACATCTGGTCGAAGGTCGAGATCATCTTGGCCATCAGCACCGGATTGATGTAGCCGGGCCGTGCGGCGATCAGCGGCTTGATGCTGTTCGAGCGCGCCGCCATGAAGGCGCCGGAAATCCAGGCCTCCCAGCAGGTCGCCCCGACCGGGATCAACAGATATTCGAAGCCCGCCTTCTCGGCCGCCGCCACCACCCGCTCGCAGAGTTCCTGCGAGCCCGCGATCTGCGCCTCGGCCAGCCCATAGGCCGTGGTGTCGCCATGGGTCGGCAAATACCAGCCAAATTCGAGCGGACGCATGTTTTTCACCGGGGCATTCTCCTGAGCGCGGGCCTTTGTTAAGGCGGAGTTTACAGCCGACAACCCGCCGAACAATCGACCCACGACGCAAGGCCGCCCATTGCCGATATCAGGCCAATCGGCTAAATGATGCGCCTTACGCGCCCGTAGCTCAGCTGGATAGAGCGTTGCCCTCCGAAGGCACGTGTCAAGCTCGCTGGTGAAAAAAGTGACGAAGAAAGAATATTGGAATACAACGGTTTGCGAGGGATGCGCGTAGGGGCTTAACACCTACACAAAACCCGCGTAAGCACTGCGTAAGCAGTAAGCACCCGTAGCTCAGCTGGATAGAGCGTCGCCCTCCGAAGGCGAAGGCCACACGTTCGAATCGTGTCGGGTGCGCCACTCTTTCAGGCCGCGACCAGATCATCCCGCGCTTGATGCGGCCGTCTGACAGACAGTCATCTCGAGTACGGGCGCGCCCCATCACAGCGTCAGATATACCCTTGACGCGAGACACCCCCTAACATGGCCGTCTTTAAGGGTCTCGCCCACCGCCGGGCAATGGCCGATTGCGGCGCGATCTGTTCGAGGTCACCGCGGTCAGCCCTACGCGACTACGGCGGCGTGCTGGCCCAAATGCAGTGCGCTTCGCGCGAACGTCACGGCCTTCCCGTCGTGTACGTGATGATGGGGCGGCCTTATGGCCGGCCGCGTGAAGGCGTCCGCCGCTCCGCTTTTTGACCGCCCCAGTTGCAATCGTGGCGCAGGCAGTCAAAGGGCCCGACTATCTTGTCCCGGCGACGTTCTTGCGCAGCGACGCAAAGCGAGGTGCATCTCGGGCATGCAAAATGACACCAATAGGCGCTCGGCCGAACATCACGTCAGCGCGCCCCTGATCCGCATCCGGCGAGAGTAGGCTCTCCGACAGTTTCTAGGCCGTGTGCTCATAAATCGAACTGATCAGCAGCCGGTATTGAAGTCCGGTTGCTCGGAAACGCCGCTGATCCCTTGATTTAGGTCAAAGCGCCTCGCAGTGCGCGAGCTTTTTTGGAGTGCCTTGGGGGGCGAGTAGCCAGGAGATCGCCAATGTTGAAAACAGCAGTGATTGGAACAACCGCACTCTTCCTCACGGCCTCCTCGATTGCCAATGCGCAATCCTCACAGACGTCCTCTCCTAATCCTGCACCGCAACGGTTAAATGCAAACGACCAGAGTACACTCACGGATATGAGGGTTGATCTGGTAAAGGCCGCGTTGCAGCTGACACCTGAACAGGAGAAATACTGGCCGGCTGTAGAGAGTGCTATTCGTGCGGGCGCGGAGGATCGGAAAGCCCGTATTGCAAAAATCCAGGGAACGGTAGGTATGCGGGCCGACGAAAGCCGTATCGAAGTCATGCGCAATCGTGACCCCATCGCCTTTTTACAACGACGCTCGCAAGCATTGGCTCAACGATCCGCCGATCTGGATAAGCTCGCCGAGGCGTGGCAGCCACTCTACAATACGCTTAGTCAAGAACAGAGGCAGCGCATGGCGGGCCTTGCGATCTTTGTGCTTCGCGAGATGAGTGATGCCGCAGACAGGCGTCGTGCCACACAGTCCGAGGAAAACGAGGACTGAAGCAAGATGCCATGATTGGGCTTAAATAGCCGCATCTGCTCCGACCATTATACGGCAGCAGGGGCGATGTCCGCTTTCGCGCCGACATCGCCCAGCGGGTTCAATGCGCGTCCACTTCGTCATCAAGTGCAGAAACCGCGCGCTTATGAGTACACTCCCTAGCACTACTTTGGCAGAATGTGTTTGCGCCGCTGTTTTTCATGGATTTGTTTCCGGCAGTATGGACACCGTTCAGACGGCGGCCGAAGGATGAGATCGA
>Ga0210384_10000051_pt1 | contig 169386 bp, 139 predicted proteins | sample IncBWH2MmetaG_FD_160574 | JGI IMG/M metagenome (GOLD analysis project Ga0210384, IMG submission 160574) | Forest soil microbial communities from Barre Woods Harvard Forest LTER site, Petersham, Massachusetts, United States - Inc-BW-H-2-M | ecosystem: Environmental > Terrestrial > Soil >...
GCGGATACGCCGGTTGGCATCGCGCACATGATTGCGGAAAAAATAGGTGACCAGGATCATCAACGGCAGCGGTGAAAGCGTAACCAGGCCGAGGAAGGGACGCCACGCGATGAGAAAGACGGCCAAGCCGATGATAAACACGAAATCGTTGAGCATCGCCGCCACGCCGGAGGCAAAGAGGTCGTTCAAGGCGTCCACGTCGGTGGTCGCGCGCGTGACCAGGCGGCCTACGGGATTGCGATCGAAGAAACTCATGGGCAGGCGCTGAAGATGCTCGAAGATTTCCTTCCGCAGATCGAACATGGTCCGCTGGCCCACCCACTGCATGATGCGAACCTGGCCATATTGCAGCCCAAAGCTTGCCAGTATGGAACCGAGATAGGCCAGCGCGATCAGCGCCAGGCCCACGACAGCCGCATGGCGCCCGATTTCACCGCGCATTCCGGGGACCACGAAGCGATCCACGCCGCGCCCAAATAGGTAGGGTCCCAGGATGTCCATGCTGGCGACGGCGAGGCTGAGCGTCACGGCCAGAATCACGGGCCACTTGTATGGCCGCAAATACTTCACCAGGCGGCGCGTGAGGTGCGTGTCGTAGAGCTTGCCTAATTTTTCTTCTTCGCGGAAATCGCTCATTCTCGTGCCAGCTCTTCCTCGAGCAGTTGCTTCTGATAGAGATCGGCGTAATAGCCGCCGAGCGCCAGGAGTTCGTCGTGCGTGCCACGCTCGACGAGCTGCCCCTCGCGCAGGACCACGATCTGGTCCGCGTCCTGGACGGTGGAGACGCGGTGGGAAACGAGAATCGTGGTGCGCTGGCGCATCACGTCGCGCAGCCGGCGCAGGATGCGCTCCTCGGTGTCCGTATCCACGCTTGAAAATGCGTCGTCGAGAATCAGAATTTTCGGCTGGCGCAGCAGGGCGCGCGCCAAAGCGGTGCGCTGCTTCTGGCCGCCGGAAAGAGTGATGCCGCGCTCGCCGACCATGGTGTCGAACCGCTGGGGGAAGGCCTGCACCTCGCCGGAGATGGCGGCGATTTCGGCGGCTTCGAGAATGCGCTCCTCGAACGCTTCCTCGACGCCGAAGGCGATGTTTTCGCGGATCGTCTCGCTGAAGAGAAAGGTATCTTGCGGGACGTATCCGATTACGCGGCGGAGCAGTTCGAGCGGATATTCGCGGATCGGGCGGCCGTCAATCAGCAGCGTGCCGGGCGGTGCTTCCCAGAGGCGCGCAATCAGCATGGCCAGAGTCGATTTCCCGCTTCCGGTGGGGCCGACGATGGCCAGTGTGGAACCGGCGGGGATGAGCAGATTGATGTCGCGCAGCACGGGAGCAACCGGGGCTGCGCCTCCTATCGCCGGATAGGCGAAAGTCAGGTGGCGGAATTCGATCTCGCCGCGAATCGCGGATTCAGCGGGGGCGGCTTCTTCGGCGCTTTTGTGAGGCCGCGCATCGTCGCCAGCCTCGGAAGCGGGCAGCCCAGCGTCGTCGCGAATTCCCGGCTCGGCATTCAGGATGTAGTTCAAGCGTCCCATGGATGCCGCGCCGCGCTGGAAGATATTGGTCACCCAGCCGAGCGCGATAATCGGAAACACGAGCACCGTGAGGAAAGTGAAGAAGGACCAGAGTGTTCCGAGCGAGACGTTCCGGTCGATCACCCGCACGCCACCCTCCCCGAGCAGGAGCACAAAGCTGACGCCGATTAAGGCCGTGAGGGCGGGGAAAAACAGGCTCCACGAACTGATGAGCTGGATATTGCGATCCACATAGTCGCGATTGGCGCGATCGAATAGCTCGATTTCGGAATTTTCCTGCGCGTAGGCGCGTACGACACGGACGCCCGTGAGGTTCTCCTGAGCTCGCGTGGAGAGCGCGCCGAGCGCCGCCTGAATGCGCTCGGAAAGCCGGTGGATAATCTGGCCGAAATAGTAAACGGCGATAACCACCACTGGCACGGGGAGCAGCACCCAGAGCGTGAGGCCGGGTGACAGCTTCAACATGAAAAACAGGGAGACCATGGAGGTCGCAATCGTGGTGGCCGTATACATGATGCCGGGACCGAGAACCATGCGCACGGCGTTCAGGTCATTCGTCGTGCGAGACATCAGGTCGCCGGTGCGATTGCGCACGTAGAATTCGGGATCCTGGCGGACGAGGCGCGCCAGCAGATCGTTCCGCAGATCGTATTCGATTTCACGCGAGACGCCGATCAGAATCCAACGCGTCCAGAAGGAAAATATTCCCTTGACGAGCATCGCGGCGACGATCATCACGCAGTAGAGGCCCAGGGCGTGACGGCTCATCGGCGCATAAAACCTTAAAAGCGGCCACAAGATGCGGCGCGCACTTCCGGTCAAGGTGCTGAGAGGCCGGCCAAGACCGCTCAAACAATCGGTGATGATTCCCTGGACGAGCTGCGGCAACGCTCCGACTATCCCCATCAGCGCGTCGAGGACCAGGCCGAGCGCGACCATCCACTTGTAGCGCAGCACGTAAGGGACGAGCGCCTTGAGGTGAGACCATGCGGATGGCTGCCGCTCGCGCCGTTGCGCGGTTGCGGCTACTTGTTGTGCGGCCGCGCTCAACTGGCCGCCTCCACGATGGTGGACACGGGCATGCTAGCGAGCCGCCAGAATTTCTTCGATGCGCGCTTCAAAATTCTCCTCCCCCTCCGACCATGTCCGGACGCGCTCGACCGGAACGGCCGCTTCAATCCCGCGAACCCAGCCGAGAAGCTTGCGGATATTCTCCTGCGTCTTTTCCTGATACTCCTTTAGATTCTCCGGCCAGGCCATGGCTTCGAGAAAATGCGCTTCCTCCGTGCTCTGTGCCGGGGCGGCGGGGCGCTGGTGGATGCCGAGCAAGCCTGCGTGGCCGGTATACAGGTGCTCGAAGCCGAGGTTGACTTCGAAATGTCCATTTTCCTGCCAGAGCGAGTTGTCGTAGTCTTCGCCGTGGCAGAAAATTTCGAGAGGGTGCGGCTCGAGTTTCCACCCGCCGCCTGGGTCGAAAACCCACAGGTCCCAATGGCACTGGACCTCGCAGGAACAATCACCGTGCATGTGATCCGAGGCCATCTCGATGATGCCCGCGGCGTCGAGAGGGAAGGAGCGCAAATCCTGGTCGAGCACGGGGACTTCGGTTGCGTCAATCGCGTGGACAGTCAAATGGGTGAACCCGGGCTTCGCCTCCGAAAAAGGGACGGTCGCGAGGAACGCGCCGAACCGTTCGAGGATGCTCTCTTCGGGGAAATCCTTGCACCAGACATTCAGATACGACAGATTCGGCATGCGGAACATTATACCGGGATACGCGGCTCGACCGGAAACCGGTGAATTGAGATAGAAGAGTTTTCCTGCCGGTCAAAATACGGACGCCGCGCAAGGAAAGGGCGCGGACGCGGTTACTTCTTTTCGTGGGGAGGAGTTTCCTCCGCGCCGAAATCTTGCGGGTCGCCCGGCAGGCCTTCTTTCAGTGCGTCGCCCATGCGGGTGAGGACGTCGCTGCACGTTTCGCGCAGGCGTTTCCGCGCGGCATTGGCCAGCATGTCGAGGGTGGCCTGGGAACGCTGGCCGAGCGTGGCGGCCGATGCCACGAGCCAGGAGTTCGAGGCATTCTCGAGGCGCGCCTTGAACTGGTCCATGGATTCATCCGTGGATATCTTGAGAAGCTCGAGCCATTCCCGCTGCTGCGCGTCGCGCATTGCCATCCAGGCTTGCACCAGGTCGACAACCTGGGACTGGAGTTGCGTCCGGGCGTTCTCGATTCCGTGCAAAACTCGCTCTTCGATTTTCTTCTGAAATTCCGCGAGCGAGTTCTCGCGGTCGTACTCCATATCGGAGCGCGCCTTTTCCAGGGCTTGGCGCGAAGCCTGCTCGAACTGGCGCAGGGATTCCCGCGATGTCTGCTGGGCGCGGTCGGCAAAGCCGGCGCCGGCCATTTCCACCGCTTTGTTCAGCTTTGCGCGCTCGCGGGCGACGATTTCGGTGGCGGCTTCCTCCATCTGCGCCTGGCCGTACTCGGTGTAGGTGCGCCGGTGATGATCGAGTTCCGAGGCCACCAGGCTTGAAATTTCGGCGGCGCGATCGCGCAGAGCCCCCGCGGATTGCTCGACGGCCTTTTCAAGCGACGACTGCATCGTGGTGTGCGCTTTCTTCTGATACCACTCGGAGGCCTTCATAAGCGCCTCGTAGGTGGTGTGCTGCGCCTCGGTGCTTTTTGCCGCGAACTCTTCCTCCACTTTCGAAAGAATTTCGCGGCACGACTGCTCGAACTCGGCGGGATACTTGGCCGTTTCCCGCCGGAGGCGATCGAGAGAGTCCTCGATAGCCCGTTCCGAAGCCTGCTCGATCTGTCCGCGGATATCGTTCCGAAGCTGCGCGGCGAGCTGTTGCCTGAAGATCGCGATTTCTTCGTGGATGGCGGCCTGCGCGCCCCTGCGAAGCGTTTCGTCCAGGTTTTCCTTTGCCTCGGCGACCATCTTTGCCATCTCGCGGATTTTGCCGAGCTCCGCATCCTGCGGCTGCGCGGGGTCCGGCACTACAAAAATCTTGGCCTCACTCGGCGGCGCAACCGGCGCGGGGGATGGTGTCCATGCCGTGGCCGGGGGTTCTGCGTCCGGCTCGGCGGTTGCAGGCGCGGAAGATTCCTGGCGGATAGATGGCTCCGCTTCGGTAACGGCTGCCGCGTGCTGCGGCACGGAAAATCCAAGGCCTTCCTTGGCGCGGCAGGGGAACCAATCCTCGGACGGAAAGGCAATGTCCCAGACATTTCCCGAGGTCTCAAATTCCAAGCCCACCTGGAAGAGTTCGCGGACTGTCCGCGGCCGCTCGACCCAAATCACTCGCCCCCCGAGCGCGCGCGGAGGAAGTCCCGCATCGCGGCGGGAAATTTCCAGCGTGATCGTGGAATTTTTCGGAACGTAGTGCTTCGATTGGTATCTGCAGCCGTGGCAGTTGACGCTTACCGTCGTGGTGCGCTCCTTGAACGGCTGGCCGAGCGCGTCCACTCCTGTGACCGTGACTGGCACGGCTTGCACAACGCGCGTGCTGCGGCGCTTCTGTGTGCCGTGGTCGCTCGATCGCATCGGTTCGGTCACGCGCTCCTCCGAGAGATAAATAGCATGCGTAGCTCTGCGGCTTCTCGCCCGCCCCCTCTAGCTATGATGCGCGAAACGGCCACTGTGCTTCGGCATCCGCCCGGGAGGAGCAGGATGTGTTTCCTTTTGAGTGCGCAGACTATCATAGTCTCTATGGTTCCCGAAGCGTCAGAGAGCAGCACCCGAAAATGGCTCGTTGTAGCGGGAGTGAGCGCGGCGTTTCTTGGATTGGCGCTTGCCGTCGTCGGCTACGGCGTTGCTCCGAAACTTCGCGAGATGGCGCGCCGGAAGTTACAGGCATACCTGGAAACCCATTTCGAGAGCAGCGTGGAGTTTTCGAGTCTGCGCGTGGACCTGTTTCCGCGCGTTCACGGCGTCGTTGACGGCCTGGTGATGCGCTATCAGGGGAGGACAGACATTCCTCCCCTGATCGAGATTCGCGAAGCGTCGTTCGATGCGGACATGCTGACGCTTCTTGGGGCGCGGCACGAAGTCGCCAGGGTGCGTTTGGACGGGCTCGAGATTCATATCCCGCCGCGAATCCCGGGCGGCCCGCCGCTGATTCACCGAAGCAACGCGGACCTGGCGAAAGAATATCCGTTCGTGCTCGATGAAATTGACGCTCCCGGCGCGCTGCTGGTGCTTTTGCGAAAACCCTCGGACGCGGCGAAGCCTCCCAATGAATTCGAAATCCACGAGCTGGTAATCCAGGGCTTTCGCTTCGACCAGCCCGCGGCCTTTCACGCCCTGCTCACAAATCCCAAGCCCCGCGGCCTGATTCATTGCGACGGCAGCTTTGGGCCATGGAACGCGGAAGATCCCGGCGGGACGGCAGCCTCCGGAGAATATACATTTCGCGATGCCGACCTCGGCACGTTGAAGGGGCTCAGCGGCATCCTTTCTTCCGACGGAAAATTCAGCGGCCCGCTCGATTACTTGAATGTGGAGGGAAGCACCGACACGCCGGACTTTGCCTTGCGCTCAACCGCTCACCCTATGGCGCTGCACACCGATTACACCGCCATCGTGGACGGCACCAACGGCGACACGGTTCTTCAGAACGTCACCGCGACGTTCCTGCACACGACGCTCGTCACGCATGGCGCGGTGGTGGATGTCTATCCGCAGGTCAAGGGGCGGACAATCGCCCTGGACGCCGTCTCCGATGATGCGCGCATCGAAGATTTGCTGTTCCTCGGCTTCAAGACGGACAAACCATTCATGACCGGCTCGGCTCAATTGAAAGCCAAGATATTGATTCCGGAACGGGACGAAGAGCTTAGCAAGCGATTGCAACTGGACGGCCAATTCGGCCTGGGCGAGGTTCACTTCAAGAGTGCGGCCGTGCAGCATAAAGTGGATTTGCTCAGCCGCAAGGGACAGGGCAAGCCCGCGGACGTGGATATTTCAGGGGAGGTGTCCAACCTGCGCGGGAATTTCACCATGCGGCAGGAGCAACTCCATTTTTCAAACTTGAATTTCGGCGTCGAAGGCGCGGATATCGCGCTCGCCGGGACTTATAATATGAACAGCGGCCAATTGGATTTTCGGGGCAAGCTGCGGCTGCGCGCGGAACTATCTCAAACAATGACCGGATGGAAGTCGGTGATGCTGAAACCCTTCGACCATTTCTTCCGGGGCAAGAATGCCGGCGTGGGGACACAGATACCCATCAAGATCACGGGCACGCGGGAGAATCCTTCGTTCGGCTCGGATTTTGGGGACAAGGCGAACACACAATAGGCCGCGGGAGAATCCGGGAGATTGCCGCTATACGTCGCGGCGGCCTTCCATGGCCTTGAGCATGGTCACTTCGTCGGCGTATTCGAGGTCCGAGCCAACCGGGATGCCCATGGCGATGCGCGTGACGCGCGCGCCGAGTGGCCTGATCAGCTTCGAAAGGTAGACGGCGGTGGCTTCGCCCTCCGCGGTCGGGTTCGTGGCCACGATAATTTCCTCCACCGTGCCGCCCTTGAGCCGCTCGATGAGGCTCTTGATTTTCAATTGGTCCGGCCCCACGCCCTGCAGCGGCGAAAGCGCGCCGCCCAGCACGTGATACAGCCCGTTGAACTGGCGCGTCTTCTCGACGGCCTGAATGTTGGTGGCTTCCTCCACGACGCAGATCATGCTTTTCGTGCGCGTGGCGCTCGCGCAGAAAAGGCAGGGATCGGCGTCCGTGATGTTGTTGCAGATCGAGCACTCGCGCACTTTTTCCTTCGCATCGCGGATAGCATCGGAAAGCGCGAAGGCCTGCTCGCGGTCCACGCGCAGCAGATAGAAGGCAAGCCGCTGCGCCGTCTTCTGCCCGATGCCGGGCAGGCGCTTCAGCTCGTCAATCAATCGCGTTACGGAAGGCGCAAAATCAGGCATGAAATTTCGTCCTCGGAAAGGATTTCACGCTTGGAGATAGGAAGGCAAGAGGGAATCAAGCCCGCTCAGAACAAGCCGGGGATCTTCAAGCCCATGATTCCGGGCATACCGCCGGTGATATCCTTCACCTGTTTGGATAGCTCTTCGTCCACGCGCCGCGTGGCCTCGTTTACCGCGGCGAGAAAAAGTTCCTGCAGCATCTCCTGGTCCTTGCTTTTGAAGACCTCCGGCTCGATGCGCACCTCGGTGAGCTGCTTCTGGCCGTTCATCTTCACCGAGACCATGCCGCCGCCGGCCGTGGCCTCCACGCTCAGCTCGCCGATACGCTTCTCGAGGTTCTCCTGCACTTGCCGGAACTGCGAGAGCATTTGCTGCAGTGCTTTGACTTCCATGGGTTATTCCTCGCCCGGGCGCTTCACCTTCGAAATCTGTCCGCCGAACTTTTCGAGCATCGCCCTAACGATCGGATCTTGTTCAAACCGGGCTCGAAGCTCCGAACCGCGCCCCGCAATTCCCCGGTTGGATTCCAGTCTAACACAGACGCGCAGCGGCTGGCCTGTGACTTGCTGCAAGACTGTGCGCAAACGTTCCATCGGATCGCGCGCCTGCAACATTTCCGCGAGCGCGCGGCTTTCCGACGGGAAAAACAGCCGCAGCTCTCCGCTTTCCATCTCCCAGCGCGTGGCGTGTTCGACCATGGACCACAAAAATTTTTGTCCTTGCAGCGCCATTTTGATCGCTTCCACTTGCGCCGACGCCAATCCGTTCACCGCGTCTTCGGCGGCGCGCGCCACGATGCGCGGTGGCGAGGCCGGAAGCGGCTCCGGGCCCGCATTCGAAGCCGGCGCGGGACGCGCTGGCGCAGATGCATCCTCAGTCGCCGCTTTATCAGATGCCGGAGCCATGCGAACGGCTGCGGCGCCTGCCCCCACGGCAGCGGAGGAAGAGTGCGAAGCCGATTGCACGGCCTGCCCGCCGTGATGGGCTGCCGCGCCGCGCGGCGGCGTGGCCGGAGCAGGCGACGATGGTTTCGACGCGCGAGAAGGATCGCGAATTTCGCCGCGCAGCTCAGCCAGAACTTCTTCAAGAGGCGCCAGCCGCTGTGCGTTCACGAGTTTCAAAAGCCCCAGCTCAAGGTGCAGCCGCGGATCGGGCTTGCGCCGCAGGTCATCGTCGGTCGCGAGCAATAGATTGAAAAAGCGCGTGAGGTCTTCTTCGCTGAACTGCGCGGCCTGTTCCGCCAGGCGCGGGCGCTCGCTGGGCGGCGCCGCCACCAGATCCGAATCCACGCCGCAGACGCGCGTCACCAGCAGATTGCGAAAATGGCGGATGGCTTCGCGGCAGAAGTGCTGCAAATTTTGTCCGCCGGCGATCAGCCGATGGACCAGCCCCAGCGCGCGCTCGGCGGATTGCGCCGCGATCGCTTCAACAAGTTCGTCGAGAACGCTTTCGGCCACCACTCCGAGCAACTCGCGCACTTCCCGGTCCGTGATGGCGTCGCCGCTGTACGCGATGGCCTGCTCGAGTAGCGAAAGCCCGTCGCGCAAGCTGCCCTCGGCGGCGCGCGCCAGCACGGCCACGGCCCCCGGCTCGATGGCCAGGTTTTCCAACTTGGCGATGCGTTCGATTGCGCCGGTAATCTCCTGAAACGCCAGCGAACGAAACTGGAAAAGCTGCGCGCGCGATTTGATGGTCTCCGAAAGTTCTTCCGCGCGCGTCGTCGCCAGGATGAACACCACTCCCTCGGGGGGCTCTTCGAGGGTTTTCAGCAGCGCGTTCGAGGCTTCCTCGGTGAGTTGGTGCGCTTCGTCGAGGATCACCACCTTGTAGCGCCTCGACGCCGGTGCGTAGCGCACCATCTCGCGCAGCTCGCGGATCTGATCAATGCCGCGGTTCGATGCCGCGTCTATTTCGAGCACGTCGAGCGACGTCCCGGCGGAAATCTCGTTGCAGGAATCGCAGGTGTTGTCCGGCTCGGATGTCGGACCCTTCGCGCAATTCAGCGCCTTCGCCAGAATGCGCGCCGTGGTCGTCTTGCCCACACCGCGCACGCCCGAGAAAATGTAGGCATGCGCCACGCGCCCCGATTGAATTGCATTCGCAAGCGTCTGCGTCACGTGCTGCTGCCCGACGATTTCCGCGAACGTCCGCGGGCGATACTTGCGCGCGATAACTTTGTAGCTCATAGAAGAATTTTCCGCCGCCTCGTTTCGCGGTCCGACCGCTCCATCCTTCGCCCCTTGCGAGTTCCGGACTGCCTTGGGGGCAAGGAGGAACTTCGGGTACTCCGCGGCACACGAAGCTGACCCGCTACCGTTGCTCCCTTCCGGGCCTGGCGGGGTTCGCGGGGAATCGTTGCACAGAGCCCGAAGTTCCACCGATCAGCAGTCGCGCGAATGGAAAAATTTCCGGTGCACGACTGCTTCGCGGAGTCTAGCACACCGCTTTGCAGCGTGAAAGCCGCCGCCGTGGCCCCGCGCGGATGGGGATGCCTGTTACGAACCTTCGCGCTTGATTTTTGTGCATCCATTCACCGCCGTGCAGTATCTTATCGTTCGGGTGCTACCTCCGCACCCGAACCGCAGCGCCAGCGGCAACACCCCACGAAACGGGGCAGGCCTAGCTTTCTGCCAGGCCACGGAGGAAAACATGAAACGCATAGTGTGTGTTAGTGCTGCAGTGTCTTTGTTGCTTCTGCTTGTCCCGGCGGTCCACGCCCAATCCCATCAAGTGGTTCCCGGCACGCAAGTGCACCTCACCCTGTTGAACGGGCTGAGCACGAGCGTGGCTCGCGACGGCGATCCCTTCACAGCCGTGGTCTCGGAACCCGTGTTCATCGGCAGCGAGATGGTTCTGCCGGCCGGCGCCATCGTCCATGGCACGGTGGGCAGCGTCACGCGTCCCAAGATGTTTTCCATGTTTCGCGGCGGGGCGTCCATGAATCTCGTTTTCAATTCCATCGAAGTGGAGAGCAGAATCTTTCCGGCGAGAATGAGCATTCTTTCCATCTCTAACGGTTCAGGGGACACGGAAAAAAGGCGCAAAGACCTGAAAACCGTCGAAGGTGTCGTCGTGCAGGAGAACCACGACGTCAAGACCGATGTGGAGGATGTCGCGCTCGGCACGGGCGGCGGCGCGACGGTGGGCGCCATCTTCAGCCACGTTGCACGCGGGACGATCATCGGCTTGGTGGGCGGCTCCGTCTACATCGTGGCCAAGAAGGGCAAGGAAGTCGCGCTGCCTGCACAGACCGGAATTCTGGTTCGCATGGACTCGACCGTGTCGCTGCCGAGTTCCTTGATGCACAACGCGTCCTACACAACAATGGACCACTAAATCGCGGCGTGGGGCGTGAGCTTATAATGCGGGATCGTTCGAAGCCCTCGTGCGGGTAATGGCCGGACGCAGCGCGCCGCGAAAAGTCACGGGGCGTGCTGCGAGTATCCGGGATGGGGCGGTGCAACTCCCCTGGCGGCGGTCTTTATGCCGGCGCGCTTCAGAAAGCGGTAGAGACTCGTGCGGCCAATCCCCAGCACTTGCGCCGCACGAACGCGATTGCCCTCGCACATCTCCAGAACGCGGTGAATGTGGAGCCGCCGGACCTCCTCGAGCGGCAGCGGCCTCCAATTGTCTTCCGCCGCGCTGGTGTGCCGCCGCGGCTTCTGCAAATGCTCGGGCAAATCGCCCACGTCAATAAAATCCGCATTGGCGGTGATGGCCGCGCTGGAGATCACATTCTCCAGCTCGCGGATATTTCCGGGCCAGTCGTGCTGCAGCAGCACGATCTGCGCCCGCCGCGTGAGCCCCTGAAACGGCTTCTCATACGCCTGGCTGTATTTTTTCAGGAAGTGCTGGACGAGAAGTGGTATGTCTTCCGGGCGCTCGGTAAGCCCCGGGACTCGTATTTCGATGGTGCTCAGCCGGTAAAAAAGGTCCTCGCGAAAGCGTCCAGCGAGAACATCCGCGCGCAGGTCGCGGTTCGTCGCCGCGATGAGCCGCACCTCTACTTTCTTCACTTCCGGCGAGCCCACGCGCTGGATTTCCCGGTTCTGGACCATGCGCAGCAGCTTCGCCTGCATCTGCAGTGAGGTCTCGCCCACCTCGTCGAGAAATACCGTTCCGCCCTTGGCATATTCGAAAAGGCCCTGGCGCGTATCGGTGGCGCCCGTGAAGGAACCGCGAACGTGTCCGAATAGCTGGCTTTCCAGCAGCGTATCCACCAGGGCCGAACAATTGCAAACCGCAAACCGCTCCTGCGAGACGGGGCTCAACTGGTGCAGCGCGCGCGCCACCAGTTCCTTTCCCGCCCCGGTGGGGCCCGTAATCAGCACATTGGTGTAATGCCGCGCCACCTTTTTCGCCAGGTCGAACACGTCGAGCATGGCCGCGCTCTTCCCCACGATCCCCTGGAACTGCAGGTTCTGGAAAAGTTTCTCCTCGAGGTCGCGGATTTCCGAGCGCTGTGTGAAAACCTCCGCAAGTTCATCGAGCGTTTTTTCGAGCCGGGTGTAATCGAGAGGCTTGCACAAAAAATCATAGGCCCCGCGTTTGATGGCTTCGATCGCGGCGTCCACTGAGTAGTATCCCGTCAGCAGAACCACGTACATCCCCGGATCGTATTGCAGCACTTTCTCGAGGAATGCCAGACCATCCATTTCCGGCATCTTGAAATCCGCCAGGACCACTTTGCAGCCTCCCAGGCGGACCTTCTCCAGCGCGTCCTGGGGATGCGTTGTTCCCACCACGGGGAACCCGGCCTTTTCCAGCCGCTTGGTATTCAGTTCTACCTGGTCTTGCTCGTCATCCAGGACACATATCGGAAGGTTCTTGCGTGCGAGTGCAATCGCGTCCTTCTCTATTAGAGCGATCATGTCGCTATTTCTCAGGCACGGACCGTGCCACAACTCTGGCTCTGTCGCGGCAACTTACCGTCCGCGTTCCTGGCTTCATCGAGGCTTCGTTTTCGCCCTTAAGCCTTCTCGATTGTTCGTATTGATTGGAAAAAGCAAGGTTTTCCGTGCCGCCTATCTCATCATCTATTAAGGCGAGTGGTGTTTCAGAAGAGTGGGCCGAGGTACCGAACTGGAACCGCCGTGCCAAAGGCGAACTCATTCGGGGTACCGCGCGATTTTGCGGCCATATTTGCCGTCTCATCCAGCTTCAGCAGGCTGGCGGCTTCATGCCACGTGGACGATCGTATCGGTCACTGCTCGTGCGGTTTCCTTATAGCTTGCTCGGGGCCGCAATTTTGCCAGGAAGATTCGCGCCCAGCCATCCGTGTCCCTGGCTGTCATCTTCAGAGCCCGATAAGCGACGGGGAAGTTCGCGCGGTCGTCCACTGGCTGCAGCAATCGCACAAACACGACACAGCCTTCGCGCAGAATGGATCGAAGCTTGATTTCCAGCTGGGTTCCGTGGCCCCAATCGAGCGACGTTTTCTCCACAAAGAAGCCTTCCGAGGCATCCCAACCGGATACCTCCACGGAATAGCTCTTTACTTCCGCCGTCTGTGTATCCATGTTACGGCCTCCCAATCAGAACAACTTGCAGAAGTCATGCCAAAGCGGCGGGAGGGTACTTGTGCAAATTCAAGAGGTTAGCGGTGTGCCGGGGACTCTTTTTCGCGCGCGGCTGTTCCTTCCACAACACATGTGCACCTTTGAACCAAAATGAATTGCCGACGCGCGCCTTCACGCCACACTTTCTCGCTTTGGAATTGCTGCGATTTCGAGTGAAATCGCTTGACACGATGTGGTGTGAAGTCTAGGCTAACGCCCAAACTACTGGCCTTTGCGTACAACAGTCGCTGGATGGACTAGGGCGCAGGCCGGGGAAGGGCGTGGCCATGAAAGCGAAAATTCCGGCCCATGAAAAAGCCCGATCCGATCGCGAACTGGAATTATTGTTTCGCCGCGCTTCGGAATACCTCAAGATGCACGGGCCCCGGTTGAAGAAGTCCTCGCCCGCCAGCATGCGGCGCACCTCCGCAGCATAGGGACCACCGGGAAATGTTCGGGCGCCCTCGGGGAAATTCGTGGACGACACTTGGCCCACTTTCTCGAGAATGATTTCGCCGCCCCCCGCAGGTACTCACTCATTCTGTTCCTTTACGGTGCAACTCCGGCATCTGCCGCAGCGGCATTGCTCGAGGCATCTTCCGGGATGCGGCCGATCTCATGCCACATCCGCCAACCGCACACGATAGCGAGCAACGCGAGAATCGTTCCGGCGGCCCACTGCCGCAGCAAGAGTTTGCCCACGCCGAATAGCGCGCCGTAGGTCATCGCACAGCCCAACACCCAGAGCCATAGATTGCGGCCCAAATCGTGCGTCTCCACGATTTCAGGCGCGTGCCGGGCGATGCGCCGCCATCCAGTCACTTGCGGGCGCACCTTGCGATAAAAAGATAGCAGGATGCCATCCGGTTCAGGCTTGGTCGCAAGCGTCGCCAAAATCCACACGCATGTGGTGACCAGCGTCGTTGCCAGCGCCGCCTTTGCGAACACCACGCTGCCCGCGCCGGAGAAGGGTTGCGCACGGCCCAGCAGCCAAACCCACAGTCTTCCCGGGCGGAGCGCCATCGTCGCGGCCAGAGAGGCTGACATGGCGGCGATCTCGCTCCACGCATTGATGCGCCACCAGTACCACCGCAACATATATACACTGCCCGTGCCGGCGCCCAGTTCGAGCACCACTTCCCATCCCGCGCGGATCGAGGCCAAATGAGCAGACACATATCCCGTGGCCGCCACCAGCAGCAGGGTCACGATCTGCGATGCCACCACATAGTGCCGCTCCGTCGCGCCGCGCCACACGAACCTCCGGTAGAAATCCTCCACGAGATACGAAGTTCCCCAATTCAGTTGCGTCGCTATCGTGGACATAAAGGCGGCAAGGAACCCCGCGAGGATGATGCCGCGCAGCGCGTGGGGCACGTGCTCGGTGACGATCATCATGTAACTCGTCTCCGGATGCGCCAGCCCGGGATACAGCACCATGGCCGCCAGCGCCGTGAAAATCCACGGCCAGGGCCGCAGCGCGTAGTTGGCCACGTTGAACCAGAGCACGGAGAGCAGACCCTGGCGCTCGTCCTGCGTGCTGAAGATGCGCTGCGCAACGTATCCCCCGCCTCCCGGCTCCTGGCCGGGATACCAGAAAGCCCACCACTGAACTCCGAGATACACGATGAATGTGATCACGGGCAGCGTCCAAAGCGCCTCGCTCGAAAATCCGCGCGAAAAATCGGGCAGAAATTTCAGCGGGTCCGGCGCTCCACTCGCTGCGCGCATGGCCTCGATTTTTCCGATCATCGGCCCCATTCCGCCCGCGGCCTCGACGCCGTAATACGCCACCACAATCACGATCGTCATTTTCAGCACGAACTGGAAGAGGTCGGTCCACAGCACGCCCCACAATCCGCCGAGCGCCGCGTAAATGCCGGTGAAGGGAATCAGGAAGAAGACGCAAATCGTGAGCGCGCAGCCGTTCGTCCCGGAAAACATCGGCCCGATCACCCGGCTCATATAATTCGAAAGCCCGGTGACCACCGGCCAGCCCTGCATCGCCGGGCCCATGGTCGTCGAGATGATGGAGATCATGGCCTTCGTGACCCATCCGAGAATCAGGCAGTTCATCAGCAATCCCAGATACACGGCGCGAAATCCGCGCAGAAATCCCGCGGGCTTGCCGGAGTAGCGCATCTCGGCGAACTGCACGTCGGTCATGAGGCCCGAGCGCCGCCAGAGCCGCGCGAAAAGAAACGTCGTCATCATCCCCGAGAATAGAAACGCCCACCAAATCCAGTTCCCGGCAATTCCCTGCGTGTACACCAGCCCCGCCACCACCAGAGGAGTGTCCGCCGCGAAGGTTGTGGCCACCATGGACGTCCCCGCCAGCCACCACGGAACCCTGCGCCCGGAAATAAAATATTCCTCGGTGCTCGTCCGCGACCTGCGCCGGAAGTACGCGCCTATCAAAAGTGTGGCGGCGAGATAACCGAAAATCGCGGACCAATCGAGCCACGTGAATTTCATGGGGATATCTTAGGGGATTGCGGGCAAACCTTCAGCTTGTTGCTCCGGCATGTGACGCATCGAGCAGCATGCGCCCCATTTTTCGTTCGAGGCGCGCCAGGCGGCGCTCGAACCGCGCTCGGCTCTGGCGGCGCGCGCCGGGCGCCATGATGCCGGAGCGCTCCGCCTTGCCGAGTTCCGCGAGCGCCCTGCGCACCAGCGCCCGCGCGACGTGCGGGTCGCGCGCCCTATGCTCGTGGTAAATTGCGAGTTGCTCGTACGCCTCCAGGCCTTCGCGCGAATTTCCCAGCATTTTTTCCCACAGCTCGCGCGCCTGCCGCAAATCTCCCCCGCGCTTTGCCAGTCGCGCGAGCGAGCGTTGCGCCGCCCGCCCCGCTTCCGCCGGAAGTTCGCCAGCAAGCGACTTCTCATACAGCGTCCGCGCGCGCGCCGCATCGCCGCGCCGCTCGCAAATCCGCGAAACGCCAAATAGTTCGAGCGCGTCCCGCCCGTGCGCTTCCGGATCACCGAGCACCGCGAGCACGCGCGTCGCGAGGCCCGCCAGCCCGCGCAAGTCCATTTGATTATGGTGAAAAATGGGGACCAGCGGCTCGGGCGGCCCGCCGCGCAGAAAATCGAAATAGATCGAAGGGATCAGCTCGGACATCACATCCGTCCCGCGATTCCAGCCCAGGACGTGCCGCTCCAACTCCGCCAATCGCACCGACCCGAGACGCGGCCTCCACAAATTCCGCGCCGGATGCAGAAAATCCAGGTGCGCGCGCGGCGCGGGAGGGCGAATCGCGCGAGTCATCCGGTAGCGTGTTTCGAGCAGCGGCCAATCGAACGATTTCCCGTTAAATGTCACCAGGACGCGCCGCTCCGCCATGCGTTCCCCGAGCGCCACCAGCAGCGAATGTTCCTCGCTGTGCTCGCGCATGAAAAGCTGCTCGACTTCCAGCCCGCCCGCATCCCACCACGCGAGGCCCACAAGAAACGCATACGTTCCGCTGCCGCCCGCCAGCCCGGTCGTCTCCGTGTCCAAGAAAAGCCACTGGCGCGGATCGCGCGCTTCCGGGCCGGCCTCGGGAGCGAGCAGCCGAAGCGCCGCGGGATTAATCTCTCGCTCCGGCGGCTCGCAGCCGATGGACTCCGAAAACCAGCGCCGCAAACCCAGATGCTCGCCGAAGCGATTCGCTCGCGCCGATGCGCCTAGAATTTCCGCCAGCCGCGCCGAGCTTTCGGGGACGTCCGGCGCCATGCCGCGCGGCGCATTGTCCGCGCCGTCAGCGACGGGGCGCCTTCGCGCCGGCTTCAGCGCCGCGAGCCCCGAGAATCTATCATTGAGTCCTAGAATCATTTCCTCAGTGCCTCTGGGTCTCCGTGGCCAACTCCCGTTCCTACGCGCAGCCGGTCGAGAATAGCCAGCGCCGCTTCCTTCGCCCGCTCGCTCTTCTCTCCCGCCGGACCGATGCACGAAGGGCAGCCCTTCTCGCAGGGGCACGCGGCAATCAGCTCGCGCGTCTGCCGCAGCAGCAAATCGTGGACGCGATAGAGCGGCTCGCTAAATCCTATCCCGCCAGGATACGCATCGTAGAGGTAGAGGCTCGGCTCGAACAGTTCCTTCTCCTCGCCGCGTCCATTTATCTTCCCCGTGAATTCCTGCCATCCCGCGTCGGCCCCGGGACTTCCCGGCCGCTCTCCGATGGCCGTTCCCAAATCGCGGCGGTCGCACATCAGCAGCAGCGCCGCCATGGACTCGAGTGCATAAAGCAGCCCGAAGATTCCGCTCTGCCGCTCGGATAGCGCGAAGGGCAACTCCGCCATCAACCCGCGTTCGAGCGTGATCCAGAACGCCGTGGTGTGCATTTCGTTTTCCGGTAGTTGCAATTTTCCAGAGCCCAAATTTTCATTGGTGAAAAATTTGATCTTCTTGAAGCCCACCACCTGCGACCGCACCAGCACGTCGCCATGCGCCCGCGCCGCCGGCCCCGCGATCCGCTCCTCTTCGGCGATTTCGAGCGCGCGCACCTGCGTGTAGCGGATCGCATCGGTAAAGTAGTCCGCGTTCACGGCCTTCACGTAAGCCTTGCGCTCGTCGAAATCGAGCCGGTCCACGTGATACTGCCGCCCCTGGTGCAGATAAATCGCCTGCGGATGCACGGTCGTGAGCGCCGACGAAAAATCCACCTCGCCGATCACCTCCCGTTCGCCGCTCTCTTCGCCTGTCGTATCCACGATCACGAAATTGTCCGAGGTCACCGACCGCAAGCTCACCGTGTCCGCGGGGTACGCCTCCTGCACCCAGTGCCAGCTCCCTCCGCTGCGATGCAGATAGCCCGCTTCCGCCAGCCGTTCGCACAGCTCCTGCAAATCCACCTCGCCGAACCGTTCATCCACCGCGATGGGCAGCTCGAACGCCGCGCACTTCAGGTGATTCACGAAAATTTCGAGATTGTCCGGCTGGATGCACGCGCGCTCCGGCGCTCGCCCGAAGAAATAATCCGCGTGCTGCACAATGAACTGGTCGAGCGGCGCGGACGACGCCACCAGCACCGCGCACGACGTCCCGCTCCGCCGCCCCGCGCGTCCCGCGCGCTGCCACGTGGACGCGATCGAGCCCGCATACCCCGCCATCACGCACGCGTCGAGCGACCCGATGTCGATCCCCAGCTCCAGCGCGTTCGTCGCCACCACGCCGCGTATGCCGCCTTCGCGCAACCCGCGCTCGATGTCGCGCCGCTCCCGCGGCAAATAGCCGCCGCGATAGCCGCGAACAGGCTCCGGCGCGCCCGGCTGCGGCCGGTTCGCCTCTTGCAGATACTTCAGCAGCACCTCCGTATGCAGCCGGCTGTTCGCGAAGACGATGGTCTGCAACTTCCGTGCCAGCAGCTCCTTGGCCACGCGCGTCGCCTCGTTCAGATAGCTGCGGCGAATTCCCAGATTGCGATTCACCATCGGCGGATTGTAGAAAACGAAAAATTTCTCTCCCGCCGGCGCGCCGTTTTCCTCGATCACCTCCACGGCCTGTTCCGTCAGCCGCTCGGCCAGCTCGCCGGGATTCGCAATCGTCGCCGAGCAGCAAATAAATCGCGGCTTCGACCCGTAGAACGCCGCGATGCGCGCGAGCCGCCGCAGGACGTTCGCCAGATGGCTGCCGAACACGCCCCGGTAGGTGTGCAATTCGTCGAGCACGATGGTGTGCAGATTTTCGAAGAGCCGCGCCCATTTCGTGTGGTGCGGCAGGATGCCGGTGTGCAGCATGTCCGGATTCGTCAGCACGATGTGCCCGCGCTCGCGGATGGCCTTGCGCGCGTCACCGGGAGTGTCGCCGTCGTACGTGTATACGCCAAAACTGTCGTCCAGCCGCTTGGCCAGATCGTCGAGCTCCGCAAGCTGATCCTGCGCCAGCGCCTTGGTGGGGAAGATGTAGAGCGCGCGCGTGTCGCGATTTTCGAGAATGGCGTTCAGCACCGGCAGGTTGTAGCACAGCGTCTTTCCCGACGCCGTCGGCGTCACCACCACGAAGTTTTTCCCGCCGCGCGCGAGTTCTACCGCCGACGCCTGATGCGAATAGAGTTTTTCAATCCCCTTGGCGCGGTACGCCTCGCGCAGCTCCGGCCGCACCCACTCGGGCATGGCGCGGAACTGCGCCTCGCGGGCCGGGATGTGCCGCACCGTCGTGAGAACTTCGTCGGCGCGGTAACGCGCGACGAGCGCCCCGAGCGCCTCTTCGACCGTCTCGCGCGTGGTCTGCTCTCGCCGCGCCAATCCCAAAGTAGACGAGGCCATAGCCCCTCCTTCGCTTTTTATTCGCTCACACTATCACGCCGCCCGCACCGGCGCAACACCCGAAATCCATACAGATGCAGTTATTGAAGCGCGCATCTTCATGGAAACGTTTCCTGGCGGACAAGTGGTGATAGAATCGGCGCCATTGGTTTGGGGGAAAAACATGAAACATCCTGAAAAGATAAAGGCCATTCTCGCGTTGGCATGCACGCTGCTCGCGGCTGGATTTTGCGCCGCGCAGACCGCGCCTCAGACCGCGCCGCAGGAGCCCGCCGCCAACGTCATCAGCGGCACCGTGGCCGCCATCGGCTATACCATTGGCGCCGGCTCGACCATGGTCAGCATGCCGGGGACGGACGCCGCTCCCCAGGCGAACGGCGTGGCCAAGGTGGACGCCAAGTTGCGCGGAACGATGGTTGAAATAAAGGTTACCGGCATGCCGCAGCCCACCGCGCTCGGCGCCGAGTTTCTCACCTACGTCCTTTGGACTGTCACGCCCGACGGCACCACCACCAACCTCGGCGAGATTCCCATCGATACGATCGGCGAGGGAAAGCTCCAGGCGAAGGCGCAGTCGCAGACCTTTGCCTTGATCGTCACCGCGGAACCGTACTTCGCCGTGCGCATACCGAGCGAGCTTGTCGTGCTGGCCAACGAGGCGGGCAAGAACACCAAAGGGACAATCTATCCCAACAACAGCTACAAGTTGATGAAGCGCAGCCAGTACGCCCGGATGGGCAATCCGCTGGCTCTCAAGCCCGATTTGAAAAAAGTTCCGCTGGCCATGTACGAAGCGCGCAATGCCGTGCAGATTGCAGACTCGCGCGGCGCCGCGCAGTACGCCGCCGACATCTTTTCCAAGGCGCAATCCAGCATGCAATCGGCGGAAAACCTTCTATCGCTCGACTCCGGCAAGACGCAGGTGATCTCGGCGGCTCGCCAGACGATTCAGTTCGCCGAAGATGCCCGTGCCCTGGCGGTTGAGCAGCAGGAAGCGGAACGCATCCAGAAGGAGAAGAATGAGGCGGCCGCAGCAGCTGCCGCCAAGGCCAAGGCGGAAGCGGACGCGCAAGCCGCCACCGAAGCTCAACGCCAGGCGGAACTGACTGCGGCCAAGGAAGCGCAAATGAAGGCGGAGGCCGACGCTCAAGCGGCGGAAGCCAAGGCGGCGGCCGATGCAGCCGCAGCCCAGGCATCTCAGGCTGCTCAAGCTGCGCAGCAGGCCGCCCAGCAGGCTGCGGCGGAGCAGGCGGCTTTGCAAGCCAAGGCCGAAGCGGCCAAGGAAGAGGCGGCGCGCGCTCAGGCGGCGGAGGCGGCACTGCGCGCACTGCTCCTGCAGCAGCTCAATCAGGTCCTGCAGACCACCGATACGCCGCGGGGCCTGGTGGTGAACATGGCCGACGTGCTTTTCCAAACCGGCAAATACGCATTGAGCACGGACGCGCAGTTGAAGCTGGCAAAACTTTCCGGAATCATTCAGGCGCATCCGGGACTGAACCTGGCCGTCGAAGGCTACACGGATACCACCGGCACGCCCGAATTTAATATGAAACTTTCCCAGCAGCGCGCCGATGCCGTCCGCCGATTTCTGATCGCGCAGGGCCTATCGCCCGACGGCATCACGTCCGATGGACTCGGCCAGGCCGACCCCATCGCCGACAACACCACCGCGGCTGGCCGCAAGCTGAACCGTCGCGTCGAGATTATCGTCAGCGGCGAAGTAATCGGCGTTCAGATAAGCAAGTAAGAGGCGCGGAGGCACGGAAGCAGGGAAGAGCCCTTTCCGCAGTCTGATAAATTGGGCCATCGGAGGGCTGTGCCTGGGCTGAGAAACCGTCGCGATGAGGAAAGCCAAAATCATCCTCGGGTCAGCCGTTCTTCTGTTGGCCGTCACCACGATCTGGCAGGTCACGGCCTCTGAGATAGCCAACTATGAGCTGCGCGATGATCTGCGGGAGATTGCGGCGCAAAACCGAACCCGAATCGGGTTAGCCGCCTTCCAATCGGATGAGGAGCTCCGCGGCGAAGTCATCCGGGCAGCGAAAGAGGAGGGCATTCAACTCGAACCCGCAGAGGTGACGGTGCAACGCACGGGCATTGGTGTCGACCCCCCAGGTGTCTTTCTTCTGGTGGACTACAACGCCCACGTGAAACTGCCTGGATGTTCGTTTCCTCTCCACTTCACCGGGACCAGCGCGAGATGACTTCTCTTAAGGTTTCGCGCCTCTTGCGCGGCCACCTAAAAGGATACAGAATCCAGCGGTGACCGGTTTCCTGGCCCGATGAGCGCACTGCACCTTTTCGGCGTACTTTTCCTCGTGGGCGTGAACGCCTTTTTTGCCGCGACGGAGTTTTCGCTCGTGGCCGTGCGCCTTTCGCGCGTGCGCCAGCTCGTCGAAGAAGGCGATCCGCGCGCGCGAATCGTCGAACATCTGCTCAGCGACATGGGGCGCGTCGTCTCCGGCGTGCAGCTGGGCGTGACGCTCGCGAGCCTTCTGCTCGGCTATCTGGGCGAAATCACGCTGGCGGGAATCTTGGGCGAGCTGGTCGCGGGGATTCCCGCTCCCTGGGCCGCCCTCATCGCGCATGGCGCCGCGCTGGTTTTGGCCTTCGGGCTTCTCACAGTTGTGCAGGTGATTCTCGGCGAGCTAGTGCCCAAGGGACTGAGCCTGGCGCGGGCCGAGCGCGTCGCGCTGCTCGTAGCGCGGCCCTTTTATTGGTTTCTGAACACGTTTCGCTGGGCCATTGATCTGCTCGACGGCGTCTCCGAAAAGATTCTGCGCGCGATGGGCGTTATGTCGACTCACAGCCATACGCTCGCGCGCTCCGCGGAAGAATTACAAATCATGATCCAGCAGGCGGGCGATCGCGGGCTGCTGCCTCCCGCGGAAGTGAAATTCATTCAAAACACGATGGAGCTGAGTCAGGTGCAGGTGCGCGAATTGATGGTGCCCCGCCCGGACATGCACGCGCTGACCGCCGATGCCGGCCTGGAAGAAGTGATGAGATTGTTCGCCACCACGCAGCGCTCGCGCATTCCCGTCTACGAAGGCACGCTCGACCACATTCTCGGCTTCGTGCACATCAAGGACATGATTTGGGTCCTGCTCGATCGCGCCCGGCGCGCTGAAAATCATTCGCCGGCGCCGCCATTCCGCTTGAAGAGCATGGTGCGCGATATCCTGATCGTTCCCGAGACGAAGCCCGCGAGCGAATTGCTCGTGGAATTCCGCGCGCGGCGCACGGGCCTGGCGATGGTCGTGGACGAGTTCGGGAGCATTTTAGGTCTTGTCACGCTCGAAGACATTCTCGAGCGGATGGTCGGCGAGATTCACGACGAGTTTGACGTGGTCGAAGGGCCGCTCACGCTTGCCGATGGCGGCATGATTTTCGACGCCGCAATGGGTGTCCGCGAGCTTGAGACGCAATACAACATTGCGCTTCCCGAAGACTCGTCCTACGAAACGCTGGGCGGATTTGTCCTCAGCCGGCTGGGCTTCATACCGCGCGGAGGAGAAAGCTTTGAAGCCGATGGCTATCGCTTTACGGTGATGGAAATGGACCACCGGCGCGTCTCGCGCGTGAAGATTAAGGCGCTGCGCTCCGCGTCCGCGCCGCAGGCGCAGACCGCGCCCGATCCATCCGTGGCGGCAACCGCCGCAAGAAGCCCGCGAGAAAAATGACGCGCTATATAACTGTCCGGCTGTTGCTCGCCCTTCCCGCCCTCTGGCTGATTGTCACCATGGTTTTTCTGCTCGCGCACGTCGTTCCCGGCGATCCCGTCGAGCAGATGCTCGGCGAAGGCGCGCGCGCCGAAGACGTGCAGCAGTTGCGCCATACGCTGGGGCTGGACCTGCCGGTTTCCGTGCAGTACGGCCGCTATATCAAGGGAGTTGTCCACGGAGATCTGGGCGAATCCTTTCGCTTTCAGCAGCCCGTCGCTCATGTAGTGCTGTCGCACTACCCCGCGACGCTGGAACTCGCGATCGTTGCTTTGCTCGTGTGCGCGGCCATGGGGATTCCGGGGGGGCTCGTGGCTGCGGAGCGCCGCGGCACGGCCACGGACCACGCTGTGGGCGTGCTCACGCTCCTGGGACTTTCCATTCCGAATTTTGCGCTTGGCCCCGTGCTGATTCTGCTGTTCAGCGTGATTTTGGGCTGGCTGCCCGTATCGGGGCGTGGCGGGATCGCGCACCTGGTGTTGCCGGCGATCACGCTGGGCGCTGCATTCGCCGCGATTCTCACGCGCATGGTGCGCACCTCGGCAATCGAAGAGCTTTCGAGTGACTACGTTCGCACGGCGCGGGCCAAGGGGCTTTCGGAGCCGGCGGTATTGTTTCGCCACGCATTTCGCAACGCACTGATCCCGATTCTAACCGTGCTCGGCCTGCAGTTCGGCACGCTGCTGGCGGGAGCCATCATCACGGAAACGATTTTCTCCTGGCCCGGAATCGGGCGGCTGACGGTGCAGGCGATTCAGGCGCGCGATTACCCGCTGCTGCAGGGCTGCATTTTGCTGATCGCCGTTTCGTACGTGGGCGTGAACTTCTTGACGGACCTGGCCTGCGCCGTGGCCGACCCGCGGGTGCGCCTCGAATGAAAAGCCTTCTCGATTATCTACTGCGGCATGGAACCGGCCGCCTGGGATTGGCTCTGGCGCTTCTGTTGTTATTCGTGGCGCTGGCGGCGCCCTGGCTCGGGCATGTTGATCCCACGGCGCAAAATCTGGCCGCGCGCCTGGCCTCGCCGAGCGCGGCGCACTGGATGGGTACGGACGAGCTGGGGCGCGACATCCTCTCGCGCATCCTTTATGGTGCGCGCATATCCATGCTCGTGAGCGTGAGCGTGGTGTTCGGTGCGGGAATCATCGGCCTGGCGATAGGCTCGATCGCAGGGTACTGGGGCAAATGGTTCGACGGGATCGTGAACATCGTGGTCATCAACGCGTTCCTCTCCTTTCCCGGAATCCTGCTGGCCATCGCTTTTGCGGCGTTTCTGGGGCCGGGGATTGGAAAGGTGATTCTCGCGCTCATTGTCACGGGCTGGGCGGGCTATGCGCGGCTGGCGCGTGCGCAGGTCTTGCAGGCCAAGGAAATGGAGTACGTGCTCGCGGCGCGGTCGCTCGGAGCATCGCATACGCGGATTCTTGTGCGGCATATTCTGCCCAATATTCTTCCGCCTGTGCTTGTGCAGGCGACGATCGGCATGGCCGGGGCGATTCTGGCTGAGTCCACGCTGAGCTTTCTGGGGCTGGGTGTGCTCGCGCCGATGCCCAGCTGGGGCTCCATGCTCAACGATGGCCGCAGCCACCTCTTCGACGCGCCGCATCTGGTGATCTTCCCGGCGCTGGCCGTGATGGCCGCCGTGCTGGCATTCAATCTTCTCGGTGACGCCTTGCGCGACTGGATGGACCCTCGCCTACGGTCGTACCTCATCGTGACATCCCTGGCCCGCTAGCGTCGGCGACGCGACCATCCTAGTGGAATGAGAGGTGAGGACCGGGAGGGAAATGAATATTGAGCTTATGGCAAAGGAAGAGAACCAGGATCGCGCCCAGCGTCGAAAGAATCATGCCCGCGGGATGAATGCGTTCGTTTGTCGAGCCCCAAAGCATATGGCTCACGCCGCCGCCGAGGATCGATCCCACCACGCCCACCACCATCGTCCAGAAGAAAGTTATGTTCACGTGCATCACTGATTTTGCGATAAAGCCCGCGATGAGCCCGATGAGAACGTACCAGATTAGGTGAAACATGCTTTTTCCTCCATCGTCCGCTGCAGAACGCCGTCGAGTATAAGCCAGGGTTCGGCAATTCACCCGGAGTTTCTGATTGGAACCTGTGCCTGGCGCATCGTACGCTCCCCCGCCCTGGAGACAGCGCATTTCCCACGGAAGATGGCCATAGTGACATAAATGGGGCTCCCGTGCCGCACTCTTACCGTCCCGCCCTGCTAGCCCGCTGAAAAGGCCAAAAAGTGGAACATTTCTTCCACTTCCTGAGCTTATGGAAAAACAATTCCCCTCTGGCACCATTCTGTGATTCCTCTATCTATTGCAAATAAGGGTCTTAGCTAAATTTTGATCTGGTACTAGGCCTGCATTCCTCTATTGGGAACGCAGCAAAGGAGAAACCGTCATGATGCTTGCCGTCGCCGCACTCTTGTTCCAGATAACGCCGTTTGCGCAAGCCCTTCCCGCGAACACGGGGGTGCAGGCGCCGACAACGTCCTCCGCGCCTGCGGCGACGAATCCTGCCCCGCGAACTCTAGTGGCGGGTGCCGATACGACCACGAGCGCGAATCTGCCTTTGAGCGCGATGCCCATTCATCCGGCTGCGGTAGCCACATCGGAGCTGCTGAGTGCGGATGCCATCAACGCGCCGGCAAACGACTATCTCTCGGCAATTACTGTTCCGGGAATTGAGGACGGGAAGCCGGTTCGCTTCGTCAGTGTCGAATCGCTGCCGTCGCGAAAGAAGTGGCTAGCCTTGTCGCTTGTGGAACACGGCGCGGCGGCCTTCGATGCCTATGCGACGCGCGACGCGGTTACTCACGGCGCTCACGAGGACAACCCGTTCCTGGCGCCCGTCGCGAACTCCAACGCCATCTACGCCGTCTCTCAGATTGCCCCCTTGCTTCTCGATATCGCGACCCACAAGATGCAGCGCAGCGATAATAATTTTGTGCGCCACACGTGGTGGGTGCCGCAGTCGGTGGGCACCGTGGTATATATCTTTTCCGGCGTACACGATCTTCACGTAGCCCATTAGAAGAATTTCTCCCTCTCACTGGCGGCAGGTAAATCAAAAGGCGTCCCGATGAATTTCATCGAGGCGCCTTTTGCATTTGCAATGGAAGCCTTGCTGCGCTTCTTCATCGGCCTGCTTTAGCGTGAATTCACCCGTGGAGCCAGGGAAGTTGTCCCTTGTGGGACAAGGCCAGCAGGTCCATCGTGACGGCGACAGAGCAGTGAATGCAGACGCCTCCCCATATTGATTTCGTCTTCCATGCCAGCCAGCCGAGAACGAGCCCGGCGACAACCGCGGCGGACGCTTCGGGCCACGGCTTCGTGAAATGGATCATCATGTAGGGCATCACCGACACGGGAACAGCCAGAATCCCGATGCGTCTCCCGAGCCCGCCCACAAGAAATCCGCGGAAGAAAAACTCGAGCGCGATGAATTGGCCCACATACAAGCTCTCCCAAAGAAGGAGGTCCGTCCAGGAACGGCCCGCCTGGCCGTACATGGGGTAAAACGTGTAAAACGCGGGCGTCCAGGAGATGAAGTAAATTAGGGGAAACACCGCCGCGTATAGGCCGACATAAATCCAAAAATGCTCGCGAAAGCCCCGCCACGAAAGATTGCAATCGCGAAGCCGCCCGCCACGCCAGAAGACCATCAGAGCCGCGGGCAGCGCGAGATAGCCGAAAAGAATCCAGGCGACCCACCAGGCCTTATATCGAAGCGCCCAATAGGGGTCCGCCACAAATGGATTGGGCGGGAAGAAGTGCAGGTACGCAAGCTCGCCGCCGGCGAACTCCACGATTAGAAGAGAAAGGCAGGCCGTGACGCAGATGATGGCTAAGGGCCAAAAAGTTGGCGCGGCCTCCGCGGAGACAATTGGCTTGAGCGCCTCCTGTTGCGGGTCGCCGACGAGTATTTGCGCGCGAGGAATCGGATCGCCGGCTTGCATGTTTTTCAGGCGCTGGTCGCGCCGCTTCCGCGAAGCTCGGCTCATTTCGCGGGAGTATACCTTGCAAGACGGCCCTCCGCAAAACGCCGGTTGGCAACAGAATCGGCCCCGGAATCCACCCATAGTTGGCCAATGAAGGAAACCTGGATCGTGATAGACTCGCGCGCGGGCATGGGTAAGCTACAGCGCCGATAAGGAACTTCGATGAGCCAAGAGCCTCAGGATCCACACGGTAACAACCAGACTGTCAAAGAACCTGCCGAGAAGAAGGGATCTTCTTCTCTCAGCGTTCATCATATCGTGACGCTTGCGGTGCTCTTTATCGTCATCGTCTACAACATCGGAGAATTGTTGAAAACGTCGGGAGTCGCGGAAGCGGCCACGAATCAATCCATGTTTTCGATACCGGCGGAAATGTCCGACCGCTATAATTCCTGCGATTACAAAAACCTGTTCTTTTGCGAACCGAAATCCACTGACGTTCCAGGCTGCGAGAACTTGGTTGGTGTTGACAGAGCAACCTGCATTTTGACGGACAACGGCCGAGCAGACAGCGGTGCGGACCAACCGTCGCGCTGGGCGTCCGTCCCGTACGTCGGCGTGGTCCTTGCCGCGGGTGAGATATTGCCTCGTCTTCCCGATGCGGTCATCCATATGCTGCGAGAGCGATGGGGTCGCGGTTCGCTCGAGTTTTCGTTGGGCTTGGTCTTTGTCCTGGCCTATATCACGCTCATGGTCGTGGCGCTTCGCCAAGAAGGTCCCCTAAATTTGTGGTTGTTCGCCTTGGCAGTGGTTTTCGGTCCCTATTTGATGCTTGGCGTATTTTGGCTTCTTCAAAAGGCGCTTGCCGGGGCGGCCGCGGAGACGACCAAGATTGCGGCGATCATGGTTTCCGCCATCGGGTTGCCGGGGTGCCTGGCGGTCTGCATAGGACACGATTTCAAATCGGCCGCCAAAGTTGTCGGAGAGATCCGCAGAGGCATTCCATCGTAGGTCATCCGACGCCTCTATCTGCTCGTATTCCCCGCAAACGCGGACGCAGCTGCCGCATCGGTTGAATAGTTAGCAGCGGCTCCTGATGCCCTGGATTATCGGAAATTATGCCGGCATCCCGTAAGGGTACCCTTGCGTGCGCCAGGGTGCTATGCTACTGGTATGGTAGGATGGAATTAGGAGGTGCGAGATGAGCGATAAGGTAGGATCGAGAGTCAGTTTTTTCCTGGTTGGGCTGGGCATCGGAGCGCTGGTCGGAATTCTTTTTGCGCCGAAATCCGGTGAAGAGACACGGGAGTATCTTGCCGCCAAGGCCGACGAAGGCAAGGAATACGCGCAGAAGAAAGCGCGGGAGCTTCGCGAGCGCGCCGAGGACCTGATCGAGCGCAGCAAGGAAATCATGTCCCGGCAGAAGGACGCGATCAATTCCGCGGTGGATGCCGGCAAGCAGACCTACAAGAGGGAAGCGAAAGTTTCCTAGGTTCTCGAAGGAGTGTGGATGTCCGGCTGGCTCGAAGCGTTCATTGTGATTGCGGCAGTCGCGATCGTCGTTCAAATGGCGATCCTTGCGGCGATGTTCGTCGTAATGCGTGACACAGCCATGCGCTTCACGCGGATGGCCGCTCAATTCCAGGCCCGCGTGGACCCCATTCTTCTTCGCACCAGCCGCATACTCGAGGATTCAGAGGAGCGCATCGCGAGCATCATCAGCGACGCGGCGGAAATCTCGCGATTGGCGCGCACTCAGACACAGCGAGTGGACCGCGTTTTCTCCGATGCCGTCGAGCGGCTGCGCGTTCAGGTGGTGCGGGCCGACCACATCCTCACCGGCACACTCGAAGTGATCGAAGATGCGGGATCGAAGGTCCGCAGCACGGTTTGGGAACCTGTGCGCCAGGTGTCCGCGGTGCTCAAGGGCCTGAAGGCGGGGCTTGATATGTTCCGCGGGCGCGAGCGCCGCGCGGCCTCGGATGCCGCTCCGCAGGACGAAGAACTCTTCATCTGAAGTTGGTCTCGCGATTCAGCGTGGCTACCCCCTATATTCGCAAACGTGCGTGGTACCTCGTTTATAGCCATTGCCGCCGTGCGCGGAAAGAAAAAGGCGTCCCGATAAATTCCATCGGGACGCCTTTTTGATTTTCGCGGCGCCGGTGCGCAGCCCGGCGCGCTCGTTATTTATATATCGTAATACAGGTGGAACTCGTACGGGTGCGGCCGCATGCGCATGGGGTTCACTTCCTTGGCCATCTTGTAATCAATCCAAAGGTCGATGAACTCCTTGGTGAAGACGCCGCCCTTGGTGAGAAAGGCGTGATCTTTTTCGAGCGCCTTGAGCGACTCGTCGAGCGCTCCGGGGAGAGAGGGAACATGCTTTATCTCTTCCGCGGAAAGCTCGAAGATGTCCTTATCGAGCGGGCCTCCCGGATCAATTTTGTTCTCGATCCCGTCGAGGCCGGCCATGAGCATGGCCGAATAGGCGAGATAGGGATTGCACGATGGGTCGGGCGGCCGGAACTCGAGCCGCTTGGCCTTGGGGCTTTCCGAATACACCGGGATGCGCACGGCCGCCGAGCGGTTGCGCTTCGAGTAAGCCAGGTTCACGGGCGCTTCGAATCCCGGCACAAGCCGCTTGTAGGAGTTGGTCCCCGGCGCGGCGAAGGCGACGATCGCCGGCGCATGCTTCAGCAGCCCTCCGATGTAATGAAGAGCCATCTGGCTCAGCCCCGCATAGCCATCGCCGGCGAACAGCGGCTTGCCCTTGTTCCAAAGCGATTGGTGCGTGTGCATGCCGGAGCCATTGTCCGAAAAAATCGGCTTGGGCATGAAGGTGGCCGTCTTTCCGTATTGATAGGCCACGTTGCGGACGATGTATTTGTACTTCATCATGTTGTCCGCTGCTTTGATGAGCGTGTCGAATTTGAAATCAATTTCGCATTGCCCGGCGGTGGCGACTTCGTGGTGGTGGCATTCGACTTCAATCCCGCACGCTTGCATCTGCAGGACCATGTCCGTGCGCAGGTCCTGGAAGTGGTCCGTGGGCGGAACGGGGAAGTAGCCTTCCTTGTAGCGCGGCCGGTAGCCCAGATTGTGCTCCTCGCGTCCGGAATTCCAGCGGCCCTCGTCGGAGTCCACGTAGTAGAACGAGTGCTGCTCGCGCGAATCGAAGCGCACGCTATCGAAGATGAAAAACTCCGCTTCGGCGCCGAAGAAGGCCTGGTCCGCAAGGCCGGTCTTGAGCAGGTAGGCTTCCGCGCGGTGGGCCAGATTGCGGACATCGCGTCCATACGGCTTGCGCGTCGGCGGGTCCACGGCGTCGCAAATCATCACGATTGTCGGCGTGTCGCGGAACGGGTCCATAAAGGCGGTGTTGGGATCGGGCATCAGCAGCATGTCCGATTCGTGAATTTGTGCCCAGCCGCGAATCGAGCTGGCGTCCATGCCGAAGCCATCCTGGAAGGAATCCAGGCTCAGTTCCGCGATCGGATAGCTGACGTGCTGCCACACGCCCGGAACGTCCACGAAGCGCAGGTCCAGAATTTTCGCGTTGTTTTTTGCGGCATACTCGAGAACACCCTTGGGGTCCATGCGTCCTCCCTCTAAACGAGTGGTTTGAGCGGATTTTAGCGAGTTAATGCGCGGAGGTTACTCCACGCTCTGCTTGGCGTCAAGGCCGCAGACCCCAAATCTTTATGAAATCTTTATATCTCTTGGATAGGTTTTTTTAATCTGAGGATGGACCTGAACAGGGCACACCCCTCCGCGGGGGTGCCCCTACCGGACCAAGAAAAGGTTCTTATGGGATGGTTAACAGTTGCTAGTCGTAGTACTCGGCGCCAAGATGCGTGATCAATTCCTCGCCCATCATCCAGCGGAGCGTATTTTTCAGCTTCATCAGCTGAATGAAAAGATCATGCTCCGGGTAGAGTTCCGGGGCGCACATCGGCGACTTGAAATAAAAGCTGAGCCATTCCTGGATACCGCGCATCCCCGCGCGCTTGGCGAGGTCGAGGAAGAGAACGAGATCGAGGACAATGGGCGCGGCCAGAATCGAATCGCGGCAGAGGAAATCCACCTTGATCTGCATCGGATAGCCGAGCCAGCCGAAAATGTCAACATTGTCCCAGCCCTCTTTGTTGTCGCCGCTGGGCGGGTAGTAGTTGATGCGGACCATGTGATGGAAATCGCCGTACAGCTCGGGATAGACCTTGGGCTGGAGAATATATTCGAGGGCGCCGAGCTTGGATTCCTCCTTGGTCTTGAACGAGCCGGGATCTTCGAGCACTTCGCCGTCGCGGTTGCCGAGAATATTGGTGGAAAACCAGCCGCGCAAGCCGATCATGCGCGCCTTGAGTCCCGGCGCAAGGATGGTTTTCATCAGGGTTTGGCCGGTCTTGAAGTCCTTGCCCGCGATGGGCACGCCTTTTTCCTTTGAGTATTCGAGAAGCGCGGGAACGTCCGCGCTGAGGTTGGGCGCGCCATTGGCGTAGGGGACGCCTTCGCTGATGGCGGCGTACGCGTAGAGCATCGAAGGGGCGATGGCCGGATCGTTGGCCTTCATGGCCTTCTCGAACGTGGCCATGTTCTTGTGAACATCCTGCGCCTTCATAAAGACTTCCGTGGAGCCGCACCAGACCATCACCAGGCGGTCGAGCTTGTTCTTCTTTTTGAACTCGCGGATGTCTTCGCGAATCTGCTCGGCGAGATCGAACTTGTTCTTGCCCTTCTTGACGTTCGGGCCCTCGATATTTTTCACATAATTGCGGTCAAACGCGGCCGTCATGGGCTTCACGTCCTTCAGGAACTTTTCGGCCTTGGCCAGGTCCTGCGGGTTGAGCACGCCCGCGTTGGCCGCGGCCTGATAGGCGTTGACCGGGTAGATGTCCCAGCCGCCGAAGACGAGATCGTCGAGGCCCGCCAGACGCACGAATTCCTTGATTTTCGGCACGCGCGATTCGGTGCGCTTACCCAGGCGAATCGTGCCCATCTGTGTGAGCGAGCCTACCGGGACGGCTTCGCCCTGCCTTACCAGTTCCACCCCCGCCATGAGCGTGGTGCTCACCGCTCCCATTCCCGGCGTGAGGACGCCGAGTTTTCCTTTTGGCGGAGCAATACTCACGGGCCTGCGCATGCGTTTCCCCCTGTTTGATTCGAAGATATAGCAGCTCCGGTTCGAAGCTGCCCCCATACCCGCTCGAACTTAGAAGGGCGGGAACCACAAAGGCAACGATGATGATGCATCCGGAGGATTTTTGCAAATCCATTCACATTTTTGTAGTGTCTTAGTTCGCGCGAAATACCGGTCGCAGTCATTCTGAGCGGAGTCCCGCGTTCTTGGTTTTCCCGCCGCTTCTTGGCGGGCGCGGGACGCAGTCGAAGTACGGTTTTCCATCGCTCGGCGTTTGAGCGATGAATCCCTCTTCCAGCCGTCAAGACCGGGAAATTTTTCGAATTAGGACACCACCCGGAACGCGCGCGCCTTGATTATGCTCGGGCGCATGTGGTACGTTGGCCGGGCGTACGGCGCAACCCGCCGCGAGCGAACATTTGCCCGCCGAACTCCTTAAAATTTCATCGCAGGCCCCCGAGCCCCAGTTGATCGAGTATGCTGCGGGCTTCATCGAGCGCGGCAGCGTGATCGGGATCCCCACGGATACGTTCTATGGACTTTCCGCCGATCCCTTCAATCTTTCCGCCATTGAGCGGGTTTTTCAGGTGAAGGGGCGCCCGGAAACACGCGCCTTGCCGATCCTCGTGAATTCGGTCGAGCAGGCCGTGACGCTCGCTCGCGACATCCCCGACGCATTTCTGACGCTCGCGAACAAATTCTGGCCCGGGCCGCTGACGCTGGTGGTCGAGGCCACGCATCGTTTGCCGCTCAAGGTGACCGGTAACAGCGGGCGCGTGGCGCTTCGCTGGCCGAACTCGGCCGTCGCCGCGGCGCTCATCCAAGCGGCGGGCGGACCCATCACGGGCACGAGCGCGAATCTCTCCGGCCATCCTTCCTGCACCAATGCGGGCCAGATCGTCGAGCAGTTGGGCGACCGCCTGCCGCTCATCCTCGATTCGGGCGATACAGGCGCCACCCTGGCCTCGACCATTGTTCGCATAGATGGAGAGGAGTGGAGCGTGGTCCGCGAGGGTGCCCTGGACGAGTCCGAAATCAGCAAGGCATTCGAATCCTAGGCTGTCGCTCGTGGCTCGCGTGGCGCGCTTGTTCTGAGAGAATAAGCGCGGGAAAAACTCCTCATTCGTAGCGCAAGCATTCCGTGGGCTCGAGCGCGGCAGCCTTCTCTGCGGGCAAATATCCGAACGACACACCGATGATGCAGGACACCGCGAAGGCCACCACGACGGAGAGCCAGGAGAAAGGCACGCTCATATCTTCGGGCAGCAGAGGACGCACCGCGAGCGGTATGGCGATGCCCGCGAGGATTCCCGCGAGAGCGCCCGTGCCGCTGATCAGAAGCGCCTCCGAGAGGAATTGACGGCGAATATCGTCGCGGCTGGCCCCCACGGCTCTGCGCACGCCGATCTCGTGGGTCCGCTCCTTCACCGTCACCAGCATGATGTTCATGATGTTCACGCCCCCGACGGTCATGCAGATGAAGGCCACCGCCAGCAGGGAAAAAGACATCGCCAGTGAGATGCTCTGGACGACATCGAGAAGCGAAGTCAGATTTTCCACGCGGTACTCGGCCCCGGGCCGGTGCCTGCCTTGCAAAATCTCCGCCACGCGCCGCGTGACGTAGGGCACATCCTCTGGGCGGCCGGCCTGGGCGTAAAGAGTAAGGAACGCGTCGTTTCCCGTGTAGTACGACGTCAGCGAAAAGGGCACCAGAAGCGTATTTCGCTGAATCTCCGTCAGTCCGAGCGTGGAACCCAGTTCTCGAAAGACGCCGACCACGGTGAAAGTGAGGTCGCCGGCCTGGATGGTTTTGCCGATGGGGTTATCGGCGGGAAAGGCCTCGCTGGCCAGTTCTTCCGTGAGCAGGCAGACCTTGCTTCGAGAGGCGAACTCATCCTGGTCCAGATAGCGCCCGCGCAATATTTGCAGATGGCGGATCTTTCCAAAATCTTCCGTGACGCCGACGAGAGTAGCGGAATAGACCTGCGAGGAGACGTCAATCGTCGTGGGGATGTGAGTTGAGCCGGCCACCTGCGAGACCTCGGGAATGCTGTCGCGTATGGCCTGGGCGTCCCCCGCATCGAGCTCATCCTCGAGTGGAATGGGCCCGCCGGTCTTCACCATTTCCGTATAGACGAGATTCGAACCGATGGATTCGACGAGCCCCACAAGGTACTGCCGGGCGGTGAGAGAAACGGTGACAACGAGGACCACGCAGGCCGTGCCGATGGTCACTCCGAACGTGGAAAGAAACGAGCGCAGTTTATGCGTCCCGAGTGAGCGAAAGGCCTCGCTCCAGGTCGTGGAAAGAATCATTGGACCCATATGCTAGTAAGGTTTCAAACCTATTGCTCCGAATTTCGGAGAGCCACGAGGCGAGCCGCTGTTTGAGGTAGCGCCCTCCTCGCCCCATCTTCAAGTGACGTTCACGTCGGCGCGCGTCGTTCGCGCTCAGACAACTCTCATGAAAGATGAAGGGATACGTATGCTTAGAACGAAAATCATGCGCCCGCTGTTCATCTAGGAAAACTCCACTCTCGGCCGGACATGTGCGGTATCTCCCCCGATTTGTCTCTGTCCTCAACCGCCTGAGAAAACGTACGCGTAACTTTCCGAGTGGCTTCAAGTACCTCTTAATAACGCATCTTTTCCCAAAAGTGAGCCGGCCGTGCAAAAACGACGAAGTGGTCAGGCTCATTCTTACGAACCAATAACCCACACTTGTTTTGGGTGCTTAGCCCTGTTCGCTTTATCTCTTCAATACTATAAGTCTTGGTGTTGGGTTTTTCCTCGCAAACTATATGCCAATCGACTGACACCAGTATTAAGGATATCGAGGGGTCTTCGATGGTGAGCAAAGCAACTCCATTTGCGTCCGTTTGGAGGTCGGCGTGACTATTGAGCGCACGAATATCCTCCGCCGTGGCGCCTTGGAATACCAAAACGTGCTCGCGGGGTATTGGCTTGCCATTTCTCCCGTCCACCACCTGAATGACAATTTGGCCATCGGAGCACATTGAAATTGGTCCCATCCCAACCATCACACCCACTAAACCTACCTGACAAATGGCCGCTAGCAGTTTATTCATGCTCCCTCCGACGTCTCTTCAACAACACGCTGTCCACCAACAAGGTGGGCGATGTCTTCCATGATCAAGAACGCCTTCTAACCAGTGCACAAGGGCGCCAATTGGTGTGTGCCAGGTGGCATAGGCACTGTCAATGTGCGTCGTAAATGTGAAAGTTCCATCTCTCGAAATCTCAGTTCTCCTCAATGCTGCTCCGCGGAGCCGCTTGTTTCCCGCAGCGTTGCTTGCTCCAAAAAGTCGTAATCTCCGCCGGGAGAGATCGCGATCCCCGTGACCGTGTCGCGATGCACGCAGACGTTATCGAGGTACCACAGATTGATATACGGCTCGTCCTCGGCAACCATCTTCTGAATTTCCGACAATATCTCTTTGCGCTTCTCGCGGTCCATTTCCACGCGCTGCTGGTCGAGCAGCGCATCGAGCGCCGGATTATGGTAGTGGCCGCGATTCGCGCCGAGGGGCGGCATGCGCCGCGAGCTGAAGGCGTATTCGAAAATATCAGGGTCGTTGTTCGTGTAACCGGTCCAGATAAGCGTATAGAGTTGAAAGCTTCCGTGAGCGATGTCCGAGAGGAATGTCGCGCTTTCGAGGGGGCGCAGTTCCAGCGCGACGCCAACGCGTTTCCATTCGTTCACCAGGACTTCGCCGAGCAATCGCGCCGTTTCTTCCGTGGAAGTCTTCATCTCCAGGTGGAAACGCACGCCATCTGCCCCGCGCGGAAATCCAGCTGCATCGAGCAACTGCTCCGCGCGCGCGGGATCGAAGCCGTACTGTTTCACGTCCGGCTCGTACGCCCAATTGTTCGGCGGGAGCACGCCGGAAGCGGGCCGCGCCTGCCCGCGCAGCAGATATTTGACGAGCGTGGCGCGATCCGTGGCGTAGGCCAGCGCTTGGCGCACTTCGCGATGCGCCAGAATGGGATCGTCGAAATTGAATGCCACGTAGCGGAGCTGTGTGCCGGGGCTCTCTGTGACCTCAATCCCCGGCTGTTTTGCCAAGGCCACGACCATGTCCGGCGTAAGCGAATCCACCCCTCCCACATCCGCACTGCCTTTGCGCAGTTCGAGGCCGCGCGAGATCACGTCCGGCACGATCCGGAAACGGACGCGGCCGATACTCGGCGCCTCCCCGAAGTAATCCGGATTTCGTTCGAGAAGAATCTCTTCGTCCGGGGCCATGCTCACGAAACGAAACGGTCCGGTTCCCACCGGATGGCGCGCCATCTCCGCGCCCGAATCTCGAGGAACGATCCCGATGGCCAGCCGTGTCACGTTGTAGATGAATGAAGCGTAGGGCTCGCGCAAACGAATAATGACAGTGTAATCGTCGGGGGCCTCCACCGACTGAACGCGCTGGAACGCGCCTCGCTTCGGCGACTTCACCGCCCCCGAAAGAATCGAGTCCAGCGTGAACTTCACGTCCGCCGATGTCAGCGCACGCCCATCGTGGAACCTCACTCCCCGGCGCAGGTGAAAAATGTACGTCAGGGGATTGGGCGTCTCCCAGCTTTCCGCCAAGTCGGGGACCACGTTCATCTGCGCGTCGCGCTGGACGAGACAATCAAAGATCAATCCGTCCAGCTCCTCCGATTGCGCGTCCGTTCCGATGCGCGGGTCCAAATTTGTAGGTTGCGACTCGATCAGGAAATTCAGCGTCCCCGGCTCCTCGGCAGCCCGGCGCGCGCAACCCACTGCGCCCATCGCCAGCCACGCACAAATCGCTCCTATCGCGGCCCGGCGCATAAACCACAGGGGACATTGGTGCATTCCGGCGTCCTTTGCTCCTTGCCTCCGGCTTTCGCCGTCATTTCCTTTTTCCAGCGCCCAAAGGGTTCACACTCTTTCCCATCACCACAGCATGCCTCGCCCCCGTGGCGGAGGGCAGATTATTCGCGCGGCCGTGGTATGCCTCATACGCCAGCACGGCAAAGGCAAATGCTTCCTTGGCCCCCTCCGGCACCCCGAATCGGCTCGAGGGCAAAATTTCGATTCCCGGCAGCGCCGCCGCGAGCTGCGCCATGATCAGAGGATTCCGCGTGCCTCCCCCGGCGACGATCAATTCATTCACGTTGGCGCGCGGCAAAATAAATCTGCGAAAGGCATCGGCAATCGAAAACGAAGTGAACACAGCCGCCGTGCGCAGCAAATCCACCGGCTGGGCGTGGTGCGCCTTTCCCCAGGCCAGCAGCCCCTGCACATAGGCTTGCCCGAACTGCTCGCGCCCGGCCGTCTTCGGCGGCCTTTTCCGCAGATACTTTTCCCGCATCATCCGCGCCAGAAGCTCCGGAATCGTGCGCCCCTTCAGCGCCATGCGCGCATCCCGGTCGTACGTAGCGCGGCCCCGCGTGATCCGCTCGGCCAAAGCGTCCACGATCATGTTTCCCGGTCCGGTGTCGAACGCGAAGACGTCCTCCGGTTTCGCGCCGGCGGGAATCACGGTCACGTTGGCGATCCCGCCGATATTGAGCGCCACTCGGCCGAGCCGCGCGTGCCGGTAGAGCAAATAATCCACGAAGGGAACGAGCGGCGCTCCTTGCCCTCCGGCGGCCATATCCGCGGGACGAAAATCCGCGATCGTCGGTATCCCCGTACGCTCGGCGATGATGTTGGGCTCGCCGATCTGCAGCGTGGAAGCCATGCGCCACCCCGCCCGCGACCACTGGTTCGCGCCCTGATGGTGGATGGTCTGTCCGTGAGAGCCGATCACTGTAATCTTCCGCAGAGGCACGCGCCAGCGCCGGCACGCCTCGATCACCGCCTCGGAAAATTCCTGGCCCAGGCGAAAATCGAGCTCGCTCAACTCCGCCGCGGTGGTTGCGCCGCCGTTCGCGAGCCGGAGAATGGTTTCGCGCACGCGGCGGGGGAAAGGAACGTGATGATGTCCTTCGAGCGCGGCGGCAATCCCGGGCGGTGCGCCCGAGATGCGCGCGAGCGCCACGTCAACGCCGTCCGCCGAAGTTCCCGACATGATTCCCAGCACCCGCATGACGCTCCTCGCGGCCCGCGAACCGTGAATGCAAAATTATTCAAGCTGCTTTTGCAGCGACGCCAGCAGATTGAGCGCTTCGAGCGGCGTCAACTTTTCGAGATCCGCTCCCCGCAGCGCTTCGAGCACGGATTCATCGAGCGCCGTGAAGCTCGTCTGTTCGGGCGCGCGCGGCGCGGCTCCGGGAGAAAGCTCCACGGCGAGCTTTTCCTCGCTCTGCTCATGCCGGCGCAAAATTTCCCGCGCGCGTGCAATCACGGCGTCCGGCAATCCCGCCAGCCGCGCCACCTCGATGCCGTAGCTTTTGTTCGCGCTCCCCGGCTCGACGCGCCGCAGAAACACAATCTCGCTCCCAGCCTCCCGCACCGACACATGCACGTTCTCGATGCCCGCGAGCAACGGCTCGAGGTCGGTCAGTTCATGATAGTGCGTGGCGAAGAGCGTCCGTGGCCGCGCGCCCGAGTGCAGCGCCTCCGCCACGGCCCATGCGATGGAAAGGCCGTCGAACGTCGAGGTGCCGCGGCCCACCTCGTCGAGCAGCACCAGGCTCGCCGGCGTGGCCGTATTCAATATCGCGGCCACTTCGCTCATCTCCACCAGGAAGGTCGAGCGGCCGCGCGCCAGATTATCCGACGCTCCGATACGCGTGAAAATGCGGTCGACCAGCGGCAGCTTGGCCTGCGCCGCGGGAACGAACGACCCCGCCTGCGCCAGAATGGAAACGAGGGCCGTCTGCCGCAAATAAGTGGATTTCCCCCCCATATTCGGCCCGGTGATAATCAGCAGGAAGGGCGACGGATCGCGCAAATACAAATCATTGGGCACAAACCGCTCGCCCCGCTCTTCCAGCAACTTTTCGATCACCGGATGGCGCCCGCCTGCAATCATCAGCTCGCCGCGCGTGCCGCGTGCCGCGCCCTTTGCCGTGAGCGGCGGACCCGCCGGTGCGGCGGCGCTTTCCGTAAATGCGGGCCTCGAATAATTTCGCGCCGCGGCAATGCGCGCGAAGTTCACCAGCACGTCGAGCTGCGCGATGGCCTCCGCCGTCCGCCGCAGTCGTGCCGCGTTTTGCGCGATGGCGTCGCGGATTTCGCCGTAGAGCCTCCGCTCGATTTCCAGCACGCGCTCTTCGGCGGTGAGTATCTTCCGCTCTTGCTCCTTCAGCTCGCCGGACGTGAATCGCTCCGCGCCCACGAGCGTCTGCTTTCGCTCGTAGTCCGGGGGCGCGAGGTGCAGGTTGGCCTTGGACACCTCGATGTAGTAGCCGAACACCTGGTTGTAGCGGATTTTGAGGGAAGCGATTCCCGTGCGCTTTCTCTCGCGCTCTTCCATGGCCGCGATGATCTGGCGTCCATGCTTCATGGTGTCGCGCAACTCGTCGAGTTCCGCGTGGAAGCCCTGCCGGATCACCCCCGGCTCGTTGACCATGGCTGGAGGATCGTCCGCGATTCCGCGCGCGATGATCTCGCGGACGTCCGCCATTTCATCCAATTGTTCGCGCAGCGCCGTCAGCCGTGCGCCGGTTTTTGCATCGGTCGTGAGCAACTCCCGCAGGCGCGGAATCTTTTCGAGCGACGCCCGCAGCGCCAGCAAATCCCTGGGCGTAGCCACGCCGAGCGTCACGCGGCTGGCCAGCCGTTCGAGGTCCAGAATATTTTCCAGCTCCCTGCGAATCTCTTCGCGCAAGATGGTCCTCGACTTCAAATCCCCCACTGCGTCGAGCCGCGCCTCGATTTCGTCCAGCGCGATCTCCGGGCGCAGAATCCATCCGCGCAGCAGCCGCGCTCCCATGCCCGTCGCGGTTTCATCCATGGCGCCCAGCAGAGTCGAGCGCGCGTCCTCTCCCGGCGCAGGCTCGGCCAGTTCGAGATTCCGCACCGTTACCTGGTCGAGAATCATGCGGTCCTGCTGCTCGTAATATGCGATTCGATCCAGGTGCTCGAGCCCTGTTCCGGTGGGCCGCGCGGAAACCGCGGCCGCGGTATCTTCGGGCTTCCGCGCGCCCATCGCCGATGTCTCGCGCAGATAATGGACAATGGCTCCCGCTGCCGCGGCGGCTTGCGGATGTCCGTCCAGCCCCAGGCCTTCGAGTCCGGCCACGCGGCACTGCTCTTCGAGCAGGCGCGTCGCATAGGACGTCTCGAAAATCCACTCGTCGAGCCGCGTTTCGACCGCGCCAATGTCGCGAAACTCGAGTTGCGTCCGGCCGGGAGCGCTCGGCTCGGGGAAGAGCGTGGGTTTTGTTGATCGCGGCAGCAGGATTTCGCGCGGCCGCAAAATGCCGAGTTCGTCGCTCAGGCGCGCGTCCGCTTTCTCGCCGGAAAACTCCGTCGAGCGAAATTCACCCGTGGATAGATCCACGAATGCCAAGCCGATTCTCGTTTCCGTCCGGCGAACCGGCGGCCGTCCACCCGCCACGGCGGCGGAGGCGGCAGCGCTCCGCGCCACGGCCGCCAAAAAATTATTCTCTTTCGGGTCCACGAGCGACGTGTACGCCGCCGTCCCCGGCGTAACCACGCGAACCACCTCGCGCCGCACCAGCTTCTTCCCCGGCCCCGGCTCTTCCATCTGTTCGCAGATGGCCACCTTGTGGCCCGCGCGAATCAGCCGCGCGATGTAATTTTCAGCTGCGTGGTAGGGAACTCCGCACATCGGCACGGGCGCGCCTTTTTCCTTGTTGCGCGCCGTGAGCGTGATTTGCAAAATGCGCGAGGCGACTACCGCGTCGTCGAAGAACAGCTCGTAGAAATCGCCCAAGCGGAAGAACAGCAGCGCCGCCGGATGCTGCTTCTTCGCGGCATGATACTGCTGCATCAGCGGAGTTGTCGGGTCATTCATGGATTCGCTCGGTCCCGGCAGGGAAGCGATTATGCTGTTGCACGCTCTGCTTTGGCAACACCGTTCCTTGGGGCTATGGCGATATTTGGACATGGGCTGCGATGATTGCCGGCACGAAATTCGGGCTCTCGTTCACGCTCGGAAACCGCGATGCCGCTACGGCCCGGCGCAGCTCATCGGCTTCGATACAGCGGTCGTTGTGCTAGGGCTGAAGCAGGAGCACATTTCGACCGGCTACATCGAAAGGCAAAAGCTGGCGATGCGAATATGTATGCGGAGATTCGCCGGACTAACAGTTACCCCGGCAACGGAACCGGGAATTGCAGGCCATGCGTGGACTATCGAGGAAATGCTTGATAGAGTCGGTGCTAAATGAGAAGGACTGTTTCGCAGTCGCGCCTTCGGTAAACTCTTGCGGGCAATTTAAGCGCAGCGCCGGAGTGTGGCCGACGCAAGAAAAAATAGACTATGCCAAGCAAATGGCGCGAATGGTTCTCCTATTGGTTCCTCGCATGGCGAAAAAGGCCAAGGGCAAAAACTTTCACACTTCTCAAAGCAGTGCCTTCCATCCTTATCGCTACGATCCAATACTGTTTGCGCGACCATTCAAAGCGCTCACCGGCAGACGTGTGGACGGCAATCATCATCGTTTTTGTGGTCTATCTAGTCCTCTCCATGCTTGAGGGCATCCGCAATTTTGTACTTATATCACCCATGAATCTTCACTCGCATCAATCTGAAATCATCGCCACACTGACCACTGAAAATGAGAACCTAATAAAACAGCAGGCAGTGCCAGAGGTTCCACCACAGGAACAAAGGCGCAGGGAACTAGTGTCTAAAGAGGTTAAAAAATTAGAGCCAATTGGAAGAACGATTATTCGTTATATTCACGACCAGGGTCAAGTTAACGCTCTGGCACTAAAAATGGACTGCCAGTTCACTGAAACGGACGTTGGCAAGTTCATTTCTAAGGCAATACCTGCGGGTCTGATTTTGTACCAGAACCACATAATCAGCATAAAACCTGACCTTAGATTCGCTTTGGAATATGTCTTAGCCTCTGAATATGGCCAGGATTCATGACGAACTTGAAGAAACGTTACAAGCGCTGGACAATTTTGTTATGGGTGACGGCCATCGCTGCAATCATCGCCGCAATCCTATACCTCGTGAAACCAGAGCCGGAGAAGCCCTTCCATCCGAATGCCATCGCACGAGATTCTGGCGCGGTAATCTGTCCAGACTCCCCCGGCGCACGGTCGATATTCCATGAAAAAGATTGGGATGAAACACTTGATGACGACCTGAAAAAAGTCCAGTCCGGCGGCGTCGTTAAGGCCCCAGACCTATCGCCTTACGGATGCACGGGACTTGTCTCTGGAACCGCCGTCTATATTGAGAGCACAGATTCGACCGGAATTGCGACCGTGACAGCAAAATTATCTGATGGGACGGTGATTAGCGGAATAACGCGGTCAGACATGGTACCGAGATCGTAGGCCTGTACTACAATCGTCTCCCCACTCCTCCCGCCTTAAACTTCAAACTGCACGGCTACACCTTGCCATCTCAGTGCTTCCGCGGCCGCACGATGGCTGAGCTATACTCGGGCGTGCCTTCTCGCGGCCGCACCAATCGCGAAATCGAAGTCAAACTCCCTGTTGCCGATGCGTCCGCCCTCCTTCGCGCCCTCGCACGCCTCCGCGGAGTGTCGCACGGCCGCGTCTTCGAGCGGAACACGCTTTACGACACGCCCGATTCCTCTCTCCGCCGTGCGGGCTGCCTCTTGCGGCTGCGCATTGAGACCCTGACGCCTATGGCCCGCGACTGCGGACGCATTCGCGCGATCCTTGCGTCCAAGGCGCCCCTGCGCTCCCCCTCCCGCCGATACAAAGAAAGGCTCGAACGCGAGAGAGCCATACGCAATCCGCGGGATTGGCCGCGGATACTTGGGTCCCTCGGCTTCAATCCGGTGTTCCGATATGAGAAATATAGGACCACGTTCCGGCTCCCGGGCCTCGAGATGGACCTGGATGAAACGCCCGTCGGCACCTTCCTCGAACTTGAGGGCGCTCCCGGAAAAATAGACCGCGTAGCCCGCGCCCTGGGTTTTTCGCCTTGCGACTACAATCGCGCCACCTATGGGGAGCTTTATGCGGCTTATTGCCGCAAGCACGGCCGTTCTCCGCGAAATATGCTTTTTCCGCATTAAAATTTGATAAAACACGCACTCTTCGCTTGACAAAAATCCCATCTGCCTTTACTAGTCGAAGTGAGCGCAAATGCATCGAATGGAAGACCTTTCGTCCAATTCGGAGCCTGGTAGTACCGGCCTCACCGGGCCGCAGCGGGTCCGGCAAGGGCAGGCCGATTTTCCGCTCAGAGTGGTTCGCTGTTCCCGCGCCATACGTGTCCGCGGGGGCAGGAAGGCGAGACCCGGCAGGGAGTAATCACAGGGCGGTCATTTTCTGCCCGTGGCCGGGTGGATCTCCGGCCCCGGGCTTTTTTTATTTTGCGGGGCATGGGGCTTCGCATCAGCCGTTCTCACAAGCATTGATGGAAAGCAAGGAGCAGCCATGCTTCACGCCACGGAAGTTCTGGGCGCCGAGACGTACGACTCACTCGGCAATTTTGTAGGCCGTGTGAAGGAGATGTTCATCGTGCCGGCCGAACAGCAGAACCGCATCTCGCGCCTGCTGCTGGGACGCGGGCAATACCGTCCGCTCGTGGCGCGCTACGACCAGATCGCGTCCGTGATTCCCGGCCGCGTCAACCTGACCACCGAAGAATCCGCTCTCGAACTCTATCATCCGAACGAAGCGTGGCTCGCGGTGCGCAAGGACCTGCTCGACCAGCAGATTATCGACACCAACGGCCGCAAGGTCGTCCGCGTGAACGACGTGGACCTGGCCGATCAGCGCACCAACGGCAACACCGAGTTGCGCATCACGGATGTGGGCGTGGGGCTGCCATCGGCCGTGGGCCGGCTGCTGCAGGGAGTGATTTCGCCCATGGCCATTCGCCGCATCCAAGGCAAACTCCCGCCCAAGTCGATCCGCTGGGAGTTCGTCAACCTCATCGAGCCGGACCCGCTGCGCCGGGTGAAGCTGCGGCTTTCCGGCGACCGGCTGGCCCAACTCCATCCCGCCGATCTTGCCGATATCATGGAAGAGCTTTCTCCCGCCGAGCGGCAATCCATTTTTGATTCGCTCGATGAAGAGACCGCCGCCGAAACCATTGCCGAGCTGGACAAGCGGCTGCAGACGCAGGTGATGGAAAAGCTCTCCCCCGGGAAGGCCGCGGACATCATCGAGGAAATGAATCCGGACGAAGCCGCCGATTTGATCCAGAGCCTGGAACCCCAAAAATCGGCGGAAGTACTCGAGGAGATGGAGCACCACGAGGCGCGGGAGGTCGAAAAACTGCTGCGCTACGAGCCGAACACCGCCGGCGGCATGATGAACTCCGAAATCGTGGTGCTGGGCGAGGACGCCACGCGCGGCGAGGTCCTCGACTACATCCGCTTCCACGAGATTCCCGTGGATCAGCTCGACAACGTCATCCTCGTCAACCGCGAAGCTGCCCTTGCGGGCACGGTTCCACTCGCGCGGCTGCTTCTGGCCAGCGCCGAGCAGCGCATGTCAGATTTTGTATTCGAGCCGTTGCTTTTCGTGAAACCGGACACGCACGACAAGGAAATTTTCGAGATTTTCGACAAATACAATCTGCGCAGCCTGACGGTGGTGAACGAGGAAAGCCATCCCATCGGCGCCATCACCGTGGACGACGTGGTCAGCCGCTTGCGCGCGCAGCTATAGACGGGAGTGAGGGCCGCCCCTGATGGGGGAAGAGATCCATATATATGGATGGATTTATCGACCGTGGTATCGCTTTCAGGGGGCAAAGCTTTCGAGGAGGGAAGGGGCTTACGGCGAGGTTGAGATTTAGCCCTTCCATGGCCCGGCGCTTTCGGGCGCGCTGCAAAAGCGTGCAAAAAGGGGTCGAAAAGGTGCAAAAACGTGCATTTTAAGGCCATTTAAGGGCTTAAATGACTCGAATGCTTCGAGTAATTTTCGGCAGCAACGAGTCCATTGGTTCGAGCAATTTTTGGGAAGCAATTAGTCGATTGGTTCGAGTAATTTGTGAGCAGCAACGAGTCGAATGGTTCGAGGAAGTGGTTCGAGTAATTTAGGCGGCAATTCGTCGAATGGTTCGAGCAATTCGTTGGCTCTAAATTGCTCGATGCGAAAATCGCTATGAACACACAAACCACCGACGCGCTTTCCCGCTGGGCCGACCGCGGCAAGGAATTCATGCGCCGGACTCGGTCCACGCGCCGTCGTCTGGCCGTGTTTCTGGCGGTCATCGGGCCGGGCCTGATCACCTCGAATGTGGATAACGACGCGGGCGGCATCACCACGTACACCATTGCCGGCGCGCAATTCGGCTATGCGCTGCTCTGGTCGCTGATTCCCATGACCATCGCGCTTTACGTCAGCGAGGAGATGTGCGCGCGCATGGGCGTGATCACCGGCAAGGGGTTGTCCGACCTGATACGCGAGGAATTCGGATTTCGCTCGACGTTCTTCGTCATGCTCGCCGCGCTGGCCGTGGACCTGGGCAACACCGTGGCGGAATTCGCGGGAGTGGCCGCCTCGATGCAAATTTTCGGCATCAGCAAATATATTGCCGTGCCCATCGCGGCCGTCGCCGTGTGGATGCTGGTGGTGCGCGGGACATACCGGCAGGTGGAGAAAATTTTTCTTGTCGCTTGCGGTTTTTATCTCACCTACGTTGTCTCGGCGTTTCTTGCCAAGCCCGATTGGCTGCAGGCCGCGAAGGAGACCGTGATCCCATCGCTGCACATGAATGCCGCTTACTTGCTGATGCTCACCGGGCTGATCGGCACGACCATCGCTCCGTGGCAATTCTTCTATCTTCAGGCCGGGTTCGTCGAAAAGCGCGTGGGGCCGCGGCAGTATAAGCACGCCCGTTTGGACGTGCTGGTGGGCAGCATCTCGTGCATGGTGATCGTATTTTTTATCATTGTTTGCTGCGCGGCCACGCTGCACGCTCATGGCCTTACGAACATCACGGACGCGGGCCAGGCGGCGCAGGCGCTCGAACCGCTCGCGGGCAAATGGGCCGCCGGGCTTTTTGCGTTCGGACTGCTGAACGCGTCGCTTTTCGCCGCGTCCATTTTGCCGCTTTCGACGGCGCACGTGATTTGCGAGGGTCTGGGGTTCGAAGCGGGCCTGGACAACAAGCTCAAGGAAGCGCCCACATTTTATGGGCTCTACACCGGCTTGATTGTCGCCGGCGCGGGAATCATTTTGATTCCCAAGGCGCCGCTGCTGAAAATTCTGGTGCTGTCGCAAGTGGCCAACGGCGTCTGGCTGCCCGTGGTCCTAATTTTTATTCTGCTGCTCATCAACCGTCGCGACCTGATGGGCGAGCACATCAATACATGGGGCTTCAACGCGGTAGCATGGACCGCCAGCATCGTAATGATCATCCTCACCATCGTGCTGGTATACGCCACGATCTTCAACCCCTCCGCCGCCGGCCTAGGCGGCACGATCCTGCATCTCCATTTCTTCTAATTTCCCCACCCGCGTACCTGGAAGCAAAAGGTCGAATGATTCGAGTAAAAATGCTCACAAAGTCTTCGATGAATTAGGGCATCGATGCGAGCATGAACCCCTCAGAGATTCAAGCAATTGTCGCCGTGGAATTCCTCAAAACTATCAAGTAGTTTAAGGCCTTCAATCGAGCGTGAATTCCTCGAAAAGTTATACAAGTATTCAAGTAAATTAAGGCCATCAATCGAGCGTCAATTGACGCTCATTAAGCGCCCTAAAATGCACAAAAATGACACGAAAACGACCCTTAAGTCGCCTTAAGGAGAGGGTGCTATAGGCGATATGCTCGCGGGCTATGTCGCCCCTACGGGGCTCGCGCGAATCTGTTATGCATACCCAGGGCTCCCGCCCTGGGCTAAATTGTTCCGCCCCTCCGGGGCTGGGTCAGCCCTCGTAGGCGGGCAACAGGCTCGGGCGTCGGAGCGGGGGTTGGGCGGGGTCAGTTGTTGCGGACAACGCCGGTGAAGCCTGCGGCGAATAGCGTGGCAAGAACCCAACCGGGTGCGGGCTGGTACTAACGGGACAATTTGCTGGCTTGCGTATCCATCAAAACCACGGTATTTTCAACCCGCAATTTTCTCTTGGAGTAATTTCCAATGCCGCCTGCGATTCGCCGCCTCGGGGTAAGTCTACTTCTGTGTGTGGTGGCTGCTACGTTTTGTTATGCGGGGGATGACAAGTCCTCCTGGAACGTGCCGCATTTTTCCGACGATACGACCGCCCTCTACAAGGCTGCTTCGGCGATTGTTCCGGCGGCGGGCGCCGATATCGAGATCCTGAATCATGATGAGAGCTACGTCTTCGATGCGCAGGGCCGCGTCGTTCACACCACGTATGGGCTTTATAAAATTCTGACGCAAGATGGTGCCAATCGGTGGGGCGGAACCTTGCTGGCCTGGGAACCCTGGCACGAAGATCGACCGACACTACGCGCGCGAGTGATAACGGGCGACGGGGTAGTTCACAATCTCGATCCGACGACGATCAGTGATGCTCCGGCGGAGCAGGATGAGAATGTGGTCTATAGCGACAAGAGGGTACTCCGCGCTCCCTTACCCGCCATCGCTATCGGGTCGCTTGTCGAGCTGGAATATGTTTCCAAGGAGACACAAACTAGTTTCGAGGGCGGGGTGGTTTTCCATTGCATGTTTGGACGTGGCGAGCCGGTCCAACATTTTCGGCTAGTCCTCGACGCGCCCGCTTCGCTCCCCCTCCGGTACGACATGCAGCTGCTGCCCGATTTGAAGCCGGAGCGGGAGGAAGAAAATGGGCGGGTCAGGCTAACATTCGACCATGGTCCCATGGACGCGCTCAAGGATGCCGAGGACTACCTGCCGAGCGACGCGCCCGCGTATCCGAGTGTGACATTTTCTACCGGGACTTCCTGGAAAGGGGTCGCAGAGCTTTATGGCGGGATCGTGGATCGCCAGATCGCACAGAGCGATCTAAAACCGATTGTCGCTCCACTCATCAAGGGTAAAAAGTCGCGCGAGGAAATAGCCGCTGCCCTTTTGCAGTATGTCGACCGCCAGGTTCGCTATACGGGCATCGAGTTCGGCGCGGCGGCAATTACTCCCCATCCTCCTTCCGAGACGTTGAAGAACCGGTACGGGGATTGCAAGGATAAGGCGACGTTGCTGGTGGCCATGTTGCGCGCGGCGGGAATTCCTTCCTACGTGGCGCTGCTTAGGGCAGCCGACCGCGAAGACATCCAACCGGACCTTCCGGGCTGGAATTTCGATCACGCAATCGTTTATGCGCCGGGGGCGGCGGGCAGCCCGGATTTCTGGATTGATGCGACGGACGAACGCGCGCGCCTAGGCGAGCTTTGGGCTGCCGATCAAGGGCGGTTGGCTCTGATTGCCCGCGGTGAGACAAATTCGCTTACGCTCACGCCCGTTACGTCATCGCAGGATAATCTTCTGGTGGAAAAACGGGAGTTCCAGCTGGCTGAATACGGCCCAGCTCGCGTTGTTGAGATTTCCGAGCCGCACGGAGACCTCGAATCGGGCTACCGCCAAGGTAACGGAGACGTCGAGGATATGAATCGCCGAAGCCAATTGGCCGATTACATGAAGGACCAGTATTTAGCCGAGGGACTCGACAAGATTACAATTTCGGATGCCACCGACATTTCCACGCAGTTCACGCTTTCGCTTGAAACAGATCAGGCCAAGCGCGGCCTTACTGATCTAGATCTTGCTACTGCCGCAATTCGCTTTGACACCCTTTTCGCTCGTCTTCCGAATGAACTGCAGGAGCGAGAAAAAGAAAGCGATAAAGACAGATCCACGAAATCTCGGACCGCCGATTACCAACTGCCAGAAGCCTTCGTCACCGAATGGCAATATAAAATTGTTCCCCCTCCGGGCTTTCAACCCAAGCCCCTCCCAACGAACGCAAAGCTATCGTTGGGTCCGGCTTCATTGACGGAGGAATTTTCGGCGGATGCGGACGGAACCGTTCACGCCGTGATCCGATTCGACACCGTGAAGTCACGATTCTCCGTTGCGGAAGCAACCGAGATGCGGAACCAGATTGCCCAGGTGCGTGAAGGGCAGCCCATTCTGATCAATTTTGAGCCTGTCGGAGAGGCGCTGCTGAATGAAGGGAAATCCCGCGAGGCTTTTCAAGCCTATCGGGACCTGATCGCGCATCATCCCAATGAGGCTGTCGAACATCTGCGCATGGCGAATGCCCTTTTGACATCGGGGATGGGGGCGGCTGCCCGCGACGAGGCGCGGCTTGCTGTCAAACTGGAACCGGATTCCGCCCTGGCAGAAAAGACCCTCGCCCAGATACTCGAGGACGATTTTGTCGGACGGCAATATAAGCGAGGCGGCGATTATGCGGGAGCGGAGATTGCTTTACGCGCAACCGAGAAATTGGATCCGGATGATAAAGACTCCCGAATGAACTTGGCTGTCCTCCTTCAACACAATAATGAGGGTGAATGGAATGGGCCGGGAGCCAGATTCAAAGATGCATATGCCGAGTATCAGACTGTCACGCCCGAAGATTTGGCGGAGCAGGGAACAGGCATGCAATTGAATCCTGGATTGGCCCTATTTTACTCAGGTGATTATGCGGGCGCTATCAAATATGGTGAAACTCTCAATCCTCAGCCGAACCTTCTAATTGTGGCATCGGAAGCAGCAGTGCAAGGATCTCAGGCGGCCATGTTCGATGCAGGTAAGCGTGCAACGGGAGATGACGATTATAAGAAGATATTGTTCGATGCAGGACGCTTGCTCATGAATTCGCATCAGTGTGGGGTTGCCGCCGATTTACTTCAAGAGGGAGCGGCAGGGAACGAAGCTGTGGGCGCGATGAGGCTTGCGTCCGTACTTCGCAGAACCTGCCAACAAGAAAACATCCTCAATAACGATAGCCCTGCGTCAGTCGTAATCTATTTTTTGGCCGGTCATGTGGACGAGAGCATGACCGTGGATAAATGGCTCTCCATGTCCAGCCGTAACTACCGAAAGGTCCTTCAGCAAGCCGATCCCAAAGAACTAGAGGAAGCGTTGCAAAGTGCCACGCGGGAAGGCCGGACTACTCGTAACTACGGTCTGCCATTCGATTTGATTCCTTCTTACCTGATGCAGTACTTTGCCCCGAAAGTGGAGGGAAGCGATACGCTTGGATACAGAGTCTCATTGTCCACCGGCCACGTTTTCTATGTGGTCAAGGAAGACGGAAATTATAAAATCCTGGATTCAAATAGTATGCCAGGGGCCATAGGGCTGGAGATTCTGGATCGCATCGCCGCCGGTGACCTCAATGGCGCCAAGACGCTGCTGGACTGGTTGCGAGAGGGACAGACTCTTAGTGGAGGTGATGATCCGCTTGAGGGTTACGCTTTCCCCCGCATGTGGACAAAGGGGGAAGCACCCGATCCCAACAAGATGAAGCTTGCGGCCGCGGCAATCCTGGCGCAAAAGGAAGTAACGGCGCAACAAGGAGTCTCGATTCTCGAGTCTGCAAATGGTTTGGTGGCCGGTGATTCCGACAAAGCGGCCGTTGAACTGGCCTTGCTCGAAGGCTACAGCGGACTCTACGAATATGAAAAGTATTTGCCCGTTGCAACCGATCTCTTGAAGCAATTTCCGGAATCCAAGGTTGCTTTCAATTCAGAGGAGTTCGGTCTGCGTGTTCTTGGCCGTTATCAGGAGGCCGATGCGCTGGCGCGGGAACGACTGACGAAGAATCCGGATGATATGGACGCCCAGCGGGCGCTGGTGAATTCCGCCGTCTCTCGCGGAGACTATGCCCTGGCGCACGACTTGGGACTCAAGATCCTGAATTCCCCGGATGCCAATTTTGCCGACATGAATGGAGTCGCTTGGGATTCGCTGTTCACGGGCAAAGTGAACGAGCAAGATGTCGAACTCGCGATTCAGGCGGCCCAAACAAGCCAGAATGAGCCGGGCATACTGCAGACGCTCGGCTGTATCTACGCGGAGATCGGCAAGACAAAGGAAGCCCGTGATGTGATGATTCAGGCCATTAATAAAATGGGCCTCGACGAGCCCAATTCGGAATACTACTGGTATCCCTTCGGCCGTATCGCGGAGCAGGATGGAGAATACGCGATTGCGGCGGCGGACTACGCGCAGGTCACGAAGCCGAAAAATGAGGATGAGATCCCCGGCTCCACTTATCTTCTGGCACAAAATCGGCTGAAAATCCTCAAAAGCGAACTCGCGGGCGGTTCCGCCAAGAATTAATCAACTCGAAATTGTGTCCCGCGCGCATGCATTTCGGCGTTGAAGCTGGCGGGCCCGGCGGCGCAATCGAGAATGTTCGACGCGAGGTCGGCGGCGGACAACTGAAACATGCGCACGTATTCTTCGAGCGAACGTCCCCACGGCACGGCTTGGCCCAGAATTCCCGCCATTGAATCTCCTCGGTTCGGGATTTAAGAATTATGGCATGGACGGCGGAACGAATAGCTGCGGCTCTTCACCAAATTTATGGAACGGGTTCACGTAGTCAGCGTGGAGAGGCGGTTTTTATGTCGAAGTGCCGGCGCCATGAATACTATAGAGCAAATTCCCGAATCGGGAAATCGGTTCTATTACCTGTGCAATATTGCACAGTTTTCGGTTTTCGCGTGTTCTACAATTCGCGAGTTTAACGACACCATTGCAGAGGAATTTCAAACATATGCAATGAGCGAGGCAGACGATGAGATTACATTCTTTTTTCCGCGTGGCGTTTGTTTTGGTTCTCCCGCTGTTGGCAGCCGGCGCGCGTGCCGACACAATTGGTATTGGAACTGCGGCTCCGTTCGCCGTCCTTGGTGAGGCGGGGGTGACCAATACCGGTGCGGGTACCACTCTCTACGGAAGTGTAGCTGGCTCGACTGGAACTCCCGCGGTCTCTGGCCTTATTGCGACGCAAGTTATCGCGCCGGGAGCGCTCATACTAACAGGTGTCGCGAACGCTGGCGTGGGGACGCCTTTTGGTGACGCCACCGCAGCGTATACGACTGCACAAGGCACCGGGGGAGCTATCCTCGAGGGTAGTAATACCCTGGGGGCGGGCGGACTCACGTCGCTTGGCCCGGGCGTCTACAACTTTAGTTCAGCGACGTCTTTGAATGGGTTATTCGAACTCAATGCCGGGGGCAGCAACAGCGCGTCGTGGATTTTTCAGATAGGGAGCTCGCTAACGACCGCAAGCGGCTCGACTGTTGAAATCGTCAATGCCGGTGCTCCTGGTGCATTTAACGGAAGCATAACTTGGGTGACCGGCGCCGGCGACATGATCGGTACAACCACTACGTTCCTGGGAACTATTATCGCGAACACCGGACAACTCGTTATCCAGAACAGCGCAACAATCCAGTGCGGAAGAGCCATAGCGCTTGATGGTGCAGTGACGCTGGATACCAACACCATCGCCATCCCCGACTGCACGGTAGCTAGTACGGATACGGGAGGAGGAACTGGCGATACGGTCAGCGGCGAAGTATTGCCTCCGGTTACGGGTTCGGGAACGGGCACGGGTACGGTTCCGGAGCCCGGCACGTTGGTGTTGCTGTTAGCCGGACTCGGAGGGCTCCTGGTGTTTCGCAAAGTCTGGGGCGCTAGCTCTGGCGCGGACTGCGCATAGGACAAAAGTTACAACCGGTTGCGGCGTCACGTGGGAGCCGGAAACCTGCCCCCCACCCCGGGCACGGCTCCCTGTCGTCGCGCCGCTCGATTCGAGATCGCCTTCCATTTCAGCGGGCAGTAACCGCACGTCTAGCTCGGCGCTGAAGCCGTTCCTCAAGAAAACGCTGCCCCTCATCGCCGCGCCGTCAGTTCGCGCCATGCACGCCTGCGGCGCGTGTGCTACTTTCGCACGCGGACGGTCCTCGAGCGAACGTCCCTATGGCACAGCTTGGCCCAGAATTCCCGCCATTGTTTTTCCTTGCTCCGCCTTCGGAGAACTATGGCATCGGCGGCGCGCGTCCCCCTAGCTTTCTCGCGCCTCGCCGCTCACCCGCGCGGCCCACAGCGCGCTTGACGAAGGACAGTAAGACGGTGTATACGCTGTGCCATCGGGCCGGGAAGCAACACCGGTTAAGAGGTTTTACCCCCACGAATAAGGAAAGCTCTTTGCGGCGGGTTTCGCTATATGTCGTGATTGCTACGGTGGTGTGTCTCGCGGGGCCGGTCTACCAGTGGGCGCAAGAAGCGGAATGGCGCGTGCAGTTAAGGGCGAATACGGCCAAGCCGAGCACGATCAGCGCCGAGAACATCTCCTGCCACGAGACGCACCGTTTCAAGATTGTCCCGGATTCTCTCCCGTTCATGAAGCTGCTCGAATCGCCTACATTCGAGGTCGCGCCGGGCCAGCAGCATGTCGTCCCCGTCGAGTTCGACACCCATAATATTGACCCGGGCCAATACGACGCCGTGATCACTGTGCAGTGCCTGACCTGCAAAAGCGAGCCGGGCTGCCGCGAAGATCATGTGAACCTGCACGTCTACTTGACGGTGCTCCCGAGCCTGGGCGCCTGGACGGACATCCATCCGGAACTAAAGGGTACGCTCAAAGAAAATCCCGGACTGCATTGGTGCAATATCGCCCCGGAAGAAAAGCCGCAGCACTAAAGCGGCGCGCTTCGCTGTGCCGCGAATGAAAACGAGGTGAGGAATGGCCGGACGATTGAGATTTGATATGTGGTTCCGGGCCGGAATTGCCGCCGTGCTTCTCGCGCTGGGCCTGCCGGCCGTAGCGAGCGCACGCGCGCAGGCGCCCACGGGAGTGCCGCTCACGTGCAAGCAGATGTGGCTCGAAGCGACGGAGGAGGCGGCGCGCGCCGCGCTCGACAAGGCAAGGCTCGATGCGGGCGCTTCGGCCGGAAGCGCTGCGGCTGCGTGGGAGGCGGCATGGCTCGCGAAATGGAAATCCGTTTGGGAAGCGGAGGCGGATACGCTGGTTCCCGGGCCCGACGGCTCGTGCTGCAACATTGATTGGTTCGAGCTCGCCGCGCAAACCGGCAAAGCCGCCTGGACACAGGCGCTCGGAGCGGCGCCGATTCCAGCCGGTGCGGCTGGAACGTGGGCGGGAAAATTTAGTGCGGCATACGCCAAGGCATGGGCCGATGAGTGGTTCGTCCATTACCCCTTTGTATGCGCGCAGACGAGCGTGAGTGCGGCGGCAAGCGCTCTCGTAAAGGCCAAGGCCGGTGCACAAGCGGGAGCGTTCGCATGGGCGAACGCGGTGGCGCTGGCGGGGGCGTTCTCATTCGGGGCGGAAGTTTCTTACCAGGATGCCTGGGGCGAAAGCCAGGCTTCCGCATGGGCCGCGGCAGGAGCCGCGGCGGAGGCGCAAGCGAGTGCAGCGGGAACCGCCGGCGCGGCGACGTTGGTAGAGGGTAATTGCGCCGCAGTGCACGCCAATGCCTGCGCACGCGCCGCGGCATCGGCGTTTGCGTCCGCGTGGGCGAGCTCGGGAGCCGACGCTTTTGCCGATGCTTACGCCGAGGCGTATGCCGAGGCCTACGCAGTGGCCTTCGCGAATTCCTGGGCGCAGAGCCAATCCGCGGCGGGAGCGGTGGCGCTTTCGCAAGCCGCGGCGACGGCTCTTGCTAAAGCGGTGGCCAGTGGCTACGCGGCAGTGTGGCAAGAGCGGCTTGCGAGTCATGGCGAGCTGCCCGCGATTGTCCACTGGTGGATCACGCCGGGCGCCCCGAAGCCCCAGTTGAAAAAAATCCAGAGGCTGCTGGCTCGCGATCAGCGAAGCGCGATGCAATCGGTGGCTGCCGCGGCGCTCAAGAAGGCTCAGGGAGGGCAAGTGGCCTGGTCGTTTGCCATTCGGCAGACGGCCACCAAAGCGGAGAAGGATGTGGTGGCGTATGCCGCGAGCTGGGTGGACACGTGGGCGACCGCGTGGGCCGCGGATTGGGCCGAGCAGTGGATTGATACCTACATCGAAATGTGCAGCGAAGCCGCGGCGGCGGTGTGCGCGGAATGTCCGCCGTGCGAGGAAGAATGGTCCGGAGAGCAGCCAGGCCAGGAAGATTATGGCTGGCCCGAACAGCCACAAGAGGAAGAAGAGCCGCCGCGGACGATTAGCCGCCCGCAAGGCTTCACGTACACACTGGTGGGGCTGGGCGTGACAGCGGGCAATGTCTTCGGCATCATCGTGACGAACGGCACCGATAAGCCCATCATCGTGGAAATTCCGGGGGGAACCGTGTTCGAGCCGGACAATCCGGACGACCAGCGCGAGGAGATTTCGCAGCCGGTCCGGATTCATACCCCCGCAAATGGGACGGCGCAGGCGCCGCTCGATGGGTATTGTCTCGACTACGGAAAGCAGCCGCCGCCTGCTGAGCAACTCGGCATGGTGACGACGAGCGACCCCGTGCTGGTAGCGTCGTTGAATGACACAGCGGTGTACGCGGCGGCGCCGGTCGGGACGGCGGGAACGACTGCGGGCGCGCCTCCGGCAAAAGTGACCTACCACGCCGATCCGAATCCCAATGCGGGCGCGTCCGTGTTCAAAATTATCCTGGCGGGAGATAAGCTTGCGGCGGCGGGGAAGTTCCACAACGATTTGCCGCCGGCCCGCTACAAATTGGCTGTGATCCAGCGTGCTATCTGGGTTTATGAGTCGAAGGGCACCTCGACTCCGCACACGCGCGACACGCTGCTTGCCGACATCCGCAAACAAGTGAAGGAAACCGGCGGGACGCAGACGGACGAACAAATTCAGAAGCTCGCCGATCACATCATGGAAGACGTGAACGCCACGCTCGCCGCCGCGGGAGTCTAGCGCAGGGCTCGGAATCCCGCGCGCGAGGCGCTTGTCACTCGTGAATGGCTGTGCTACTTTCGCACGCGGACGGTCCTCGAGCCCATTCCGGTGAAAACCAGCGATTTAGTGAAGCCTGCCAACCGCGAGGAAGCGGAGCTTCTCGAAAAACTCGATACGAAGCGCCTACCGCGGCACGTGGCCGTCATCATGGACGGCAATGGGCGCTGGGCCGAGCGGCGTCATTTGCCGCGCGTGGCCGGTCACCGCGCCGGGGTGAAGGCGGCGCGCGAGATTATCGAGAGCTGCGCGCGCTTGAACATCCCCTGCCTCACGCTCTATGCATTCTCGATGGAAAACTGGCGGCGTCCCGGAACCGAAGTGGACTTCCTGATGCGCCTGCTGCGCGAATATCTGAAGCGCGAGCTTCCGTCCATCCACAAGAATAATATCCGCATGCAGATTATAGGGCGCGCGAGCCAGCTCCCTGAAGACGTGCAGAAGGACCTCGCGGAGGGCGTGCGCATGACGGCGGGCAATACAGGAATGAAGCTGGTGGTGGCGCTTAACTATGGCGCGCGGGCCGAACTCGTAGACGCCTTCAACGGCATGCTCGACGCAGCACGCGCGAAAGGCGCCGGCGATTTCCGCGTCGACGAGGAGATGATTTCCGCGCACCTCTATACCGCAGGCTTACCCGACCCGGATCTGCTGATTCGCACGAGCGGGGAAATGCGCGTAAGCAATTTCCTGCTGTGGCAGATTGCCTACGCGGAAATTTTCGTCACCGAAACGCTGTGGCCCGATTTTTCGCGCGCGCGGCTGATCGAAGCGCTGCTCGATTATCAGAAGCGCGAGCGCCGCTACGGCGGCCTGGGCGCGCACGGGGCAGCTGATGGCCGCGGCAAAGCGACCGCGCGAGCGGGACGCGGCTGACACGCCATGAACCTTCGCACACTCACCGATCGCGCCATGCTGCTACGCGTGCTCACAGCCGTGCTGATGATTCCCGCGGTTGTGGCGCTGGTGTGGTTTGGGCCGCCCGCGGTTCTGGCCGCGGCTGCGGCGGCGGTCGCTCTCGTGGCGCTCGCCGAGTTTCTGGACCTGGGCGCACACCTCGGGCTGCGGCCCTTTCGCAAATGGACGTTCGTGTGCGCCGCGGGCCTCTTCTACGCGCAGTATTGCGCCGGGCTGGTGGAGACGCATGCGCTCGGCTGGGGCGAATCCATCGTTCGCGACGCCGCGGGCGGCGTGCTTTCGATCGAAGCGGTGCTGCTGATTTTTGTTTTTGGCGCGGCGGCGATTACCATGGGCACGAGCCGGCCGCTGCACGATATTCTTCCGGCGATTTCGATTGGCGCGGCCGGGCTGCTTTTCGTGGCGCTGCCTTTCAGCTATTTCGTGCGCATGAGCGAAATCGCGGGCGTGGGCCGGCAACTGGTGCTCTTCACGCTGTGCCTGATTTGGGCCGGAGATATTTTCGCGTATTTCATCGGGCGCTCGCTTGGGAGCATCCCCATGGCGCCGGCGCTCAGCCCGAAGAAGACGTGGGAAGGCGCGCTCGGAAACGTGGTGGGTTCGCTGCTGGTGGCCGTTTTCTTTTCGCGCTGGATGCAGACGGACATGCTCACCATGCTGGTGATCGCCGGGCTGGGAAATATCGCGGGGCAATTGGGAGATTTGGTGGAGTCCGCGTACAAGCGCGGCGCGGGCGTGAAGGATTCGAGCTCGCTGCTGCCCGGCCACGGCGGGATGCTCGACCGCGTGGACAGCCTGATTTTCGCCGCGCCGGTGGTGTGGGCGGCCTATGCGTGGTTCGCCATGCGGAATTTGTGAGCAGTCGCAAAAATTTCCAAACAACTATAAAATTGGATAGTGGGTCAGTTTGAATTTTGGCTCTTTGTGCCGCGATCAAGAAAATTCAAACTGGCCCACTACCTAAAATTGCATGTGCCGCGCGAAAATGCGCGGAGCACCCATCGCCTATGAAACGCATCTCCATTCTGGGTTCGACCGGCTCAATTGGCCGCCAATGCCTGAGCGTTGTGGACGCGCTGCCGGGCCGCTTCGAGGTGGTCGCGCTGGCCGCTGGTGCGAACGTGGCGTTGGCCGCGGATCAAGTGACGCGGCACCGCCCCAAGGCTGTGTCCATGGCCACGGAGGACGCGGCACGCGAGCTGTGCGCCGTGCTTCAGCAGCGCGGCAGCGGTCAGCCGCCGCTGGAGATTTTATTCGGCCCGGAAGGAATCGAGCGCGTGGCCACGCATCCCGAGGCCGAGACGGTGGTTTCGGCGGCCGTGGGAGTGGTGGGGCTGCGCGCCACGTATCAAGCCATCGAGCACGGGAAAAATATTGCGCTGGCGAATAAGGAAGTGCTGGTCGCGGCGGGAGAAGTGGTGATGGCTGCCGTGCGGCGGCGCGGAGTGGCGCTGCTGCCGGTGGATAGCGAGCACAACGCCATTCATCAGTGTCTGCGCGCGGGCGAGCCGCGCGAAGTGAAGCGGCTGGTGCTTACCGCGTCGGGCGGGCCGTTTCGCGAAACGCCCACGGCGCTTCTGGCAAAGGTGACACCCGAACAGGCGCTCGCGCATCCAAGGTGGAAGATGGGGCGGCGCATCACGACGGATTCCGCGACGCTGATGAACAAGGGATTCGAGGTGATCGAGGCGCGCTGGCTTTTCGGCATGGAGGCCGGGAAAATCCAGGTGCTGATTCATCCGCAGTCGACAATTCACTCGATGGTGGAATTCGTGGACGGCTCGATACTCGCGCAGCTGGGCCCCACGGACATGCGCATGCCCATCCAGTATGCGCTGACCTTTCCCGAGCGCGTGGCATCGAATGGATGCGCGCTCGATTGGACGGCATTGCGCCAGCTCGATTTCGAGGAAGTGCCGGCGGGGAAGTTCCCATGCCTGGAACTGGCGCAGGAAGCGCTGCGAAAGGGAGGGGCGCTGCCGTGCGCGCTCAATGCCGCTGACGAAATCGCCGTGGCCGCATTTCTGGAGCGGCGGCTGTCGTTTCCGGGAATCGCACAGGTGATCGAGCGCGTGCTCGAGCATATGCCGCGCGCCGCGTTTCGCACCGTGGACGACGTGCTGGCCGCTGATTCCGAAGCGCGGCGGCTGGCACAGGAGGAAGTGGCGCGGCACAAGAACTAGCGCGTTTGGCCTTGCGCAACGCGCGCGGGCGCGGCGGTTTCTAAATGGCGCGAATTTCTTTTACAATAGAGGCAGAGGTGTTATGAGCAATCTGCTGCGGGACGTGATTGCCGGAGCCGCCGTTTTAGGCGTGCTGGTTTTGCTCCACGAGTGGGGGCATTTCGTCGTCGCAAAACTTTGCGGCGTTCGCGTGGAGGTGTTTTCCATCGGTTTCGGCCGGCGGCTGTGGGGCGTGAAGCGTGGCGACACCGATTACCGCGTGAGCGCGCTGCCGCTGGGCGGCTACGTGCGCATGGCGGGGGATAATCCCGCCGAAGAGCGCACCGGCGCGCCTTACGAATTTCTCTCACGTCCGCGCTGGCAGCGGCTTCTGATAGCCATCGCAGGGCCGTGCACGAACATCCTGGTGGCGTTCGTGGTTTTCTGGGGGATTTACGCCTTCGTGGGCATGCCTTCGGAAACGTACGTGCGGCAGCCGGCTGTGGTTGCCGCGGTGCCTGAAAATTCCGCGGGCGCGGCGGGAGTCGAGCCGGGCGACCGCATCATCGAAGTGAATGGCGTGAGTACGCCAGCGTGGGAAGATGTGATCGCGGGTGTGGATAAGGCGAAGCCGGGCGATTCGCTCTCCGTGGTGGTATTGCGCGGCGGTTCGCAGGAGACCTTGAACATTTCGGTTCCGCAGTCGCAGGTTTCTCCCGATTCCGAGGTGGGGTATCCGGCGTTGCCGCCCGTAGCCGATGACGTCACGATCGGCTCTCCGGCGGAGAAGGCCGGGATGCAATCGGGCGATGAGATCGCTTCGATCAACGGCAAGCCCGTGGTCACCTGGCCGCAACTCGTCGAGCATGTTCGCGAATCCGGCGGGAACAGCATCCATTTTGTGGTTCGCCGCGACGGGAAAGAGATTCCACTGGACATCACGCCCATGCGCACGATGACTCCCGACGGGCAGATGGCGTGGCTGATCGGCGTCTCGGAGAAGACCTCGGAATTTTTTGAGCGCCAGGGTTTGGTCGAGTCCACAAAGGATGCCGGGTTGGCCACGATTTCAGGACTGCGCCAGATCGGAGGCGTTCTGAAGGGACTGGTCACCGGCAAGATTTCCGTGCGCGGCCTGGCGGGGCCGGTCGGCATCGTGCAGCTGTCGGGCCAGGCAGCCAAGAGCGGCCCGCTGATCCTGCTGGGATTTTTCGCATCGTTGAGCTTGAATCTGGCCGTGCTCAACCTTCTCCCCATTCCGATTCTGGATGGCGGCCACGTGCTGATGCTCGCGATCGAAAGCGTGATGCGCCGCGACTTGAGCGTCGCGGTGAAGGAGCGGTTCGTGCAGGTAGGGCTGGTATTTCTGCTGGGCGTTTTCGCGTTCGTGATGTATAGCGATATCCTCCGAGCGATTCAGACGCACATCCATTAAGGAACAGAGGCATGTCCGCGACTCCGGCACACCGAGTTTCGAGGGGCGAGCGCATCAATGTTCACGAGGCGCCGGGACGCTTGCAGCGTGAGCTGGGCGCGCGGGGCATTCGGCTGACACGCCAGCGCCGCGTGCTGCTGCAGGTGATGGAAGGCGCGCCGCGCCATCTGGACGCGGGAGAGATACTCGAGCGCGCGCAGAAGATTGATTCCAACATCACGCGCGTGACGGTCTATCGCACGCTCGAAATGCTGAAGGGCTACGGCCTGATTGATGAGCTGGACCTGCTGCACCTCCGCGGGCATCGCCACTATTACGAAAGCCATGGCCCGCGCGACCACATCCATGTGGCCTGCATCCGCTGTGGCAAGGTGCGTGAATTCGAGAGCGAGCTTTACGAAGACCTGAAAAAGCAGATTTCGCGCGACTGCGGAATCGAGATCACGATTACGCGGACGGAAGTTGGCGGGCTTTGCGCGGATTGCAGGCAGAAGACGTGAAGCGTGATTCGTGAACCGTGATTCGTGCCTCTCGAAGTTCCCGCCGGTGGGTTGCAGCACGGGCCTTGTCCATGAACGTCCGGGTGGTCTGCGAACCAGCGATGCTAAGAAACCTACGCCTTGGATGGATACTCGTCCCAACTCTGCGGCTCCGGATCCACGCTGTTAGGCGCCTAGCCAAAAGCTCTACTCAAGCCGCCATGGAGAGCGTTCAAGCCAATGCCGCATTGCGTCTGTTGCCCATGCAGTAGACTTGCCGGTATGACATGACGTGCACGGGTTGGGGATTTTGTATTTGTCCGTCATCTCCGGCGTGATGAACCGAAACGTGTGAGCGTGCACGAACGTGCCGGGAACGCCTTCCGTTTGGATTTTCGGCATGTGGCAGGCAACGCACTGGCTCCCCGGACTGCCGTCTTTATGGTGCGTGTGCTCCTCGAGAGTGGCCGTTCGGGGGCCGTTGGGCGAGAGCGGACCGTGGCACTCCAAACAGAGCTTGTCCGCAGGCTCTCGCAGTTGTCCATAGTTGTCCGTGCCGTGAGCGTCGTGGCAATCGAAGCACGTAATTCCGCGGCGGTACATGACACTCTGCACGAAATCGTTGCCCTGCATTCGATTCTTGTGCGCGGTGCCATCCGGAAAATGTGTAAAGGTCGTCTCTCCGAGTGTGTGGTCCTCCAGCTTCCAGAAATCCTGAAGGCTGAGTCCAGGGTGATAACCAACCGGCCAGTCGTAATACTTTCCCTCGATGGGGGAGACGAGAGGGCGTCCCTGTGAGTGGCACTGGATGCAGGTGTCGCTGGCCGCGACGTAGTCCATATGCGCGGGATTTAAAATATTGCCGCGCGAGGGATGATCCACATGCTCGCTGCCGGGACCGTGGCAACGCTCGCATCCCACGTTCCATTCGGCGACTTGTTTGGTGTGGATATTGTAATCAACGGAGTGGCAACCATCGCATGTGGGACCGGTCGGCCTTTTCATATCGTCCGGAGGATAAAACGCCGCCCACCAGTCCGCTCCTTTGGGCACAAGGTACGGGAGCCATACATGTTCGGCGACATCCCATTGGGCAGGCTCGGGGAAATAGTCATCGCCGATTTTTGTGAAGTAACGCTGTTTCCAGACGCTGCCATACACCAACGCAACCTGGTCCTTTGTGAACTTAGCTACCGTATCCGTGGCGAGATTCGGAATAATGGCATCGGGATGTTCGCGGGGATCTCGCACGACATTGGCCATCGGCGTCTTCTTCCAGCTCTGGTAGATTTGCGCGTGACACTTCTCGCATGCCTGCGAGCCGACGTAATGCGCTTGTGCAGCAGTTTGGGCTTGCTCAGTTTTCTCTTCGCTGGTGAGCGGACGCAGGCTGCGGATGAAGAGTACGAGCTTCCAACTGTTATCCACCGGAACCTGGTGCGGATTGCCCCATGCGGGCATTCCGGTGAGTTGCACTCCATTTTCGATGATGTAATGAAGGTCACCGTCGGTGAGGCTCTGCGTTTGGGACAAACGCAGATCAGGCACTCGGGGATACAGGTTCCGTCCCATTGGCGTTATCCCGCTGCCGTCATGTGCATGACAGCTCGCGCACTGTGCCAGAAAGACCTCTCGGGCCTCTTGCAAATTCTCCGAAGTAGCTTGCAGAGGATTCTTCTCGTTGCGTGCGTGGTGCGGGATCGCCAGATTTCGCACCATTCGAGCTGCGGCTGCTTCAAAGCGAGAAGGCTCGGATGTGGCGCGGAAGCCTCGCCGAATCAATAGAGCCCCACAAGTAGCCCCGATGACGGCGACTAGAAGAAGCGCCAGAAGAAACGCCTTCCACGCTTTCATATTCATCCCCTTTCCGCGGAGTATCGGCGACTGCCTCAGGGATGGATGACCGCTTTATTGACGGTCATTCCCGCTAGAAAAAAGTTCATCTCGCAAAAGTAGGTTAAGCCCTTTTGGCGTCGCGCGCGAGAAAATAACTTTTTGCTTGCGTGATGTCGTCGAGCACTTGGTGGCGCAAGGATTCCGGGCTTGGGAATTTCTGCTCGTCGCGGAGGCGCCTGAGGAAGCGGACTTCCATTTCTCCGCTGGTCAGGTTCCCGCTGAAATCGAGCAGGTGAGATTCGATGGACAGGCGTTGGCCGTCGAATGTGGGCCGTGTGCCCACGTTCGTGGCCGAGCGATAGGCTTTTCCGCCGACGGCCGTCTCCGTGGCGTACACGCCGAGCTTCGGAAGCAATTCCTGCCGGGTGCTGAGATTCAGCGTGGGCACGACGAGCTTGCGTCCCTGCCCCGTGCCGGGCACGATTTCGCCGGCGAGCGAGTAGGGCCTGCCGAGCATTCGCGCCGCGTCTTCCATGCGTCCTTCGCTGACCGCCAGGCGAATGGCTGAACTCGATACCGCGACGCCCTCCACTTCCACGGGCGGGGTGGGATGGACGTCGAGGCCCATCGAGTGGAGGAGTTTTGCGTCGCCCTGCTGTCCGCGCCCGAAGCGGAAATTATTTCCAATCACCACGGCGGACGCCTTGAGGGTTTCCTTGAGATATTTCGTTACGAACTCTTCCGCGCTCATTTTCGCGAGGGCTTCGTCAAAGGGAAGTACCAGCGCGGCATCGAGGCCCAGTTTGCCGATCGCCGCGAGCCTTTGCTCCAGCGTCATGAGCAGCAAAGGAGCCTGCGCGGGACGGAGCACGCGCGCGGGGTGCGGATAGAATGTGAGCACGATGGCCATGGCCTGTGTACGCGCGGCCAATTCGCGCGTGTCGCCCAGGATTTTCTGATGTCCCAGGTGGACGCCGTCGAAATTCCCGATGGTGACGACCGACGGCTTCCCGTCCGTTCCAAAGCGCCCCGTCCATTCTTCGGCGGAATGAATTCTCGCGAGCGGCATCAGAGCCGCACCTCGAATTGCAAGCCGTCGTAGGCCAGGCGCACGTTTTTCGGAAGTTGGGCGTCCGTTTCCGCGTGGCCCAGGTCGTGGCAGATATGCGTGAACCATGCGCGCTTGGGTTTCAATTCCGCGACGAGCGCGAGCGATTGCTCGACATTGGAGTGCATGGGGTGCGGCCGGTGCCGCAGCGCGTCCAGGATGAAATCGTCGAGCCCTTGGAGCAGCGCTTTCGAGCTTTCCGGAATGCGGAGAAAATCCGTGAGATATGCGGCGGCGCCGAAACGAAATCCCAGCACGGGCAGCGGGCCGTGCATGGCGGGCACGGGCACAATCTTCACGCCGAAGAGGTCGAACGGCCCGTCAATCGCGTGCAGCTCGACCTCCGGCAGCGTGCTCTCCACAGGCCCGCTATCGAAAATATATGCAAATTGCTTTCGCAGGATGGCCAGCGTCTCAGATGCTCCATAGATGGGCACCGCCTGATTTTGCTTCAAGTTGAACGGGCGAATATCGTCGAGCCCCAGGATGTGGTCCGCGTGGCCGTGCGTGTAGAGCACTGCGTCGAGCCGGTCCATGCGCGCGCGCAGGGCCTGGGAGCGGAAGTCGGGCGTGGTGTCAATCACCACATTGCGGCCGCCATAGGAAAGCAGCAGGGAAGGGCGCGTGCGGTTGTCGCGCGGGTCGCTCGATTCGCAGACGGCGCAGTGGCAGCCGAGCGTGGGCACGCCCATGGACGTGCCCGAACCCAGAACGGTCAGTTGCATTGAGGACATAAATTCGAAGGAAGGGTGTTACTCGGTTTCGGCTGCGGATTTTTCATCGCGCGTTGGCGGACACGGCCGCTGCCGGGTCACTTTTTCGCGCCGGCCTTTTTCGCCATGGCTTCGCTGGCGGCCTTGGAAATCTCCATGAACGTGAGTTTGAGGCTCCCAATAACCTCGAGCAGCAAATCGTTATCGGTCTTGGCGAGATTGCCGAGCGTTTTTTCGCGCAGCGCGTCCAGCATGTCTATCACCTCGCGGGCGCCCTCGAGATCCACCAGGGGCTGGCCCGTGCGCGGGTCCGTCATCCCTCCGAGCATGGCCGCGGCGTTGCGCGTCAGGAAATCAACCAGCATTTGGAAATTGGGCGAGGGCTCGATTGCGTTCGCGGGCGTTTCACCGGCGTGCTCTCCCAGAATGACGCCGGGCGCCTCGGCGGCAGTCGGCGGCGCGGCCTGCGCCGGTTTGCCGGGTTTCGTTTGCGGATGCGGATGGGCCGCGGACTTCTTGGCGGCGGCTTCTTCGTCGCGCCGCTCCTGCTCGACGACGTCCTTGCGCAGCTCGCCTGCCTCGGTGAAAAGACGCCGGTCGATTACTTTGAACGTTTCTTCCTGCTTGTGGTCAGCCACGGGAGGCGTCCTTGAGCGCTGCTCCTGCGAACAGCGCCATTTGATCTAGGGAAAGCTTCATCTATTGACGAAGTATTTCTTCTGCAACAGCTAGTCTAGCATCCGCTACGGCCGGCTTCAAGTTGCGCCGCGAATCTTGCGGAAGAGCATCGTCAGCGGGTCGTAAAATTGGTCCACCACGCGCTCTTTCAGCGGAATGATGGCGTTGTCTGTGATATGGATTTCCTCGGGGCAGACTTCGGTGCAGCATTTGGTGATGTTGCACAGCCCGATGCCCATCTGGTCCTTGAGCATCGGGACGCGATTCGCGCCATCGAGCGGGTGCATTTCCAGGCCCGCCACGCGCACGAAAAAGCGCGGCCCGCCGAACTGCGCTTCCTTGCCGTGCTCGCGCAGGACATGGCAAACGTTCTGGCAGAGGAAACATTCGATGCACTTGCGAAATTCCTGCACGCGGTCCACGTCGCTCTGATCCATTTTCCAATCGGTGCCGGGCCGCGGCGTGAAAGGCGTGATCTTGCGGTTGACTTCGTAATTCCAACTGACGTCCGTGACCAGGTCCTTGATCAGCGGGAAACTCTTCATGGGATAAATCGTGACAGGCTCGCCCTGGGGCAGGGAATCCATGCGCGTTTTGCACATCAGGCGCGGCCGGCCGTTCACCTCCGCCGAGCACGAGCCGCATTTGCCCGCCTTGCAGTTCCAGCGCACGGCGAGGTCGGGGGCCTGGTGCGCCTGCACGGAGTGCACCGCGTCCAGCACGACCATGCCGGGAACCAGCGGCACGCGATAATCGGCCGTTGCGCCGCCGTTAGCGTCGCCCCGGAACACGCGCAAGACTGCTTCCGCCATCTTGATCCTCCGGCGATCTTCAGGGGCTAAAGCCCCGGAAGAGGTGGGGCCTAATGTCGGAGCTGAAGCTCCGACCCCCTAAAAACCTTGCAACGAATTTCCAACTTAAAACAGTAAAAATCCTCTATTTTTCTTCCGCGAGAATTTGTTTCAAATCCGCGGGCATTTCCGGAATGGCGATTTCGGATAGCGTCATCGCGCCGCCTCTTTTCGCCACTACGTTGTTTTTCTTTCCCAAGCTATCGTCCAGTTTCGGGAAATCGATGCGGCTGTGCGCTCCGCGGCTCTCGCGGCGCGCGCGCGCCGAGAGGGTAACAGCCTCCGAGACGGTCAGCATGCACTGCAACTCCTGGGACAGGTGCCAGCCCGGATTGTACAGCCGCGAGCCTTCCACGCGGATGTTGGCCGCGCGCGCCTTGAGCTTTGCGATTTCCTCGAGCGCGCGGCGCAAATCTTCCTCCGTGCGAAAAATGCCGACGAGAGTTTGCATCGTCTGCTGCAAATCGCGCTGAATCGCGTACGGGTCTTCGCCCGTGGCGCGCTCGAAGGGCGCGAGCACGTGGCGCTCGGCGTCCTCAATTTGCGCGGCGTCAAGCGCGGGCAGAGGTGTCTTTTTGGCGTGCGCGGCGGCGGCCAGGCCCGCGCGGCGGCCGAATACGAGCAGGTCCGAAAGCGAGTTGCCTCCCAGACGGTTTGCGCCGTGCAGGCCGGCGGCTGCTTCGCCAGCGGCAAAAAGGCCGGGAATCGAGGATTGCCCGGTATCCGCCTCCACGCGAATGCCGCCCATCATGTAGTGGCACGTGGGACCCACTTCCATGGGCCCTTTGGTGATGTCCACGTCGGCGAGTTCCTTGAACTGGTGATACATGCTGGGGAGTTTTTTCTTCACGTATTCGGCCGGCTTGTGCGAGATGTCGAGAAACGCGCCGCCGTGCTCGGTGCCGCGCCCTTCGCGCACCTCGGTGTAGATCGAGCGCGCCACCACGTCGCGCGTGGAAAGCTCCATGCGCTGCGGGTCGTATTTCTCCATGAAGCGCTCGCCATTCTTGTTGCGCAAAATTCCGCCCTCGCCGCGCACCGCTTCGGTGACGAGGATGCCTTGCACGCCCGGCGGCCACACCATTCCCGTGGGATGAAACTGGACGAACTCCATGTCCAGCAGCTCGGCGCCCGCTTCATAGGCCAGCGCCATTCCGTCGCCGGTGCACTCCCAGGAGTTCGAGGTGATTTTCCAGGATTTCCCGATGCCGCCCGTGGAGATGACCACGGATTTCGCCCGGAACGTAACGAAGCGCCCGCTCTCGCGCCAGTAGCCGAAGGCGCCCGCGATTTTGCCGCCGTCGGTGAGCAACCGCGTGACGGTGCACTCCATGAAGACGTCGAAGCCCATCTGCACGCCGCGATCCTGCAGCGTGCGAATCATTTCCAGGCCGGTGCGGTCGCCCACGTGGCAGAGCCGCTTGAAGGTGTGTCCGCCGAATGCGCGCTGGAGGATTTCGCCGTCGCTGGTGCGGTCGAAAAGCGCGCCCCACTGCTCGAGCTCGCGGACGCGGTCCGGGGCTTCCTGCGCGTGGAGCTGGGCCATGCGCCAATTATTGAGAAACTTTCCGCCGCGCATGGTGTCGCGGAAGTGCGTGCGCCAGTTGTCCGCCTTGTCCACGTTGCACATGGCCGCAGCGAGGCCGCCTTCGGCCATCACCGTGTGCGCCTTGCCGAGCAGCGACTTGCAGACCACGCCCACGCGCGCGCCTTGCGCCAGCGCTTCGATCGCCGCGCGCAGGCCCGCACCGCCCGCGCCGATGACGAGCACATCGTAGTCGTGCGATTCGAGGTTGGCAGTCACAGGAGCCGGATATCTTTCAGGGCGCCGCAAGCCACCAGGCGGATATAGAGGTCCGTGAGACCCACGGAGATCATGCTGGCCCAGGCCCAGAACATGTGGCGCTCATTGAGCGTGGTGACGAATTGCCAAGCCGAGCGGCGCGGTGGCCCGAGCGCGGCGCAGGAAAAGCAGTCGAGCTTGCCGCCGATCAGGTGGCGCAGGGAGTGGCACGAGAAAGTGTAAGTCGAGAGCAGAATGATATTCGCGAGCATGATGAGCGTGCCCACGCCGATGCCGAAGTGGCCGTCGAAATCGAAGGCTATGATCGTGTCGTACCACAGGCAGGCGACGAACACCACCGCGACGTAGAAAAAATAGCGATGCACATTTTGGAGGATGAATGGAAAAGCCGTCTCACCGCGATATTTCCTGCCGCTTGGCTCGCCTACCGCGCACGCCGGTGGGTCGGCGAAAAAGGCGCGGTAATAGGCCTTGCGGTAGTAGTAGCAGGTGAGGCGAAAACCGAGCGGCCCCGCGAGAATCAAAATCGCCGGTGAAAAGGGCCACCAGTGGTGCTGCGGGTCGATCAGCGGTGAATAGAACGGCGAAAGATACGGGCCGGCCTGATAAAATTTCCCTTCGAACGCGCGCCACGTGGTGTATATCGCAAACGCTCCCAGCACCACGATAAAGGGCACGTTTTCGAGCCACCATGCATCGTGCCGCTGCGTGCTGCCTAAATGACTCGCCGCGTTTGCCGCCGAACTATCTGCCATCAGTTCACCGTCCCGAACAATCTAGCCTACCCGCTTGGTAAGTTTTTTCAAGTCAAAGTTTGCATCGGACGGAATCACTCGACCGCCATTGCAGCCAGCCCGTCGACCGTATCCCGCAGCGTGTTCCATGATGGCCCTCCGCAATTCATTGTCATCCCAATCGCCCGGCGCGCAAAGCGTCGTACACGCGCTGCGCTCGGGCGCGGGGCAGCTCCGCCGCTAATTCCTCGACGCTCAGTTGCCGCAGCCGCGCCACGCTTCCGAAGCGGCGCAGGAGCTTTTGCGCCGTGCGCTCGCCCACGCCGGGAATTTCCACGAGCGACGAGCGCAGACGCCGGCTCGACCGCCGCTGCCGGTGGAACGTGACCGCGAAGCGGTGCGTCTCGTCGCGGATCTGCTGAATCAAATGCAGCACAGGTGAATGCCCATCGAGCACCACCGGCTCGTCCTCGCGCCCGAGCACGTAGAGAATTTCTTCTTTCTTCGCGATGCTGGCCACCGGCTGGTTGATGATTTCGAGTTTTTCCAGAGCCTGCGCCGTCGCGTGCAGCTGTCCCAGGCCGCCATCAATCAGGATCAAACTGGGCATGGGTTTATTTTCGTCGCGCAAGCGGCGGTAGCGGCGCTCGACCGCTTCGCGCATGCTCGCGAAATCGTCGCGCAGCAGGCCGGTGGATTTCTCCGGACCCTCCGCGAGAGCCTCGCCGCGCATGATGAATTTGCGGTAGTCGGATTTCTTCATGCGGCCGTCTTCCCACACCACCATCGAGGCCACGGCGTCCGAGCCCTGGATGTGCGAGATGTCGAAGCTCTCGATTCTTCGCGGCGGCTCGGGAAGGCCGAGCGCGGATTGGAGCGCTTCCGCGATGGCCTTCGAGCTGGGCCGCAGTACGCGGAACCGCTGCACGAAGGAGTGCTTCGCATTGCGCTCGACGAGCTCCAGAAACTCGCGCTTCTGCCCGCGCTGCGGCGCGAGGATTTCCACCTTGTGCCCCGCCTTTTCGCCGAGGACCGTTTCCAGCAGCTCGCGCTCATCGAAATCCATCGGTGCGTGGATATAGCGCGGCAGATAGCCGGCGTCCAGATAGAGCTGTTTCAGCAGCGACGGCAGAAATTCCGCGGGATCGAATTCCTCGAGCTCCTCCCAGTAAAAGTCGCGCCGGTCCACCACACGCCCGCCGCGCAGATGGAAAAGATTGGCGGCCACCTGCGGCGGTTCGGCGTACCACGCGAGCACGTCCGTGTCGTCGCCCTCCGCGCGGGCGATATTCTGCCGCTCTTCCATTTCGGCGATGGTGCGCAGAAGATCGCGATAGCCCACGGCCTCCTCGTAGTTCTGCTCGCTCGAGGCCTCTTCCATGCGCGCGCTCAAGCTGCGCGCCAGATCGCTGCGCCGCCCTTCGAGGAACATGCGCACGTCGCGCGCGGCTTCCGCGTAGCGCTCGTCCGTGACCAGCCCCGGAGCGCACGGCCCCAGGCAGCGGTGAATGTAATATTGCAGGCAGGGGCGAGGATGGCGGCGCGTGAGGTCCACGGTGCACGAAGGCACGAGAAAATGCTCGTGAATCAGATGGACCAGCCGATAGGCGAGGCTCGCGGGGAAGTAGGGGCCGAAATAAATCGAGCCGTCCTTTTTGAGCCGCCGGGTCACATAGATGCGCGGATATTTTTCGAAGGCCGTGTAGCGAATGTAGGGATAGGTTTTGTCGTCGCGCAGCAGGATATTGAATTTCGGCTTGTGCTGCTTGATCAGGTTGTTTTCGAGCGCGAGCGATTCCTTCTCGTTGTCCACGACGATGTAGCGCATATCGGCAATCTCGCGCACGAGCGAACCCGTTTTTGCGTCGCGCCACTTCGATTCCAGAAAATAGGACTTTACGCGCGGGCGCAGCGAGCGCGCCTTGCCCACGTAGAGAATTTTTCCCGCGGCGTCCTCGAAGAGGTACACCCCGGGCTGCAGGGGCAATTGCTCGGCTTTTTCGAGAAGTTCCATTTGCGGCGCGCTACAATAGACAAGGCCTGCGATCCCGCGGATTCGGGACTCGATGAGAGACAACTTTCAGGATCGCAAAGGCAGTCTAAAAGGGACTCGAAACTTCATGCGGCTATCTATTTTAGCATCCGTTCTGCTGGGCCTGCTGGGGGCGACCCCGGCGCGGCCGGCGCAGCAAGGCAACCAGCCGAAACCACCCCACGACCAAAAGCCGCCATCGGGCGAGTCGTCCTCATCCTCCTCATCCTCGTCATCATCTTCTTCCTCGCAGGCGCCTCAGCAGGGTCAGCCCAACTATGATCCCTTTCACGCGCAGCAGGACGTGGACGTGGGAACATTTTATATGCACAAAGGCGACGTGGATGCGGCCATTCCTCGCTTCGAGGATGCCATAAAGCTCCGGCCCGATTTCGCCCAGCCACGCCTGCTTCTCGCCGAGATCTACGAGAAGAAACACGAGAACCAAACCGCCGCGAAGTATCTCAAGGAATATCTCCAGGTATACCCCAAGGCCCCGGACGCGGACAAAATCCGGAAAAGAATCGAAACACTATCCGCGCATTAGCGCGGACACGCGTGGCTCAAGAAGGTTAGCGCGCCGGAAACCGCTTGAGGAACTTCATCGCGCGCGGATAATCGGCGAACCGCTTTTCTTCCTTGCGGAATTCGGTGGAGTGCGATTCCCGGCGGCAGCGCTCGAAGCGTATGGGATGCTTCTGGTGCAGCATTTCGTGGAACAGAATATACGCGATCACATATTCGGGAACGTCGCCGCGGTCGAGCCCCCGGTTGATGACAATCTGATGCAGCGCGGGATCGAAGCAGCCGAGCTGTGTTCGCCAGGGTCGCGCGCTCCAGCCCAGCCGGGGCCGCGCCAGTTGATTTTCGAAATAGGTTTGGTTCAGGCGGTCGAAGAGCGGCCCCAAATCGTGATGCGCCCCGGAGGGTTGAAGTTCCGCCCGGCGCGCGCGGCGCTGCCGCAGAAGCAACAGTTGCCGGCGCGTTCGCCGCGCATAGGAAAATTGCCGGTAGGTTTCGACCATCTGCGCCGGCGGTATTTTGCGATAGAGCCGCCCCAGCAGGATTGCCGCCGCCGCTTCCACCACGGCGCGAGGCGCACGCCGCAGCACGTCCGATAGCCGGACGCGCGCGGTTTCCTGGCGCAGCCGTATGGTGTGCGTAAGATCGGTGTAGGGGTGATATTCCACCACGAAGCGCGGGGCGCGCCCCGTACATCCCAGGCGCGTGTAGATGCGCTCGAAGAGCCGCTCGCCTCCGGGGACGCTTCGCCCGCGCCCCCGCGCCTGCTTCACGGTTTTCTCCGCGCGGGAGGTGTTTGCCCGGCCTTCAGCGCGTCCTGCGCGTCTTCAATCGCGTCCTTCGTTCCCTGGATGGCGTCTTCGAGCGTGTCCTTGTACATAGCAAGCCCCGGCCCATTCGCGTCGTATTTTTGGAGTGTGGCGAGAAATTCCGTGTCCTTCGCGACCATCAGTTTTAGCTCAGCGCGAATGTCCAACTGCTTGTCCTGTGCAACCTCGATCTCATCGGCTCCGTCGTCCACATTGCCCACGTACGCGTTCAGCAGGCTATTCAGCGGCCCGTTCTCGCTCGCGTCCGGCGCGCTCCGATTCACCTCGTCCTCGAATTTCTTCAGCCGGTCCTCCGCGAAGGAAAGATAGAGCTTGATGCGCTCCCCCGGCGTCGCGGCGTCGCGGATTTTTTCGGCCTCCGCGTCCGTGATGTAATCTTTGTGTTCAGGCGCGGCCTGCGGAACCTGCGCCATTGCGTATCCCGGCAGCAGAAGCGCGGCCAGAACAGTGGCGAGAACCCCGACGGCCATCCATCGGTATGTCATCTATTTTTTCCTTACCTCGCGTTCGAGAGTTCGCACGCGCTCTGTGGCTCCAAAATATTCGTCGCTCGTCAGGTTCGTGTTCAGCTCGAGAAACTTTTGATAGTTCTCCAGCGCGTCGCGCTTGTCTCCCAGCCTATCGTAGCAGGTGGCGCGAATAAACCAGTTTCCCGGCGGCAGAGTCTCGCGCGTGGCGAGCTGGTCGAAATCCGCGAGCGCCGCCGTGTAGTTCTTGTTCAAATACTGCGCGGCGGCGAGCGAACTGAGCACATCGTTGGCCTTGGGGTCCATGCGCTCCGCCACGGTCAGCGTAGTCACGGCGTCAGGATAATCCTTTTCCTCCAGATAGACGTGGCCGAGGCGCGCGGGAATGTCCGGGTCGTTCGGGTCGAGCGCGGCGGCCTTCCGCAGCACCGGCACGGCGTCGGCATAGCGCTTCTTCTGGTAATAAATCTGCGAGCGCATCTTCAGCGCGTGCATGCCTTCCGGTCCGATGGTGGCGGCGCGGTCAAGCTCCGCGAGTGCGTCGTCGTCCTTGCCGAGATCGAGCAGCGCGGAAGCCCGCTCGACGCGCGCGTCGGGGTCGTTCGGCTGCGCTTCGAGATAGGTTCCCAGCTCCGCCGCGGCCGCGTCCAATTTTTTCTCCGCGATCAGCGTCTCCGCCATTCCCCTGTGGGCCTGGGCATCCGTCGCACCCGTGGGATGAAGCGCCAGCACCCCCTGGAATGCCGCAGCGGCGTCATCGGTACGCCCCGATTTCAGCAGCGCAAATCCCAGGGAGTTCTGGATGTCCGGGTCCTTTCCGTCAATTTTCGCAGCGGCTTCATACTCGACAAGCGCCTCAGCCGTTTTCCCCGTGCCTTCGAGCGCGATTCCCAGCAGCCATTTCGAGCGTGCGTCCGTGGGCATCAATTCGGCGGCTTTTTCAAGCGGCGCCACCGCCGCCGCCGGATCGGACGCGAGCAGCGTGACGCCCAGGTTCTGGTAGGCCACGCCCATTTTGGGATTGAGCGCGATGGCCCTTTCGTATTCGCTTTTGGCGTCGGCGAAATCCTGCATCGCCGTGTACGCGTAGCCCAAATCGTAGTGTGCGGTGGCATCATCCGGCTTCTTCGCCAAGTAGCCCTGATAATCCTTCGCGGCGACCTCGAAATTTCCCTCGCCGATCGCTTTCTGCGCCGCCGTGAGAAGGTCGTTCAGGGCTGCCGCCTCGACATCGCCGGGGATGCGCTTCTTCGCGGGAGTCTGCGCCGCCAGGCCGCCCGCCAATGTGCACAGCGCGCACAGCGCGCACCACGCCATCGCTTTCGAGAACTTTTTCATGCTTTCATGCTTTTCGGGCGCCGTCCGCCGGCACGTTCGTTCGCGCCTTTGCCGAACGGCTACCGTGGTTCCCGCCGTTCGCCGCATTCAGCGCGCGCGCCAGAAATTTTCCGGTGTGCGACTGCGCATTCCGCGCCACCTGCTCGGGAGTTCCCGCGGCCACCACGCGCCCGCCCGCGTCGCCGCCTTCCGGACCCAGGTCAATCACCCAGTCGGCGCACTTGATCACGTCCAGATTGTGTTCGATGATGAGCACCGAAGCCCCGCCTTCGATGAGCTTCCGGAACGCTATCAGCAGCTTTTGTATGTCGTCGAAGTGCAGCCCGGTGGTAGGCTCGTCGAAGACATATAAAATTCCGATGTTCTCCTGGCGCGTAAGATGCGCGGCCAGTTTCAAGCGTTGCGCCTCGCCGCCGGAAAGCGTCGTCGCCGATTGCCCCAGCCGAAGATAGCCCAGCCCCACCTCATCGAGCACGCGGAGCCGCGACGTCACCCGGGCGTGCTCGGCGAAGAAAGCGAGCGCTTCGCGCACCGTCATCTGCAGCACCTCGTGGATATTTTTCCCTTTGTACTGCACCTCGAGCACGCTGCTCTTGTAGCGCGTCCCGCGGCACTCCTCGCACACCAGCTCCACGTCCGCCAGGAACCTCATTTCCACGGTCACCGTGCCGTCGCCCTCGCACGCATCGCATCGCCCGCCCGGCACGTTGAACGAAAATTTCCCCGGCCCAAGGCCACGCTTTTTCGCCGCGGCCGTGGCCGCGAACACGTCCCGAATGGGGTCCCACGCTTTCATGTACGTCGCCGGATTCGACCGCGGCGTCCGACCGATGGGCGATTGGTCCACCATCTCGATGGCCGCGACCGCCGCGTCACCTTCGAGCGCGCTCATCGTCTCCCGCCAGTTTCCGCCGGTGCGCTTGGCTTCGATCCCCTTGTACACCACGTCGTAAACCAGCGTGGATTTCCCCGAGCCGGAAACGCCGGTGATTGCCACCAACATCCCCAGCGGGATGGTGACGTCCGCGCCCTGCAGGTTGTGGCTGCGGGCTCCTATAATTTTCAGGAATCCGCGCTTCGGCCTGCGCCGCTCCGCCGGCAACGCGATGCGCGCATCGCCGCGAAGGTAGCGGCCCGTCCCCGAATGCGGGTCCGCCAACAGCTGCTCGCGCGTGCCCTCGAAAATCAATTTTCCGCCATACTCGCCCGCGCCGGGGCCCAGATCAAGAATGTGATCGGCGGCCAGAATTGTGTCGGGATCGTGCTCCACCACGAGCAGCGTGTTCCCCAGATCGCGCAGCCCCTTGAGGATTTCGATCAGCCGGTGCGTGTCGCGCGGGTGCAGCCCGATGGAGGGCTCGTCCAGCACGTACAGTGCGCCGGCCAGCCGCGATCCCAGTGAGGTCGCCAGTTGAATCCGCTGCGCTTCGCCGCCCGAAAGCGTGGAGGTCAGCCGGTCGAGCGCCAGGTAATCGAGCCCGACTTCGTCGAGGAACCGCAGCCTCTGCTGGATTTCCTCGAGGACTTTTTCGGCGATTGTTGCCTGCGCCGCGCTCAGTTGCAGGCTGGCGAAAAACGGCCGCGCCTCCTTCACCGTCATCTTGGTGACTTCGGTGATCGAGCGCCCCGCGATTCTCACCGCGCGCGCCTCGGGTCGCAGCCTCGTGCCCTTGCATTCGGGACATGTGGCGTAGCCGCGGTAGCGGCTCAAAAACACGCGCACCTGCAATTTATATTTTTTGCGCTCGAGCCACTCGAAAAATCCCTTCACGCCCGCGTACTCTTCCTCGGAATCGCCTTCGAGAATCGCCTTGCGGTGCGCCGCGCTCAGCTCCCGGAAAGGCACATCGAGCGGAATCCCTTTGGCGCGCGCGTATTTGCGCATCTCCATCATCAGCGGACGGTAGCGCGGCTTCGTCCACGGCTCGATGGCCCCCTCGCCCAGCGTTTTTCCCGCGTCCGGGATCACGCGGTCAATGCCGAAGTCCGTGGTGTTGCCGAAGCCCTGGCATCGCGGGCACGCCCCATAGGGATTATTGAACGAGAAAAGCCGCGGCTCAGGCTCCTGATACTGCGCCCCGCATTTCTTGCACTCGAAGCGCTCGTTGAATACCAGCTTCTCGCTGGACTCCCCGGGCGCATCCCCTACAAACTCCAAAATCGCTTCGCCTCGCCCTTCGCGGTAGCAGATCTCGATCGAGTCCATCAGCCGCGAACGCACTTCAGGAGAAAGCTCCAGCCGGTCCACGAGCACGTACACGGGCTTCGTGAAATCCACTTCAAGCAATTCCTCCGGCGCCGAAAACTCGAAAACGCGCCCCGCCTGCCATAGCCGGTTGAACCCGCGCTTCCGCAGGCTCACGAGCGCCTCGCGGACCATCTCCGCTTCGCTCACCGCCTTGCGCGCCTTTGGCGGACGATGTTCGCGCCCCGGCGCAGCGGTTTGCGCGGACCCGCTTGCGTCCAGCTTCAGCTCGTAGAGCACGTAAAACCGCCGCCCCGCCGGAAGCGCCATCACCCGCGCCGCGATCTCATCGGACGTGTCCTTGCGCACCTCCTCGCCGCACTTCAAGCACAGCGTGCGCCCCACGCGCGCATAGAGCAGTCGCAGATAATCGTAAATCTCCGTCGCCGTCGCCACCGTCGAGCGCGGATTGCGCGTCGAATTCCTCTGCCGGATGGAGATGGCCGGCGCAATCCCCGTGATTTCGTCCACGTCGGGCTTCTCGATGCGCTCGAGAAACTGCCGCGCGTAGGCCGAAAGCGATTCGATATAGCGCCTCTGCCCCTCGGCGTAAATCGTGTCGAATGCCAGGCTCGACTTGCCCGACCCCGATACGCCCGTCACCACCGTGATGGCATTGTGCGGGATGGTGAAATCAATGTTTTTCAGGTTGTGGACCCGCGCGCCCCGGACGCGTATCGCCTCCGCATCGTCCCCAGCCACGGCGAGGGAAGCGGAAGACACAGCCGCCTCCGGTTCAGACACACCCGGCCTGGAGGCATGATGGCGCGATGCAGCCGTATCAGTGGGTTTTATCGGCATACACTTAAACGTACGATTATACGCCGCCGCGCCACGGGCGGCAAATCACTCACGAGAAGAGGAGCTTTGCCCCCGCAAGCCATCAAAACGCCACAACCGGGTAGAATACGGGAGGGGGGCATTTCATAAAGGGCCTGTTAACTATGGTGCGGACGGCTGTGTGCATGATTTTCTTGTTCCCAAGCGTTCTGTTCAGCCAGACGAACACAACAGCGCTAAGCCACGCCTCCACTCTTTGCAAGCCCCTTCCGTCCGACATCCAGCTGCAGATCAACCAGGCGTCGCTCGACGCTTGGGAATCTCAAGCGCCTTGGAGAATTCAAGAACCTGGGGATCTGAGCCCGACCGCGCGCAAAAGGTGGAAATCGGAAAAGCCGGAGGAATGTCCGGGCATAGCGGAAGGCAGATTCACTGGCGGCACGGCGCTCTCCTATGCCGTTCTACTTGTTCCGCCAGATCACAGGGATACAGGCTACGTACTCTTGATCTACAGTCCGAATCCGGGAAATTCCGCCTACGAAATAACCTTCGTGGAGCAATCGAGTCACGCCGGCGCGGCCAACTTCTTTATCCATCGAGTAAGGCTCAGCAAATTCTTCGACAAACCCTCGCGACGGAAGCTCGGCATAGACACCAGTGAGGGCATCATGCTCGCGGATGCCGGGCTGAAGAAGTACGAGACCGACGTGTACTACTGGAAGAACGGCACCTACTACCACCAGCCGGTCGACTATTAGCGCAATTGTCCCAGCCAAAGCTACATTCGCCGGGAATTTAACGACACACGAACCTCACCCTTGCTCCTCACTCGCGCTTTTGCGCTGTGACGTCAGCGCAATCACGATCACCATCACAGCCGCGATCGCGAGTGACGACGTGATCCGGCCGAGCGCCAGACCGCCTTGGTCATGAGGTTTCGTGAGCGTATCGCCGAGCGTCGCACCCAGCGGCCGCGTCAGCACATAAGCAGCCCAGAAGAGGACGCTGGCTGGGATCTTGGTGAACAATCGGGCCACGCCCACAAGTGCGATCAGGCTCGCGAACACCAGCGCTCCGCGCTCGAAGCCCAGCCCAGCCGTCGTGGCCGTAAAATCGCCCAGCGCGGTGCCAAGCGTGTTGGAGACCAAAATCGTCACCCAATAGAAGATCTCGTCTGTCCGCGTCAAGATTTGGTCAACTTCAATCTTGCCCGTCGTGAAATGCCAGGCGGCCAGCACGACGAGCACCGCGCAGAAGAGCATGCTGGTGGACTTCACATAACCAAGACCTAGCGTCCGATCCAAATAGTCCGAGGTCGTCGTACCCACGGTCGTGGTTGCCACCACGACAGCCCAATAGAAGACCGGGTGATACCGCTTCGACGCCATCTGCGCGGTGAGCGTCACGCAGAAGAAGGCCAAAAGAATCAGGCTGCTTACTGCGTACCCCAGATTCAGTGTCATGGAGAGCGCGTCGCCGCCCGTCTCACCCACCGTGGTGGCAAGAATCTTCACCACCCAGAACGCCAACGTGGCCTGCGGGACTTTGCTCAACACATTCGTTTTGAAATCGGACGCCCCGTCGCTTTGCACGCTTGAACCTCCTCTGTTTCTTTCGGCTCCCGTGCCCTGTGGTGCTGCCTGTTGAGCAAATGAGGGCAAATGGAGGAAAACTTTGCCTCCGCAAGCCATCCAAGGGCCACAACAGGGTACAATAGGGTAGGTTTTTGCAGGTGTAGCAATATTCTCAAATCAAAGAGGAGCAATCTGAACATGGGATACGGTAATCGCGACAAACCAGAGCGCAAAACAGGACGAATCGGATTCGTGGAAGGACGGCTCGAAGAGCTTCGCCGCCGCTGGGACAAGGCCACAACCGAGCAAGAGAAGGCTGAGGTTTCCGAGCAAATCCGCGAATGGCAATCCTTCAAGCCGGAACGCTCCGCACCATCCCGCGGCAGGCGATAAGAGTCCCTTCAGCTTTGCCCTTGCTTCGCCGTTGCCTCGCCCGGGAACGCCAGCGCAAGCGTAATCACGCGTGTCGAGCGCGAAGATGCGCAGCCAGAAGCGTAGTGCTGCAAAACCAAAAAACGAAACTATACCCGCCGAAGCGGAGTTGGCCCGAACCTCTGGGCCGGTTGCCTATCCTGATGAACTGTGACGCCTCACGACTTTGGTTCGGCCGTGACGGTAACCTCAACATGAGTGCCCTTTTTGAGCCTCACATCATCGCCATTTTCGTCAGTCAGCGTATTTTTGATGCGTATATCTCGATGCCTGGGATCGGCCCCGTGGACCACAATCTGCGCCTTTTCGGCTTGGCTCGGGGGTGCGGGCGGGATGATTTTTTCGACGGTTCCCGACACGGTGACGCTTGGCTGTTCTGGAATTCGCACAGTATCTAGATTCAGTTCACTTATTCTTGCGGACCTGGCCACGCGCGGCTTCGCCATTTCCTTCACGACGCTGGCGCGTGTTGCACTGCTGGATTCCTTCTTATCATTCTTATGCACCATGCGCTCATGATGGCGTCAAAAGGGAAGCCATGCAGTCCCATTTCGCACAGTTTGCAGAATACCCCCCAGATTCCCGCCGGTAGGAAAGGGAGGAATTTCTGTGACCGAGACGTGTCCGTCCAACCCTCAACCCTCTGCAACTCAGTGAGTGCGACCGCCTGAACTTGAGCCCGGGTGCAATTGCCAGTGCGATTCTGAATGTGACTCCGAACTCGCCTTTGGCGCCTCCGCTTCCGTGTGGTTCAAGGGAGGATGAACATCGTACATGTCCTCTCGCGCCTTCACGGGAGCGGCGAATTTCATGGCGGGCCGCTCTTCGTTGGAAGCGCCATTTCCACCGACTGCGGCGCCACCTTCTCCACGCGATGACGAGCGGGAGTCCTTCGTAGCGCTTCTTTCTCCGCGCGATGGCGGACCGGATCCAGCTGAAACACTATTATTCGGGTGCGAAGGAGTGAAATTCTGGAAGCCCGGCCGCGAGTTTGTGGTCCCCGAGCTGTTCACGGCGGCTGAGCCATTGGCTCCCGTCTCCGGCTGTCCATGATTTTCATCTTCACCTGAGCGCCCGTCTGAGCGCCCGCCTGAACCATTGAACGGTCGGCTGTCGTTTGTGAATGTCGGCGTCTCTCGGCTGGCTGGAGCCGCGGGATTCAGCCGCGCGACCACCGGGCGTTGTGAAAACGGCACCGCGGGTTTTGTCTCCGAGATTTTTTCGGATGCTGTGAAAAAGCTCTCGTGGGTAGGACCGAGCCGCGCCGACTCGCCGGAGTGCGCTCCTTCCAGTTGCTCCGCCGTGATGTGCTCCGTTCTTGCTCCGACGGAACGCGCGTTCACGAAGGTATCTTTCGATACCACCGTCACAGCCGCGGTATTGCGGGCGTACATGAAATTCTCGCTACCGCGATTGTTGGAGACCGTCGTTACGTCGCTGACCTTCAGCATCCTCGCGTTCGTGACGTTTATGTACTGGACGTATCGCGCGCTCGCATGATATCCAGGCACGAACACGTCATGCGGCCCCAGCGGGAACCACGCTACTCCCTCAAATCCCGCTCCAAATCTCGCTGCAAAGCCGAAGCCGGGCCGGCCTCCTCCCACGAATGCAACAAGCGCGGGCGCATACACCGGCCGGACAACCATCGGCCCGGGCACCCAGCCCCAGCGGTTCCTTACGAATGCCCACCGCCCGTAATGAAATGGCGCAAAGCCCCACCGTTCGCCGTCCACCCATGTCCAGCCCCAAGGAGTAATCCAAACCCAGTGGCCTACGCAGTAGGGCGCCCACCCCGCTGCCACGCCCGTGGGAAACCACATCTCTCCGTAGTCGGCGTCGCTCTCCCAGTCTCCATTCGCATCGAGGTCGTAGTAGCCATCCACGTCGCGCGAAACGTATTGGGCCGAGACCGCGTTGTTCTCCTCCTGGTCGCGCGCCTGGCACCAGGCCTCGAAATCGTCGAATCCCGGGGCTGCCCCTGCATCGTAAGTGAGTTGATCAGTGCCGGTGAATGTGTACTGTTGGCCGGCCGCGAGGTCGTAGGATTCTCCGCCGCCCGTGACTTCACCTTCGCCCTCGCGCACGACAATCACGGTGGAGCTTCCATTGGGATCCGTCTCGATCAGATATTCGCCCGCGCTCGTGAGCGTGAAAGCGAGATTCGGGGTGTCAATCTCGAATGCCTGGCCTGACGCATCATTCCGCAGGTGAATTTCGATCATCCCCTGGGGAAGTTCCAACTGAACCGTGCGGTCGTCGAGATTGAGGAAGGAAATGCCGGTCTCGCTGGATAGACGGATGGCCGTGCTGCCGATGTGCACTTCACCGCGCGAGTTTTGGTCGGCCCAGAGATTGTCGCCCGTGGTCAGCGGACGGTTCGGATCCGCGTCCACCCAATCCGTGTCGCCCGAAACCTGATAGGAAACCGAGCCTTGGATGTAGTTCAGCCGCGCGACCCGGTCGGGAGGATCGTCCTGCGCTCGGGAGATCATGGGAAGGGCTGCGAGCGTTACGGCAACAATGAGAAACATGAACGTGAGCGAGGCGGCTTTCCTCATCGTCTAATTCCTTTCGCGGTCTGTTCCAAGCATGAAGCTGAGCGGCCCACGGGATACTCCGCGCAAAACGCGCCGTGCTTTTCAGGTACTACTCATTAGACCACCTTCGAGCGAATTTGGATTCTCCTTGAGTGTCGGATATGCACGCCGAAGGTACGTATGGAATGCCGCGGCCCCGATTGCTCGGGGCCACGGTTATGATTATTTTTTATGAATGGATGAATGGAAAACATTTAGCGCCGGTGGCCGCCACCGTCACCACCGCCACCATGATGACCGCCGCCTCCGCCACCGCCGCCGTGAGAGCCTCCGCCCGAAGATTGGTGCGGCGCGCTATAGTTGCCGCCGTGCGGCGCATTGTAGGAGCCTCGCGGTGACTGTTGACCGTTGTTGTTGTATCCGCCTCGCGGCGCCACGATGGGCTGGCGCATGTTGAGTGGCGGACGCGAGTATGAATTCGAGCCGCCTCCGTACCAGCCGTGCGAAGAATTTGCAGGTGGCTGGTAGGTTCGCTGCGACTCATGTTCCGGCGGCGTAGAGTTGCCCCAGCCGCCGCGGTTTCCCGTGTCGGGCGCCGAGTTGCGCGAGCCCCAACCGGACGATTCGTGTACGGAGTTGTTGGTCCCGCCGCGGGCGCCCCAACCGGAGTTCTCCGTGCCTCGATTCGAGGAATTCGGCGGCGTGAAGGTGCGCCATCCGGATCGCGACGATTGCTCGGAAGTTGAACCGCCACCGCGATTCGAAATCATCCCTTGGGACGAAGACCGACTCGACGAGCCGCCATTGTGGCTGCCGCCAAATGGCGATTCCTCCCGCGTTGAATGATTCCCGAAGCTCCCGCCCGCCCGCGACGACGAAAAGAAGCGCTGCGAGCCCGATGGGGCATTCCGAAAGGACGAGGGATCGGCTCCGCGGCCGGCCGCGCTGTAGCTCCCGCGCCCAGGCGTGAAGGGCATCTTGCCCGTTACCATGCTGGCCTGCCGGAACGATGCCGCGCTGATTCCTTCCTGGTGCGACGGAACGGATGAATGCCCGAATTCATTTGCATTCATGGAGCGCATTCCAGAGCGCACGCGGTCGTTCGTGAAGGCCTCGTGGATATTCGAGAAGCCGTGTTCTCCCCGCAACGGGCCAAACCCATCGTGGGAGTCTCGGTCACCGAAACGATTGTAGGCGTTGAAACGGCCGCCCCACCGTCCCCACCAGGGGTGATACCAATCGCCCGGCCCGCACGGAAGCCAGCCAACGCTCCCAAATCCGAAGCCGAAGCCGAACGAAACGCCCCAGCCTCCGCCTCCCCATCCGAAGAAGGAAACGTACGCCGGCGACCAGACCGGATAGTAGCGCGGGTACGCGACTACAGGCCCCGGCCACCACGCCCACCGCCCCCCGTAAACGAACCATCGGCCATAGTGATAGGGCGCCCACCCCCACGGCTCATAGGAAACCCACGTCCAACCGTAGTAAGGCTCCCAAACCCATTGGCCCGAGCTATACGGCGCCCATCCTGGTCCTTGAGAGGGAATCCACACCTGGCCATAGTCCGGGACTTCGGACCATTCACCATATTGGTCGAGGTCTTGTGATCCCGTGTAATACGGGTCCGTGTGCTGCCAGCTTGCCGCGTTTGAAATCGTCTTGTTCCGATCGTAATTCCATGAATCCCATTCATCGGCTCCCGGCGCGGGATCAATTTTATATTGCGGATTGTCGTTGCTTGCGCCGGCGACCGTGATCATCTGTCCCTTTTCCACGCGCGTGCTGCCTTGCGGCGTGGAAACTTCCGCGGCCCCTTCACGGATAATTACCACTGTTTCCTGGTCGGAATTGACAGCGATGCGGTAATCGCCCTCGCCCACCGGATGGACCGCGGCATTGGGCGTATCAATTTCCGATGTGGCCTGGGCGTCCTTCAGGACGGAATAGGTGACGCTCCCCTGGCCCACTTGTACCTGAATATTGGTGCGATCGAGGCTGACAATTTTAGCGGTGGCGCCGCTTGACAGGCGCAGGACGTCCGCGAAGTCGAGCTGGAGTTCCGCGCGTCCGCCCTGACCGGTGGAAATGCGGTCACCCACGGCGACAGGCGTGTTCACCGTCAGGGCAACCCAGTCGCCCGTATCGCCTCGCTGCGTGGAGACACTGCCTTGAATAAAGCTGACGCGGGCCATTCCGGGCTGCGCTTGATTGCCCTGATCGCCAGAGCCACTTTCATCGGACGGACCGGCCTGATCATATGGTCCGGGCTGTTGGCCTTGAGGACCGGCCTGATCGTACGGCCCAGGCTGTTGGCCTTGCGGACCGTCTTGATCGTATGGTCCAGGCTGCTGGTCTTGGTCTTGACCGAAAGAAGCGCCCACTGTCCCCAGCATCAAAATAATTGCCGCGAAACTGACTAACAATCTCTTCATCGCCCCACCTCCCGGCGGGCGCGCCGCCAGGAATCTTTTTGAATCCGCCCTGGGTAGTGCAGAGCAAATGCCAAACCAGCGGTTTTTCCCAATTTGGCGCTACCACTTTTGGAAGCAATGAGTTACGGAAGGGCGTGCCGAAGGCTTGGCCCAGCGCCTTAGCGGATCGGTGGTGGTTTTTAGGCGGGGGTGGTGGTTTTCAACCGCCCGTAAAATTCAAGCTCACGTACGCGATCGAAAGGGCCATTCGCGCGACTTGGCTGAACGAATTAAGTAGAGGGAGAGGGCGAGGGCGGTGAAGACGAGGGCGCGCGCGATCAGCGCCAAGTGGTCATACAGGACAAGGGAAAAACCGGCGAGGGTGATGAGCACGGGCAGGGGGTAAAGCCACATGCGGAAGGGGCGCGGATGCCCCGGGTCTCTCATGCGCCAAACGACGGCTCCTACGGCTTGTACCAGGAAGAGGAGGAGGATGCGAATCACGACGAGGGCGCTTAGGAGGTCATCCAACTGGAAAACACAGCAGAGCGCGGCAAGGGCGCCCAGGAGAAGAACACTGTATGTGGGGAACTTTTGCTTGGGGTCCACCTTTTGGAAGATCGAGAAGAAATTGCCGTCTCGCGCAGCCGCGAAGGGAATTCGCGAATATCCGGCCAGAAGAGAGAAGACGGATGCGAAGGCCGTCCAAATGACCAGGAGCGAAACCAGGGTGCCGGCCCAATGGCCGTACACAACCTCGGCGGCGCGGGCGGCGGCAAAATTGGTCCCCGTTCCATGGGCCATCGCGGTGATTTCGCCGACCGGCAAGATTCCCAGAATGCCTACGTTCATCGCGATGTAGAGGACGGCAACTACCGCGACCGAAAGGATAATCGAGCGAGGGATGGTCTTTTGCGGCTGGATGACTTCTTCGCCGAGGAAGCAGACGTTTTCGTAGCCCCAGTAGTCGTAGAGGGAAATCAGCAGGGCCGCGGAAAATCCCATCATGAATCCAGAGGATGGAGGGTGAGACCAGCCGGGCGGAAACGCGAGGCTGTGATGGAAGTGCGTGACGCCGATAAAAATCACGAATCCGAAGGTGGCCGCTACTCCGATCCAGAGAAGTTTTGCGATGCGGCCTACGCCGGTGATTCGTCGATAGACGAGCCAGGTGGCGAGCAAGGCTGACGCCACGGCCACGAGCGTCGCGCCGGAGATTTCGAGCGGCAGGCGAACTTGCCCCAGGAAATTGAACTGGAAATCGGCATGCCAAAAAATTCCGCTTAGCTTCGGAAAAAGATAGGAGGAATATCCGGCCAGGCCGATGCAGCCGGTGGCCATCGAAACGGGAGCGCTGAAAACGACTTGAAAGACGAAGAGAAAAGAGAGCAAACGGCCGAGCTTTCGGCGTCCATAAATTTGCTCGAGGTACTCGTAGGAGCCGCCGGCCTTGGGCATGGCTGCTCCCAGCTCGGCCCAAATCAGGCCGTCGGACATGGACACGACCGCGCCCGCTATCCAGCCGTAGAGGGCTTGCGGGCCGCCCATCGCGGCGACCATCAGCGGCAGCGTGATGAATGGGCCGGCGCCGATCATGTCCGTCATGTTCAGGGCCGTGGCGGGGAAGAGAGTGAGGCCGCGAACGAGTTGCGGAGCGGCGCTGGAAGGGGCTTGGTGCGCGTGCCGGGGGCGGTCGGGTGGGGTTGCAGTCACGACGCGGGATTATACTGGGTATATCGCGCCGCGAGCGATGGCAAGATGATTTCTGGGGGATGGGCTGAGAGTTTTTGCTTGGGATCGCAGTTATTTAGTTTGGACGAGTTGGCGAGCACTTCGCTAATCCGCTGAATGAGGTGGAGAAGGGCGCCTCCGTAGTCGCCGTGTTGGAGCATTGGAACCATCTCGCGACCAAGGTCGCCCGCGATACTGTCCGTCAGAATAGATTCAAGCCCTAAGCCCACCTCTATTCGATACTGGCGGTCATCGCGGGCTAGCAACACCATGACGCCGCGATTATCTCGCTTATCGCCGATAGCCCAGGCGTTTGCCAGAGCTAAAGAGAACTCTTCAAGTGAGTGCCCACGAAGCGAGGGGATTGTCACCACAACTATTTGGGAGTGCGACCTCTGATCAATGTCCTTGCAGAGGGACTCAATCTGTGTCCGCGCCGGCGAGCCAATGATTTGGGCAAAGTCATTGACGGAGCCCGCTGGCCTATAATCGGCCAGTAAGGATCTGAGCTTATCTACGGCGAGCAGCGTTTGGGCTCCTGCGCCAGCCTGGCGGAGCGTCGTAAGCGTATCTGTCGAAGGAACGAAGCTTAACCCCCTGTTTTTGATTTCGCCGGCGATAGCACTGTCAGGGGCCCCGACGCGGACGAGTCGTTCCACTTGATCCAGCGCGAGTGGCTTATTGGCTTGGCCATACAGCAGACGAGGTGACGCGGCGACCGCGATTGTGAGGATCAGTGTGGTAACAAAACCTGATTGCAGGATGCGAAAGGCATCTCTCAGGAACACGAGAAGGGGGACTCTATGTACGTCTACCAACATCACATCCCGTCGGGCGGTCCGATGGAAACAGATCGGGTAGCCAAACACTATTTCTTTGGGGGTGCAAAAGGGGCGATTGCTTGGTAGGCCGCCTGTATGCTCCCCGCATCGCCGAAGAAGTCGTAGTTGCCTTTATCCTTGGCCGAGATATGCAAGCTCCCGTTGCCCATTTTCAAATTAGTGATTGTACTCGGAAGGAAGACTACATGGTCGCAGCGGCCGGTGGGATCGTTTGTTCCAGTGCAGTCGTAACGAACCGTTCCATCTGGCGAGATCGTTAGATTGCCTGTACAAAAGTACACTGCATCCCCCGGCCCCATCATGTTTATGTGGCGATGCGCGAAGCTGAACTGTTTAGTCTGAACTTCGCTGGGCTGCCGATCAGCTTGCTGTGCAGATTCTTGCTGCTGATTTTGCGTGCTCGGTAAAGGAGATGGAGAGTTTTCGGCCGCAGGAAGTGTGGCAGAAACCTCCGGTGTCGGGAGGCCGAATCGCTTCAGCGTATCTGCTTCCAGATTGGGGGCACAGTTCGCATCAATTTTCCCATCGGATGTGTTTGTCCAGGTAATACAGGCAATTCGTTGCTGACCCTGAAACTGGTCAACGAGAATCTTCCAAGTCCCCCATTCGTTGCAGGAAGATCCAGTAAACATTTGAAGCTCGATTTTTAAACCTTCGTAGGGGACTAGCTGGTCGCTCTGCACTTCAACTGGAATGCACTGAATGAAGCTTTTCCAACGCGGGTCTGAGACGTACTGTGATGTGCTCACTCCAGGGGCAACCAACTGCTCCAGTACGTCCGAGCGCCCGGCTTTTGCTGCATACACAAATTTACTTGCCATGTCCTTCGCAGCTATCAGTTGCGCGCCAAACCAGTCTTGGGGAGGGTCAGCAATGTCTTCCAAGAAAAACGTATCTCCCGAAACTCCGAAAAGCAGCACGTATGCATGCTCGTCCACTGCCTTAAAGAGAACCCGAACTCTTACTTCAAATTGGTGTTGTGGCCGTTCGATGATGGATTCAACGTAGTGAGTGCGGTACATAAACGGGTAACATATGAGACCGAGCTTTTGCGAATTGCTGGCCAAGTCCGGGGAGAGCATCGGGCGAACCGTCTGCCAATTACCTTGATCCAATGCTTGATAGATCTGGTCCAAAATCCCCGGAATGACTTGCTTCGCGTGACCAAGCATCGGCTTCAGATCGTCAATTGCCTGAAGCGTTTGCGGGCCGGCGCCAAGCCGCTGGAGGGTAGCAGCGGTGGCTTCATTGGGCACGAAATCCAAGCCACGACGTCTAATTTCTCCAGCGATAGCACCATCAGGAGCGCCGACGTGAATTAGCTGCTCTACCTGATTTAATGTTAGTCGAGTCTGCGCCTGGCCATGTGCTAACCGTGGGCTCATGGCCAGCGCAAACAGTATTAAGAGGGTGGCAGCAACTCCCGGTAGGCAGAGAGACCTAGGGATCGCTTTATGAACCTCACCCCATTTTATGCCGCGTGTGTAGTTCATGACTGCAATCCGAGGGACTCATTACTTTCCCAAAATCCTGATCGTGCTTTCAATTTTGGCCTTCAACTGTTTCGCTGTGTCGTTATATGGATCGAGGTTCAGGACCGCGTCACAAGTCTGGAGTGCCTCTTGATAGTCACCCTGCTCGAATTCGCCTTGCGCACGGGACAGCCATTGGTTCACGGTGGATGCTGTTAGCGGCGCTGAGGGGCTCTGGGTCGGAGACCCGGGAGACTCGCTGCCGCTTTGCGAGGCAGTGGCAGTCTGCGTCGCCGCAGCGCCTTCCGCAGTTGTGGCCGTCTGGGTGGCATCTTGTATGGTACGCAAAACAGGATCAGATACCGCTGCCTCGCGGTCTTCTTCAGTCCCACGCACTTGGCCTGTTTGGTCTACGCGGAAGCTCCTCGTTCCGGTTTGTCCATAGAGCAACGGTTGCGCGGAGAGTACGTAACTGGTGATATGCCCTTGGTCGTTCGCGGAGCCGGCGGCATAAGCGAATCTATACCCCTGAATGCCTCCGAGGAATGCCTGCTTGAGGCCGCCCGCGTCTTGCATTACGGGTGCTGTCGCATTTAGTAGATCCTCTATCTTCTGCGGAAAGCTCCCTTTGCCCTCGTCTGCCGCGTACCGCTCAAGTTTGTCCTGGACGGAGCCCAGAATGGCGACAGCGTGGTCTTCATAAGATTGCAGCAAGGCAGGTTCGGAAGCGGCGACGGGTTCCTGACCCTCAGAAATAAAAGGGATTTTGAACCGTGTCCGCAGTGCCCAGTTATCGACTCTTACGCGCCCCTTGGAGGCTTGGGCGGTAACGAGATTCCCATCCGGCGAAAAATCAAACGTACCTTGACCGGGCAGGCTGAACTCGCGCAACAGAGAACCGCTCGAGACATTCCAAACTAAGTACAGCTCATTATTCTCTGGGGTTATTCCCGAAGTGACGAGGGTCCGTCCATCCGGACTAAATTTCACCCCGGTAAAGTTCAGATCCATCGATAGTCGCTCTGTTGGACGTTCGATGTGGAACGGTAAAGTGTGGAGCACTTTCCCGCTCGAGACTTGCCAAATTCGAACGACACCGTAATCGTCATAGGATGCCAGCAAGCGACCGTCAGGAGAGAAGGCGACGGCCAGAACCGCACGAAGCGGATCGAAAACCTGGGGAGCCATCGCGTCGCACGGCTGATCATCATCGCCACGGAGGGTATTTCTCAGATCCCCCGTATCGGTTTTCCAGAGCGTAATGTCGCCGTTACGTTCGCCCGAAGCCAGGATGGAGCCGTCGTTAGAATACGCGAGGCTCTCCGCGTCACAAGTTTGCTTTTCGTCGCTATCGCTGGATATCGAGTTCCCCCCCCCGCGGAGAAGGTGGACAAGCTTCCCCGTGCCAGCATCTAGAAGGTAAAGGGAACCGTTGACTCTCTCCACAGCAACCAGCTTGCCATCGCCGGAAATGACAACTAAACCATAACCGTTCGAAACATTGGAACCTCCACTGACTGAAACCATATCAGGCGGGGGTGTTTCGAGCGCGGTGGTTTTCTTCGCTCGCCACATTAAGAGCGTGTCACCCGTAAAGCTGGTCTCACCGTCGGCGGATAGACTGTACCCAAGAATTGGTCCTTGGTATATCGACGTTCCACTCGGAATCTCCCATATATCGCTTCCGGTAAAAAGTAGTAGAGGCTTCCGTCCAGGCGCACCGTCATTGAACTCGAGGATTGTCCCTGTGGTAGCGCGATCGAGAATGGTTCCGATTCGCTCTGGAGGTAGGGGCTCCCGAGGCAAGAAATGCCAGGTGGCCACGGCAGCGCTAGCGAGCACCGCTGGAATTCCAACAGCAAGGCCAAGCTTGCGCCAGTTGATCGGCTTCCGCGGGCGAGCATGGAGATGGGGCGGTGTGGAAATGGCGGGCGAGATCGTGCGCGCTTGTTGAAGGGGCCCAAGGACGGCGCCACAACGCCCGCAAAAGGAACGTCCTTGATTTACAGGAAATCCGCACTTCGGACAATTCAACGTTCCCCTGCTCTCGCCATGCATGGGAGCCGGGACTCGTTCTGCAGGCGCTGATACAGTCGCGGGTTGTATCTGGGCAGGGGCGGCCAGCGCTGTGCCACAAATTTTGCAGAACCTCCGGCCTTCAACAGCGACCGCGTGGCATTTCGGACATTCCATGCTTGCCCCCATTAGGCGAATTTAGAAGCGCCTGCTGTGGCCTGACGGAATCAACTTAGGAGTTCACCGGACCATCTTCCCGAGTTGGTTTATGGTCACAAGCCCTCCGGCCGCAATCGAGCAGAAGCCTAGTCCAAGCAGCCACATGCCCATCCCTGCCACTGATTGCATGAAGGGTATGAAAAGTAGCTCGACGATAACGGCGGGTCCGATGATAGAACCGATCATTACTTGGAACCCGCTAATCATGAGCTTTCGCGAAAACACTGCTTTGCCTGAAATGTAAACCAACACTCCGGAGGCGATGGCTGCGGCGAGGATCAAGTATATTCCTCCCCAGATTTTTGTCACATCGAAACCCGAGTAGCTTGTGGTGGCCGTCCCGGTGCCACTGAGTAGACTCGACAGGTTGCCGAGCGAGGCGAGATTCGGCCCTGATACCCACGGCAGAAAGAAACCCAATGTTGCGGCCAGTGCGCCTGCGCCAGCCAACTTTTCTCCCAAGGACATGCTCTTGAGAAGCATCCCTCCAAGTTCTGCGAATGCTGCGGCAGATGGAGCGGCTGTTGAGTTTACGACGGCTGTCCTGGCCGTAGCCGCGATTCCCGGAGTCGGGGTGGCCGCAGCGGGGCTAGCCACAACGGGACGGAACCTCATATCCGCGCCGCAAAACTCGCAAAATACTGACCCATCCGATAACTCATTACCGCAGGCGGAACATTTCATGGCAGTTGCCTCCACTCCTCATGTGATCAAACTTATTTGATGACGAGGGAATTCTGACAACCTTTGCGACCGTTCTCGGTCAGAATGATTGGTGACACAATGTAGCCGGAGTCCCCGATTCCAGCTCTATTTGCGCGCATAACCATATTCCTGCTGCCCTCACGTGTCAAGTTCATTAAATCGGCATGGCTGCCGTCGGATCGCGTCGTGGCTCATTTGGCAGTTATGCTGACTTATTCGGGTGGGGTTGCAGTCACGGAGCGGGATTATATAATCCAGCGGGGTGGTGGGAGGCAGATATCATGAAAAGAAAACCTTTTCAGAATGCGGTCTGGATCGTGGCGATTTTGCTGGTGTTCGCGATCTCTGCGGGGGCGCAGGCGCAGCCGGGGCAGAGTCCGCTGGGCACGCATCCGCGGGTGCTGATTGTGGTGGCGCATCCGGACGATGAGTCGTGTTTTTCCGTGACCGTTTACGAGATCACGCACAACCTGGGCGGGACGGTGGACCAACTGGTGATCACGAATGGCGAGGGCGGCTACAAATATTCGCTGCTCGCGGAGCCGTACTACCATGCGCCGCTGACGGAGGAGGCGGTGGGGCGCGCGATGCTGCCTGAGATCCGCAAGCAGGAGGTGATGAACTCCGGGAAAATCCTGGGCATAGCGAACGAGCTTTTTTTGGATGAACGGGATGTGCGTTACACGCTCGATGTGGATGAAGTCCTCAACCAGCACTGGCACGCGGGCGTGGTGCTCGACGAAGTGACGCGGCGGCTTGAGGACGGCAAATACGATTTCGTCCTGACGTTGTTTCCGAATGCCGCCACGCATGGAGGACATAAAGCTGCGGCGATTACGGCGATGAACGCCGTGGAGGAATTGCAGGCGTCGAGGCCTGTGGTGCTGGGCTGCCTGGATTCGTCGGCGAAAGATAGCGCGCCGCTCGATTGGAACGGCTTTAAGAGCGCGGCGCATCCCTTTACGGTCGGTGCGGAGAGATACGGCGTGGATCGGACGGTGAAGTTCGGATTCGAGAACGCGCTCGACTATCAGATCATCGCCAACTGGGTGATTGCCGAGCATAAGTCCCAGGGCGCTTTTCAGATGGACATGAACCGATTCGACAGAGAGAATTTCGCGATTTTGGAGACGGGCACGCCTTCGGCCGCCGCGAGGGCGCAGGAGCTGTTTCAGCGGTTGAGCGAAACGGCTGCACATCCCGTTACGCCCTCGCAGCCTGGGCCTGTGGCCGTGCCTGCGGCTCATTGATTGGTTTCTCCGCGAGTTGTCCACCTCTTTTGACATCTTCGTTTTCGCAAGGCCGAAGAAAGATTCTTCGCCCCGCCGAAATGCGGCGGGACTCAAAATGACGGAACGGCGAGCGAAGGCAAAAGCAGATCCCTCCCTACGTCCCCCGCCCCTCAAAAGACGAGGGGAAAACAAAGACGGGGGACTCCGCTCGGGATGACAAGCGCGGGGAGGGGGGCAAAAAAGCCGGCTGGAAGCCGGTGCTACGAAACCCAGCACCCCCGGAAGCAAAGAGAAAAATCAAAAACGCCCACCTAAAAGGTGGCCGCTACAAGGGCAAACTCAAAACCGTCCGCGGTTCGTTTGCGTGGGGCGGAGCCTGTATTGCGGGGGGTGTGCAATCTGTAATAAGATAGTTAGGTACTATAAGTATAAACAGGGGCTTACAAGGGCTTAAAATGCACAAAAATGACGCGAAAAGGCGCGATTTAACCCCTAAACCGTATGTGAGCGCTTCGGAGAAGACACAGAGGGCGTTTGGGGCCTATACCGACCTGATGGAGGCGGCGGACTGGCTGCGGGAGCGGTTGAGGGGGCAGCTGGCGTTCTTCGATATGACCCCAGGGCAATTTCGGATTCTCGAGATGCTCCGCCGGGAAGGGCCGACGCATCAGGCGGCCATCGCCCATAGGCTGGGGTGCAGCGATGCGACCATGACGTGGATGATCAAACGCGTCGAGAGGAAGGGATGGGTGTGGCGCGAAGCTGAGTTGCTTCCTTCGGTGAGGGGTGAGACGGACGGGACGGGGGCGGCGACGGTGGGGCGGAGGGTTGTGGTGGTGTGTCTGACCGAGAAAGGGGAAGAGCGGATCGCGTATGTGCATTCGAAGCATGTGAAGGTGGTGAAGGCGGACATGCGTGTTCTCGAAGGGCGGGAGCAAGAGACGCTGAGCCGGGTGTGTCGAAAGCTGCGACAGGGCGACGTGATGAAGTTTGTGGCGGAGATTACGCATGAGGATCGGGAGGAAAGTGGCGAGGGCCCGCCTACGCGATGAATCCGCTCCGGCGCGGCAAGCAATGGGACGATAGAAACCTCGCTGCGCGGGGGGCAGATTCGCACTTGACGCTAGACCGAACATATAAATATATGTATACTGGTATAAGCATAGGAAGCGAGCGGAAGCCTGTCCGGTGGATGGGAAACTCGCTTAGGGATTTGCGGTCCTTCCCTCGACCGGTCAGGGTAGACATCGGACACGCGCTGTTTGCAGCGCAGGAGGGAAAGACCGATCCTGCCGCGAAGCCGCTGAAACGCTTCGGCGGCGCAAGCGTGCTCGAAATTGTAGTTTCGCACATCGGCAACGCGTGGCGGGCGGTTTATACGGTTCGTTTTCAGGATGCCATCTATGTCTTGCACGTGTTTCAGAAGAAATCCACAAAAGGAATCGCGACGCCCGCAAGGACGATGGAGCTAGTCAAGCAGCGGCTCGCGGATGCCGAGCGCGACCACCGAGAGAGGCGGAAGTAAAATGAAAACGAAAGCGCGCAAAAAAGGCCATCGCGCCACGCGCGTAATCGAAGGCAGCGGAAACATCTTTCAAGACATGGGCCTTCCCAATCCCGAGCAAGAGCTGCTCAAGGCGCAGCTGGCCCTGCAGATCTACGGCATCCTTAAGGAGAGCGGCATGACGCAGGTGGAACTGGCCAAAATACTCGGCGTGCAGCAACCACAGGTTTCACTGCTGATGCGGAATCGCGCGGGAAACTTCTCTGTCGGGCGGCTCATGGAGTTTCTTACTGCTTTGCGTCAAGATATTGAAATCACGGTGCGTCCCACGCGCAAAGAGCATGGCGCGCTTTCCGTTGTCTCCGCTTGAACTGCGGCTTGGGTGAGCTCGATGGCATCCGTGTGAATCGCGGGTTGCGATGGAATGGGAGTGTGAGGGATACTGAGGTCGGGGCGAGGAGGAATCTATGGAGATGCCGCGATTGAGCTTTTCGGATATTTTTTGGGCGACGCTGGCGCTTTTCGGCGCGCTCTCGATGCTTGGGTTTGAGGCTGTGTGTATGCGTGTGTTCGCCGGGAAGTGGTAGGTTCTGGAGGCTGGACGCTGGAAGACCCCGCTGTTGGATTGAATCCATAAATTAACTTCGCAACCTGCCGCTTCGAAACTCCAAAATCTATCAGCGATTCCGGTGAAAATTGCCGGGACGCAAAAACGTGAAAGTGTCGCGCTAGCTCTCTTTTTCGGGGGGATCGGGGAGGCCCATTTTGGAGAGGCGGTAGCGGAGGGCGTTGCGGGAAAGGCCGAGGGCGCGAGCGGCCTGGCTCTTGTTGCCGTTCGCGAGGCGCAGGGCTTCGCGAATCATCTGTTCCTCCCACTGTTCGAGGGTGGTGCCTGGGGGGAGGACGAGCGAGGGGCCGGAGGACGCGCGCGAGGGCGCCGTATCGAGGTGAATGTCCGCGACGTCGAGGGCCGCGCCGGCGGAGAGCGTGACGCCGCGCTCGAGGACGTTTTGAAGCTCGCGGACGTTGCCGGGCCAGTGAAAATCCATGAGGAGTTTCATGGCCTCCGGCGTGATGGCGCGGACCGGCTTGCCCGAGTCGCGCGCGAATTTTTCCAGGAAAAAATTGGCGAGGGCGGGGATGTCCTCTTTGTGGTCGCGGAGAGGGGGGATATCTATGGCTACGACGTTGAGGCGATAGTAGAGGTCTTCGCGGAAGGTGCCTTCCTCGAGCGCGGCGCGCAGGTCGCGGTTGGTGGCGGCGACGAGGCGGACGTCCACTTTGATGGTTTTGGTCGAGCCGAGGCGCTCGAATTCGCGCTCCTGAATGACGCGCAGGAGTTTGACTTGCGTGGCGGCGGGAACGTCGCCGATTTCGTCGAGGAAGAGCGTGCCTTTATCGGCCATCTCGAATTTGCCGGGCTTGCTCCCGACGGCGCCGGAAAAGGCGCCCTTCTCGTAGCCGAAAAGCTCGCTTTCGAGCAAAGTTTCGGGGATGGCGGTGCTATTGATTTTGACGAACGGCCCGGAGGCGCGGTGGGAATGGGTGTGAATGGCGCGGGCGATGAGGTCCTTGCCCACGCCGCTTTCGCCGCCGAGGAGGATGGTGGAATTGGTGGGCGCGGCGCGTTCGACGAGCGCGAGAACGGCCTGCATTTTTTCGCTGCGCGCGACGATATTTTCATATTCGTAGCGATGACCGAGGGCTTCGCGCAGGGAGCGGTTTTCGTCGCGGAGGTGGCGGGAGTCGAGCTCCTTGCGAATGACGATGACGAGTTCGGCGAGCGAAAAGGGCTTGAGGACGTAGTCGCTGGCGCCGGCTTTCATGGCGTCCACGGCGGATTCGACGGTGCCGTAGGCGGTCATGACTACGACGGGGAGAGCAGGGTCCAAGCGTTTTACTGCCTGGAGAAATTCGAGGCCGTTCATGCCCGGCAGCTTGAAATCGGTGACGATGAGATCGAAATGCTGGGTGCGCAGGAGCGCGAGAGCGGTTTCGGCGTCGGGTACGGCGTGCGGGAGAAAGTTTTCTCCGGAGAGATGGAGCTCGATCAGGCGGCGCAGTTTTTGCTCGTCCTCGACGATGAGGATGGAAGGGGATTCGGATCTCATTTTGCGGAGCTCCCGGGGCGCTTTTCGGACGAGAGCGCGACAGGCTGTGGAGCGGCGGGAATGAATACGCGGAAGTGCGCGCCGCGTGAAGAACCGTCCAGCAGGCGAATCGAGCCGCGGTGGTCGTCCACGATTTTCGCGACGATGGCGAGGCCGAGGCCGACGCCGTCCTTTTTCGAGGTGAAGAAGGGGTTGAAGATTTGCTCGCGGATGGCGGCGGGGACGCCCGGGCCGGAATCTTCCACGGTGACGGCCACGCCCGCGCTGCCGTGCGACGTTTCGGGCGAGATGGAGAGACGCAAGAGGCCGTCGCCGCCATTCATCGCTTGGAAGGCATTGAGAATAAGGTTGGCGAAGACAAGCTCGCAGAGTTGATCGTCGGCGAGGACATCGGGGAGATTCGCAGCGTAGCGGCGATCGATTTGGATGCGGTCATGCGGCGACTGGGTTTGGGCCGAGGCCAGGGCGCGGTCCACGATTTCGGAAATTTGTCGGGGATGCAGATCGAGATTTTGCGGCCGGGCGAAATCGAGAAAGCGGGCGACGAGGGCGTTCAGGCGGTTGACCTCAGAAGAAATGTAACCGGCCAGCTCGCATTCGAGCGGCTGAGAATCGCGCAATTTCTGGGACAGCATCTCGGCGGAGCCTTTGATGACGCCAAGGGGATTGCGGATTTCGTGGGCCAGTCCGGCGGAAAGCTGGCCGAGGGCGGCGAGGCGTTCGGAGCGGCGGGCGTCGGCTTCGGCGCGGCGCAACTGGCGGTTGGTTTCCTCGAGGGTGTCGGAGAGGGCCTGGGACTGCCGAATCTGGCGGCGGTTTTCGAGGGCGAATTGGTTCACCACGATGGCCGCGAGAAAGAAAAAGAGGATGCGTATGGCCAGCGTGTAGGTGCCTTCGTCCGTGAGTTCGTAGCCCGCGAGCTCCGCCGGGATCAGGAGCGAACAGTAGGCAAGTGAAGTGAGGGCGGTCCAGAAGAGCGTGCCCACAGCGCCGAAGTAAATCGCGGCGGTAATGACCGTCAAATAGTAAATCGGATAGTAGAGGCTGTTGATGCCGATTTCGCCTGTGTGGTTGAGGAGGAGGGTGGAGAGCAGAATTTTGATGAGCACGCTATAGGCAGGGCCGCGCTTGCCGATCCGAGCGATCATGCGGCCTTCGAGGAATTGAAACACGCCGATAGCGATGAGGATGAGCTGCTTGGGGACTTCATTGATGGGAGGGAGAAAAGCCAGGCCGAGAAGAAAAAGGATCCAGACGAAGTCGATCCAGCGGATGGCGGATTGTTTGCGGCCGAGCATGTGGCGGCGAGCCTCCGGTGGAGGCGCCATGAAGAATCTAACACGAAGGGCGCGTCAGCCGCGAAGAGGAAGCTCGGCCGCGGCGAAGGCGATGGCGGACTCGAGCGCGGAGTGGTCCGGTGAGGATTTGAGGCCGGCTCGCGCGAGCGAACGCCCGATGAGCAAGATGGAGGGCGACTCCATGCGCGGGGCGGCGTCGAGTTGCGCGAGGGTGGAAAGCCATTCGCGCTGCGCGGGCGTCGAGGCGCGCGAGACAATTACGGCGGGAATGTCCGCGGGGAGGCCTGCGGCGAGAAGCTCGTCGCGGAGCTCCGCGAAATCATGGCCCGGCATATAGACGACGAGGGTGGCATCCCCGCGGGCGAGCGCGCTCCAATCTATTTTCTTGCGGCTGTGGCTATCCTGCGCGTGATGGCCGGTGACGATGATGACGCGCGAGGCCGTGCGCCGATCGGTGAGAGAAACATGGAGCGACGCGGCGGCGGCAATTCCGGCGGTGATGCCCGGGACGATTTCGAAGGGGACGCCGGCGGCTTCGAGGGCGTCGAGTTCTTCCGATAGGCGGCCGAAAATGGCCGGGTCACCATTTTTCAGGCGGACAACGTCGAGACCTCGGCGCGCGGCAGCGATCATGCGCGCGTTAAGCTCGTCCTGTGTGATTCCTTTCGCGCCGCAGCGCTTGCCGACGTTCACGATTTCCGCGTGAGGGCTGGCGAGCGCGAGGATGGCGTGAGGCACGAGATCGTCGTGCAGGATAACGTCCGCCTGGCGGATGAGCCTGTGGGCCTTCACGGTGAGAAGGTCGGGGTCGCCCGGACCCGCGCCGACGAGAAAAACTTTTCCGGTGGAAATCTGCGTCATAAGTGCGCCTCGGATTTCAATCGGCCACCGCGTGAGGGACTGGTCCCGGCGAGGGGTCGCGAGCGACCTCGGGCGTGACGACTCCGGCGAGCTGGGTGCGCAGTTCGACCTCGGAAAACCGGGAAAAATAGGCGCGCAGATTCTCGCCATCCCTGCGATTCGAGAGATACGTTTTCAGCAGGCGCTCGATGGCAGCCGGAACATCGGGGGCTGGGCAGCGAAAGCCGACGGGCCGGGCGATTCGCTCGTGCTCGCCGACGGCGCCGCCGAGAGCGAAGTAGTAGGCGTCTATCGTTTGCCCGTTGTGCTTGATTTTTTTGCCTTCGAGGCCGATATCCGCGATCCAGTGCTGGCCGCAGGAGTTGGGGCATCCGGTGACGTTTATTTTCAACTGCTGATCGAAGCCGGGGACGCGCTCCTCCATTTCGTCGACGAGCCAGCGAGCGAAGCCCTTGGTTTCGGTGATGGCAAGCTTGCAAAATTCCGTGCCGGTGCAGGCAATGGCGCCGCGCCAAAAAGGAGAAGCGGAAACGCGCAAGCCTGCGGCGTCGAGCTCACGCGCGACCGTTTCGGCGTGGGCCTTGGGGATGTTGACGATGAGCAAATTCTGCATGACCGTGAGGCGGATTTCACCCGTGCCGAATTTTTCGGCCAGGTCGGCGGCGGCGCGCATCTGCTGCGGCGTGATGCGGCCACGGAGCACGGAGGCCCCGACGTAAGAAAGTCCGTCGCGCTTCTGAGGATAGATGCCGACATGATCGCGAAAGACATCCACGGGGGGATGCTCTTCGGCGGCGGGATCGAGCCGAAAACCGAGCCGGCGGTTCAATTCTTCGAGGAATTTTTCCGGAGTCCAGCCAAACTGCATGAAAAGATATTTCATGCGCGCGCGCTTACGGTTGTCGCGCAGGCCGTGCTCGGCATCGCGGAAAATTTCCGTGATGGTGCGGACGACCGGCAACACTTGCTCCGGTCGCACGAAGGCATCCAGGCGGACGGCGAGGTGCGGTTCGGTGGAAAGGCCGCCGCCGACGCGCAACGAAAAGCCGACCTCGCGCCGGCCGTCGACGGTGCGCTCGACCGCCGTGAGGCCGATATCGTTGATCTCCGGGTAAGAGCACCACACCGGGCAGCCGGTGATGGAGATTTTGAACTTGCGCGGCAGGTTGTAGAAATCGGGATTGGAGCGCAGCAGATGCGAGGTCTCGAGAACAAGTGGAGACGCATCCACGAGCTCATCCGCGGCCACGCCGGCGAGCGGGCAGCCCGTGACGTTGCGGACCACGTCGCCGCAAGCTCCTTTCGGTGAAAGGCCGAGGGCGTCCATTGCCTCAATTATTTCCGGGATGGATTCGATGGTGAGCCAGTGCAACTGGATATTCTGGCGGACAGTGATGTCCGCCACTCCGCGCGCGTGGCGTTCGGTGATATCTGCAATGGTGCGCAGCTGATGAGAACTCAGCAGGCCGTTGGGCATGGCGATGCGCATCATGAAATAGGCGGTGGATTTTCCCTCGCCGTCCTTGCCGCCCACGGCGCCGATTCCATCGCCCTGCGTGTAGATGCCCCACCACTTGAAATACAGCCCAGCCCATGCGGGGAGAACGGAGTCGCGCCCCTCGCGGGCAAACTTCCGGATTTCCTCGAGGGCTTCCCAGGGGTTCTTCTCGAGCTTCAGGCGCTCGGACTTCTGGGCCTTGGTTTCTTTGGCGGGTAGCGGGCCGCCGGGCGAATTGTCCGTGTTACCGGGCATTATTTTTTCTCTGAAAGACTTTTTCCCTGAAAGACAAAGACTAAGACAAAATCTCTCCTAAAAGCAAAAAACCCGCTTGCCAGGTATTCTGCCGGGCAGCGGGCTCATCAGATGCGATCTGGATTATGGCTAAACCATTCGGATCGCACTCCCGCGCCAGCCGCGGCAAGGACAACAACAGCAGGGCATCGTGTACATCGCGCAGGAGAAATGATCCATGCAGAAATCGTACCTAAGGTACGCGCCCGAGTCAAGGCAAGGATTCATTTGATAATGGGTCCGTTCGAATTCTGGCTTTTGTGTCACGATCAAGAAAATTCAAACTGACCCATCACTATTCATTCGTAATCATCGAGTTTGAATTAACAAGAGAACGAAATATTTCCCAAAAGGGAAAGAAAAAGTGCTCCGGAAGAATTTTCATTTGTTTCGCATATTCTTCACGGTCGAGCAGGAAGCGCGGGGTTAAGTCATGCGCACACAGGCAATTGCGGACATTCGCGTATGGCACGGTTCTTGCTCGTAACCATTTCGTTGCGGTCACATCAAACTGGTGAAGTGGTGTATGAACAGGATTACTTTGACCTTAGCTTGACCGAGCCTCATATAGGGATACAAGAAGCAAGCAGCTACAAGCGCAGAACATTTAGAAACAGAAGCCTCAGCGAGGAGTCATCGTGAAACTCAGCTTGCGATTGATTCTATTTCTGGTCATTGGGATTACGCTCGTTACTTTCCTGGTCGCGAGGAATCAGGTGCGCGCGGAGAAGCGCGGGCTTCGCGCGGACATGGAGAAAAGGGCTGCGATTCTTGCGGAGAGTTTGCAGGACATCATTGAGCCGGCCATCGAGCGAGGTTCGCACGACCAACTCCGGCGCATCGTGGAGGAGTTTGGGAACCGGGAGCGGCTGGCAGGGATCGTTGTTTACGATGAGCATGGGAATGTGCTGGCCGAAAGCTCCGGCTTGACCAAGCGGTTTACTCCTCCGGCGGCGCCGGTCCAGGAGGTAATGTCCGACGGCCAGGGCGTAAGCGAGTTTATAACCCTGGGCGGCGGGCCGATGCACGCATACTACGTCCCTTTGCACGGGAGCCAAGCCGAGTTTGCGGGTGTTCTGGCGGTTTTTCATGACGCCGGTTACATTGAGGCGCAGAGCGACAGAATTTGGCGCGACACGGTCTGGCACGTGGTGGCGCAGGTGCTGCTCGTCGTGTTGGTGACCGTCCTGATTATTCGCTGGACCATCATTTTGCCCATCTCGCGGACGGCGCAATGGATGAAAGCGTTGCGAGCGGGCCGCCCGGTGCCTCGTCCCAAGATTCCCAACGGGGATTTTCTCGCACCTTTCTCGCAGGAAGTGATGAATATGGCGAGAAGCCTGGCGGAAGCCAGAGCGTCGGCGGCGGAAGAAGCGCGGCTGCGCGAATCGGGCGAATCCATGTGGACGGAAGAGCGATTGCGGGCGAGCGTTCAAAGCAAGCCTTTAGGGCCGCTGTTCGTGATATCGAATCGCGAACCGTACATACACGTGCATGACGGCAAGAACATCAAGACGATGGTACCGGCGAGCGGTTTGGTGACCGCCCTGGAGCCGGTTCTCCGGGCTTGCGACGGCACATGGATTGCGTCCGCTTCAGGCGACGCGGATCGCGAGACGGCGGACGAAAACGATCACGTGCGCGTGCCGCCGGACAAGCCGGAATACACGCTGCGGAGAGTGTGGCTAACGAAGGAAGAAGAGCAAGGCTACTACTATGGATTCGCGAACGAAGGGCTCTGGCCTCTTTGCCACATTGCACACACGCGTCCGATATTCCGCGCTTCGGACTGGCAGAGCTATCAGGAGGTGAACCGCAAGTTCGCAGACGCGGTGCTTCAGGAAATAGGAGGGTCGGAGAAGGCGCTGCTGCTGGCGCAGGATTATCATTTTGCCCTGCTGCCGCGCTTGATCAAGCAGGAGCGGCCGGACGTTCGGGTAGCGATTTTCTGGCACATTCCGTGGCCGAACCCGGAAGCATTCGGAATCTGTCCCTGGCAGAGGGAGCTTCTGGACGGTCTTCTGGGAGCGGATTTGGTGGGATTCCACACGCAGGCGCACTGCAACAATTTTCTGGAGACGGTGGACGCGGCGCTTGAATCGCGCATCGAATGGGAGCGCTTTGCGGTGAAGCGCAAGGAGCATTTGACCCTGGTGCGCCCGTTCCCCATCAGCATTGACTCCCGAGAGTCCGAGGCCGACCCGGGAACGGAGGTTTCGCCATACGAACTGCGGGCCTCGCTGCTGAAGGAGCTGGGCGTCAAAGCCAGCTTCCTGGGTGTGGGCGTGGACCGCGTGGACTACACCAAGGGGATCATCGAGCGGTTTCGCGGGATCGAGAGGTTCCTGGAAAGGTGGCCGGCGTATCGCGGGCAATTCACGTTCGTACAAATCGGCGCGCCCAGCCGCACCAATATCCCGCGCTATCACGAACTGGGCGGTGAAATAGAGGACGTGGCCGCCCGCATCAACGCGCGCTATCAGAACGCGAACTGGAAGCCGATCGTATTGCTGACGCGCCACCACAGCCATGCCGAAATTTTGCCGTATTACCGGGCGGCGGACCTCTGCATGGTCACGTCGCTTCACGACGGGATGAATCTGGTGGCCAAGGAGTTCGTGGCCGCGCGCGAGGACGAGGGGGGCGCACTTATCCTTAGCCAGTTCACGGGCGCGGCGCGTGAACTGACCGATGCGTTTATCGTGAACCCCTACGATACGGAGCAGCTGAGCGAGGCCATCCGGGTTGCGCTGGAAATGGATCCTGAGGAACGGCGAACGCGGATGCAACACATGCGGCGGATCGTGAGAGAGCACAATGTGTACCGCTGGGCCGGCAGCTTAATCACGGATCTATCGGAAATCCGAGTAGGCGAGACGGAACTGGTGATGAAGCACAGCGCTTGAGGAGACGTCCGCAAATGGATTCGGCCACAGCGCAACTTTCCATGGCGCGAATGGGATGGAAGCAAAGGCCGGCGAGGCAGGCTCGCGGCGCGAGATCCGCGTTCCGGGCGTGGCCGGAAATCGCCGCGCGATTGCGGTCGGCCGAGCGATGCGTGCTGATGCTGGATTTCGATGGGACGCTCGTGAATCTGCGCAGCCGTCCGGATGACGTGCGCATGCCGCGGCGAGTGAAGCATATCCTCGAGCGGCTTGTGCGGCATCCCGGCATGATCGTCGCTATCGTGAGCGGCCGCAAAGTGCGGGACCTTCGCGGGCTGATCGGGGTTTCCGGCGTTCGTTATTTCGGCTTGCACGGCGCCGAGGGAGAAGCCGGGCGAGTGATGCTGAGCAAAGCGAAAAAAGCGGCGGCGGGGCGGGCGAAGCGAAGCGCCCGCGCGCGGATGAAGGGACTGGCGGGCATTTGGATCGAAGACAAAGGGGTCGCATTCGCCGTTCACTATCGCGGGGCGCATCCCGCGGCTGCCGAGGCCGCGAAAGCGGCCCTGTGCGAAGTGCTGGCGCCGCTGCGCGATGAGCTTTATATATTGAACGGGAAAAAGGTGCGGGAGGTGCTGCCCAAGGAATTTTCAGGAAAGGGCGCGGCCGTGGCCGAGCTGGTGAATGGCCAGACGGGGAAAGTGGCGGCCGTTTACGTGGGCGATGATTATACGGACGAGGGAGCCTTCGAGGCCCTCGCGGACCAAATCACAGTGCGAGTAGGAGAGAGGCGCGGCACGAAGGCGCATTTTTATCTGCGCAAGCCGGCGGACGTGCTTCGATTCCTCGCGCGGATCGAGAGGGACGCGCCATTATGGAAGGAACAGTAGTGCGGGCCAAGGCGGCATTCCAATTCGTAACGGCTTCTTATTTGGTGCTAATCGGGAACCAGAAAAGCTCGAACATCGCTGAATTGCAGAAAGGCCTCGAGGCTTGCAGCGACGCCTCGATTTTTTATCACACGTTCCAAAGCCTGGAGCGCCATCACTTCATTACCGGCGGATTCTCGAACGATTTCGCCCAGTGGGTGTTTGCGGCGTGCAACCGGCCGTCGCTGGCGGAACAGCTAGTCTCGCTGGATATCCGCGATTACGTTTCGCTGGTGGACCTGCGGAAGGACTTGCGCCGGATCGTGGGCGACTATTGCCAGGCGAATGAGCGCGAGGCGGCCCAGCCGGCATTCGAGACATTTTACTTCTGCGAATCGATCGAGGAAATCGTCCCGCTGGGAATCGAGGCGTGGACCCTCGAGGAATTTCGGGATGGCCTGAAGGCCCTGGCCCATGCTTCGCTGCAATTCCACTTCATCACGTCGCGTCTGCGGCTTCATCTCAACACCAACGATTTCTCGAACTGGCTGTCGAAGGAACTGGGCTTGACCGACTTGGCGCGCAAAGTGGACCAAATTGACATTTACACGAACACGCTCGACAGCGCGCGAGTCGCGCTCATCAAACTGCTGGACCGGGAGCTGGGGCGATGACACAAACGGCCGCGGAAGTTCACGGAAGCACACTCGACGACTACAGTCTCGTACTGGGAACGCCGGAGATCGCGGAAATCCGTGCACTGGCGAAGCGGTTGCAGGGCCGTTCCGCTTTGATGGTCAATTCCACGGCGCTCGGCGGCGGGGTGGCGGAGATGCTGAACCGTATCGTGCCTTTGATGCAGGAGCTTGAAGTGAGCGTCCGCTGGGACGTGATTACCGGCGGCGACGACTTCTTCGCCATCACCAAGGCCTTTCACAACGCGTTGCACGGGGGCAGCTTCGATCTGCCCGATGAAAGCTTCGCGACCTTCCTTAAGTACAACGAGCAGAATCGCGCGCGGCTGAATTTTGACGCCGATTTCGTCGTGATTCACGATCCGCAGCCGGTGGCTTTGATTGACGCCCGGCAGAACCATGGAGGCCACTGGATATGGCGATGCCATATTGATTTGTCGCGGCCCAACCGCAAGGTGTGGGATTTCTTGGAGCCGTACGTGAGCCGGTACGACGGCGCGATATTTTCATCACCAGAATTTTCGCGCCAACTGCCTATTCCGCAGTATCTTTTTTATCCTTCGATTGATCCTCTCGCGGAAAAGAACAAGGACCTCGAACCGAGTGTGATCACGGAAGTGCTCCAGCGATTCGGGATAGACGCGCAGCGGCCGATTCTTACTCAAATTTCGCGGTTCGACCGGCTGAAAGACCCACTGGGAGTGGTGCGCGCCTACCAGATCGTCAAGCGCTATTTCGATTGCCAGCTCGTGCTCGCGGGGGGCGGCGCTTCCGACGATCCCGAGGGGGAAGCCGTGCTGGCGGAAGTCCGCGAGGCGGCGGGCAAGGATGAGGACATTCACATTCTCGATCTGCCGCCGTGGAGCGCGACTGAAATCAATGCGCTGCAGCGGGCGTCAACGATCATCATTCAGAAGAGCCTTCGCGAAGGCTTCGGACTGACGGTTACGGAAGGGCTTTGGAAGAAGAAGCCCGTGGTGGCGTCGGCTGTCGGCGGAATTCCCACGCAAGTAATCCACAAGCACACCGGCCTGCTCGTCCATTCGGTTGAGGGCACGGCGTATCAGATCCGGTTCCTGCTCTCGAATCCGGCCATCGCGCAGAAGCTGGGCGAACAGGGGCATGAGCACGTCCGCGAACATTTCCTGATTACCAGCAGCGTGCGGCGCGCCCTCACGCTTTTTCTGCACTGCCTCGAAAATAGCTAAAGCGAAGAGCAGGGATTCCCGTGCGCTTGGTGTTGCGAGCGCTAAGAGCCGGCGGATTCGCGGAGAATGCGGAGCATGCGGCGCAGGGGTTCGGCGGCGCCCCAGAGCAGTTGGTCACCTACAGTGAATGCTCCGAGGAATTTCGGGCCCATATTCAGTTTGTGCAGGCGTCCCACGGGCACGTTCAGCGTGCCGGAGACGGTGCTGGGTGTGAGGCAGCGAAGTGTGGACTCCTTGTTATTGGGGACGACGCGCACCCAGGAGTTCGAGGCAGCCAGGATCTGTTCGATTTCGCCCAGCGGGATATCCCGGACGAGCTTGATGCACAGCGCCTGGCTGTGGCAGCGCATGGTTCCCACGCGCACACAGATGCCGTCCACCGGCACGGGCGGATCGATGCCGAGAATTTTGTTCGTCTCGGCCATGCCTTTCCACTCCTCGCGAGTCTGTCCGCCGGGCATCTCCTCGGCGACCCAGGGGAGCAGGCTGCCGGCGAGCGGCGCGCCGAATTTTCCGGTGGGAAGCTCGGGCGAGCGCTGTGCACGGGTCATCAGACGGTCCACTTCAAGGGCGCTTTGCGAGGGGTGCGCGCGGGTCACGTCGGTTAAGAATTCCATTTGCTTCACGAGTTCGAGCATCTGCGCGGCGCCGGCGCCGGACGCGGCCTGATAGGTCATCGTGGTCATCCACTCGACGAGGCCTGCCTGGAAGAGTGCGCCCACGGCCATCACCATCAGGCTCACGGTGCAGTTGCCGCCGGCGAATGTGCGCACGCCGTTGGCCAGGGCCGCGCGGATGATCTCCGCATTCACCGGATCGAGGATGATGACGGCGTCGTCGGCCATGCGGAGAGTGGATGCTGCGTCAATCCAATAGCCCTTCCAGCCGCTCTGGCGCAGCGGAGCGAAAATTTCCTTGGTGTAGTCGCCGCCCTGGCAGCTGATGAGCACGTCGCAGGCGGCCAGTTCGCGCAGATTTCGGGCGTCGCGCAGCGGCGCGCCATCCGCTTCCGGCGGCGCGGCGCCTCCGGCATTCGAGGTTGAAAAGAAAATGGGGTCGATGCCGGCGAAGTCGTTCTCTTCGCGCATTCGCTCGAGAAGAACGCTGCCGACCATGCCCCGCCATCCGATGAGTCCAACGCGCAAAATGTATCCTCCGGGATGGACTCTATTCTACCTTGTAAGAATGGGTTTTGCAGTTGCGATCTGCGCGGATAATCTTCGATGGACATCATGGGGAGTGCGGATACAATGAGGGCCATTGAACGTCAGCTAGGGGGATTTGTCTCGCGATGGCATGCTTCGATAGGCGGCAACTGCATTTGCTGAGCGCAAACGAGAAAAAGACGAGGGCAGCGTGATTATTGGCGTGCCCAAAGAGAGTTTTCCGGGAGAGCGGCGCGCGGCGCTGGTTCCGGCGGTGATCCCGAGCCTGGCGAAAGCGGGCATGGAGGTTGCCGTCGAGAGCGGCGCGGGCGTGCAGGCCGGTTACACGGACGCCGCGTACACGGAGAAGGGCGCGAAGATTCTTGCGGATCGCGCAGCCGTATTCGGCGCGGCGGAGATCGTGGTGCAGGTCCTCTGCTATGGTGCGAATGACCGCACGGGCAAGGCTGATCTCCCCCTGTTTCGCCGCGGCCAGGGGCTAATGGGATTCATGCGGCCACTCGGGTCGCGCGCAGCAGTGGAAGAGATCGCGGCCACCGGAGTGACCTCCTTTTCCATCGAGCTGATGCCCAGAATTACGCGCGCCCAGAGCATGGACGCGCTTTCCTCGATGGCTACCGTCAGCGGCTACAAGGCGGTACTGATTGCCGCCGACACGCTGCCGCGCTTTTTCCCCATGCTGACCACGGCGGCAGGAACCATCACGCCCGCGCGCGTGCTGATTCTCGGCGTGGGCGTGGCGGGACTGCAAGCCATTGCCACGGCGAAGCGATTGGGAGCGGTGGTGTCCGCGTACGACGTGAGGCCCGCTGTGAAGGAACAGGTGCAGAGCCTGGGCGCGCGGTTCGTGGAGCTTCCCATCGAGGCGAAGGACGCGCAGGACGCACGCGGATACGCCACGGCTCAGGACGAAGCCTTCTATGCGAAGCAGCGCGAGTTGATGGGGCGCGTGATCGCGGAGAACGACGTGGTGATCACCACGGCCGTGGTGCCGGGAAAGAAAGCGCCGGTGCTGGTGACCGCCGAAATGGTGCGCGGCATGGCGCCGGGGGCGGTGATCGTGGACCTGGCGGCGGAGCGGGGAGGGAACTGCGAACTCACGCGCTCCGGCGAGACGATTGTCGAGCACGGCGTGACGATCATCGGGCTAATCAATCTGGCGGGCAACGTGCCCTATCACGCGAGCCAGCTCTATGCGCGCAACGCGGCCACTTTTCTGCTGCACATGATAAAGGACGGAAAGCTGAATCTGAATTTACAGGATGAGATCATTCGGGAAACGCTGGTGACGCAGGGCGGGGAAGTGGTCAACACGCGCGTGCGGGAATTCTTTTCGATGCCGGCGCTCGCGGCGCGGACGTAAGGAGGGAATCGTGCCTTCGGACTTCATGTCCAATCTCTACGTATTCATTCTGGCGGGCTTCGTGGGCTTCGAGGTAATCAAGCGCGTCTCGCCGCTGCTGCACACGCCGCTGATGTCGCTCACCAACGCGCTCGATGCCATCGTGGTGGTGGCCGCGATCATCATCGCCGGACGGCACGAAACAGTGCTTTCGACTACGCTGGGAGCCATCGCCGTGGCCGCGTCGTTCAGCAACATGGTGGGCGGCTTCTTCATCACCGATCGCATGTTGCGGATGTTCAAGACCGGGAGGCCCGCCGCGGCGGGCAGGCCCCCCAAATGATGAACGTGCTCGCAAGCCAGCAGGCGATTGACTGGGCCTATCTTGTCGCTGTGGTGCTGTTCGTCCTGGCGCTGAAGTGGCTCAGCTCGCCCACAACGGCGCGGCACGGCGTGCTGGCGGGCGAAATCGGCGCGGCGCTGGCCGTGATCGCCACGCTTGCCGACCCCGAAGTCGTTCAATACAAATGGATCATCATCGCGCTGATTATCGGCGCGGGTGTGGGCATCCCGCTCGGCATGGTGAAAATCACGGCTGTGCCGCAACGAACGGCGCTGAGCCACGCCTTCGGTGCCCTCTCGGCGGCCATGATCGGCATCGCGGAATATTACGTGGGCGTTCCGCATGTGACGCGCTTCGGGATGGGCGAGATCGGCCTCGAGGTGATTATCGGCTCGCTGACGTTTACCGGAAGCCTGATCGCCGCCGGCAAGCTGCAGGAGATTTTGCCGCAGCGGCCCATTACATATAGAGGGCAAAACATCGTCAGCCTTTCGGTGCTGGGCGCGGCCATCCTGACGGCCGTGGCGCTGGTGATCAATCCGAATCACACGTTCCTGTTTCCGTGCATGGTGGGAATGGCGCTGATTTTCGGCGTGCTGCTGGTGACGCCTATCGGCGGCGCGGACATGCCCACGGTGATTTCGCTGTTGAACTCCTACGCGGGCTTTTCGGCGGCGCTTTTGGGATTCGTGCTCAATAGCAAAGTGCTGGTAGTGGCGGGCGCGCTTGATGGCTCCTCGGGGTTCATCCTCTCGGTGATTATGTGCAAGGCGATGAACCGGTCGTTCTCCAACGTGATGTTCGGCGCATTCGGGCAGGTGCAGGCGTCCGCCGCGGGCGCGGCGGAGGAAAGGACCGTACGCAGCGCCTCGCCGGAAGAAGCCGCGGGAATTCTCGCCGCCGCGAGCCGAGTGGTGATCGTCCCGGGATACGGCATGGCCGTGGCGCAGGCGCAGCACAAGGTGCGCGAACTTTTCGACGCGCTCACCAAAAAAGGCGTGGACGTATCGTTCGGCATCCACCCGGTAGCCGGACGCATGCCGGGGCACATGAACGTCCTGCTGGCCGAGGCGGACATTCCCTACGACAAGCTGCGCGAAATGGACGACGTCAACTCCGACCTGCCGCAGACCGACGTGGCGCTGGTAATCGGCGCGAACGACGTGACCAATCCCGCCGCCCGCACCGACACCGGCAGCCCCATCTTCGGCATGCCTATTCTCGATGTGGACAAGGCCCGCACGGTGATGGTGATCAAGCGCAGCATGAACCCGGGCTTCGCGGGCATAGACAATCCTCTCTATTATTTAGACAAAACTCTCATGCTCTTCGGCGACGCCAAGGGCTTCGTGAGCGACATCGTCCGCGAGCTGGCGAGCGGCGCTTCTCACTGACAGCACTGGCTTTACTCTCAGAAAAATACCTTGTCCCCGCTGTTCCATTTTGGTACTGTCCGACCTATGAGTACCACTACTCGGGCTCTGAGCGAGGGCTTTCGCGGAACAAGGTGCACCGTGGCGCGTGTGGCCGAAGATGAAACCATCGTCGTCCCCATTGACCGCAGCGCCGAAAATCGCGATTCCGCCTACCGGTTCAACGAATCCGGCGCGCAACTCTGGGCTCTAATTCAGGAAGGCCGCGGCGTGGCAGAGCTGGCGGCTTCCCTTCAATCGGAATACGGGCTTTCCGCAGGCGAGGCCACGGCGGACGCGATCGAATTCATTGCCGGCCTGGCTGCGGAAGGATTGATCCAACCGAAGTAATCACGAATAAAAAAAAGCCACCATTCGGGCACTGGTGGATTTGGGAAGAAACCTACAGCCCGCCCAATACGGAGGAGATGAGCCATGCGAGAACCCCTTGTATCCCGCGGTCGTTTGGTCTTTCTGGCGATGTGCCTCGTTTGTTTGCTCGCTTTCACGTTGTCGAGCCGGCAAGAGAATAACGGTGCTCGGCGCATTCCCCTGGTGGAAGATTGGAGCGTCCACCATATGGTCTTCTCCCAGCCTGGCAACATGTTGCAAGCGGCGCAGGCCCAGAAAGATCCTCGCTATTGGCTTCAATATTACCGGCAGAATGAACCGGCTTCGGCCGCGAGCGGCGTGGGGCCCAGCGCATCCATCGGAACTTCCTCCGGAGCTCAGGGGACTCATGGGGATTGGGGAGTGCCCCTGACGGGCGGCGCAACGGTGGGAGCTGGGAACTACCCCGCGAAATTCTCGTTTAATATTAATGCCCCACCGAGCTGTACGAATGACTTTGTGGTCTTCAACACGTCGGTGAACAACAACCTCCAGATCGTGGCATTCAATAACCTTTATGTAGGCCAAACGAGCGGTGAAACCGGCGGCGCCGGTTGCACTTCCACCACAGGACCTTCCGTCCTGTTTGCCTATGACACCAGAACTTCGGGTGAAGCGTTTGGAAGCCCAAGCACAAGCACGTCTGTGGTCCCGTCCTTGGACGGCACGGAGATTGCGTATGTGGAATCGAACAGTTTTCTCGGCGCGCGCCTCAAAGTTCTAAGGTGGCAAGCCGGGGATGGTGGAACCGTTTCCTCGCCGGTGAAACCCACGAATACCTCGCTAACGTCGTGGTCGGCGTGCAACGCGGGCCAGTCCTGCCTCATCACGGTTCCTTTTAGCAATGGAAAAAACGACACCATATCGTCGGTCTACTACGATTATTCGAGCGACAACGCTTATGTCGGTGACACGAACGGCGTCCTCCACAAATTTACAGGCGTCTTTTTTGGAACGCCCGCCGAGGACACCACAAATGACGGCGGCGGCGGCGCCAACTGGCCGATCACGGTTGACTCAGGTCACGCTCTCAGCAGCCCTGTTTACGATTCTGTGTCGGGAAACGTATACGTTGGCGACACTACAGGACGATTGAGCTTCGTCAGGACCACGGCGAGCACCGTTGGCACATGCACTCCATCGCCATGCCTCGATCCCACTCATTTGGCCGTGGGAACGGGAGGCTCGATTGTTGCCGGTCCCATCGTGGACAGCATGACCCAAGAGGTATTCGCCATCAATGGCACGGAAAACACGAACGATGGGACCATCCTGCAGGCGCCCACAAGTCTTGCGTCGAGCGTTACGGAGAATATCGGCGCGAATAGCGGTACGACGGGCGTGCCGATGTACGAAGGCACCTTTGACCACACCTACTTCACCACCTCGCCTCCCAATATTGCGGGTTTCCTCTACGTCTGCGGCAAGCAGTCGGAGACGGTTACACCCGGGGCGACCGATAGGCCGGCTCTCTATCGGATCGGCTTTACCGGCGCGGGCGTGATGAACAGTGTGAGCGCCTCATTTGAGGTGGGAAACCCCAGCAACGGGGCGTGCTCGCCGATGGCCGAGTTTTACAACACTTCCGGGACCCCAACGGATTGGCTTTTCTTTAGCGTGGGAACCAATGTTGCCTCCGCCGTTATACCCGCGGGCAGTTCCTGCATAGCCGGCGGCGGTTGCATCATGTCCATTAACCTTTCCACGCTGACGGCATGGCCGCCCGCAAGTGGACAGGTCAGCTTCGCGACGATTGTCCCTAACAACGCTTCCGCCGGCACTAGCGGAATGGTGATCGATAACGTCGGGACCGGCTCACAAGAGTCGAGCCTTTACTACACGTTTGGCTCGAATGCTACCACTGCCGCGAAATGTAATACGACCACAGGCAAGGGATGCGCCGTCAAGGTAACGCAAGCGGGCTTGAACTAAGCGGCGATCCTCTTCGGAAATACTAAGGGCCTTGTGGGCAGCGCTGTGCTGGACGTCTAGCGCGGCGCTGCCCACTGACGCCAGGAAAAAACCTCGCAGCACTGTCCCTTTTTGGCACATCTCTATTGGCGACTTGACACGCTAGTACGAGTTTCCCATTGTGGTCCGCGAGCCGCCCGCCTACCCTTTTTATAGTAGGTGGGGCTTAGGCAGCCTGTAGGACTTGGGACGAATCACACAGTGTGCCCAGTTCGGAGCAGATGAACCATGCGGAAACCTCTCATTTCGCGCGGTCGATTGGCCTTCTTCGCGGCCTCGGTCGTTTGTCTATTCGGGTCCGCCCTATCCGGCCAGCAATTGAACTCTAATACCAACCGCTTCCCGCTTGTGCTCGATTCGAGCAGCCGCCACGTGGTCTTTTCCAGGCCGGCGAACAACGCGCTCGGGATAATGAACCAAGGCGATCCGCGCTTTTTGCAGCAATTCATTCAGCACAATAGCTCGAGCCCCCGCGTAATCAACAAAAAGGGCCTCAATATCTTCCGCAATCTCTTTGGGCCGCCGAAAATTCAGCGCGACTGGGCCGTTTCGCTGGGCGCCGGGGGCGTCGCTCAAGGCATGTACCCCGCCAAGTACACCTTTAATTTCAACGCGCCGCCGAGCTGTGCCAACGATTACGTGGTTTTCCCCATCAACACGGTAACCGGGGCCACGCGCGCGACTTTTGGGAGCTATTTCAGCGCTGCGACTACTGGATCGACGACCCTCACGATAACTCCAGCGGGCCAAACCGGTGTCCCGACGACCTTTACGGAAGGCGCTACAAATACGGGAACAACCTTCATTGGGACCTCAGCTGTTCTTGCCGCAACCAATCTGGCGGCGGCGATCAACCGTAATGTGAACAGCAACCCGCTCTTCGCGTATGTGGCAGTCGCAACGGGAGCCACGATTAACGTATACGCTCTCACACCGGGGGCCAACATAAGCCTGAATCATTCGGGTACTACATTGACTAATTTTCCTAATATTCCTGCTGGTACTACCGGCTGGACGGCCCCCAACGGGAACTTGAACCCCACAACCGGCACGGACGGCACGCAAGCAAACATTGTGGGCTTGAACCAGCTTTATAGTGGCGGGACACCGGCGTGCCTGGCGGATCCGAAATTCATCTTTTCCTATGCCTCCGGCGTGGGGCCGGTGGTCACCTCGCCCACAATCTCGTATAACGGCACAAAGATCGCCTATGTGGAAAATGACCCGAACATCGGCGCAATTCTGCACATACTCACGTTTGCCAGCGGCCCCACCGAGATCGGCGCCACCGCCACGACTGGCGCCAACTGCGTTAACACGGGGGCGGCCGCTCCGACGTGCGCGACGGACGCGGTGATTCCCGGAAGCACCACGGGCAGCACGGCCACGGACTTCATGCTTCCCCTGGGTTTGCTCGCCGCCAATGCAACCACCGGGGCGCAGGGAGCGACGGACACCTTTTCTTCCCCGTTCATAAACTATGGGCATGACACTCTTTTGGTTGGCGATGACAACGGCTATCTGTATTCCATCACCCCGGCGTTTAACGGGACGCCGGCGTTTGCGGGAGGGAACTTCCCGGTTCAGCTAAACACCGCCACAACTTTAGCCGCCCCGACTGCGGTCACGGCAACCACAACTGTGGTGACCGTCACAGTGGCGAACGCGCTTACCACCCTGCAATCGGTCACCATCTGGGGTGTTACCGCCAACGGCGCCAACTGCACCGCGGCTGACGTCGCCGCCATCAATGGAACTCACATCGTCGCAACGGCGACCGGGGCACACTTCACCTTCAATGCCGCGATACCCACCGCGACTGCTGGCGCCGGATGTACCCTGACCGCTCCAGAAGGGCCAGGAGGGGCTAATGTTTCTGCGACCGTCACCACCGGAATAAATGTTCTTTCACCACCGTCGGTGGATGGGAATATCACGGGCAACATTTTTGTCGGCGATAGCAGCGCGAACATGTACGAGGTAACGTCGGCGGGAGTTCTGAAGAATACCGCTTCGCTCGGTGAAAACTTGAATGGCGGCGTTCGCGTCGGCCCCATCATTGATTCCGGGAACCTCGTGGGCTACGCCGTATCGGCCTGCGACAATTCCGGAAATCTTACCGGCGGAGAAGCGGGTGGAACGACGAACGCCGCTCTCTGGCAATTTAGCTTCACAAGCACCACCCTGACCAAAGTTGCGGGCGCGGAACTCGATACGAATGGCACTCAGGGCTGTTCAGGCGTTTTAGGCACAAACACTGGTTTTCCGACGTATGATCCCACGCCGGACGCGCGCTACTATCTGCTGGGAATCAGCAGCGCCACTGCGGCGAACAACGGCGAAATCATTGCCGCCGCTTCCGGCACCGGTGGCCAGCAGATTAAGACCTTCCAATTTGTCAGTTCCGCCTTGCAGACAACGCCGGAAGGCCCTGGTGGCGTTCCTGCCAAACCTCAAATTGGTACGAACAATTCGCCCATCTCACCGGTCACCGAGTTCTTCAACAGCCAGGCATTCGCGGTCTCTGCGGTCACAGCGTCTCACGCAACAAATATAGTTACGGTCACGACGACGGCGGCCAACTCATTCGTTGTGGGCGACTTGGTCGTCATATCGGGCGTAGCAGCCAATCTCCTCACTGGCTGTAACGCAGCGGACGTAAATGCGATAAATGGCGGTATCTATACGGTTGCTGCAGTGAACAGCACAACACAGTTCACTTTCAACGCCACGGTAAACAACACGACTGTTCTCGGCTGTACCGTCACGAACGCGTACGCCGGAGCGGACTATATGTTCATGGGAGTAAATGTAAACCCAACGGAACTGTATTCCTTCACCATGCCTGGCGGGGTGCTGATCTCCGGAGTGAATAGCACTCCAATCATCGCGGCCAACAACACCGCCAGTGTATCTGGCGGGACAAGCGGCATAGTCGTTGACAACGATGGAATCGCCGGCCAGGAAGCGAGCATCTATTACGGCACGCTGGCGACCTCGACCGGCATTTGCGGCACCACCGTGTACTGCGCGGTCAAGCTGACGCAGAACGGCCTCAATTAGCTCGCCTCCCATGGGATTTAGAGATCCGCGCCCACACGCGCGCCAACCCCGTACGGCCCCCCATATGAACTTCGCATACGGCATTTTAGCGGCGCAGTACTAACTTACTTTCGAGACCGCTGGACCTCCTCCCGCCTACCTTTGACCTCGGGGTAATTCGGTATTGTCCTTAGGATTTCATATTGGTATCCTCCCCTAGATGTGTGCATTCCAGCACCCCGGCTACGGGGCAGGGCATGCGGGGATGGCGTGCATCGTGGGGCGTGTGGCCGAAGATGTATTCATCGAGCTAAGGTAGCTGACAGGGGAAAGAGTCACGGCTTGGGCGGCCGTGGCCTTGGTATGTACAACTTATCCCGCCCAATAAGGAGCAGATGAACCATGCGAAACCCCCTCCTTTCGCGCGGTCGGCTGGTTTTTTCGGCAGCGTGCCTTGTTTGTTTGCTCACCCCCACGGTCTCCGGCCAGGGACTGAAGCCCCTCAAGGTATTCGGCCAGGAAGTGAAGCCCCCCGCGGAGTCCAGCCAGGAACCAAAATCCTCCACGGCGCTCGGCCAGAATTTGCTGAAGTCCCTTAAGGGATCCGGCCAGAATGTGCAATCCAATACTACACGCGTGCCGCTTGTGCAGGATTGGAGCAGTCACCATGCATTTTTTACCAAGCCCGCGAACGCGCAGCAAGCGGCAAAGGCGCAACAGGAGCCTCGCTTCTTGCTGCAAAACTTCTTGCAGAATCGTATCAGCCCGCCTTCGCGCAATAGAGCGCCGAGAATATTCGGGCGAAGCTTCTTCAACCGGCAGCAGGTTCGAAGTGACTGGGCCGTCTCGCTGGGCGCCGGCGGCGTCGCTCAAGGGATGTACCCCGCCAAGTACACCTTCGATGTAACCGCATTTCCGAGCTGCACGGCCGATTTCGCCGTATTCCCCATCAACGCCTCGACCGGGAACTCGCGCGCCAGCGTTATCGGTACCTTCACCGCCGAGCCGCTATCTGGGGACACTTTCTCCATCACCACCACGCCCACCGGCGCCACCCTGACATTGATCGCCTCGAACGTCTCCAACACAGGGCAGAATTTCCTAATCTCCCCCACAATATCCACCGATGCCTCGCGTCTCGCGGCTGCGATCAATCGTAATCTCAGCGCCTCTCTTGCCGACCGCATCGTGGCCGTGGCGTCGACGAATACGGTCACCGTGTACGCGCTCACGCCGGGGAGTGGCGAAGCGCTAACGCATGCGACGACCTCGGGCGAATTTAACTGGAGCGGCGATGCTGCCGGGTTTAGCGGCGGCACTCAAGCCAACATCGTGGCCTTCAACGAGCTTTACAGCGGAACCGCGCCGAAATGCGGTGCCCAACCGGCATTCATCTTTTCCTACGCCTCCGGCGTCGGACCGGTCGCCACCTCGCCTACGCTCTCGCTCGATGGTACAAAGATCGCCTACGTGGAGAACGATCCAAATGTCGGTGCAATCCTGCACGTGCTCACGTATGGCAGCGGCAGCACGGAGTATGGCAGCTGCTCCAACGGCGGGGCTTTCCCGCCCACTTGCGCGACTGCCCCGGTGATTCCCGGAAGCACACCGGGCAGCACCGCCACGGATGCCATGCTCCCCTTGGGCTTGCTTACCGTCAACGCGGCCACAGGAGCGGCTGGAGCGACGGACACCTTTTCGTCTCCATACATTCACTATGGTCTCGACATACTCTACGTTGGCGACGACAATGGCTACCTGTATTCGATTTACCCGACGTTCACCGCGACTCCGGCGCATGCGGGAGGGAACTTCCCGGTCTCGCTGATTGCTCCTGCCTCATCCGAAACCCCGACTGCCGTTACGGCAGTACATTCGTCGGCTGTTGTTACTGTCGCCGTATCCAGCACTGCCGGCCTCGGTATAGGGGAGTTGGTCACAATCGCGGGCGTAGCCCCGCGCAGCGGCACGTGCACTGCGCTTGACGCCGCTGAAATCAACGGGACATGGACCATAGCCTCGATACCTAGCGGGACGACGTTCACCTTCGTCGCTACCCTGATAACAACTAACACTTCGCCTCCCGGTTGCACCGTCACTGGCGCGACGGTGACCCCCGGAACGAGCTATGTTTCGGCGCCTTCGGTGGACGGAAATATCACGGGCAATGTTTTCGTCGGCGATAGCAGCGGCAACTTGTATATGGTGTCGGGTGCCGGGGTGCAAGCCACTCTATCGGTCGGCAGCGTCGCCAACGGGGGCGTCCGCGGCGGCCCCATCGTCGACTCCACGAACTCCGTAGGTTATGTCGTAACGGCCTGCAGCGGCGGGAACTCCGCACTTACGCAGTTTGCTTTCACAACCGCGACTATGGTCAAGACTGCGTCCGCCGGACTCGATACTTCTGGAGCGGGCTGCACCGTCCCCGGCGTTCCGATGTACGATCCCACGCCGGACGGGCGCTACTATCACTTGGGAATTGGCAGTGCCACCGCGGCGAACAATGGTGAAATCATCGCCGCCGCTTCCGCTACCGACGGCCAGCGGATCAGTACCTTCCAATTCGTTAGTTCCGCCATGCAGACACCGGCGGAGGCTACGCCTGAAATTGGGTCCGGCGCTTCGGTCATCTCGCCGCTCACCGAATTCTTCAACAACACTTTCATAACCAGCAGCATGTCCTCGGTTCAGGCAACCGCGGGTTCACCGGGTGTAGTCACCGTCACGGCGCACAACTCACTCTCCCCCGGCGACGTGGTTCTCATCTCAGGCGTACAGGCCAGCGGCGGCTTCTGCAGCGCAGCCGATGCCGCAGCCATCAACGGAATGCCCACCGTCACTTCGGCAACCGCAACACAGTTCACCTTCAACGCTACGATACCCGACAATACTAGCGGCACCGGCTGCGATGCCTTCAGCGCATCCGCCGTAGGTGGGCCGGACTATATGTTCATGGGAGTAGCTCAAAGCCCCACGGAACTGCTTTCATTCCTTTTGCCTTCCGGGGCGTTGACCGCTACGCCTGCTTCGACAAACACCAGCGATGCCGCCGGCGGGACAAGCGGCATGGTCATAGACAATAATGACGCCGTGGATGGGCAGACGGCGAGCCTCTACTTCGGCACACTCGCGACGTCCGGCGCTTGCGGCGGTGACTTCTGCGCGATCAAGGTAACCCAGGGCGGGCTGCAATAGTTTGCCGGCGCGGGACAGTTACCCACAATGAAACGGCCGGGGACGGATGCGTTGTTAAAGTGACACAATCGGGGTTACAATAAAACACATGAAAGAATCACAAAGCCGCACTACGGCAACCGAGAAGACCGCGGACCAAACCGGGAAGGCCAAAAAGCCTTATCAAAAGCCTTCGTTCCGGCATGAACGCGTTTTCGAGACGATGGCGCTGAGCTGCGGCAAGCTGGCGGGAACAACAGGCCAGTGCCAGCTCAACGCGTCGACTTCCTAGCGGGAGCGCCCTCTATGGATCGAGCGACTCGCCACGCCGGGCAGGTGTGCCACGGGCGTGAAGGAGTGGTATTGAGCCTGGCGTCGGAAGTGTTGCGTACTTCCGGCGGCCTTCAATTTGCCGCGCTCGGCGCCAGCATGGTTCCCACGATTTTCCCCGGAGACATTCTGATTATCCGCCGCGAGACTGCCCGCAGCGCCCGCTGCGGCGACGTGGTGCTCTTCCTCCGCGAAGGACGTTTCTGCGCGCACCGGCTGGTGAAGAAGGCGGAAGAAAACGGACGATTCTCTTTGGTTACGCGCGGAGATGCACTCGCGAAGAACGATCCAGCACTCGACGAAAGCGAACTGCTGGGCCGCGTAGCGGCCGTGGTCCGCGGACGGAAGCGCATCGAACTGCGCGGACGTCCCTCCGCCGGGCAAATTTTCGCTCGCTGGGCCGTGCGCCGGTGGAGCGGCGCCGCGAAGTGGCTCGTGCGATACCATTCCTTGCGCGCGCGGCTCGCCTGGAATCGAGATGGACGCCTCGCGGAGTCTCTGCCGAAGCCCGTGGAGTGCGTCTGATGTCCGCGGGGATTTTTCCCTCGCGTTACGCCGCATCGCCGGCTGCCGGCCCGCGAAGCGGCGTCGGCGTCACGGTTGAAATCGGCGGCATCCCCATTTTACTCGAGACTCGCGACGCGGATTTCCGCGCGCTGCTCGAGGAGCGCTACTCCGGCTTCGTCAATCCATCGGCCACGCCCGCCTATCAATTCGAAATCCGGCTCGAGCCTCCCGCGCAGCCGTCCGATGAGCCAGCGCGCGTTTCGAAGAGCGGCTCCGTGTGGCGCCTTGAGCGCGGCGATTTTCTCGCCGAATGGGACGCGCGCGCGCGCCGCGGCTGGGTGCGCCAATCGCCCAATCCGTACTCGATTGATTGCGTGCTGCGCATTGTTCACACGCTCGTTCTGGCGGAGGAGGGCGGCTTTCTGGTACATGCCGCGAGCGGTGTGCGCCAGGGACGCGCGTTCGCGTTCGCGGGAATCTCCGGTGCGGGCAAAACGACGATGGCTCGGCTCGCTCCCCCTGACGCCACGGTGCTCACCGACGAAATCTCCTATATCCGGCGCAGCGGGAGCGGCTATGATGCCTATGGTACGCCGTTCGCCGGGGAACTGGCCCGCGTCGGCGCGAACCTCAAGGCCCCGCTTGCGGCGCTCTATTTTCTCGAAAAGGGGCCGGCCGCGCGCATCGAGCCGCTTGGGCAGTCTGCTGCGGCCCGGGAGCTGCTGCGCGACATTTTGTTTTTTGCGCACGACCGCGAACTGGTCGAGCGCGTCTTCGAAGCCGCGGTCGAGTTTGTGTCGCGCGTGCCGGTGGCGCGGTATGCGTTTGCGCCGGACGAGCGCGCTTGGGAACTGATCCGATGAGCGAAAAATATATTGCGCGGTCAAGCAAGGTAGGCGCGCGCGAGTTGGGCGGCGAGATGGTCATCATGTCCGCTGCCGATTCGACGCTCTTCAGCCTCAGCGAAGTGGCCACGCGAATTTGGCAGGCCGCCGACGGCCGCACGCCCCTTTCCGAAATTGTCGAGCGGAGCGTTTGCGCGGAGTTCGATGTGCCCCGCGACGCCGCCTATCGCGACGCGCTCGCGTTCGTTGAGGAGCTATCGAGCCACGGGATTCTCCGCGTCGCCGATCATCCGCTCTCGGAAGAAGAAGCGTCTTTGCCGGAGGCCCCATGAGTCTGATGACCGAGATGAACAACAGGGCCCTCCGCCTGGGCGTGCCCTTCAGCGTCCACTTCGATTTGACCTACCGCTGCAACGAACGCTGCGAGCACTGCTACCTCGACCACGACGATCACGGTGAAATGACCACCGATGAAATTCGCTCCGTTCTTCGCCAGATGGCCGACGCCGGCGTTTTCCTCCTCACGCTCAGCGGCGGCGAGGCCCTCATGCGCCGCGACTGCTTCGAGATTATCGAATATGCGCGCTCGCTAAGCTTCAACGTGAAGCTGAAAACCAATGCGATGCTCATCCGCGAAAAGCAGGCCCGCCGCCTGCGCGCACTGGGCGTCGAGCAGGTGCAGATCAGCGTCTATTCCCACCGGCCGGAAGTGCACGATGCGGTCACGAAGGTGCGGGGTTCGTTCAAGCGCACGCTGGCCGCCATCCGCCTGCTCCGGGCCAGCGGCCTGAGAGTGACGATGGCCAACGTCCTGATGCGCGGGAATCACGGAGATAGCGAGGGCGTTCGCGCGCTGGCCCTCGAACTGGGCGCCGTCTACAAACTCGATCCCACGATTACGCCCATGATGGATGGCAACAGGGACGTCCTGCGCCATCGCGTGGACGCGAGTGAACTTACCAGCTTCTTCCACAATCCCAATCTCGTGGGCGACGTGGAAAGTTTCTGCGCCCCGCCGCCCGCCGTGGACGAAAGCATTCGCGAAGGCCTGCCTTGCAGCGCGGGCCACACCGCCTGCTACATCTCGCCCTACGGCGACCTGTATCCGTGCGTGCAGTTTCCTATCACGTGCGGCAACGTCCGGCAGCAGCCGTTTCTGGACATCTGGCGAAACTCGCCGCAGCTCGCGGAGGTCCGCTCGATTCGCGCCAAGCACCTCACCACATGCTCTTCCTGCGCGCATCTGGGCGGCTGCACGCGCTGCCCCGGCCTGGCCTATATGGAAGGAAATATGCGCGGTCCTTCCACTGCGGATTGCGAGAAATCGTTCGTGCGCACGGGAATCGTCACCGCCGGCATGCTCGCGCGGAAAGCCGCCGCAACTTCCCCCGCGCCCGGCCTCGTCCAGATTAGCCCTGTGGCTTCGCTCACTGCCTGACCTCGCCCGCGTTGCCGCGCACCATGCCTACCTTGCGAAAACTCCTGAAGAGCGCGCCCTTCTACGGCGCGTACAAAGCGCTGGGCCACTATCCCGACTACTGGTATTGGCAGCTTCGCGGCAAGCCTCCGCGCACGCCCCACCTTCTGAAGCAGCGAACCGTGGTCGAATATGCCACGCGATACGACCTGCATGTTCTCGTCGAAACCGGCACGTACTACGGCGAGATGCTCTCCGCCGTGAAAGGCCATTTCGATTACATCTACTCGATCGAATTCGATTCGCAGCTTGCCCTGCGCGCGACGGAGAAATTTTCGCGCGACGCCAATATCTGGATTTTGCAGGGCGATAGCCAGAAGCTTCTGCCGGAGACGCTGAAGTCGGTGGCGCAGCCCGCGCTATTTTGGCTGGATGCGGGTTACCACGGCTGGGACGGTGTAGAAGGCAAAAAGCACAGGCTGTCGGAGGAGCTGGAATCGATCCTTCGCCATCCCGTGGCGGGCCACGTGGTTCTTATGGACGACGCGCGCTGCCTCGGCGCCTTTGACCGCGCTCTCACGATTGACGAGCTCAAATCGCGCATCGGTTCGGCATTTCCGGGCCACCGCGTGGAAGTGCTCTACGATATTGTGCGCATCACGCCGGAACCGTGATTGCCCCGCGTCCCTCGACCCTGAAAATTACGGATTCGTGGCGCTCGCGGGGCTCACAGGAGCACCGCCCCCGCACTGAGCATTTACCTCTGTTTGCAGCGCATCGTCGAGTAGCGCGCCCGTGCGTGTCCTGGCCGAGCACACTTGATTCGCGGTGATTCCGAACGCGCCGCGTAGGTCGGCGTAATCCAAATTTGCGCCATTTAGAACAGCGCCGTTCAGCACGCTCCCCGGAAATTGCGCGCCTTCGAGATCGGCGCCGCTCAGATCCACCTCGATCAGCAACGCGGATCCCAGCCGCGCGTTTTTGAGTTGGGCGCCTGAAAGATTCGCGGACCACAGGTAGGCTTGCCCGAGGTCCGCGCGGTCCATGTTCGCGCCCTCCATGTGCGACCCGCGCAGGTCGGCCTTTTCGAGGCTGGCGCGAATCAGCGTGGCGGAAGGCATCTGCGCGCCGTAGAGTGTCGCGCCGTCGAGCCGCGCGTCGGTGAGGATTGCATTTGCCAGCGAATCATACGACATGTTTGCCTCGCGCAAATCCGCCCGCGCCAGGTTGGCGCCGTCGAGCTGCGCCCGGTCCAGGTTTGCGCGATACATCCGCGCGCCGTCGAGTTCGGCGGATCGCAGGTTGCCTTCTCCCAGATCGGCGCCCCGAAGGTCCGCTTCAGGCATGAACGCTCCTTCGAAATCCGCGCGCCACAGATGAGCGTTGGCGAGGAACACTCCATAAGCCTGCGCGTAGCGCAGATTCGCGCTGTTCATGCGCGCGCCGCGCACGGAGGGAATCTCCTGGTCGCTCCCGGCCCAGTTCACCGGCTTGGTTGAAATCGCGGCCTCCGTCAAATCCGCGAAGGGGTCGTAGCCCACGGCCCACAAGACCCTGGGTGCCCATCGGCGGATGTCCGCCGCGCCGTATTGAGGCGCGCGGCGGGAATCGTGTGGGATTCCGATAATGGTCCCCAAGGAAAGCAATGCGAGCACAGCGCCCAGGCCGATGGCATACGCCGCCGGCTTCGTCCTCTTCAATTCCTTGAGGACCGGCGCGAGAATGCTTTCGCGCTGCGTCCATGCCTCCTCCGGGCGTCCCACGCGCGTTGTCGCATAGAGCGCCACGCCCGTCGAGGTCATCACCAGGACCACGTGCAGGATCGTGCTGTGAAAGTCCCCGAGCGTCAAAGTCCGCGCCCAGAAAAGGACCAGCGTGGCCGGAACGGTCCAGTAAGCTGCCAGAAGTGAAAGCGCCTTTTCGATCGAGCGCGTGGAGGGTGCGTCCCGGTTCATCCAGCGAAAATGGGCGCGCAACAGCCCGAGAACCATTCGCGGCCCGCGGCGGCCCGTGCCGTCTCTCTGGAAATCTCCCAGTCTCCGGCCATCGGGAAACACAGCGGGCAATTCGAGCGTCGCGTCCCACAATCGCTGCAAGTGAAATTGAAATACGAGGTAGAGAATCGTCAGCAGCACGGGAAGCAGGGAAAAGAATTGCACCGTCGGCAGCGCCGCTGCCTCTCCGGCCGAATGAAGGTAGGGAACCACGGCCAAATTGGCTACCAGCTGCAAATCCATCGTCTTCCACACCATCAGGCAGCAGAGCAGGCACAACAGCATGATTGCGGCGAGCAGGCGCGACGCCATTCTCGACGCGCGCTCGAATTCACGAAGTGCCTCGAATCGCAGAAGCGGGTCTGGGAGCGACGCCTCGTGGAGATTCGTTCCGGCGAATTGCCGCGGCACAAGCCCCATCGCGCTCGCGAGCGACGCTCCTTCGAGATTCGCTCCCTCGAGGCTCGTCCCTACCAGGCACGCTTCCTCCAGATTTGCGCGCGTCAGGCACGTATCGCGCAAGTCTGCCAGCAGCATGTCCGCGCCCTTCAGATTCGCGTCGCGCAGGTCCGCGAAGCGCAGATTCACTCCGATGAGTTCCGCGCCCTCGAGCTCGGCGCCGGCGAAATCCGCTGGTTTGCCCTTTGCGCCTTGGGATTCCACCCATTCGCGGTGGCTGGCAAGTTTTTCCTCAAGCGCCCAGTCTCTCGTTGGTGGCGTGGCAGGAATGTCCGCTGGGCTTGCCTGGACCTCGGCCTCTTCGGGACTGCCCGTGTCGAAGGTTTCTTCCGTGGGAATTTCATCCGGGAATATCTCGGCGAACGTCGCCGCGGCCGAAGGCAAATCCGCGGCGGACGTCAGCACGCCGCCCGGCGCCGTGGGCGACATTTCAGCGCCCTCTTGCCCTTGAGGGGCGTCATCAGCGGCCTTATTCTTTCCGCGAAGAGCAAGCCGGAACAGAAAATCCATCGAAACGATCCCTCTCCCACGCGAATACGGAGGTGCCTGTCGCGTTACAAAAATCTTGGCTCTGGCAGGAGGCGCCCCCTACACATTTTAGCCCCTAGCCAGCATAGCGCGAGCGTTGGTCGCAAAACTGCTGTCCACAAGTGCAACAGGTGTACAGCTGGCCCGTGGATTTTCCTGCCGAGTCGCTTGTTCTTGCTCTGTGCGCGCGACCGGCTGTGCCATTCATAATGGCGCGCTACTCTTCCGCTTTTTTCCGGCAGGTACCCCCTTGAAACTTCGGTCTTCAACTGCTAGCGTCAGCCTGGTAGGGATGGACCGTGAACACTAAAGCCTCCGTCGCGTCGAAGCTACCTGCTCGCGTCGAATCCGACAGCATGGGTGAGGTGGAAGTCCCCGCCGACCGCTATTACGGCGCGCAGACAGCGCGCTCCCTCGTCCACTTCAATATCGGCCGCGACACCATGCCGCCCGAACTGATTCGCGCCTTCGGAATCCTGAAGAAAGCGGCGGCGCTGGTAAATCAGGACCTCGGCAAACTCCCTCCCGAAAAGTCCCGCCTCATCGTGCAGGCCGCCGACGAAGTGATCGCCGGAAAACTCGATGAGCATTTTCCCTTGCGCGTTTGGCAGACCGGCAGCGGCACGCAGACCAACATGAACGCCAACGAGGTCATCTCCAACCGTGCCATCGAAATCTCCGGCGGCGCGATGGGCAGCAAGAAACCGATCCACCCGAATGATGACGTCAATATGTCGCAGTCTTCGAACGATACGTTTCCCACGGCCATGCATATCGCCGCTGCTTCGCGTGTGGCCGAGGTGCTGATCCCGGAGGTGGCGCGGCTCCGCGACGCCCTGGACGCCAAGGCGAAGCAGTTCGCGGACGTCGTCAAAATCGGCCGCACGCATCTGATGGACGCCACTCCGCTCACCGTCGGACAGGAAATGTCCGGCTGGGTCAGCCTGTTGGATCGCGATATCGCGCGCATCAGGGAAGCCCTGTGGGACCTTTACGACCTCGCTATCGGCGGGACGGCCGTGGGAACCGGGCTCAATTCGCACCCCGAATTTGCCGTCCTCGCCGCGCGAAAAATTTCCGAACTTACCGGGCTGCCTTTCCGGTCCCATCCCAACAAGTTTGCCGCGCTTTCCGCGCACGATGAAATCGTCTTCGCCAGCGGCGCGCTCAGGACTTTGGCCGGTTCGCTCATGAAAATCGCGAATGACGTTCGCTGGCTGGCCTCGGGACCCCGCGCCGGTCTGGGCGAGCTTATCCTGCCGGAAAACGAGCCGGGCTCTTCCATCATGCCGGGAAAGGTGAATCCCACGCAGTCCGAAGCGCTGACCATGGTTGCCGTGCAGGTGTTCGGCAACGATGCGGCCATCGGTTTCGCGGGATCGCAGGGCAATTTCGAACTGAACGTATTCAAACCCGTGATTATTTTCAATTTCCTGAATTCGGTCCGCCTGCTTGCCGACGCTTGCCGTTCTTTTGCGGATCACTGCGTTGCGGGGATGGAATTGGATTTTCAGCGCATCGAGCAGAACGTGAAAAGTTCGCTTATGCTCGTAACCGCTCTCAGCCCTAAACTCGGCTACGAGAAAGCCGCGGAGATCGCTCACAAGGCGCACCATGAACGCACCAGCCTTCGCGTGGCCGCCCTGGCGCTCGGCTATCTCACGGAAAAGGAATTCGACGAGATTGTCCGGCCCGAAAAAATGACACGTCCTTGATATTAAATGTCAGGAAGGGCTCCCGTGGCCCCGGCGAGGGGCGCACGGGAGATAAAAAGTCCAATTCTCAAATCCAGGAGGAAAGTGCTATGAAGCGATGGTTGTTGAGCTTGCTCACGATCGTAACTCTGGTTCTCGTGCTGATTTCCCCCGTAGCCGTTTCCGCGGCTCCGGGCAATGCGAAGCCCGGAGCGGCGCCGGCCGCGGCGGCCCAAATGCATCCGGAGATCCAGGATGCCATCGCATCCCTGCGCAACGCCCGCGATCATCTGGAACACGCGCGGCACGATTTCGGCGGCCACCGCGTCGAAGCCATCCGGGCCATTGACGAAGCCATTCACCAGCTGAAGATTTGCATGGATTACGACAAGTAGCATCCCGTCGGCTTGCAACGCGTTTCGTCGGGGACCCGCTGCAAGCTTACGGACTTGCCGTGTGTGTGGACGGTGCCGCGGATGACGCGTGCGAGGCGGCCAGCACCTCCTGAATAATTTTCGCCGCGAGCGCCTTGCTCGTCGCGCAGGTAGAATCGTTGACGCGGCACTGCGCGATGGTCAGCTGGCAGCCGCAGGTACAGAGTTCCGAGTTCAGGCGCTTCAGCACGGTCGCTTTTTGTTCTGCCGTCAGCCCCTTGAAGTCCACATCGGGAAGCTCCGTGGCGTTCGCCGCATTTTTCAAAAAGATCTGCCCCGTATCCGTGAATGTTTCCACCTTAGCGTTGACGGGCAAGCCCAGCAGCGAGCGGAGCTCGGTTTCATACACGTACTCGGGATACAGGCCCACGTGCTTCTGCACGATGCGGCCGTCCGGATTCACAACGAACGTGGTCGGAAGCGCCGGCATTCCGCCGTATTCGGCCACCATCTCGCGCGACCCCATCACGATCGGATAATTGATTCCCGCCATTACGGCGAACTGCTTCAGTTCTTCGGCCGGGGCATCGTCCATGGAAACTCCAATCACTTCGATGCGGCCCGCGTACCGCTTCGCGAGGTCAATCAGCACGGGAATCTCGCCGCGGCAGGGTGGGCACCATGTGGCCCAGAAAGTCAGCAGGACCACCTTGCCGTGCCATTCGGCCGTCGAAACGGTTTGCCCATCCACGGCGCTTAGCAGGAAGGGAGGCGCTGCCACGGGATTCTTGGCGAAGAGAATTGTCACGGTGCGGCCCTGGTCCCCGCCGCCATCCTGATGCGCGTGGCCGTTCGCCCCAGCAGTGGCGTGCGGCGAAAGAAACCGGTTGGCCGCAAGCACAACACGTGCACGCATGGGCGGCATTCCAATCAATAGCACGGAGAGGCCTGTCACCAGGGCCAGTGAAATGGAAACGAGAGTCCTTCTCATTATGCGTCCTTCCTTCATTATGCAGCAGAGATATGCGCTGAGCAACGTAATGGCCGAGGAGATGATTCGGGGAAGTGACGGTGAGGCGCCGGATTGCCAAACCAAAGTGGGATGGTGCGTCCCGAAGTGAATCTACACGGGCGAGTGCGCATGCAATTGCAATCGTTAAGTCGCTGAGAATAAGAGGGGGTACAGGGCATTGAATAGGCCCTCGGCTTGCATGAGGAAGGGCGCCGGGTCGCGTTCCTACGATCCGCGCCATTTGATGAGTGGGGAGGAAGGGGCCTGCTCAATCGAATGGCGCAGATCGCAACCACCTGCCTCTGAGAGGGAAGCTGGATGGATGACCCCATGGTTCGGTCCGCCTAGACCGGACCAAAGGAACGCGGCCCTTGGGGGCTCCCGAACCCAAGCGGGAGCCCCTTTTTTTCCTCTCGAACCGGACGATCGGGGGAGTCGTAAGGGTGGGGGCGGGAAGTCCCAGAAAGCTTGCATGCACATCGGTGAAGAAAAACATCAGTTGCTTCTCATCGAAAATGACCCTGCATATGCGCGGTTGATTCAAGGCGCACTCGAGGGCACAAGAGACGGCTCATTCCATGTGGAATGGGTTAGGAAACTCTCCGATGGGCTCGAACGGCTAGATAAGGGAGGAATCGGAGCGGTTTTCGCCGATCTATTCCTGCCCGATATCCGAGGTATGGAGGCGCTCGATAAGCTATTCCTCGCCGCACCACAAATCCCGATCGTGGTTCTGTGCGGCTTGGACGATGAAGATATCGCTTGCGAAGGGGTACAGCGCGCGGCCATTTATTACATTACGCACAAGCAAATCAACAGCAGTTATATCTCTCGAGCGGTCCATACGCTGATGGATCTCAAGGCCGTGGATGAGGGGTTGATCATCGAAAACGAGGATACCCAACTCACATTCGATTCCATTGGTGACGCCGCGCTCCACGCCGACGAGCCGGAGAACGTAACCTATCTCAATCTCGTTGCGGAAAACAGGACGGGCTGGGCCCGGGCGGACGCAACAGGCCGGACCCTGGCTGAAATGTTCCACGTCACGGAGGCTGCAGGGGACGAAATCCGCCAGAATCCGATGGGGTTGGCGATCGAGCGAACGAAGATCGCGGGCCTAACCGCGGACACCATTCTGATCCCGTGCGACCGGTTTGAATCCGCCATCGAACATTTTGCCGTCTCCCTGCACGACGGCGGGAGGCGGGTTGCCGGAGCCGCGATGGTTTTCCACTGCGTGGGCGCGGCGAGGGCGAGGAAACTCGAAGTTTCCCATCAAGTCCAACACGACTTCCTTACCGGCTTACCGAATCGAGTGCTCGTGAACGACCGGATTACGCAGGCGATTTCCCTGGGCCGCCGTCACGGCAGCAAGTTCGCCGTGCTGTTTTTGGATTTGGATAATTTCAAGCACATCAATGACTCACTGGGGCATGTGATTGGGGACAAATTGCTTCAGTCGGTGGGAGAGCGGCTGCTGCTCTGTGTGCGCGATTCGGATACCGTAAGCCGCCAGGGTGGGGATGAATTCGTGGTGCTTCTTCCAGAAGTCGCGCAAGCGAAGGATGCGGCGCTGTGCGCGAAAAAAATTCTCAGCATGCTCAAGGCACCTCACCTCATCGGCCACCACGCTCTGGGAGTCAGCGCCAGCATCGGCATAAGCATCTATCCCGACGACGGCCTCGACCTGGAAACACTGATCAAGGATGCGGACACCGCCATGTACCAGGCCAAAGAACATGGGCGCAATAATTATAGATTTTTCGAGAAGGAAATGAATATTCGAGCGGTCGAGCGGCAATCCATCGAAGAGGGCTTGCGCGGCGCTCTCGAGCGGCAGGAGTTTGTGCTGCAGTACCAGCCGAAGATAAATCTCAAGACAGGGGCAATTACGGGGGCCGAGGCGCTGGTACGCTGGCTGCATCCGGAGCGAGGACTGGTTGCCTCCCTGCAGTTCGTGCCCATCGCCGAAGACAGCGGTCTGATTCTGCCTATAGGCAGGTGGGTGCTGCGGGAAGCATGCCAGCAAGTCCAGGAATGGCATGACGCGGGATTGCCGCCGCTGCCCATGGCGGTGAATATTTCCGCGGTCGAGTTCCAGGACCGGCACTTTCTTGAAAGCGTTCGCGCGACCCTGGAGGAAACTCGCCTGGAACCGCGCTACCTTGAGCTGGAACTGACCGAAAGCGTGGTGATGCAGCACGCCAAAGCTACCGACTCCGTGCTGAAGGCATTGAAAGCCATGGGAGTGCGGCTTACGCTCGACGACTTTGGAACGGGGTATTCCAGTCTGAGCTATCTGAAGCGGTTTCCGATTGATGCCTTGAAGGTTGACCGATCGTTCGTGCGCGAAATCACAACCAATCCGGACGATGCCAAAATCGTCAGCGCGGTGATCAACATGGGCCGCGAGCTCCAGCAACGAGTGATCGCGGAGGGCGTCGAAACGCAAGAACAGCTCGCATTCCTGCAGACTCAGGACTGTGACGAGGGCCAGGGTTATTACTTTAGTCCGCCGGTGCCCGCCGAGGAGTTCGCCAAATTGCTCGAGACCAGCCCGTGGGGAAAGCCCTCCGTTCAGAGTATTGCAAACGATAGGCAATCCCAATCCGCTTGACGTTCAGGAAGCCTGCGCGATACGCCCCTCTTGTAAACCGAAAGTATGGTGAGCCTCTTGAGTTTGCCTCATCCAATTGGAGCCGGGCTAGGAGGCAGGCAGTCGCCGTAGCACGGGGATGTGCGCCTCGCGCAGCACATGCTCGACCACGGACTCCCTTAGGCGTGAGGCGTCATAATCGAAATGCAAATGGTTGGTTTTCTCGTCGAAGCGGAATTTTTGCAGCCCGTAGGTATTCGCGAATTGTCCCAGGGCGCGAAACTGCTCCGGTTTCAGCCCGCCTTGCAATTCGTAGGTTACGGTCATGAATGTCATGGCCGGATTATAGCATTCGGAAGGCGGACGCTTACAACCTGGCGTGCCGCAAGCGCAAGGCGTTGGCAATTACGGAAACGGAGCTGAACGTCATCGCGGCGCTGGCGATCACGGGACTGAGCAGCAAACCAAAGAACGGGTAAAGCACGCCCGCCGCGATAGGAACGCCAAGCGAGTTGTAGACAAAAGCAAAAAAGAGATTTTGGCGAATGTTGCGCATCGTCGCGCGGCTGAGCGCCCTGGCCCGTGCAATTCCGCGCAGATCGCCTTCGAGCAGCGTGATTCCCGCGCTCTCGATGGCTACATCCGTTCCGGTTCCCATGGCGATGCCCACGTCGGCTTGCGCGAGCGCGGGGGCGTCGTTCACGCCGTCGCCGGCCATGGCCACAACACGTCCATCGGTCTGGAGCTTCTTTACGAACTCTCTCTTCTGATCCGGCAGAACTCCGGCATGAACCTCGTCTATGCCGAGTGTGCGCGATATCGCTTCGGCCGTTATGCGACTGTCTCCCGTGAGCATCACGATGCGAATGTTTTCGCGGTGCAGGCGGGCGATTGCTCCGGCAGCGTTGGCCTTGACGGGGTCGGCGACGGCGATGAAGCCGGCAATCTTCCCATCGAGCGCGAGGAACATGACCGTGTGGCCATCGGATTCAAATGATTTCGCATGGCCATCGAGCGCGCCGAGCACGATTCCCAATTCGTCGCAGAGCGCGCGATTTCCGAGCACGGCCTTTCGTCCGTCCACGATTGCCGTGGCACCTTTGCCGGTGAGCGAGTGAAAATCCGAGGCTTCTCCAGGCGCGATACCGCGATCCTTCGCGGCAGCGAGAATGGCGGCGGCGAGGGGATGTTCGCTCGATCGCTCGATGGCCGCGGCGGCGCGCAATATTTGCATCTCATCGAAATCCGGGGCGGCGAGAATTGCCGTCACGCGTGGACGGCCTTCGGTGAGCGTCCCGGTTTTGTCCACGACGAGCGTATCCACTTTCTCCAGGAGTTCGAGAGCTTCCGCGTTCTTGACGAGGATTCCCGCGACAGCCCCGCAGCCAGTGCCCACCATGATGGCCATGGGTGTGGCGAGTCCCAGGGCGCACGGGCAGGCGATGATCAGCACGGCGACGGCGTTGAGCAGCGCGTGCGCCATTTTCGGCGCAGGGCCAAAAACCGACCAGAGGACGAAGGTGAGCGCGGCCACCAAAATGACAGCGGGTACGAAATACGACGCCACACGGTCCGCGAGCTGCTGCACGGGCGCGCGGCTGCGCTGCGCCTCGCCGACCATGCGCACGATCTGCGCGAGAAGCGTTTCGCTTCCGACGCGCTGGGCGCGCATCACGAAGCTCCCGGTCGAATTCACGGTCCCGCCGATGACGCGGCTTCCGGCACCCTTCTCGACCGGGATCGGTTCGCCGGTGACCAGCGACTCGTCCACTGAGCTCGACCCGTCCGTCACGATTCCATCCACGGGCACTTTTTCGCCCGGCCTGACGCGCAGGGAATCTCCGACCGCGATGTGTTCGATAGGCACATCGAGTTCGGTTCCGTCGGCGCGGATAAGGCGGGCGGTGCGCGGAGACAAATCAAGCAGAGAACGGATTGCGGAGGAGGTATGGCTGCGGGCGCGCAGCTCAAGCACTTGGCCGAGCAGAACGAGCGTCGTGATCGCCGCCGCAGCCTCGAAATACACGGGGACCTCGCTGCCCGTCTCGCGGAATGTGGCGGGGAAAATGGAGGGGAAGAGAACAGCGGTGACGCTATAGACGAATGCCGTTCCCGTCCCGAGCGCAATCAGCGTGAACATGTTCAGGCTGCGATTCACGAGCGATGCCCAGCCGCGCTCGAAGAATGGCCAGCCGCCCCAGACGACCACGGGCGTTGCGAAGAGCAGTTCGATCCAGCTGATCTCACGAGCTGAGAGAAGCCGCTCGAGGGGCTGGCCGGGAATCATGGTGGACATTCCGAGGAGGAATACAGGAACCGTGAGGACTACGCTCGCCCAGAAACGGCGCGTCATGGAGATGAGTTCCGAATTGTCCTCAGTGGCTGTGGGCGTGCGCGGTTCGAGCGCCATGCCGCATATCGGGCACGCGCCCGGGCCCGGGCGGCTGATTTCAGGATGCATCGGGCAGGTGTAGTCCGCCCCTGCCGGCACGGGGGGAGCATGGACATCGGGTTTCAATCCACCGAGGGAAATAAGCTGAGAGTGCGCCGGCGCGCTTGCTTCGAGGTATTTGTCAGGCTGCGCGCGAAATTTCTCCGCGCAGGAGGCGCTGCAGAAGAAGTAGGTCTTCCCGGCGCGGCTGACCTTCGCTGCTGGACGCTCCGGATCAACCATCATGCCGCAGACTAGATCGCGTTCCACAACCAGAGCATATCGCGCATCTGTGCTTCGCGGCCAGCCCGGTGCGAGAGAACCGATGGATGTGGGCCCGCTCTAATTGGCCTTCAGCAGAGAATCGAAGTAAGCCATCATCGCCGGGCCGGTCCAATCCTGGGGGCCTATGATTTTGCGGTCGAAGCGGCCGTGGCGGTCGATGACGTAGGTTTCGGGGAACATAGAAGTGCCGTAGGCGAGCGCGATCTGTTCGGATGGGTCGCGATAGTTGGGGAAAGTAATCTTGTAGCTCTCGAGGAAATTATCGTAGGCGGAGGCATCGTCGTCCTCGCTGAGGCCGAGCACCATGCCACCAAGCGGCGCAATCTGCTGCTGCAACTGATTCAGCGAAGGGGCCTCGTCCACGCAGGGCGGGCACCACGTCGCCCAGAAATTCAGCACGACGACTTTGCCGCGCAGATCGGACAAGTGCGCAGGCTTTCCTTCAAGCGTAAAAAGGAAATCCTTTGCCGCGCGCCCTCGCAAGCTTGGGGCGCCCTGGCGGTAATCCGGATGAGCGAATAGGACGGCAAGTGCGACGACGAAAGCGAGAGCCAAGCCCGTTTTTAGTTTGCGTATCAATCGCCTGTCCCAGCATCCTATAATAAACACAACTATGACTGGAACACACGTAAACCGGTGGCAAGTGGCGAGCGAGACCGCGCGGAGGGGAATATAGAGCCGTGGTGTCCGCCATCATTCCCGCTCGAAATGAAGAGGTTTCCATTGCGCGCGCCGTGGAGTCGGTGGCGGCGCAGCCGGAGATCGCGGAAGTGATTGTGGTCAACGACCAGTCGAGCGACCGCACGGGCGAAATTCTGGACGAGCTTAGCGGTCGAATCCCGAAACTGCGGGTGCTTGCGGCGGGTGCGTTGCCGGCGGGATGGACCGGCAAGAATCACGCGGCTTCCATCGGAGCGGCGGCCGCTCGCGGAGATTGGCTGCTTTTTACCGACGCCGATACCTATCACCTGCCCGGCTCGATGCGCCGGGCGCTAGGCGATGCGGCCGCGCATGACGCCGTGCTGGTGTCGTATTCGCCGGAGCAAGAGATGGAGACGTTCTGGGAGCGGGCGCTGATTCCCTATATCTACTGCCGTCTGGCGGAGAAGTATTCCTACGCTCGCGTCAACAATAGAGATTTGGTGGACGCGGCGGCGAACGGCCAATTCCTGTTGATTCGGCGCGATGTATACGAATCGTTGGGAGGACACGGCGCCATTTCCGGGAGGATGCTCGAAGACGTGGCTCTGGCGGAAATGGTGAAGAGCGCCGGGAATGCGATTTACTTTGCGGCGCCTCGCGGCGTGGTGCGAACCCGAATGTATCGCAGCTTACATGCCATGTGGGAGGGCTGGACGAAGAATCTGCACCTGCTGCTTGGCGGCGAATGGAATCCACGAGGCGCGTATGAGGCGCTCGGCGTGGCCCTGCTGATTGCCATCGGCTGGCAGGTGAGAATCGTGAGGATGCATCCCGCGCTTTTTGGCGTGTGCGTGCTGGGTGGATTTCTGATTGCCTGGCATGTCCGCTATGCGCTCGTCTTGCGCCGGAATCATTTTCCCCTGCGATTCATCCAATATGGCCTCGCCGGATGCTGTCTCTATGCGGCGGCGCGAATCGCATCCTGGTGGAAAACCACGCGAGGTTCGGTTGTGTGGAAGGGAAGGGAATATCCGGCGAGGACGGCATGATTCGAGTGACGCGAAAGGTGGAATTTTCCGCGGCGCACTTCTACCACAATCCGAATTTCTCCGCGGATGAAAACCGGCGCGTCTTCGGCAAGTGCAATAATCCGCACGGCCACGGACATAACTACGTGCTGGAAGTAACCGTGGCGGGCGAAGCCGACCCTGAAACGGGGATGGTGCTCGATCTGAAGGAGCTCAAAGACATTCTGCAGCGCGAAGTGATGGAACGGATGGATCATCGCCATCTGAATTACGAAGTGCCGGAGCTGGCCGGGCAAATTCCAACGTGCGAAAACATCGCCGCGGCCATCTGGCGGATTCTCGAACCCCAAATAACAAAGGGCAAGCTCGACCGCGTGCGGCTATACGAGTCGCCGGACCTTTTCGCGGACTGCACGGCAGAGCCGGCGAACGGCGCGGGCGGTCTCCCATGAAGTCCGGGCTCAAGATTTCTCTGACGCGGCGCTACCGGTTTTCGGCGTCCCACCGGCTGCACAGCCCGAATCTGAGCGAGCAGGAGAATGAAAGGCTTTATGGCAAGTGCAGCAATCCCTATGGCCATGGCCACAACTATGTGGTGGAGGCGACGCTCACCGGCCCGGTGGACCCGGCGACGGGGATGATCGCGAACCTCGGCGATCTCGATCCCTTTGTCGAGCGGGAAGTGATTGAGGCCTTCGACCAGAAAAACCTGAACGAGGATGTGCCTGAATTCCTGAAAAACATCCCCACGACGGAAAACGTGGTGCGGGAAATCTATCGCCGGCTGAGCAAATTCCCCGCGGCGCGGCTCGAGCGCGTTCGCGTGGAAGAGACCAGCAAGAACAGTTTTTCATATTCAGAAGAGTGCGCAGGCGAGCGGGGAACGATCGAGCGAGGAGCAAAATGACGATGCGTGAAACGAGTGAAATCGCGGTTCCCGAGGCAACAGGCTCGGAGAGCATCGCGGAGCTAACCCGGCGGATACTGGTGCAAATCGGCGAAGACCCGTCCCGCGAAGGGCTGCGCCGCACACCGGAGCGGTTTGAAAAGGCGCTGCGCTTCCTGACCAGCGGGTACGCCCAGGAGCCGGAGAAGATATTGAATGGAGCGGTCTTCAGCGTCTGCTACGACGAAATGGTTGTGGTGAAGGACATCGAACTCTACAGCCTGTGCGAGCACCATCTGCTTCCGTTCTTCGGGAAGTGCCACGTGGCGTACATTCCGGATAAGAAAGTCGTCGGCCTCAGCAAGATCGCGCGGCTGGTGAACATGTACGCGCGGCGGCTGCAGATACAGGAGCGGCTGACGAGCCAGATCGCGGAATCCATCGAGGGGATACTCAAGCCGCAGGGCGTGGGCGTAATCATCGAGGCGCGTCATATGTGCATGGTGATGCGCGGCGTGGAAAAGCAGAATTCGACGGCCGTATCGAGCGCCATGTTGGGAGTGTTTCGGGAGAACAAGCAGACGCGCGACGAATTTCTCGCACTGGTGCGCGGCGGCAAGGTATAGCGTTACTGGGAGAGATGCGGATGCGGAGTGGAATACTCATCGGTTGTCTTGCGTGTGGAGCGCTGATTGCGGTGGCGCTAACTCCGGCGAGAGATTCGCAAGCGTCAGCGAACGGGAATCGAGCAAGCGCCACGCGTGCGGATGATCCTCTAGCGGCGTGGAATGCCCTGGCCGACGAGTATTTCGACAAGATTTATTTCAAATTCGGCCCCACGGCGGGCACGAGCGCCGGGCTGCACCAGTATGATTCGCTGCTCGAAAATTATTCGCGCGCGCGAATAGAGGAGCAAATTCGCGCGCTGCACAGCTTCGAAACGCGCGTCGAGGCGTTCGATCCGCAGGGCCTCAGCGAGATCGAGACGGCTGACCGCGAAATTCTGCTTGCGAATATTCGCGGCACCCTGCTCGAGCTTGAGACCATCCGCCCGTGGGAGAAAAACGCCGACAACTATTCGAGTGGAATCACGGAAAGCGTCTTCGTGATCATGAGCCGGCGCTTTGCTCCGCTCGACGACCGGCTGCGCTCCGTGGTGGCGCGCGAAAAGCAGATGCCGGCCGTGTTCACGGCGGCCCGCCAGAATCTGAAGAATCCGCCGCGCGTGTTCACGGAGATCGCCATCGAGCAGCTTCCCGGCATCGTCAGCTTTTTTCAGAATGACGTCCCGGCGGCCTTCGCCGGCGCCACCGACGCGGCGCTGAAGGCCGAATTCGCGAAGTCGAATGCCGCCGTTATCGCTGCGCTCGAAAGCTACGAACGGTGGCTCAAATCCGATCTGCTGCCGCGATCGCACGGCGATTTCCGCCTCGGCGCTGAAACCTACTCGAAGAAGCTTCTCTACGACGAGATGGTGGATACGCCGCTCGACCGGCTGCTCGAAATCGGCAAGGCCGACCTGCGCAAGAACCAAGCAGAATTCAGCCGCATCGCCGCGGAAATAGACCCCACGAAAACACCGCACCAGGTGCTCGAAGAGCTGCAAGCCGACCATCCGGCGCCGGACCAACTGTTGCAATCTTTTCGTGACACCTTCGACGGATTGATTGCGTTCATCCGGGAGAAGCACATCATCACCATCCCATCCGACGTGCGCCCCATCGTCGAGGAGACGCCGCCCTTCGCGCGCGCGCTTACGTTTGCCTCGATGGATACGCCGGGACCTTTCGAGAAAGTAGCCAAGGAAGCCTACTTCAACGTGACGCTGCCGGACGCGCACGACACGCCGCAAGAGGTCGCCGGATTCATGGCCGAGTTCAACCGCGGAACGATTATCAGCACGGCGGTTCATGAGGCCTACCCCGGCCACTACATTCAGTTTCTCTGGACGCCGCAGGCGCCGACCAAAATCCGAAAGCTGCTCGGGGCCAACACGGATATCGAAGGCTGGGCGCACTACTGTGAGGAGATGATGCTCGACGAGGGCTATGGCCAGCCCGGCACGGGCGCCACGGACGCGCGGGACGCCAAGCTGATTCGCCTGGGGCAGCTTCAGGATGCGCTGCTGCGTGACGCGCGGTTTGTGGTGGGAATCGAGATGCACCGCGGCAGAATGAGTTTCAACGAGGCCGTGGACTTCTTCGTCAAGGAAGGTTATCAGACGCGCGAAAGCGGGCTTGTGGAAACCAAGCGCGGCACGTCGGATCCCACCTACCTCTATTACACGCTTGGAAAACTCGAAATCATGAAACTGCGCGCCGATATGCAGCAGAAGCAGGGCGCGGCATTTTCGCTCGAACAGTTCCACGACGATTTCATGAAGCAGGGCTTTCCACCCATCAAAATTGTGCGGCGAGCGCTGATGGGCGACGATTCACCCACGCTTTAAGGTCTCCGCGGCGGCCGCGCGGCGCGTCCCGCTCGGCCCGGTCCTCAAAAAAAACCTTGCGGTAAGATTCCGAATGTGTGCTAGCATTTTACAGCCGAACAAGAGACAAAGAGAGAGCAGGGTACGGCGCTTCAGGGAGAGGGGCAGATTTGAGCGCAGCGAAAGCGGGAGTGATCGAACAGTTCCGCGTGCATCCGCAGGACACGGGATCGCCGGAAGTGCAGATCGCGTTGTTAAGCGAACGCATCAGCTACGTAACCACCCACCTCAAGTCCCACGCAAAAGATCATGCATCGCGGCGCGGGTTGATCATGATGGTCAACAAACGCCGGCGGCTGCTGGACTATCTGAACCGGCGTGACCCGGATCGGTATCGCGAGATTGTGGAACGACTCAGCTTGCGCAAATAGCGCAGATTTCCTGAGCGGCCCGACGGGCCGCACGGCTTCCCATCGCACAAACCAGAGTTGCCGGGCGAGACGCGTGCAGCAGGATTCGCGCGCGCAAACGTCGCGTCACGGTGATTTTCCGCTCGCTCCCTTTCGTTCGTCTCTTCTTCGCGGTATTCCCGAGAGGTTTCTCTCGTATCCGAATTAACGTTCCCGGTGAACCGGGGCAGAAGGATGTGAAGTGATGTTTGAACAAGTAAGTTTGGAGCTGGGCGGGCGCAAATTGACGCTCGAAACCGGCAAGATGGCCCGCCAGGCGCACGGCGCCGTGGTGGCGCGGTATGGCGACACGGTCGTGCTGGCCACGGCCTGCATGGATAACAAAGCGACCGAAAAGGATTTTCTTCCCCTCACGGTGGACTACCGCGAATACACCTATGCGGCCGGAAAAATTCCCGGAGGATTTTTCAAGCGCGAAGGGCGCCCCTCTGAGCGCGAAATCCTTACCTCGCGGTTGACGGACAGGCCACTGCGCCCGCTGTTCCCGGAAGGCTGGGCCACGGAGACGCAGATTGTCTCCATGGTGCTTTCCGCGGACAGCGAGAACGACCCCGATGTGATTGCCGTGACGGCTGCTTCGGCGGCGCTCTACATTTCCAAGATTCCATTTGCGAATCCGGTCGCCTGCGTGCGCGTGGGGCTGCTCGACGGCAAACTAACGGTGAATCCAACCGTCGCCGAGCAGAAGACCAGCACGCTGAACATCATCATCGCAGGCACGGCGGAAGCAATCGTGATGGTGGAATCGGGCGCGCTCGAAGTGTCCGAGGACACCGTGGCGGAAGCGCTGGAATTCGGCCACGCCGAAATCCGCAAAATCGTGGCGGCCATTCGCGAGCTGCACAACCGCGTGAAGCCGGTGAAGGTGGATGTGAAGCCGCCGGCATTTGACGAGGTTCTCTACAAGGAAATTTCCCAGAAGTACGGCGAGCGGCTGCGCGACGCGCTCGATACGGCGAAGCATCCCAAGAGCGAAAGCTACGGCCTGGTGGACGGCGTGAAGGCCGACATCATGGCGGGAATCTCCGAGGAGGATGACGAGCGCCGCAAGCTGGCCGGGCGCGCCTTCGAGCGCCTGCGCGAGCACATCTTCCGCGACGACATGATTGTTCGCCACCGGCGTCCCGATGCCCGCGCGTTCGACCAGATTCGCCAAATCACGTGCGAAACCGGCGTACTGCCGCGCGCACACGGCTCCGCGCTTTTCACGCGCGGCGAAACACAGGCCCTGGTGACCACCACGCTCGGCACGAAGGAAGACAAGCAGCGGCTCGATCTGCTGTTCGAGGAAGAGTCGTTCAAGCGCTTCATGCTGCACTATAATTTCCCACCGTTTTCGGTGGGCGAAGTGAAATTCCTGCGCGGACCGGGCCGGCGCGAAATCGGCCACGGGGCGCTCGCCGAACGCGCGCTGGCGAACCTGCTTCCGGCGGAAGAGGATTTTCCGTACGCCATGCGCGTGGTTTCGGACATCCTCGAATCGAACGGGTCGTCATCCATGGCCACGGTCTGCGGCGGCTCGCTGGCGCTGATGGACGCGGGCGTGCCGTTGAAAGCGGCGTGCGCCGGAATCGCCATGGGGCTGGTGGTGGAGGGCGAGAAGTATGCGATCCTCACCGACATCGCCGGCGCCGAAGACCACTACGGCGACATGGATTTCAAGGTTGCCGGCACGCGGCAGGGAATCACGGCGCTGCAGATGGATATCAAAGTGGGCGGCGTGAGCATCGCCATGATGCGCGAGGCGCTGGCGCAGGCCCGCAAGGCTCGCCTCCAGATTCTCGACATCATGGATCCCACGATTTCCAGCGCGCGTCCGGAAATTTCCACCTACGCGCCGCATCTCTATATGCTCACCATTCCCACGGACAAAATCCGCGACCTCATCGGGCCGGGCGGCAAGAAGATCCGCTCGATCGTGGAGGCCACGGGCGTGAAGATTGACGTGATGGACGACGGAAAGGTCCACGTGTTCGCCAATAACGGCACGGCGGCCGAGGATGCTTTGAAGATGATTCGCGACGTGACCGCCACGGCCGAAATCGGGAAAACCTATCTCGGCAAGGTGGTGCGCATCGCGGAGTTCGGAGCCTTCGTCGAGATATTCCCCGGCACGGACGGTCTGCTGCACATCAGCGAAATCGCCGAGGCGCGCATCCGCGCGGTTCGTGACGAGCTGAAGGAAGGCGACCAGATTTTAGTCAAGGTGCTGGCCATCGAGGGTAATAAAATCCGGCTGAGCCGCAAAGCGGTGTTGCGCGACCAGCGCGACAAGCAGCCTAAGACCGAAGTAGCTGGATAGCGCGGAACGGCGGCGCGCCGCCGTCAGGATGTAATGCGCTCGATGCGCGCACCAATCGAGCGCAGCTTCTCTTCAATCTGCTCGTAGCCGCGGTCAATGTGGTAGACGCGGTCGATCCACGTGGTGTTATCAGCTACTAGTGCCGCCAGGACCAGCCCCGCGCTCGCGCGCAGGTCCGACGCAGTGACCGGAGCGCCGGCGAGCGGTGTGGGGCCGGTGACCACGGCTAAATGTCCATCCATGGTGATGTTCGCGCCCATGCGCAGCATTTCGCTCGCGTGAATGAAGCGATTCTCGAAGATGGTTTCGCGGATGTGCGATACGCCGTTCGCTTGCGTCGCCAGCGCCATGAACTGCGCCTGCATGTCCGTGGCGAATCCGGGATATTCCTCGGTCGAGATGTCGGCGGGAGTGAGCTTCTTCGCGGCGCGCACGCGCAGAGAGCCCGGGCCCTCGCTGTGGATCGAAACGCCGCATTCCCTCAGTTTGTCCATAATGGCGCCCAGGTGCTCCGGCTCGCAGTGGGTCAGCAGAACTTCGCCGCCAGTGATGGCTCCGGCGACGAGAAACGTGCCGGCCTCGATCCGGTCGGGGATCACGGCGTGCGTTGCGCCGTGGAGCTGCTCGACGCCCTGCACGCGGATCGTGGAAGTTCCCGCGCCCTCGATTTTCGCGCCCATCTTTACGAGCAGCGCCGCGAGATCGCTCACTTCCGGCTCGCGCGCGGCGTTTTCGAGAATCGTTTCGCCCTCGGCCAGGACCGCGGCGGTGAGAATATTCTCCGTCCCCGTGACCGTGATTTTCGGGAAGCGGAAGAGCGTGCCGCGCAGGCGCTTGGCGCGCGCTTCCACATAGCCGTGTTCGACGGAAATCTCCGCGCCGAGTTTCTCGAGCGCCTGAACATGCAGATCAATGGGGCGCGCGCCGATGGCGCAGCCTCCGGGCAGCGAAACGCGCGCGTAGCCGAATCGCGCGACAAGAGGTCCGAGGGTGAGCACGGAGGCGCGCATGGTCTTCACTAGTTCGTAGGGCGCCTCGGCGTGCGACACGGTTTGCGCGCGAATCGTGAATTCACTGGGCGGCATGTCTGGAGTTTCCACTTCGCAGCGCATGTGCGCGAGCAGCTTGGCCATGGTGATGATGTCGCGCACGTGAGGAATATTCGTCAGGCGCACGGGCTCGGCGGTGAGCAGTGCCGCGGCCATCGCGGGCAAGGCGGAATTTTTCGCGCCGCTAATCCGCACGGTGCCTTCGAGCCTGCGCCCACCTTCGATTTTGAAGCGGTCCATCTGTTATCTCCCGCTATTTCCGGACTTTCATTTTGCCGCGCTGCTTTTCCACTGCTTCGATAGCCTCGCGAACATTGCCGCCTGTTTTGGCGAGCCAGCGGCGGGCATCGCGCGCGTTGGCGCCTGACATAAGTATGACGAGAGCGGCGGGCAAATCGTGTCCTGCCTGACGCAGAGCGTGTTCGGCGACACGCGCGCTCGCACCGGAGGCTTCTTCGAGAATCCGCGCGCCTCGCAGGCGCAACTTCCGATTTGTCAGCGCTACATGGACCATCCAGTTGTCGTAAACCCGGCCGAGGCGCGCCATGGAAGCCGTAGAGAGCAAGTTGAGTACCAGCTTCTGAGCGGTTCCGGCCTTGAGGCGCGTGGAACCTGTCACGGCCTCCGGCCCGGTGTCCGGCACAATGGCGATGCGCGCCTTGCGCGCAAGCGGCGAGCGTGGATTCGCGGTGACGCCGACGGTGATCGCGCCGCGCCGCCGCGCGAATTCGAGCGCCCCGAGCACGTAGGGTGTGGCGCCGCTCGCGGCAATGCCGACGACGACGTCGCGGCGCGACACGCCCGCTCGCGCAAGATCCCGCGCGCCATGGGCGGCAGAATCCTCCGCCCCCTCCGATGCGTGTCTCAGCGCGCGAGCTCCCCCGGCGATGATGGCCGTCACCATTTTCGGCGGCGTCCCGAAGGTCGGCGGACATTCCGCCGCATCGAGCGACGCGATGCGCCCGCTCGTACCCGCGCCCACGTAAATGAGTCTGCCTCCCCGATGGAAAGCCTTCACGATGGCGTCCACAGCGCGCGCGATTTTCGGCAGTTGCTTGCGCACGGCCAGTGCCACGCGCGCATCTTCGCGGTTGAGGACGCGCAGGATTTCGAGCGTGGACTTGCGGTCGAGTCCGCGCGATTTCGGATTGCGGCTTTCGGTTTTGGCCGGACGCATAGTCATAAATATTTTAGCGCGCGAACGGATGGAAACGGCGGCCGCTTCACGCGCCGAGCGGCCCTCGGCAACCCCAATTGATTATAGCGGCAGCGGGAGCAAGGATGGCGGGCAGGAAAGCGATAAGGGGAAGGATTGTGCCGAGGGAGTTATGGGGCGGAGGTGTGCTCGTTCGCAAGCCCCAGGGCTTCGATCACGGCGTCGTGGAGCGCCGGCCGTACCTCGCGGATTTTTTCATTGGCCCGCGTGGGGTGCACGCGATTGGTCAGCAGGACGACGAAGAGTTTGCGTTGCGGGTCAATCCACAGCGACGTGCCGGTGAAGCCCGTATGGCCGAAACTGCCCGCGGAAAAATAGCGCCCCGAGGATGAGCGGTCGGAGGGCACGTCCCAGCCAAGCGTGCGCGCGGAATCGCCAATCTGTTGCGGCCGAGTGAACTCCTCGATGATGGCGCGGTCGAGCACGCGCTCGTGCGCGTACATGCCGCCATTGAGAATCATCTGCGCGAACATGGCGACGTCCTCCGCCGTGGAAAAGAGGCCCGCGTTTCCCGACACGCCGCCCATGGCCCAGGCATTTTCGTCGTCCACTTCGCCCCAAACGAGCCGCTTGCGATACGTGGTATCCATTTCCGTGGGGGCGATGTCCTTGCGCAGCGAGCGCGGAGGGTTGAACATGGAGCGATCCATTCCCAGCTCGGTGAAGATCTCTTTTTGTGCGAATGTGTCGAGCGGTTGGCCCGTGACGCGCTCGATGATTTCGCCGAGGAGGATGAATCCGAGATCGGAGTATTCCACCTGCGTCCCCGGCTCGTGGACCAGCGGCTCGGCCATCACGCGCGAAAGCATGGCATCGCGGCCCTTGGCATCCTTGAAAAAGTCGCGGTGGGCGGGAAGCCCGGAATCGTGCAGCAGCAGCATGCGCAGGGTCACACGCGCGCGCCACGACGGATCGGGATCGGATTTAGCGGCCGCCGCGAATTCCGGCAGGTAGCGCTCGACGGGCAAATCGAGATTGAGCTGCCGGCGCTCCGTCAGGATCATCGCGGCGGTGGTGGTGACAATCGGCTTGGTAAGCGAGGCCACGTCGTACATCGAGTCTTCATCCGTGTCGTAGGCTTCGTCCTCCTGCTCGAGCTGGCCGAAGGGATGCACGGCGAGCTGATTGTTCCAGCCCACGGCGAGAACGCCCCCGGGAAACGCCCCATCGGCCACGGCGCGATCGAGCAGATCGTATGCGGGCTTCAAGCGGTTGGAGACTGCCTCAGGGGCCGGCTGGAGCGTCATGGGATTTTTCGCAACTTGCAGACCATAGCCGCGCGCGACTGCGCCGGGAACGGTGACGGGAATTTCCCCCGCAATGGCTACCTGGCCGAAAATCGCGCGCGCGACGGCGCGCTGTGATACGTCGTTGGCCGAAAATTCCGCGACCCACGTTTTCGCGTTCGGAAAGCGGCCAATCAGATACGGACTTCCAAAAGCCGCGACCACAACGGGCTTGCCCGTGGCGAGCAGCTGGTTGACGAACGCAAACTGGTCGTTCGGAAAGGCGACATTTCCTTTTGAGTCCGCGACGCGCACGAAGAGGGCCGCGATAGCCACGTCGTAGCTGGCGGGCGGCGGCAGCGTGAGGGCGCTCACGGGCGAATATTGCGTATCCGCGCGCAGCACGCTCAGCGAATCCACACGCCAGCGGATTTCAGGCTCGATCGTTTCTCCGGGGCACGGGTCGGCGTCACCCGAAAGCGCGACGAGCAGGACGCGCAGAGGCCGCGTGGCATCGAGCGGAAGAACGCCCGGTGCGTCGCGCAGCAGTGTGACGCCGCGGTCGGCGATGGCTTGTGATTGGTCCTCGTATTCGGGCAGCGCGAATTTCGAGCTAATGCGGTCAATATCCGTGAGCCGATTCTTGTCGAGGCCCAGCCGCGCCTTGGCTTTCAGAATGCGGCGCACGGAATCGTCCACGCGCGCGACGGGAATGCGTCCCGATTTCACGGCATCTTCGAGCGCCTCGATGGCGGCATCGGGAACGGGCGGCATGAGCAGCACGTCCGCGCCGGCTTCGACGGCCCGCACGGAGGCCTCGCCCGGCGGCACCAGCGACGTGATGCCGCCCATGCCCATGGCATCGGTCACAATCAGGCCGTGAAAGTTCATTTCGTCGCGCAGCACACCCGTCAGCATCTTTGAAGAAAGAGTCGCGGGAAGATTGGGCTCGGGATCGAGCGCGGGGACGGCCAGATGCCCCGGCATGATTGAGCTCGTGTCCGCCGCAATCGCCGCGCGAAAGGGCACCAGCTCCGTGTTTTCGAGCTCCGCGCGGTCGCCGGGGACGGTGGGCAGCGAGAGATGCGAGTCCACGGAGACGTTGCCGTGGCCCGGAAAGTGTTTGGCCGTCGCGAGCGCGCCATTTTCTTCCACGCCACGCACGAACTGGGTGACGTATTCGGCCACGCTTTGCGGGTCTTCGCCGAACGACCGGATGTTGATGATGGGATTGTCCGGGTTGTCATTCACGTCCGCGTCCGGAGCAAATATCCACTGAATGCCCGCCGCCCGCGCTTCGAGCGCGGTGATCTTGCCGGCGGTGTAGGCAAGCTTCGGGTCGCCCGTCGCGGCAATGGCCATTGCGGAGGGGAACGACGTCCCTTCGTCCAGCCTCATGCCCGTGCCGGATTCGAAGTCGGAGGCAACGAGCAGGGGAATTTTCGCGCGTCTCTGGAGGTCGTTGGTGAGGACCGCCGTGGGATACACCTGGCTGCGTTCGATTCCCAGCGGCCCGCGAATCGTGCCGGCAATCAGGCCGCCGACGTGATTATCCTCGACCTCATGGACCAGCTCCTTGTACGCGGGACTTTCCGTGGAGGTGAAGACGCCGAAGTAATAGGGCATCAGCATCTGGCCGAGCTTCTCGCGCAAGGTCATATTTTTGAGCGTTTTTTCGGCCCAGGCGGAAACGGCGGCCTGCCGCTTTTTCGTGGTGGTGTTTTTCTGCGCGCGGGCGGAAGGTGTCATAAAAAGAAGCAGCGCCAGCGCCGAAAGTCCCAGTTTATGCATCGCTTCGATACCGGACATTCCAGGTTGACGGCTGCATCGCGTGGCTGTATATAGCACAGGGTTTCATGCGGCACAACCGAACGTCCCCGGGCATGTTTCGTTTTGGTTCTCCCCGAATTTTGTGGCTCTGCACGCTCTGTGCGGTTTTCCTCGGCGCTCCGCGCGCAGCGGCCCCGGCGAAATCACCTTATTATGATGCAAATCTTCGCACGAAGACCGGCATCGATATCCTGGAGGAAGAGAATTTCGCGCCTTTGCGCGGAAAGCGCGTAGGGCTGATAACGAACCAAACGGGCGTGGACTTGCATGGAAGGCGCACGATTGACGTGCTCGCGCACGCTCCGGGCGTAAAACTCGTCGCGCTCTTCAGCCCCGAGCACGGCATCGCCGGCAAGGCCGATGCCACCATCGCCAACGCGGCCGACACGGTTACTGACCTACCCATCTACAGCCTCTACGGCGAAACGCGACGCCCCACCGACGAGATGCTAAAGGGGATCGACGTCCTCGTCTTCGATATTCAGGATGCGGGCGTGCGCTTTTACACTTACATCACGACGATGGCCTACTGCATGGAGGAAGCGGCGAAGCGGCACATCACCTTCATTGTCCTCGACCGGCCCGACCCGCTGGGCGGGGAAGTGATCGAAGGGCCGATGCTCGATCCAGATCGCGTCTCCTTCGTTGGCTACTTTCCGATGCCCGTGCGTTACGGCATGACACTTGGCGAGCTCGCGCGCATGTTCAACGCGGAAAATAAAATCGGCGCGGACCTGCACGTCGTCGAGATGAAAGGCTGGCACCGCAGCGAGACCTACGACCAGACGGGCCTCGCATGGATTCCGCCATCGCCGAATCTTCGCACGCTCAATGGCGCGCTTTTTTATCCCGGCATCGAAATCCTGCAAGCCGCCGGCGTGTCCGTGGGACGCGGCACGGATACACCGTTCGAGATTTTCGGCGCGCCGTGGATCCACGGCGATGTGCTGGCTGCGGAGCTGAATCGCCGAAACATTCCTGGCGTGAGCTTCGCTCCGGCAGATTTCACTCCCGCCGACGGCCTTTATCAGGGGCAGCTGTGCCATGGCGTCCGAATTACGATTGCCGACCGCCCCGCGCTCCGTCCGATGCTCATGGGCCTCGAAATCGCCGATGCGCTCCGCAAGTTGTATCCCGATAATTTTGATCCGGCGAAAATGATCGCGCTAGTCGGCTCGCAAACTACTATAGACGAACTCGCGCGCGGCACGCCGCCCGCGCAGATCGTCGCATCCTGGGCTCCAGCTCTCGCCAAATTCCGCAAGCTTCGCAACAAATATCTGCTCTATCATTGAAGCGTCATATGAGCTCACCGAGTTCAAATTCGCCGCGCAGCACCCGGCCCAAGGCGTGGCTAGCCTGGAGCAGCGGCAAGGACAGCGCCTGGGCGCTTCACACCGTGCGCCAAGCCGGTGAATTCGACGTGGTGGCGCTCCTGACCACGGTGAATCGCACGCACCAGCGTGTGGCCATGCACGCCGTGCGCGAAAACCTGCTCGAAATGCAGGCGTCCGCGGCGCGCCTGCCGCTCGTGAAGGTTCCGATTCCGTCGCCGTGCCCCAACGAAATTTACGAGCAGGAGATGGGCGCGGCGATGGCGCGGGCCCGGGCCGAGGGAGTGTGGCACATGATTTTCGGCGACCTTTTTCTCGAGGATATCCGCGCTTACCGCGAAAAGCATCTTGCGGCTTGCGGGATGACGCCCGTTTTTCCCGTCTGGCGAAGGGACACGCGGCGGCTGGCCCAGGAAATGCTTGCGGGCGGCCTTTCCGCGTATCTCACTTGTGTTGACCCGCGCAAACTCGCCGCTTCGTTTGCCGGACGCAGGTTCGACGCCGGTTTGCTGCGAGATCTGCCGGAAGGCGTGGACCCGTGCGGTGAGAACGGCGAGTTTCACACCTTTGCGAACGCGGGCCCGATGTTCCGCGAAAATATCGCGGTCACGCCAGGTGAAATTGTCGAGCGCGACGGCTTCGTCTTTGCCGATCTTCTTCCAGGCGCTGCTGCCGCGGGAGGAATTTAGAATTGCCGCCGCGTTCCGATTGCGAGACGAGGCGCTCGTGAAAATCTGTTCGCTGCTTCCTTCCGCGACGGAAATTCTTTACGCGCTCGGACTGGGCGATTCAGTCGTGGGCGTGACGCACGAGTGCGACTACCCGCTGAATGCCACGGGCCGCATGCCGACCGAGGCCAAGCCCGCGCTCATTCGTCCGCGCTTGGACCCGCAGGCGGCGCCCGGCGTGATTGAGCGCGACGTGCGCGAAATCGTCGCCCGCGGCGAAAGCATTTACGCTGTGGACGCAGAACTGCTCGGCTCGCTCTTGCCCGACCTGATCGTCACGCAGGATTTGTGCCACGTCTGCGCGGCTTCGCCGGACGATTTGGCGGCGGCGCTCGCGCGACTTCCCAAGCAGCCTCGCGTCCTTTCGCTCACGCCTCATTCGCTTGCGGACGTTTGGGGCGATATTCGCCGCGTGGGTCAAGCCACAGGCCGCGCGGACGAAGCGGAAGCGCTCGCCGCGGCGCTTGAGAAACGCGTGGCAGCCGTGGAAGCTCGTGCAATAAAGGCGCGTACGCGTCCGCGCGTTCTTTGCCTCGAATGGCTCGATCCGTATTACAACGCCGGTCATTGGGTGCCGGAAATGGTTGCGAAGGCCGGCGGAGAAGATCTCTTGGCCCAGGTGGGCGTGCCGTCCATTCCAGTGACGAGCGAGGCCATAGCCAGGGCGCAAGCCGATGTAATTGTGGTGATGCCGTGCGGATATAACGTCGCTCGCACGGCCGCGGAATGGAGCGCCGCGCAAATTCCCGGCGAATGGAAAGAGATGCCCGCCGTGCGCGAGCGCCGCATCTTTGCCGTGGACGCCAGCAGCTACTTTTCCCGCCCCGGCCCTCGTCTCGCCGATGGAGTCGAACTTCTCGCGCATCTCTTCCATCCGGACCTGTTCCCCGCGGAAGCCGTGCTCTCGGGCGTGTTCCGCCGTCTTTAGGCGACCGGAGGCGAGGAACGTCCAGCGAGGCTCGCGATCGAGCCGGCCGCAAAGGTCACGACAGTTCCGGCGAGCACGTACCACGTCCAGGCCAGCGGCGTCAGAAATTTCACCGCGATCATGGTCGCAATCCCGGCGGCAAATCCGGCGAGCGCTCCATTTTCAGTGGCCCGGCGATTCCACATGCCGAGAAGGAAAATGCCGAGCAGAGCACCATAGGTGATGGATGCGATCGTCAGGCCCGCGACGAGCACAGGGCCCCAGCGAACCAGCCCGAGCAGGCCGAGAACCACGCCCCACACGAGCGTAACGCGGCGCGAGCCTGCGAGCGATGGCAACGGCGCAGAGCCGTCGCGATGGGCTGGAAAACCCTTCAAGTCAATGACGCTCGAAGACGCCAGCGAGTTGAGCGAGCCGCTGGCGTTGGACATAGCCATGGCGAAGATCGAAGCGAGCGCGAGGCCCGCCAGGCCGACGGGCATATCGCGCACAATGAACTCCGGAAAGATGCGGTCCGAATCGCCGCCGGGCGCGACGAGCATCGTGTGCCGCGCATAGACGAAGAGCATCACGCCAATCACCAGGAAGAGCGCGAACTGCGCGAAGATGATCACGCCGCTCGCGAGCAGCGCCGCTTTGCTGTCGCGTTCGTTTCGGGCCGAGAGCAGGCGCTGCACCATGGTCTGATCCGTGCCGTGGCTCGCCATGGTCAGGAATGTCCCGCCGAGTATGCCGGACCAGAACGTGTAGGTTTGCGTGAGGCTCGTAGCAAAATCGAAAACGCGCAGCTTCCCTCCGTTTGCCGCGGCCACCTGCACCACTTCGGCCCAGCCTCCGGGAATCCGATGCAGAAGCAGAAAAAATGCGGCCAGCGAGCCTGCCAGATAGAGCCCGAACTGCATCACGTCCGTCCATATCACCGCGCTCATGCCGCCCTGGAACGTGTAGAAAATCGTGAGCGCCGCCACGATCACCACCGATCGGCGCGCGCCCGTTCCCAGCGCCACGCTCACCACCTTGCCGATGGCGGAAATGCGCACTCCCTCGGCCAGGGCGCGCGTCGCGAGAAAGACCACCGCTGCGGCGCGTTCCATGCGCGCGCCAAACCGCTTTCCGAGAAGCTGGTAAGCCGTGTAGAATTCACCCTGGAAATATTTAGGGATGAAGACCACGCATAGAATCACGCGCGCGATCAGGTAGCCCATCACCAGTTGAAGGAAACCCAGATTTCCACTGTAGGCGAGCGCGGGCGTGCCGATAATGGTGAGCGTCGAAGTTTCCGTGGCTACAATCGAGCAGCCAATCGCCCACCAGGGCGCCGTGCGGCCTCCGAGGAAATAATCGCGCAGGTTTTGCTGGCCGCGGCGGAATCGGGCGCCGAATAGCGTGACGCCCGCCAGATACAGCAGGATGATTGCGAAATCGTATGGGCTGATTCGCATGGCGCCAGGCCCTGCAGGCCGCGCGATGCTAACCGCCCCGTTGCGGCACTGTCAAGATAGGTGAAAATGACGACACAGGAAACAGCCCCTCCGGCGGCCTCCTACTTTCTCGGAATCGACGGAGGAGGAACGAAGACGGAGTGCGTTCTGGCCGATTCCAAGGGCCGCATACTCCAACGCTCCACGGCCGGGCCGTCGAACCCGCTTCGCACCGGCTACGCCCGGGCGTGGTTCGCGCTCAGCGACGCCGCGGACGCCGTCCTGTGCCACCAGAAGATTCGCGCGGGGCATATCGCCGGAATCTGCGCCGGGCTGGGCGGCGTGGGACATGCGGGCGTGGGCCATCGCGTAACCACCTTCTTCGAGCAGGGCTACCCGAAGGCGCAAGTTCGCGTCGTCTCGGACCTTGAAATCGCCTTCGAAGCCGCCTTCGGCGAGGGCGAAGGAATTCTCCTCCTTGCGGGGACCGGCTCCGCTGCATTTGGCCGCGATGCCAATGGCCGCACGGCAAGGGCCGGCGGACGCGGTCCGTGGTTCGGCGATGAGGGAAGCGCCTACGCCATCGGCCGGAGCGCATTCGCGGCCATCGCGCTCGCGGAGGAGCGGCGCGGCCCTTCCACTGAGCTTGGCAAGAGAATTTTCGCGTGGCACGACTCCAAGGATTGGGATTTTCTGCTAGAACGCATCGCGAAAAATCCGGACGCCGTGTTCCCGAAAACCTTTCCACTCGTCGCCGAGCTTGCGGATCAAGGCGACGCCGTCAGCATGGAAATTCTCTCGAATGCGGCGGCGTCGCTCGCCGAGCTGGTAAAATGCGTGGCGGGTGAGCTGGGCTGGGGCGACCGCGAGACGCCCGTCGCCAGGGTCGGTGGGATGGCCGGGCGCTCCCGCTATTTCGATGCCGCCATTGAGGCGCAACTGAAAAAGTCCCTGCCGCGCACGCGCATCGTATCCGCGAAAATATCACCGGCGGAAGCGGCGGTGCGGATGGCCATTCGCGCGGCACGCTCGCGAGGGAACGCCGCCTGAAGCCGAAGCGCAGGCGGCAAATGGAGTGGCGCGGGAGCCGTCTACAGTAGGAACATGCCCAAGCGTTCAAATCGCGTGCGTTGGATCATCGTGGTGGGCGGCGCCGCGCTATTGTGCGTGCTGATCTATTCCTCATTCCAACAGACGCGCCAGGAATACGAAGTCTGCATGAGCTTCAAGGGAGCGACGCACTGCGCCAACGCCGCGGGAGCCACGTACTCCCAAGCCGTTCGCAGCGCGCAGGAAATTGACTGCGAACTTCTTGCCAACGGCCGCGATGAAAATATGGTCTGCCTCGATACCGACCCCGCGAGCGTTCGTCCGGTGAAGAAGTAGCCGCCATGCGCTTGCCCGAGTCATGGACGGAAAGGATGCCCTTCCTGGAAGCGCTGGAGGAGGATTGGCAGCCTGTACCGCTGGCGGTGATGATTATCGCCACTGGCTTCTATGTTCTGTTCCTCTTCGAAGCGGCGCGAGGCTCTGGTCCGCTGCTCATGATAGACCTTGTCTTCATTCCCGTTCACGAAGGCGGGCATCTGCTTTTCCACTATCTTGGAAATGAGTTCCTGATGGTTGCCGGGGGGACGCTCATGCAATTGGGCGCCCCGCTCATGCTGGCCACGTGGTTCATTTTTCATCGCCAGGTGCCGGGAACGGCATTCTGCATGTTTTTCTTTTTCGAGCAGTTTCTGCCGATTTCAATTTATATGGCGGACGCGCGGGCGCAGGAATTGCCTCTCCTCACCGTCGGAGATTCCGATTTCGTGATTCACGATTGGAACTACCTATTCGGCCACCTCGGTGTGCTCGACCACGATATCCAAATCGCGCACGCGGTTCGAGTGATCGGCTGGATCGGCATGGTCGCCACGGTCGTCTGGATGGTCTGGCGCAGCCTTCGGGATCGGCAGAATCTCGACGAGGATCGCGACTCGCGCCGCGCTTCCTCTCAGTGAATCCCCAATCGAATATCTGGATAGAGGGGATGCGGCAATTCCACGTCGAGCACCCGGCCGTAATCTTCGAGCGTCAGCCGGTAGAGTTCCGCCGCGCCCACGTCGCGATCGCTCCAATCGGTGCTGGGGACCAAATGCTCCGGCCGGGCAAGGTCGCCGCTATGAAAATCCTGGCCTTGCGCCTGTAATTCCGCAGCAGGCACCTCGTAGACGAGCCTCGCTTTGGTATCAAGCATGAGGTAGCGGTGGCCAAGCAGCACGAGGATCAGATTCGAGCCTTTCTTCTTGTCCTTCTTGCCAGGCTGGTAGACGTTCCAGGTGAGCGGCGTCTTGCCGTCGAGCCTCAGTTGTCCATCGGACACCTGAGTCCAGTAAACCTGTCCGGCGTCGTCGCCCGCGGCTCTGCTCGCGCGCACGGTGAAGACGGCGCAAAAAAATAGGAGAATCGCGCACGCCATCCATCGAAACGAAGACTTTCGCATCATGCGCGTGCCCGAGCGCGCTATTCCCATGCGACTGGCACCTGTCGTGACGCGAGCACGACGTACCCCTTCGCGCGTCCATGTTCGACAATATCGCGCAGGATGGCCACATCCTCCTCGCAATACGCTGCCACGCGCTCCTTATCCCCGGCGCGCCACCACTCGACAGCTTGCAGCCCGTCGCCGCTTTTTGCCCTGCCGAGCGTATCGCGCGCGAGCTGATCGAGTTTCACGCGGTGCCCCAGCTGCTTGTGAAGCTTTTCGTGCACGTCGAAGGAAAGCCGCCGCAGGCCCTCCACCGGCGCGTAGGCGCGCAGGACTTCCAGATCGAACCGATTGCCATTGAACGTGATGATGCGGGTAAAGGTTTCCAGCTCGGCTATCAGGGTCTTGGAATCGCCCTCGAACCAACGGCGGAAGCGGTTATCGCTGTCCCATGTGACCGCGACAGCCACTCCGAACGCGCGAACATTTCCCCAGCCGCCCTCAACCTCGTTCGAGAGCCGCAGCGTCTCAATATCCAGGTAAATTTCCCGGTCGAATAAGCCCGCCGTTTGCGTGTCCCCAGAATCGCCGCGCATGTCTCCTGTTTCGAGCGGGCGTTCTCTCTTTTGAATCTTACCCCGCGGGCTCACCCGCGGCAAGAACGCCGCCGAAAGCCCATGGCATAAAAGAAAGAACGCGCGCGGCCCCCGGAAGTTCCCGTATAATTTGCCCGACCGATGGACCGCGTACTAGGCAACCTCTACCGGGCGCTGGGCCGGGTTTTTCCGGACTGCGTGACGCTCAGCCAGGCTATTGCGTTCAACATGTTCCTGGCATTTTTCCCGCTGCTGCTTCTGGCGCTCGGCATTTTGGGCGCTACATCCGTTTTTCACGACGCCCTTCAGGAAATTCCCGAGCATCTGCGCCTGATTCTCCCGCCGAGCAGCACGGAAGTGGTCTTCGGATATTTCGTTCGCAAGGGCGTGCATCCGTGGAGATGGATTTCGCTGGGCCTTGTGGGAACGCTGATAGCCGGCACGCAGGTGATGAGCGGTTTCATGGAAGGCTTCCGAGTGATCGAAGGCGACCTGCTGCGGGCGGGATATTGGCGGCGGCACATGCGCGCGCTCGCGCTTCTTTGCCTGACCATCGTGCCCATCCTGGCCGTCATTGTCCTCACAGTATTTGGCAAGCAGACGCGCCCGTGGCTGATTCGTCATACGGGCTCCCTACAGTTCTCGCATGAACTCGAGATTCTGTTCTACGCAGGCTTCGTGTTTCTGCTGGCCATGGCAGTCCTCGTGGTGATCTATCGCATCGGGCGCCCGGGCCACGCCGGATACCGCGTCTTGCTTCCCGGAGCCGCTGTTTCCACCATCCTTTGGTGGGCTGCTGACATTTCTTTCGGCTGGTACGTCCGAAAAGTGCCCTACGACTTTGTCTATCGGGGTTTGGCGGGATCCATCGGCCTGCTGCTCTGGATGTTTCTTACCGCCCTGATCGTTCTTCTGGGCGCGGCCTACAACGCCGAGGCCCGGGAATCCACCAGCGACCAAAGGCTCTGGGTACCGCATAGTTAAACCTACGTTCTATGCCGGCGTTGCGCTCGTCCGCAAAGCTGCTACAATGGTCCCTGTAGTTGATTTTCTCCAGCGGTGGAAGCCCTTCCACCCCGCGGAGGCGCGATGAGTGAAATACGCGTCGAGTGTTACGCGGGGTACCGTGCCGGCGAACGCCCTCTCCGTTTTGTCATTCGTGGACGCCCGTTCGAGGTCCGCGAACTCGATGGCCGGTGGTATTCCCCTCAGTCGAGCTATTTTCGTGTGCGCGCCGACGACGGCAATTACTACGTTCTCCGTCACGACGAGGCGCAGGATTTCTGGACGCTCGACGGCTTTCGCGCGGCGCGCTAGATTGCTGGGAAAAAAATGGACAAAAAAGAAGATCCTCGAAGTCATGAGCGCATCCTGGTGCCGGAAGCCTGCCGGATTCACGTAAAGGGCAATGGAAATGGGCCGCATCTGGAAGGGACCGTTTCGGTCATAGGATTAGGAGGCATGTTTGTCCGCACGAAGAGTCCTCCTACGGCCGGCAGCACGCTCCATGTCGTTCTAACCGGCGCGAATGTTTCTCTGGAATCGGAATGCAAGGTTGTTCATGTGAAGCCCAATGGCATGGGCGTGGAGCTGAGCGGTCTCACGCCTGAAAACGAGGAGAAACTGAAGGCGCTTTTGCTCGAGCTTAAATCATAATGCTCCCTCCACGGATATCCTCCGTCAGTAGCTCGTTGGGCGATCGCAATCTCGATCCCGTTTTCCCTGGTTTCGCGAACGACCCTCGCCAGTTCCTCGGCCTCGTGAAGTCCTAATCCGTCTGCTTAATTCGCATCCCGTAAAACGACCGATAAACGAACAGGAACGACACCAGGAAAAACGCTCCGGCCAGCACGTGCGTCAGCACCGCGTTCTTCGCCGTCAATTCCACCGCCAGCTCCACCGCCAGCAGCCCGAAGAGCGTGGTGAACTTGATCACCGGATTCAGCGCCACCGACGACGTATCCTTGAACGGATCGCCCACCGTGTCGCCGATCACCGTGGCATCGTGCAGCGGCGTGCCCTTTTGCTTCAGCTCGACCTCCACGATTTTCTTCGCGTTGTCCCACGCCGCGCCCGCGTCCGCCATGAAGATGGCCTGATAAAGCCCGAAGATGGCGATGGAAATCAGGTATCCGACGAAGAAGAAAGGCTCAATGAATGCGAACGCCAGCGTGGCAAAAAACACCGCGATGAAGATATTGAGCATACCCTTTTGCGCATACTTCGTACAGATTTCCACCACCTTCTTGCTGTCGGCCACGGAAGCCTTCTCCGCGCTCTCCAGATGAATATTGGCCTTGATGAACTCCACGGCGCGATATGCCCCGGTGGTCACAGCCTGCGTCGAAGCGCCCGTAAACCAATAAATCATCGCTCCGCCAGTGATCAGCCCCAGCAGAAACGGCGCGTACAGCAGCGAGAGTTTATCCACATTGACCGTGATCCCATCCGTCAGCGCCATGATGATGGAAAAAATCATGGTCGTCGCGCCCACCACGGCCGTTCCGATCAGCACAGGTTTCGCGGTGGCTTTAAAAGTGTTTCCAGCCCCGTCGTTGGCTTCGAGCAGATCCTTGGCGCGGTCGAACTTCACCTCGAATCCGAAATCTTTTTTGATTTCCTGCGCCACACCGGGAATCTTTTCGATCTGCGATAGCTCGAACACCGATTGCGCGTTGTCCGTCACCGGTCCGTAGGAATCCACGGCGATGGTCACCGGCCCCATCCCCAGAAAACCGAACGCCACCAGCCCAAAGGCAAACACCGGCGAAGCGATCATCAGGTCGCCCAGCCCTTGCGTGCTCACCAGATATCCCGTGGCCATCAGCAGCACCATCGTCAATCCCATGTAATACGCCGAAAAATTCCCGGCCACGAACCCGGAGAGAATCCCGAGCGACGCGCCGCCCTCCTGCGCCGAGGTCACCACTTCCTTCACGTGACGCGATTCGGTGGAGGTAAACACCTTCACGAGCTCCGGTATCAGCGCGCCCGCCAGGGTGCCGCAGGAGATGATGGCCGAAAGCTTCCACCACTGCGTCGGATCGTCGCCCAGGCTCGGAATCATGAAATACGAAATGAAGAACGTCAGCGCGATGGATAGCAGCGACGTGATCCACACAAGCGATGTGAGCGGCGATTCGAAATTCATCTTGTCCGCGTTCCCATACCGCGCCTTGGCGATGGCGCCGTTGATGAAGTACGCCCCCGCGCTCGACACCAGCATCGCGATGCGCATCACGAAAATCCACACTAGCAACTGCACCTGCACCGCCGGGTCCTTCACGCCCAGCAATATGAACGCGATCAGCGCCACGCCTGTCACGCCGTACGTTTCAAAACCGTCCGCGCTCGGCCCCACGGAATCCCCGGCATTGTCGCCGGTGCAGTCCGCGATCACGCCCGGATTGCGCGGGTCGTCCTCTGGAATCTTGAAAACAATCTTCATCAGATCGCTGCCGATGTCCGCGATTTTCGTGAAAATTCCTCCCGCGATGCGCAGCGCCGCCGCGCCCAGCGACTCGCCGATGGCGAATCCGATAAAGCACGGTCCGGCGTAATTGCCCGGCACGAAGAGCAGAATAATCAGCATCATCAGCAGTTCCACGCTCACCAGCATCATCCCAATGCTCATCCCCGCGCTCAGCGGAATCCGGTAGATCTCATACGGCTTGCCGCGAAGCCCCGCGAAGGCCGTCCGCGAATTCGCAAATGTGTTCACGCGGATGCCGAACCACGCCACTCCGTAGCTCCCCGCCATGCCGATGATGCTGAAGGCCAGAATGATCGGCAGCGTAACCGCGGTCGGATGCACCGGAGCGAGAACGCCAAAATAAAGGACGATGACAACGGCGATGAACGTCCATAAAAGCAGCAGAAACTTTCCTTGTGTGAAGAGATACGTTTTGCAGGTTTCGTAGATGAGTTCGGAGACTTCGCGCATGGCGCGGTGCACCGGCAGCCGCTTCAGGTTGCTGTAGATGCCCAGGCCAAACACCAACCCCAGAACGCAGAACACGATTCCCACAAGCAGCAGCGTGTGCCCGTCCACGCCCATAAACCGCACCTGCGAGAGGTCCGGAAGCTTCAGACTGGCCTCGCCGCCCGTGGACTGAGCGTTCGTTGCCGCTGCGCCCGCGAGCACGAGACCGGCGCATGCCGCGCACATCCCGGCGAACCGCGCCCATCGCCCCCTGCAACCTGCAAGAATATTGCGCATCAGGTCCCCCCATTCAGAATCGCTTCGTTGATTTTCCTGCAAACCCGGCGTGCCGTCATGGTCCCAAGGGCGCGGCTGAAGCTCAGATTGCCATTCAGCATGCGGCAGTGTGACGTTAACGTTTATCAGCATCGGCCAGTTCCGTCAAGTTTAGCCGTCACACAGGATGGTGCGCTCGTCACACGCAGCCCTTTTACCTTTTAGAAGTGCGATAATACGCCCTGCCCGATGCGAAATATCAAGCTCACCATCGCCTACGACGGCTCGGACTTTCACGGCTGGCAGTTCCAGCCCGGCATTCCGACCATCCAGGGCGCGCTCAACGACGCCGCGCGCAAAATCACGCAGGAAAAAATCGTCATTCATGGCGCCAGCCGCACTGACGCGGGCGTCCACGCCCTCGGCCAGGTGGCGCATTTCAAGACGCACTCGGCTCTTTCCGCCGCGGAGTTTCAGCGCGCCCTGAACGCGCTCCTCCCTCCGGCGATTCGCATCGTTGCCGCCGAAGAAGTCGGCCCCGATTTCCACGCCCGCTGGCTCGCGCAAGGGAAAACCTACCGGTATCGCATCTATCGCGGGCGCGTCCTTCCGCCGTTCGAATACCGCCGCGCGCTCCACTACCCGTGGCCGCTCGACGAAGCCGCCATGGCCGCCGCCGCGCAGGAGTTCAAAGGCGAGCACGATTTCACCTCCTTCGCCGCGTCCTCAGGCTCGGAGGAAGACGACGCCGACCGCAACATGACGCGCGTGCTCTATTCCTCCGAAATCATCCGCGATCCCGAACGCGACGAAATCTCCTACGTCGTTCGCGGCCAATCGTTCTTGCGTTACATGGTTCGAAAAATCGTGGGCACGCTCCTCGAAGCGGGGAAGGGAAGGCTCACGCCCGCGGATATTTCGCAACTATTCGAACTGCGCGACCGCTCACGCTCCGGCCCCACCGTCCCACCCGAGGGCCTCTATCTCGTCGCGCTCGAATATCCCGACCCCACCGATTCGCTCGCGGCCTTTTCTTCTTCACGCCGCTCGGCGAGAATGGGTTCCTGATGCACGGCTCACCACCCAATCTCGAAAGTTTCGAGCAGGTCCTCGACGACTTGGCGCGCGATCCGCGCATCGCCCCTCATTCTCCCGACTGGATTCGAGACAGCATCACGGCCGGAGGCGAAAAGGTCCACATCCTCCAATACATCCTGAAAGCGCATCCGCCCGGCGGCTCTCCGCCGCGTGTGCTCGATATCGGCGCGAATATCGGCTCTTTTGCGCTCCTCGCCGCAAAACATGGATGCCGCGTCTCCGCCCTCGATTACGCCTCCTACGCCGATATCTACGCGAAAATCACCGCCGAGCACGGTGTGGAATTTCGCGCATGCGACCTCGCCTCCGATCCCCTCCCTTTCGAGGATTGTTCCTTCGACTTCGTAACCTACACCGACGTCATCGAGCACCACGCCTTTTCGCCCAGGCCCGTGCTCCGCGAAATCCACCGCGTCCTCGCGCCGGGTGGCCGCGTCATCATCCTCACTCCCAACCAGGCCTCCATCTACAACCGCCTCATGCTTCTCTTCGGTCGCAGCATCTACGGTGACTTCGACCATTTTTTCGACACGGGCGCCGACGGCAGCATCTACCTCGGCCATCACCACGAATTTACCCGCGCCGAATTGCGCGCCGCCCTCGAGCGCACCGGCTTCAATGTTCGTGAATTGCGTGTGGTCGAGGGCGACCTCGCTTCGCTCCTTTACTTCCGCCGCCGCCGTCCCCAGCACGCGGGTGCTTCTCTCCGTCGCTTTTTCATTGTCTTTGCCCTGGGGCCTGTCTGGTCGGCCTTTTACCTTCCTTTTGGCCGAGTACTCTGGGCCGTGGGCGAGAAGCCGCGCATCCAAAATCCGTAGTCGCGGATGAATCGCGTGAAACTCGCCCGCATCTGCGGTATCTTGCTCTTATGGCCTCGCAATCTGCACGCGCCACGGAAGACTCGATCGCCAAACTCGCCCAGGATCCCGCCTGCGCCCGCGCGCTCGCCTGGATCGCCAGCAATTCGGACTGGCTCACCGACCAGCAAATTCGCCTGGCCGAAATTCCCGCGCCTGAATTTCACGAGGCTGCCCGCGGCCAGTTTCTCAAAAATCTTTTCGAGGCAGCCGGCCTCCCGGTGCACACCGATTCCACGGGCAATGTGATTGCCGAGCGCGCCGGCGCCGATCCCGCCGCCATTCTCCTCGTCGCGCATCTCGACACGGTTTTCCCCGCCGGCACCGACCTCCGCGTGAAGCGCGATGGCATGCGTCTCTTGGGCCCGGGCATTTCCGACAACGCGGCGGGCCTCGCCGCGCTCGTCGGCCTGTCCCGCGCGCTCGCCGAATCCGCCATTCGCACCACGAAGACGATTCTTCTCGTAGGCGACGTCGGCGAGGAAGGCGAAGGCAATCTGCGCGGCATTCGCGCGCTGGTCGAAAGCCATGGCCCGCGCATCGCCGCGGTCATCGCCGTGGACGGCCCTTCCTCCGACTACATTGCCACTCAGGCCATCGCCTCGCGCCGCCTTGAGGTTACCGTCACGGGTCCGGGCGGCCACAGTTGGTCCGACTTCGGCGCGCCCAATCCCATCACCGCGCTCTCGCGTGGCATCGTGCGTTTCTCTTCGATTCGCCATCCGAAGGGCCCGCGCAGCACCTTCAATTTCGGCGCCATCGAAGGAGGCACGACGGTCAATTCGATTCCCGCGCGCGTCACCGTGAAGGTGGACCTGCGCTCCGAGGACGCGAACGAACTCGCGCGTCTCGAAGCCACCCTGCGCACGGCCATGCAGACAGGAGTGCGCGACGAAATTTCCGCCGTCAGCGCCGCCACCGACGCGCTCCTGGTAAACTTTCACTCCCTCGGCGACCGCCCCTCGGGCAAGCTCCCCAATAATTCTCCGCTCCTCGCCACCATTCGCGACGTGGACCTATTTCTCGGCATCTCCCCGCGCCTCGAATCGAGCTCCACGGACGCCAATATTCCCCTCTCTCTCGGCATTCCCGCCGTCGCCCTCGGCGCAGGCGGCACCGGCGGCGGCTCGCACACCTTCGCTGAGTGGTACGACCCCACCGGACGCGCGCTCGGCCTCCAGCGCCTCTTCCTAATCGCCGTCGCTCTCGCCGGCCTCGACCACTGACTCCTCTTTGCGCTCCTCTCCGAGCGCCGTAGGCGCGCCAGAAGTTAGCCCAGTCCGGAAGGGCTGGGTATCCGATATGTAAAAATGCCGAGCGCCGTAGGTGCGACACGCTAGCCACATCACACGAGTCCCGCCGCCCCTCGCAGCATCTAATGAAGATAGGAGCACTCCTAAATGCGAAAACGCATCATCATTTTCTTGGCGATCGTTCAGTCCATCCTCTTCTTCGGCCACTGGTTCGTCTACGAGACCTGGACGCACTTGCTCGGTGCCTCCGCGCCGGCACTGGCCATCGCCTTCGCGATTCTGTCCGTCACGTTCCTCACGGCGAGCTTGCTTGCGCGAAGCTATTCCCAGCCCATCGTGCGCCTCTATTACAAGCTCTCCGCCGTCTGGCTCGGCTTTTTCAGCTTCGCGTTTTTCGCGTCCTGCGCTTCGTGGATTCTCTACGGCATCTCGACGCTGCTTCGATTGCACTGGCAGCCACGGCACATCGCGTTCGTGCTTTTCGGCGTGGCCGTCGCTGCCAGCGCCTACGGCCTGCTGAATTCGGCGCTCACGCGCGTCACGCAGGTCACCGTCAAGCTGCCGAATTTGCCGGCCGCGTGGCGAGGCCGCGTCGCAGCGTTCGTTTCGGACACGCATCTCGGCCACGTCCGCGGCTACGCCTTCGCGGAACATATCGTTGCCATCCTCTCGCGCTTCCAGCCGGACATCATCCTGATTGGCGGTGATATGTATGACGGCACCGCCGCCGACGCTCGCCACCTTGCCGAGCCGCTGGAAAAACTTTCGCCGCCCTGGGGAACGTACTTCGTCTCCGGAAATCACGAAGAGTTTGGTGATCGTGGAAAATTCCTCGAGGCGGTGCGCGATTCAGGCGTTCGCGTGCTCAATAACGAAAAAGTCGTCGTGGATGGCCTGCAGCTTGTCGGCGTGCACCACCGCGATGCGGTCGAGCCTGAACGCTTCCGCGCGATTCTGCGCCAGGCGCATCTCGACCCCGATGGTGCAAGCATCCTGCTGACGCACTCGCCCAATCATCTACCCATCGCGGCGGAGGAAAAAATCGGCTTGCAGCTTTCCGGGCACACGCACGCCGGCCAGTTTTTCCCCTTCACGTGGATCACCTCGCGCATCTTCGGCCGGTTCGTCTATGGACTCAGGCGCCTCGGCGACCTTCTCGTATACACGTCCAGCGGAGCGGGCACCTGGCGCCCGCCCCTCCGCGTCGGCACCATTCCCGAGATCGCCCTAATCTGCTTCGAGTGATGCCCAGTTTTGGGGACGGTTTAATCTTGCTCTTAAGGTTTAAACGTAGCGCCGCGGCCTTAAGCGCGGCATCTTCGCTCTGAGCAAAGCCGAATGCCCCGCGCTCGGATTTCGAGCATGTTTGTTTTTCTTGTTGTTAGCTTTTTCGGGTGCCCTACGCTCGGTTTGTGGGCGTGGGGTTTTTCTCTGGCGACCCTGGAATCCTACGCCTTGGGAAAATACTCCGGGGCATTGCGGGGCTTCCACTTGATATTGCAGCCGATGCTCGGCCTCTGGTTCGCGTCAACTTCGTGCCCGGCCAGCAGCGCATCCACAGCTTTCCGCAGGTCCGCGCCGGTCACGGGACGCCCATTCTTGGGTCGGCTATCATCGAACTGTCCCCGGTAAACCAGCCGCTGACCCTTGTCGAACACGTACAGGTCCGGCGTGCAAGCCGCTCGATAGTCCTTGGCCACCTGCTGGCTTTCATCGTAGAGATAGGGAAAGGTGTAGCCCGCGCTTTTGATCTCTTCCGCCATTTTGTCGGGCGCGTCGTCCGGGTAATTTTCGACGTCATTCGAGCTAATGGCCACCACTCCCACCCCGCGCGCCTGATACTCCTTGGCGAAAGCCGCAAATTGCGTTCGTATGTGCTTCACATAAGGGCAGTGATTGCAGATGAACGCGACCACCAGCGCCGTCGCACCCTTGAAATCATCAAGCGACACGATTTTGCCGGCGGGGTCCGGCAGCCTGAATTTCGGCGCCGGAGTGCCCAGCGCAAGCATCGTCGAAGGCGTCTCAACCATAATTATTTTCTCCTCCTCCCAAACTTAATGGATTCCATGCCGCAAGTCTAGCGGCGGAGTCCTCGCCACTTCCAAATCCACAAAATACCTTGACAAGCGCTGTGAATAGGCCTAACTAAGCCTTACAACGTCTGCATAATGCTCTGAGCCACGACTATGCACGCTCAACGAACTGGGCTTTTGGTTCGACACTTTGAACTCGCATCGTGGCTGAAGGATGGCACAACATGCCGAATAAGCGCGCATTCGTAATCGCTTCGACCCTGCTCTTATCTCTGGGCCTGCACGCGGCCAAGGCTGATTCGAAACCTGGCCCGAAGAACGCGCCGGCCGCTGCTCCCATGCCTTCGAGGCAGCAACCCGCGTCGAACCCCACCATCGAAGCTGCCGCTTCCCAAGCATCCGTGATAACAACCATGCGGCAAATGGCCGACTGGCAGATTGGCTCCCTCGGCACCAGCCAAAACGAATCCTGGACTACGGCGACGTTCTTTGACGGGGTGATGGCTCTCTATCAGACCACCGGCGATTCCAAATACCTTAACCGGGCGGTCAGTTGGGGTACGGCAAACAACTGGACGCCGGCCAGCACTCAATCCGATCCAGACAATCAGAATGCCGGCCAATCCTTCATCGAGATGTATCTGCTGCAACCCTCGGCCAACCGGCTGACGCCGACGCAAAAGGTGATGGACGCAGTGATCGCCAAGGGCGGTACGGGGAGCCAGGTGTGGTGGTGGGCTGACGCCCTCTTCATGGCTCCGCCCACGTTTGCGCGCGTTGGCGGGGCCACGGCCAGCGCCCATTACTTCGATTTCATGAGCAATTGGTATTGGAGCGCTAGCAATCACCTGCTGGATACCAACGCGCAATTGTTTTGGCGCGACGCCAGCTTTTTCGGCAAGACGTGCCCGAATGGACAGCCGATGTTCTGGTCGCGCGGCAACGCTTGGGTCATGGCTGGAATTGTCCGGGTGCTGGAATTTCTTCCGGCGAATCATCCGAGCCGTCCCCAATTCATCGCGCTGTTGCAGAATATGTCCGCCGCGGTGGCCAAGCTGCAGCGCGCCGATGGATATTGGTCCTCCTGTCTGACCGACACAAAGGACTACCCGGAACCGGAGACCAGCGGCACGGCAGGATTTGTCTACGCGATGGCGTGGGGCGTGAATAACGGTGTGCTGGATGCGGCCACGTACACGCCGGCCGTGCAAAACGGCTGGAACGCCTTGGTGAACGCCGTCCAGCAGCCCAGCGGCGCGCTCGGCTGGGTGCAGCCGACCGGAACTCAGCCGGCACATTCGAGCGCCGGCGATCATGCCACCTATGGCACGGGCCTGGCGCTCTTGGCCGGAAGTGAAGTAGCCAAGATGAATTTGGGGCCAAGCTTCGCGCTGTCGGCGGCGCCGAGTTCGCAAACGATCAATCCCGGGGCGGGCACGAGCTACACGGTTACGGTAACGCCGTCCGGAGGCTTTACTGGGAACGTCGGCTTCAGCGTCAGCGGTTTGCCCAGCGGCGCGACGGGGTCTTTCAATCCTCCATCGGTCAGCGGCTCTGGTTCATCCGCCCTGGACATTTCGACCTCGACTTCCACGCCCGCAGGCAGCCACTCATTGACCATTACCGGGACGAGCACCAGCCCAAATCTGACGAACACGGCAGTGGTGACGCTGGTAGTCAACGGCGCAGGCGGATGCCTCACGGCTACGTCAAACGGGGCGTTTCAGAATACTTCGTTCGCCTCGCAAACGGGCTCATTCACGGCGCAGTTCGATGCCACACCTTCCGTATCGCCGATTAATACAACCATGGGCCTCTCAAAGGCAGCGGCGGGCGCGTATACAGACCTTGCCGCCATCGTGCGATTTAATCCCAATGGGGATATTGACGCGCGAAATGGCGGCGCATTTGCCGCCGCGGCGACGATTCCGTATCAGGCCGGGGCGACGTATCACTTCCGCTTGACTGTAAATATTCCCGCACACACATACTCGGCCTTCGTCACGCCGCCGGGAGGAACGGAACAAACCGTGGGATCGGACTTCGCGTTCCGCACCGAGCAGAACACCGTGACAACTCTAGCCAATTTCGGATTCCGTTTGGCCACTACGCCGGCGGGTTCGACGACGGTGTGCAACATCTCGGTCTTTTAGCGGGTCGTGCGCCGGACAATCTCCACGTGGGAATTGTCCGGCGCACGTTCCACGAGTTAGTGTGCTGCTGCAAGCGCCGCGCCGTTGGCAGCTTTTTCGATCAGAGTCGCCACCGCCTGCGGATGCGATATAAAGACCGCGTGGCTGCTCTTGACCTCGGCGATCGTCGCGCCCGCGCGCTTCGCCATCTGCCGCTGGGCGTCGGGTGGAATCATCTTGTCCTCGGTCGTAACCAGGTACCAGCTGGGTTTCGCTTTCCATGCCGGTTCACTAATCGTGCCGTTCAGGGCGTTCACACCCCATGGCACTTGCGAGTCGGCCATGAATGCGGCCTTCTCGGGGCTCACGTCGCGGGCGAAGAACGCGGGGAACTTGGCCTTGTCGAATAGTAGGTAGCCGTCCACGGGCGGTAGGATCGGGAGCACCGGCGCGCCAGGCGGCGTATTTTTGATCAGTGTGGATACGGACTCACCCTTGTCGGGCGCAAAGGCGGCGATATATACCAGTCCAGCGACCTTCGGATCATTGCCCGCTTCGGTGATGACTGCGCCACCGTACGAGTGGCCGACTAGAATCACCGGACCGTTTTGCTCGGCGATTGCGCGCTTAGTGGTGGCCACGTCGTCGGCGAACGATGCCGTCGCCTCCTGAACGACGGTCACCGCGTATCCGCTCTTCTTCAAGATGCTGTAGACGCCTTCCCATCCGGATCCGTCCACGAGACCTCCATGGACCAACACAACATTCCGCACTTTCTGTTCCTGATTTGTTTGTGACATGAGCCCCTCCTCTGAGGCGAAAAACAACATCGCAACAAAACAGATTCCGACGAGTACACCGTTTTTCATGAAAGTTCTCCTTTTTCCGAGCATTTGCATACCCTCACAATTCAGTTCGTTGGCGTCGCTCTTAGGGTTCTCACCCCTAAGCGGCAGCAGCCGTCCCGTGATAGGCAGGCGCAAAGACGTCCTGCACAAATGTTTCAAAGGAAGTCGGCGTGGTGTTCTCCCGCGAACGCGGCTCCTGCGGAACGAGAACTCCTGTGTTGATGGCCTTGAACATCTCGATGTACACCGCGGCTTTCTTCGGCGTCATGCCCATTTGCTCCAACGCCTGCTGCATCTGGTCGTAGGGAAACTGCACGTAACGCAGATCCGGTTTGCCAATACCGCGCGCAATCACCGCGGTAGCTTCCGTCATGGATAAGTCCCGCTCGCCGAGCAGCTCGCAAGTCTGTTTGCCGGAAAAATCCAGGTCAAAGAAGCGGCGCGCGGCATAGTCGCCCACGTCGCGCGTCGCGGCCATGGGCAGCTTCAGATCGGGTAGCAGTGCATGCCCGAAGATTCCCATCCCATGAATCATGCCGATCGCCGCCAGATGGTTCTCCATGAAATACGCGGCGCGCAGGTGCAGAACGTTCAAACCGCTGATCGCGTTTAGCTTTTGCTCCGAAGAATGCAGCCCCGTCACTGGCCCGGTGCCTTCCGGAACCTGCGCTCCGTAGCTGCTCAAGTGCACCGCATAACGCAGGCCCGACTCCGTCACGGCCTTCGCGATCGAATCGCTCTCTCGCTCCTGGTCCTCGCGAGAGGTGATCGGCGGCAACAGCAGGTATGCAGCGCGCGCACCGCTGAAGGCTTTCGTGAGCGCAGCTGCGTCGTTCACGTCGGCCAAGAACGCTTCCGCGCCTTTGACTGCAAATCGTTGCAGTCGCGCCGCATCGCGCCCTACGACCCGCACCTTCCTGCCCTTCGACAAAAGGAAATCGGCGACGATCGAGCCGGTATTCCCGCTCGCACCCAAAATCACATGCATGGCATCCGTTGAAACGGCCACCGCGTTTTTAATGCTGTTCATAATTCGTTCCTCCCTTTTTAGCGTTCACGGATCTGTGAAGCTGATAGACCACGAAGAATTGGAGGACGGCGATAAAGAGCGGCCCAGCGCATTTCCCAAGATCATGCTCAAACAGACCGATTCCGGCGTCCAGCAATTGCATAGTGCCGGCGAGCGCGCCCAGGATCAGCAACGCAGGCGTCGCCTGCTTGTAGATCGCCCCCAATACCAGCAAAGCCAGAGGAATTCTGGACGCCGCCGCGTACATCGCCAATAGCAACGACGCCTCCGTTCGAACGGATTCGGCAGGGACCAGGTATTGCGGACGGATGATCGCCGCGATGGAAAAGCCGCTCGCGACCAGGACATTGATTGCCGTGACCAGCGAAGCCAGCCGAATCGCTTTTATTGTCGTCATCGATTCCTCTCCCTGAGTGCACTCGTTATTGACATGAACTTCCTCTCTTCCGTTGTGATGTTCAGGGCGTAGCCCGTCGGCTCCCCCCAAAACATTGGTCCTGCGTTTAGTTGAATGGCGAGAGAGGCGAGTAGAGGCTCATTTCTTAGCGCACCTTCTCCTTACTTCCCTGCGTCGCCCCTGCGGAATTCGATGCTGACTTCGTCCAGCCTCGTTTTCAATGCGCTGTCGAGTTTGCAATCTGCGGCGGCCAGTGTGTCGGTCAACTGCTCGACGCGGCTTGCGCCAAGAATGACCGAAGTAACGGCGGGATTCGCCAGCACCCAAGCGACTGCTAAGGTCGTGATGGGCGTTCCATCCTGTTTGGCGATTTCCTGAACCCTGGCGACTGTTTCAAACTCGCGCTCGTGCCAATACCGGGCATGGTACGACTTCCCAAACCCGCCGAGTTCCGCCGAGAAACGACCCTTCTCAGGCGTATCGCCGTGCTTGTATTTGCCGCTCAGCAGCCCCCCGGCAAGAGGATTGAACGTAATCACCGCAAGACCTTCTTCCTGCGCCAACGGGAAAAGTTCTCGTTCAACTTCACGGAACAACAGGTTGTAACGTGGTTGGGCCGAAACGAAACGCGTCAGCTTTAGTGTGTCCTGCCGTCCAATCGCTTTTGCCAGACGGTAGGCGAGAAAGTTTGATACGCCGATATAGCGCGCTCTGCCCGAACGCACGATCGTATCCATAGCCCCAACCATTTCGTCGATCGGAGTAGCGGGGTCATCCATATGCAGTTGGTAGAGATCAACGTAATCCGTATTTAGGCGCCGCAGGGAAGCGTCGATGGCGTCGAGTAGGTGTTTTCGCGAGCCGCCTGCATCCCAAGCGGCTGGCCCCATTTTTCCGCCGCCCTTTGTGCCGAGGATAAACCCCGCCCGCTTATTGCTGAGCCAGCGGCCTACAATAATTTCTGCCCTGCCGAACTCAGCACCCGGGGGATATACGTCAGCGGTATCGATGAAATTAATCCCCGCCTCGGCCGCCTTATCGAGCATTCGATGCGCCTCTTTTTCATCCGTTTGCTTTCCGAATGTTCCCGTTCCGAGGATCATGCGAGAGACCGTTAGGCCGGTGTGACCGAATTTCGTGAATTGCATAAGGACTCCTTGCCGCTAGTGAGAAAAAGGCTGCTCTCGCCCAAAGCCGATTAATGATGACAGTCATCATTATTAATGATATCCTGTCGTTATGTCAAATGATCTGGAAGGAGGGTGGTGGGTCAGTTTGAATGTTCTTGATCGCGGCACAAAGAGCCAACAATCCAAACTGGCCCATTACCAGAAGGAGTGTAACGATTGCGTTTAACTAAAGAACAAGCCGAACACAATCGGCGTCTTATTGTCGAAACTGCATCGCGGATGTTCAGATTGCACGGCATGGAAAATGTCGCCGTCGCCGACGTCATGAAGGAATCCGGCTTTACACACGGCGGATTCTACAACCACTTTAAGTCCAAGGATGCGTTGGCGGCTGAAGCGATTGCTTCTGCATTCGATGTTGTCGGAAGTGATTTATCGAAAAAGCTTGCATCCGGAAAGCATCCACAAGAATCGCTTTCGTCATTCGTCGCGCGGTATCTTAGTCCTACGCATCGCGACACTAAATCTGGAGGATGCCCGGCACCGGCCTTGTCCGTCGATGCCGCGCGAAATGGAAAAACCGTTCAAACTGCTTTCGTCAAAGGCCTTGAAACCTATCTCGATATGATCGCCGCGCAAATCGGTGGAGACGAGCAGGAAGCAAGGCAACAAGCCATAGCTTTGTTTAGTGGCTTGGTGGGTGCACTGATCCTGTCCCGTGCCGTGAAAAAAAGTGATCCGGCACTTTCCGACGAACTGCTCAGTTCAGTACGGGAAATTTTAAAGCTGAAAAATTGAAATATGCCGAGAGATTACATTCCGGCGCGGGCTGATTTTCCTCAAAACGAAAGGATTCCATCCATGGGAACACACATCAAATTGACTGCCAGCGACGGCCACAAGTTCGGTGTCTATCGCGTCGATCCAGCGGGGACGCCCAAGGGCGGCATCGTCGTCATTCAGGAAATCTTCGGCGTTAATCATCACATCCGCTCGGTCGCTGACCGTTTTGCTGCGCTCGGCTACGTCGCGATTGCGCCGGCCCTGTTCGATCGCATGGAAGCGGGGTTCGAAAGCGGCTATTCGCCGGAAGAAGTGCAGAGCGCAAAGCGCTTTGTCGCCAATCCACCAATGCAGGCCTGGATGTTGGACATCGCCGCCGCACGCGAGGCGATCGCTGACGTCGGCAAGATCGCGGTCACCGGCTTCTGCCTCGGCGGAACGCTGAGCTATGGCGCGGCGACCAATCTGCCG